>Ga0210012_1000942_pt1 | contig 30431 bp, 25 predicted proteins | sample CryGeymeta201504_FD_183974 | JGI IMG/M metagenome (GOLD analysis project Ga0210012, IMG submission 183974) | Groundwater microbial communities from Crystal Geyser aquifers in Utah, USA - Crystal Geyser metaG 2015-04 (SPAdes) (version 2) | ecosystem: Environmental > Aquatic > Deep subsurface >... | reverse complement strand
TTAAAAAGGATGAGAGTCAGCTTCTAAATCAAAAAGAAGTAAAATAAGTTTAATATTGAACCCAATATAAAAAGTCGAATTTGTAGTTTTACACTCTTTCAAATCAAGTGAAACTGCTGATGGTTTTGCTTAAATCTAGTTTTAGGGTAAGTTTAGAATTGAATTTTCAAGCTAAATTCAAATAGAAAGTATTCAAATAAGTTTAGCCCGAAAATGTTTTTAATTGTAAATCTAAAAGGGATTTATTTCTTAAAGGAGTTTATTATCATAATGATAACAAATAAGTGATTTTGAATTTTGTATCTTTGAAAGCGCTTTTTTGCCCGATATGAACCGAAGAAAACGATTTTATGTTATTGAACGAATCTCCTATTGAAATTTTTAATCCCATTAAAACATCTGTTTTTGAACTATTTAAAGTTGGTCCTGGACCATCAAGTTCTCACACAATTGGGCCGATGCGCGCTTCTTTCGATTTTCTTCAGTATATAAAAACTCATCATTTTACTGAAATTGAAGAAGGCTGTAAAATTCATTGTAGATTATTTGGATCATTAAGTGCAACGGGAAAAGGACACGGAACGGACAGAGCTGTTTTAGCTGGATTATTAGGATGGTTGCCAGAACAAACTGATCCAGAAATATTTGCTCAACTTTGGTCAGAATCAACCTATGAAATTAAAGTCACTGATGAAACAAGTGTACAATTTCATATTGATGATATTATTTACGATGCGCTTCAACACTCATTTGATTTTTCAAATACCATTTTATTTGAGTTGATTAATGCTGAAGAGCAAATTTGTTATTCCAAAAAATATTACAGTATTGGTGGTGGATTTATTCAGTGGGATGATTATGAAGAACCTGAAATTGCTTTGCCTCCCTATTGTTATCAAAACATGAAACAATTAAAAAAGATTGTTAAAGAGAAAAATGTTTCCTTACATCGAATTATGCTTGAAAACGAAAAAATCATCTCTGGAATGAGTGAAAAGCAGATTTATGCAAAGTTGGAAGATATTATTAACGCAATGTGTAATGCGGTTGAAAGAGGGATTAATACTGAGGGAGTTTTACCTGGATTTATAAAACTTCCAAGAAAAGCATCGAACGTGTACAAACGCGCGAAATCAATGCCTAATTCCCCTGATAGTTTTCTCATCTTTTTTAATGCTTATTCTCTAGCTGCTTCTGAAGAAAATGCAGCAGGAAATTTGGTCGTAACCGCTCCAACATCTGGGGCATCAGGTGTAATTCCAGGCGTCATTTATATGTTAAAACATCATTTTTTTTATCATAATAAACATATTGCAGATTCGCTTTTAGCTTGTGCCGCTATTGGGTTTTTAGTTAAACATAATGCGTCAATTTCTGGTGCGGAAGCAGGTTGCATGGGCGAAGTAGGAACAGCTGCTGGAATGGCCGCTGCTTTGTTAACTTATGGTGCAGGTTACGGAATTGATGTATTAGAAATGGCCGCAGAAATCGCGATTGAACATCATTTAGGAATGACTTGTGATCCTGTTGGCGGATTTGTTCAAATTCCTTGTATTGAGAGAAATGCTGTTGGTGCTGTTAAAGCGTATAATGCGTATTTATTGGCTTTAAGTGGAGATCCTAGTAAGCAAAAAGTAACTTTAGATCAAGTAATAAAAACAGTAAGAGAAACTGGAAGAGATATGTCGACTAAATACAAAGAGACTTCTCAAGGTGGACTTGCCCTGAATTTAACTGAATGCTAGATATTGGTGAGTAGGCTTAAGGTGTAAGGTTTCAGGTTTAAGGATAAAAACTCTTTAAATTCTTTTAGATTTTGAGCCCACTCCTAAAAGTAATTATTTTCGGTTTTGCCCAATCAAATCGTGTGAAATCACTGATTATTTTGCTGAAAAATACTTTTAGACTAAGCTCAATTTTGAATAGGTGTCAAATTTTTGAAGCATTATCAAATCTCGAACCTGAAACCTTAAACCTAGAACCGTAAGCCTTTTTTTATTTACCAACTTCCGCTTGCGCCGCCTCCGCCGCCGGAAAAGCCTCCGCCTCCAGAGAATCCACCGAAACCTCCGCCACCACCAGAGAATCCGCCGCCGCCCCAACTACGACTACGACCCCAGCCACCGCCAGGAAGAATGATAATTCCATTAGAACCATATGTTTTGCGTTTTTTGATTCCATCTCCAAAATTATCGTCGTAAGGACCATCTTTTTTGCGGATATATAAGTAAAATATTAATGCAAGAATAAATAAAATGGGGAATAGGCTAAAACCATCATCTTTTTTAGCTCTAGATTTTTTCGTTGATGTATACTCTCCAGATGCTGCTAAAATAAGTTGATCTATAGAACTATTAATCCCAGCAAAGTAATTTCCATTTCTGAAATTTGGTTTCATTACTTCTTCAATAATTCGATTGGCAATAACATCAGGAATAGCGCCTTCTAGTCCATAACCGACTTCAATTCTCATTTTTCTGTCAGCCATTGCTACTAAAATGAGTAATCCATTTCGTTTATCTTTTTGTCCGACACTCCAATCGTTAAGTGCATTTATGGAAACTTCTTCGATAGGATTTCCTTGAAGGCTTGAAATAACTAAAATCGCAAATTCAGTACTTGTTGAGTCGCGATAAGCGCCCAATTTAGCATTCAAATAATTTTGTTCGCGTTGAGATAACGTGTTAGTTAAATCGGTAACGAAGGATTTTGGTTTTTCAGGGTAAAGATTTTGAGCAGAAACAGAAGTACTTATCCCAATAAATATTAAGCTAAGTAGGATAAAAGAACTTGTTCGGAAATTATTATAAAGTGATGTAATCATGTATAGATTCGTTCTTATGAATTCAAGAAAGTGTTTGTATTGATGATTTAGTTCGCATTAAAACTGATATCATTATCCAGTTCATTTACATCATCAGATTGATAAGGAAAGTATTCGCTTAATTTAGTTCCGATAGTCTCAATAACTGAAACCAATCCGTCTTTGTATTTATTTTCTTTAAAGGTTGCAATCAAAATAGCAACTTCTGAATCCCAAAAATCTTGACCTAATTTTGCATGAATTCCTTCGTCGCCCCAAATGCATAATTTGTGATCAATAAGAGCAATATAAATTAAAATTCCGTTTTTGTCTTTTGTCTTGAACATTTCCAAATCGGCAAAAACTTGTTTGGCTCTGTTAACTACATCACCTTTACAACGGTTTTCGAGATGTAATCTAATTTCGCCAGAAGTATTTAATTCGGCTTTACTTATGGCTTGAACAACAGCTAGTTCGTCTTCTTCGTTTAGAAATCCTTTAATAGACATAATGCGTACTTAATAAAAATAAAAAGGACTGTTTTTTAGACAGTCCTGTGTAAAAATTGATTAGAAAGAAACGGTTGGTGCTTTTGCAGAACCTTCATCAGCTTTGAAATAAGCTTTTGTTTTAAAACCTGAAATACTTGCAATTAAACTTGCGGGAAACTTTCTAACGGAGGAATTGAATTCTTTTGCAGAATCATTAAAACGACCGCGTTCAACAGCAATTCTATTTTCGGTTCCTTCCAACTGAGCGGATAAATCACGGAAGTTAGCATTCGCTTTTAAATCAGGATATTTTTCTACAGAAACTAATAAACGTGATAAAGCTCCTGAAAGATTTGATTGAGCTTTTTGAAAGTTAGCCATTGCTTGTTCATCATTTAGTGTTTCAGGAGTTAAGGTAATTCCAGTGGCTCTACTTCTAGCGTCGGTTACAGCAGTAAGCGTTTCTTGTTCAAAATCAGCAGCACCTTTAACAGTTGCTACAAGATTAGGAATTAAATCGGCTCTTCGTTGATATTGACTTTCTACTTTAGACCAGGAATTGTTTACGGCTTCTTCTTTTTCTACAAGTCCGTTATTAACACTAATTCCCCATAAAACGAGGATAACAAGTACAGCAATAGGTAGTATTTTTTTGATCATTTGATTTGGGATTTATTAATAAAAAAAGGGTGAATACTTAGTTTTACATTTTTAAAATAGAACGAAATCAAACTCAATTTGTTATCAACCTTTCGATTAAATTGAATGTAAAATTAAAATTTGATGACTCAAAATTTGGCTTAATCACCTCATTTTGAAAGTATTTTTATTCTTTAAAAGGTATCTGATTTGAATAATCAGTGTTAAAAAAAAATAGGTTATATAGCTTAAAACTAAAGGAATTGGTTATTTATTTTCAAACATAATTTAAACTAAAAAACGAAGAATTGGAGATTCTCTCTTTTACTTCTTTTTTGTTGATATTGCACTTGAAAATAGTAAACGAAAAGTTCTTATTAAGGTCTTTTTATTTCACTTTAATCACATCAAGCCAGATTGGAAAAACTTCATTTTAAAAGCCACTCCGAAACATAGATTTTTAAGTTTTCATCCTTCCAGACAAACAAATTTGCGGAATAGTTTGATGAAAACTACATTTTGTAATGGGTTCATTCTTTGGAAAATTCTAAAAAAAAGCTCATTTCAACATGTCAATTTTGGTGGGTTTTACACATTCCAAAAGTTTGAAAATCGCTAATAATTTTCATAAAACTTCATTTCGGAGTTGGCTCAACATTAAATCTCAATGATCTTAAGTATAACCTATTCAATTTAATTAATGTGATGGTTTATCCTGTGCCGGTGCAGAAGCATGGAAATCTCGCTGAACCATTCCTGCATAATCATCCAAAAGGAAATTAACACGTTCTTGAGAAGCAGAGCGTACAACCATTCCAACATGATGTTTTTCTTGCATTTTCCAAGTTATTTCAGATGCATTAAATACACTTTGGTCGGGCCATTCTTGTCTCGCTAAGGAAATTAAAATACCAGCATAATCATGGCGAGGAGCAGAAACGGTGTAATCTTGTTTTTTTGCAGCTGCGGTTTCAATTTTTGCCCATTCTCTCCATAAGTTGATTCCAGATGCGGCTTCAACCATAACGGCTAAATGTGCGCCTCCAACTCTAGAAGAAGTTTCTAGGAAATAGAATTTTCCATCATCGTGAGATTGAATAAACTCAGTATGTGAAGCACTGTGTTTCATGCCAAAAGCTTTCATCACCTTTGCATTTTCTATAGCTAAACGTTTAGCATCATCGCCATTTTGGTCTAATGAAGCTGAACGGAAAATCCCAGCACCGTGAGCAACATCAAATGGAGTGGCCAAATAACGGGAAGACCAGACAAATTTCACATCGTGATTAAAGGTTAATGAATCGGTGTGATACACATCTCCTGGCTTAAATTGTTCAACTAAAAATTGATGTCTGCGATCTCCCAAACTATGAATATGTTGCCAAAGTTCGTTTTTATTCCACACTTTTTTTATTCCTGTAGCTGAAGCTTCGGAGCGAGGTTTTAATACCCAAGGCGCTGAAATCATATCACAAAATTTGTTAATTACATTGTTATGAAATAATCCAGTAAAGGCAGGAACTCTTATTCCAGCCTCAGCTGCTTGCATACGCATAGCTAATTTATCTCTAAAATAACGAGATGTAGTAAGCCCCATTCCTGGAATTCTGAATTCTTCGCGGAAAGTCGCAGCTTTTTCAACATCAAAATCATCTAATGCAACGATGTAATCTACTTTTTTCTCGCGCATCAACCAAGCAAGTCCTTTTACCATGTTTTCCATATTTTGCCCTGAATTCTCATCATTATCCATGAAGAAAAACTCATCAATGGAATCTTTAGGCCAAGGTTTATGTTCTAGTTTTTTATGAGTTAAGAGGTAGATAGTATTTCCTTCAGCTTTGCAAGATTTTAAAAATTCTTCTCCTTTGAAATAAAAAGAAACACAAAGAAATGTTAATACTTGGCTCATACAAAGTAATTTGAGGTCAGGTTTTTTGTTTTGGCAATATGCTAAGGATGAACTTAGAATGCAAGTAGATAAACAGATAAAATACTCTACATGGAGTATTTTGTTTAAGGAAAGATATTGCCAATTTGTAGGTAGTTCATTTTAATTCCAAATCGAGGTAATCATGTTTAAGAAATATAGTGTTCTATTAATTACAGTAATTATATTGGCTAGCTGTGCTCAAATTGGCACTTTAGCATTAAAATTTATGACCGCAAAAGAAAAAGATTTGTCAAAAATGGCCGTTGTTGGTCAATATCAAACAAATGTTTATCCCAAAGAGGTAAATACTCTAGGGATGAAATATGCAAAAAACTGGGAGGATGCAGGTTCAGCCGTTATAGTTCAATTTATTAAATATGAAGGTATCGGAATGTTTCAACTAGATGGAACTGTTTTGGTAAATGGAGATACTGCTCAATATGAAATGGGTGGTGTGTATGTCGCTTGGCTTAACAAAAATGATAAATCCACTAAAAAAGTGGAAATTCACAGTAATTCTGGGCAAAAAACTTCATTTGAAATTGCACCAGCGCCAGTTTTTTCCATTAAATCTATCAATGGCAAAACTTCTGATTACGAAGTTGATTTAACTAAAGATTTGGTATTGGAGTTTGATTTAAGTAAAGAAGCAAAAGGTAAACTTATGGTTGCTTCCATGATTTCAAGTTTTCCTGGAGGAACGGATTTTAATAATTTCCAACCCTTTTATGCGGCTAAAAAAGTAGTTATACCTGCAGGTTCGTTCACTTCAACTCAAGTTTCAGGTGCGGGTTTAGGTGGAAAAAATGTAGTTGAGTTTATCAAGGAAAATCAGTGGCTTAAGATTGAATTGTACGAAGAGACAAGAGCGGATTTAGAACCAACTCCCTATTTCAGAAAACGCTCGACACACATGGATACGAAAAAAATAACTCTCAAAGGAGATATTGAATCATGGGTTTATTATTCTGCAAAAGGCGAAATTCCGGTTGCCGATGAAAAGCCACTAAAATATGAAGGATCAGCTACGCAAGGCTATTATGGTGGAACTTTAGAAATACCGAAACTTCGCATTGGAATTGCTTCACTTGGAATAAATGCAAGCTTGTTCAAACAAACAACAAGTAAAAACAGCAGAACAGTTGGCGATATAGAATATGTCACAACTACCATTACCACGTACCAATTCCCACAACTGGATGATGTTTATTGGGACGAATACATGAAATCTCTGTATTTAGATTATAAAAAGATGTTGGAGTCTTATGGTGTTGAAGTAGTTGATTTAGATAAAGTTATGGCTGACCCAAATTACGATTCATTTTTCGTTGAGGAAGCGAAAAATACAGAAATGATATTCCAGAAATATTACAAAAATTCAAAAAGATTATCCGTGAAATCAATTTCTGAGATAATGAGCCAAGTAAAAACGGGCGGAATTACAGACGATGTTCCAAAAGCAAAATTGCTAAAAAGTTTAAATGTCGATGCTATTGCAACATTAAGTTTGAATTTTACCATTGCAGGGCAGTTAGACAAGGTTGTACTTTACCCAAACTATGCGTTTATGATTGAAGGTAAAGGATTGGCTGATTACACTAGTGTAACATCTTGGTATCAAGGCTCAGGTTATCGTTCTCGTGGAGTTCCTTTTTCTGAAGCTGAATTCACTAGTGTGGCAGCTTTAAATCGAATTCTTCAAAAAGATATCATTATGCAAGGTATTAAAAATAGTGTTGAGGAATTAGTGGCTAAACAAAGAAAAGATCAGGTAAAAGATGTCTGGAAGTTAATGCAAAAATAGGATTGGAGTAGGTGAGAAATATTAAGTAGGTGAGAGGCTTTCAGGTGAGAGGTGAGAGGTGAGAGTTTGTTTTATCGAGAACTTCATGCTTCAAACTTCGAGCTTCAAACTTCGAGCTTCGAGCTTCGAGCTACGATCTTCAAACTTCGAGCTTCTAACCTTTCACCTCTCAACTATTTTTATGTATTATATTCCAATTTATGCGATCGATATATCTTCTTTTTTTATTTATATCAATTCTTTTTTCTACAGGAAGAACTCAAAATCGAAGTGCCGATTTCGAACAATTTACTATTCGTAACGGTTTAGCGCATAATACGGTTATATCATTATTTATTCAGCAAAACGGAATTCTTTGGGCAAGTACAATGGATGGGATTTCCAGAATTGATGCTACAGGAATTACATCCTATAAATCAAATCAATTTGAAGGTTTAAGTTCTGGATTCATTCATGCTATAACAGATTTTTCGGCTGACACACTTTTATTGATAACACGAGATCAGGGATTTGTCTTTTTTCAACCTTCAAGAAATTCGTTTTGGCCTTTAAAACCCAAAATTGGGAAATTTGAAAACAAGTCCTATGCGTTTATAAAGCAACTAATTTCAATCTCGAAATCAAAAAAATACGTTCTTACAGGAACGAAAAAGCAATTTATACTGAATTCTGACGGAACGGTAGATGACTTGCCTGATTTTCCAGAACCAATTAATGAATATACATCCGTTCAATGGATTGTAAGTAGAAATCAATTAATATCAGGATATGATAAACATCTCACATTCATGCCTTTTGATGGAAATTCTCTTCAAGCAGAAAAATCATTTCAGATTTTATTAGATGACTTTTTGAAAGAAGACTCTATTTTAGATCTGTTTCTTCGACCTGACGAAGTTTGGATTCAAACACAGACTAGAGGATTGTTTTTGTTTGAAATATATGATTTATTGAACTCGAGAATAAACCCAAAACAAATTTTATTAAATAAAGACTTGGGTTTTAAACCAAAAAGAATCTCTTCAAAAGAAAAGTATGTTTTCTTATTTAGTAATAATTCAGATGTTGCTAAATATGAATTTGACTCAAAAAAACTTAGCATACTTTTTACAAAAGAGGTTACTGACAACTATTTTAACGCTGCTGTTCAAGATGCGTTTGGAAATGTGTGGCTTTCCAGTTGGGGTGATGGTTTATTTAAACTGAAATCCGATTCCGATTTTCATCAAATTCCTAGTTTTAGAACCGTATCTAAAGTCTTCAATCCCTTCAATTTGGGAATAATGGAAGATAAATTTGGTTCAGTTTGGTTATTAAATTCTCCAGGTTTACTTCGTTGGAACCCAGAAACGAATCATTTTTCTGCATACGGGAATGAAATAAATAAAAAACATATTTCTTTTTCGTCAGCGTGGCAACTTAGAGAATCTGACTTAGGAATTTGGGTGGCGACAAATAATATAGGTTTACTTCTGTTCAAAACTGATCAATATAACGAAAGTGAAATCAAAGAGAATCCAACCGTTTTTAGCCAAGAAAATAGAGGATTAGCATCGAATCGAATTGCATATACTATAGAAGATTCGTTCGGAAGATTTTGGGTTTCACATCACGATGATGGAATTCAGGTTTTTGAGTCAGAGAAGGCGTTTATTTCCAAGAATACAAAAGAGATGGGATGGTATAAACAAACTGCCAATACAAATCAATTTAGCATTCCTGATCGTTCGGCTCGAATTTTATTTAAGGAAAGAAATGGATCTGTTTGGGCAGGAACGTTTACAAAAGGTATTATTCAACTTTCCGATTCTACAGGGAAACTTAGCGTTTGGCAACCTAATACAAGTGATGGAATTGTTTATGAGCATCAAGATATTCGTGATATTTATGAGTCTTCGAATCATGATTTTTGGATTGCAACGTATGGTGGTGGAATAATTCATTGGGATAGAAAAGCCAAAAAAAGTGAGATTATCACTTCAAAAAATGGTTTGTCAAATGATTTTACTTATGCAATTTTAGCACAAAATGATACCATACTTTGGATACCAACGAATAACGGATTATCAAAATTCGACACAAAATCGGGTCAGATTCACATTTATACAGAAAGTGATGGACTACAAAATAATGAATTTAATACGGGTGCTTTTTATAAGGGAAAAAGCGGAAAAATGTATGTTGGAGGAGTAAATGGTGTGAATTATTTCATGCCAAATGAGGTTTTAGAGTGTGAAATAAATACACAGATTTCCATTGTAAGTGTGAAAGCATTTAATCAAAATTTGATGTCACGAGTGTTTTATGAGAATCACAAAAAAATAGCTTACAACGAAAATTACCTAACGTTTCAATATAGTTCTTCTGATTTAACCTCACCTGATTTAAACAGGTATTCATATCGGTTGATTGGACTTGATACAACATGGATTGACTCTGGAAACCGAACCTTAGCCTCGTTCTCAAACTTGGATCCAGGTGAATATCGCTTTGAAGTAAAGGGAACCAATAGTAACCGAATTTGGTCTGATTCAATGGCGGTTTTTTCATTCGAAATTGTTCCTGCTATGTGGATGACAAGCAGTTTCCGATTTATAATCGGCGGATTATTCTTTGTTTTGTTTGTTTTTACAATTCGTTATGTATCAACACAAGAACTCAGGCAAAAGTTAATTCAATTGGAATCAGAAAAGAAATTACAAGCCGAAAGAGAACGAATATCACGTGATTTGCATGATCATATAGGCAATCAGCTAGCTAATATTTCTTCCGGAATTGAATTGGTGAAAAAGTACAACGAACATAATCAGCCAGAAAAAGCGAGTTTGTGGTACAAGGCTTTAAAAGAGGATGTGGCTTATACCATGCAACAATTAAGGGAAACGATTTGGACACTTGGCAAAAATGAGATTTCGGCTGATTTATTTATGGAACGTATTGAACTATATTTGCGAGGAAGGGCAACGGACGATTTAAAATTATCCGCAGAATTTATTTTACAACAGGGAAAAAATCCTGTTTTACTTAGCCCAGAAATATCCTTAAATCTATTTCGAATAATTCAAGAAGCGGTTCAAAATAGTTTAAAATATGCCGAGGCAAGCTGGATAAAAGTGGAATTTATGCAATCAAAAAAAATGAATCTTGTACTGATTTTGGATAATGGCAGGTTTAAAGAAAGGGATAAAAACTACGATGGATATGGAATTAAAAATATGAGAAACAGAGCTTTAGATATTGGTGGAAAATTAGAAATCAAAAAAGGAATTACCGGAACTGTGGTGGAAATAACATTTGGACTAAAGAACGAAAAATGATGAAAAAAATAAGCCTAGGAATCATTGAAGATAATCACTCATTGCGCAAAAGATTGGTCGAACATTTTTCATTTGAAGATGATATCGAATTGATTTTCCAAACCTATTCGGGAGAAGAAATGATTCGATATGCCGATAAAAATCCGCCCATAGATGTACTCTTAATGGATATTGAATTGCCAGGAATAAGCGGAATTACGACCACAGAACGTCTAAAAACATCGTGGCCAGGCGTTGATGTAGTAATGTTTACCGTCTATGAAGACGATGAGCGCGTATTTGATTCCATAGTTGCTGGTGCCTCAGGCTATTTATTAAAAGAAACCGAATTTGAACGAATTGTAGAATCCATTCGCGAAATTTATGATGGTGGATCTCCAATTTCGCCATCCATAGCCAGAAAAGTACTCCGTTTGGTAAAAATAAGACCCAAAAAACCAACAGAGAAAGTAAAAACAATCGATTTTGATCTGACAGAAAGAGAACTAGAAATTCTAAAATGGGTAACAGAAGGCATGTCAAACAAAGAAATAGCTGATAAATTGTTTGTAAGTCCATTAACTGTAAAAACTCACATCAAAAATGTATATGCAAAATTGCATGTGCATTCTAGGGCTGCTGCGGCTACAATGGCTTTGAAGAATAAATTGGTGTGAGAAACTTGAATTTTATTGAATTAATTTACCTTAGTCCAGAAATAAATGTAAACAAAAGCAAAGTTAAGCCTAGTTCGAAAAATCGATTTTATTGATTTGCAACCTATCAAATCGTGAGAAATCGTCGATTTTTTTGCTAATAAGCTCTTTTCGGAGGCTCACCATTCGAAAAGCGCGCTATAATCAGTTATGTAATTAATATGTTTCATTTAAAAAAGACTCCGAATAATGAATAATGAATTTGAAGAACAGGAAAAGCGGATAGCTGCAATTTTTCGAAAGAAATTTCGTGATATCACGAAAAGAACAAAAACGCTTGAATTTTATAAAGCTTTCTTAGAAAAAGAGCTAGATTTTCCAGTAAAATTGAAAAGTGTTGAGTACTTTAAATGGGAGGAATATTATGTTTTGGGGCCAGGAGATAAAAAAGAATATGAAGAATTAAAAAAGACTAGAGCATCTCATTCAGATGTCTTCAATTTAGTTCGAATAGATAAACACATTGATGAAGAGTATGGTTTGTTTGCAAAAGTGACGCGGGTTTCTGATCGGAAACGATTTACTATTCCACTAATAGATTTAAAAGCCCATGATGAAGAATCAAAAAATTATCAATTATTGATAGATTATGTTGTATGGTGTTCAAGTTATGACGAGTGAGTTTTCAAATGGTCAATACTATTTAAAATTGTTAAATATTAGTTCCTTATCCTCAATCTCTTTATCACTTTTATGATAAAGTTCAATAAAAACAATTCTTTCTTCAATTTCGAAATGAGCATAAATTAAACGTAAGCCAGATTGAACTCCTCGACCTTTTAAGGCTTTACAAGCAATTTTTTTTACTTTGATTACACAGGTTTCCAATCCTAAATTGTCAATTCGAAAACTAAATGGTGGTCCTTCATTGGGCAAAAAAATCAACACTTTTTTTACAACCTCTAAATCATCATATAAAGTTCGATATTTTTTCAAAAGTGTTTTTATGTCCTTTTGAAACTCGGGAAGTTCTTCAAAGATCATTATTCTTCCAATTCGTCCTCGTAATTTCTAACAGTAAATGGCGCTTCTCTGTAAAAAACTAATTCGTAATTAATTTCTTCTCCGTCTTTTGAGGCAAGCCAAGGCATATCTTTATGAGAATACTTACTGATTGCTGAAGCAGACCAATCGCTCATTTGTTCTATAACTTTATCAATGACTTCTTTTTCACTTGCTTTTAATTGTGTCAAATCTGCTTTTTCAAGAGGAATATAACGGGTTTGCACTTTGTCGTAATACTCTGTTTTTATTCGTTGTATCATTCCATTATCCATCATTTGAGCTATGATGTTATCTAATTTTTGTGGAACAGGTCCGTATGGTAATTTGCGATAGTTTGCACCTGTTAAATGCTCCTCATACAATTCGTAATAATTAAAATCAGAAAAATATAGCAGCTTATAAAGTACCGTTTCTCCAACATTCGGTTTCCCAGCGCATCTTTCTAAAATGTAAAGCAACACATTTTTGAACTTGTCTACTTGCAAAGTTGGCACAGAAATCCGTTCTTTAATTTTCGATGCATTTGATTCATTATCAGTTTCAAAATCTTGTTTTGATGAAAAATTAAGCGACATAAAATCGTCTATAGAAAAGCCTAAAACCAAAGATAAACGTTGCAATTCTAAAACATTTAAACCGCTATTGCCTAACTCAATTTGAGCCAAAGATGATCTAGAAAGCTGAACACTTTTTGCCAAATCTTCCTGAGAAAACCCCTTCATTTTGCGAAGTTCAGTTATTTGCTGACCAATTTGTTTTTGTGAGAGTGTGATGTTCATATCAATTTGTTCATTTTAAAATTATAACACAAAAATATGATTTGTTTTAAATTATAACAAAGTGTTGTTCTTAAATCTTACACTATTCCAAGTGTTGTTTATTGCTATTGATAAGGAAAACTTATGATTTAAATTCTTCAAAAAGGGCTTAGATATCTTGTTTTAAGAACAAGAGAGAATAAAATAATCTCAATAAGACCACTTAAATCGAAAAAAAACAGTCTGCTTTTGGGATTCAAATCCATCAAATAAATCACTGGAAAAAACTTGGGAGATTATTAAAAAATCTGTGTTTTGAGAAACAGAATAACTTATTTGCGGCAAAAATGCGTGTAATTTAGCATCCAAACTACTTAGAACTCCTAATCCGGCTTGAACTAGAGGCGTTACAGTAAAGGAACTTGTTAGATAAACGGCTTGTCGTGAAGGGAATAAGTTTTTGGGAGAAGGAGGTAGAAATAGATTCCCGCCATTTACCGTTGCGTTGGAATAACTTCCATTATATAAACCTTCAAATCGGACATAAGGACCATCAGAAAATTGATAATCTATTCCAGATGAAAAACTTAGAACAGCGTTGTTTTCAAAAGGATTAAACACTAAAAATTCTCCTGAAAATCCTGCATTTTTCAAATATCCTTCCCAACCTCCGCCAAGTAAAAAATCTTGTCGGTAGGAACCTATTATGAATTGAACATCATAAGAAATCGATTCAATATTGGTACGCCACAAACCGCCAAATACAAGATCTTTTGTTTCATTAGCGGGTTTATATGCAAATTGAATATCAGATGCAAAATCATAAGCCCAAACAAAGGAAACTGCATCACTTCCAGGTCGTTCTTCATAATCAAAATCTAGAAAAGCAAAATTATTAAATAAGTCATTCGGACTCCAAACAAAACTTTTTCCCCAATTTATGCGCTGCCTTCCAAGCGTGATATCAAAATTATTGTGATTCCAGTTTAATTGTAAACGATCAATAACCGATTGAAAAATAAGCTGATTAGATTTATAAAGCACAAAAGTTAAATCAAGCCAACCACCATCTTGATTTAATAATTGAGCATAAAGTCCGTAATCATCTACGGAGTAACCATAAAAAATACGGTTTCTGAAATCAGCATTCATCGTTAGCTTATAAGAAAATTTGGTTGTGGTTTCTAAACGATGATGGACAATTCCATTATAATAAATAGGGTTAAAATTACTCGCAGCATTTAAGGCTGAAAGATGTTTTACATAACCACGATAGCTCAATTCTTGAGCGGATAAATTGGTTGATAGACAAACTATAAATATCAAAAAAAGGAGTCGTTTCATTGAGAGCTGTGATTATCAATTTGCTTTGTGTTTATGGATTATTCCTAGAGTTAGGAATTTGAAAGAAAATTCATTCTGATTTCTAATGAAAAGCTTGTCTAGTAATCTTGCATTAGATTGTTAATACCAGATTCTTGATTTCATCATATTACGATCCAATGCTTTTCCAAATTTGTGTAAATTTAATTAATGATGGGTTTGGCGGAGATACCTGCTTTCGCAGGTATGACGTAAAATTTTGTTTAATCAACAAACACTTTCGCAGATATGATGTCAGTGTTTTATTCGAAATGAAAAAAAATCAATTTTGAATTTCATCTGAATCAAGCGCACCATCCCGAAGCGTTATCACACGTTTTGCTCGTTTAATCACTCGTTCATCATGAGTTGAAAACAAGAACGTCACATTAAGTTGACTGTTTAAACGCTCCATAATGTCTAACAAATTAGAAGCCGATTCAGAATCCAAATTTGCTGTCGGTTCATCCGCTAAGACATAATCTGGATTGGAAGCTAAAGCCCGAGCCACTGCAACACGCTGTTGTTGTCCACCAGATAGTTGCGAAGGCCTATTATGTTGTCTATTTGCAAGTCCAACGGAATCAAGAATTTTTGAAGCTTTTTTCATGGCTTCTTTGGTGGATTTTCCTTGAAGTTGCAGAATAAAAGCGACATTTTCAGCTGCTGTTAGAACCGGAATCAAATTGTAAGCTTGAAAAACAAATCCAATATGATTCAGTCTAAATTGAATCAAGTCTTTGTCGTCTAAAGCTGAAATAGTAGTCTCATTAATTTTAATTATTCCAGAACTAACCGAGTCTAAACCGCCGATACAATTCAATAGTGTTGTTTTACCTGAGCCGGATGGACCAACAATAGCAGTAAATTCGCCTTTTTCAATATGCAAACAAATGCTTTTTAAGGCGTGAACGGGAATTGTTTCTGGGTTATAAATTTTATCGACGTCGCTTACTTGTATAATACTCATACTACTCCTTTTAATGCTGACGAATGGCTTCAAGCGGTTTTAGTTTAATGGCTTTAACTGCCGGATAAATGGCAGCTAGAACAGCGGCAATGAAAATGAATGAAGTTATTCCAATGATGTAATCAATTTTTAAGTCCGGATAAATAACGTTACCCATTCCATACATCGCTAATCCTTCTGTAAATCCACTTAAATTAATTCCATAAGTTGATGTAAAATAAACGTTTAAATACGCAATGAATAAGCCAAGTGGTGCACCAATGCAGGAAAGAATGAGCGTTTCAGACATAATCAATTTGAATAAAAATGGGCGAGAAGTTCCAATTGCCATCAACATTCCCAATTCACGTTTTCTTTCCAAAATGGCCATTAACATGGTATTTAGAATCCCAAGTGTTAAAGCGAGAACTATAATTCCCATGAAAATATATAAGGTTAAATCGAGTGAACTGTCAACATACGCTAATTCAGGAGCAATTTGGAACCAATTTAAAAGTGTATCAGATTTAGCTAATAGAGGTGAATGATTCGCCGTGAAAGTTTTTGCGTAATTCGCATCAAATAGTCTAAATGAGAGTTCATGTGTCGTGTTTTCACCGCCAATATACTTTTGTAAATCTTCCCGATTCACAAAAATTCGCATCTGATCTAATGTTGAATTAGGGGTTTTTAAAATGCCACTAATTCGAAATGCCGCAGAAGTAATCGTTCCATCAACGCGTTGAAAAGTAAGTACAACTTTGGAGCGCAAACCAGATTTTAGTTTTTCCGCCAATTTTTCTCCAACCACAATCTGATTTTTAAAGGAATCGCTTAAATACTTCCCTTTAGTGATGTATTGATACGTTTTGAAAACTAAAGTATCAGTAGCAGTATCGATTCCTCTAATTTGAATGCCACTTGTGTAATTAGCACTAGCAATCATTCCGTCTGCTAAAGTAATAGGCGTTAGTGATTTAACGGTTGAGTCATTTGAGTAAAATTCTACTAAAGAATCAACATTTTCCAATGAAAATTCAGCAGAACGTTCTTCATTAAACGTTTTTGTTTGAAGAGAAACGTGACCTACATAAGTATCTAATTGTGAATTCAAATAGTGCATAGTCATTCCATTCGAGAACGCTGAAATCGAAACTCCAGCCCAAACTCCAACGACTACAGCGGCGATAACAACAAGACTACGAACGGGATTTCTCCAAATATTTTTCCAAGCTAAGTGTAAAATCATTTTTTTCTCCGCTTATTTCATCGCTTCAACAGGGTTAATCTTTTGAGTAAATCTCATCGGATACAGACAAATGAGAATTACAATGAATAAAATCGCCCCGATAGGTGATTCCATGACTTCAAATGAAGCCGAAAAGGGAAGAACAGGTTCCATTCCATATTGTAGCATAACCTCAGCCGTATCGCCTGTTAAAGGAATTGGGTTTATATTGAAGTACCATAAAATGGGATAGGTGAAAATCAATGCACCCGCGGTTCCTATAAAGGTTAAAAGAAGAAGTTCAACACATAAAAGAAGTCCTAATTTGAAACGTGGGGTTCCCAATGATAACATGACACCTAATTCAAAATTACGTTCAGAAACCATCATCAAAACGGTTCCAAAAATTCCAAAACCAACAACTAAGTATAAAATAAATAAAATGATAAGTCCACTTGCATTATCGAGTTCTATCGATTGAACCAATTCAGGCATTAAAGCTTGCCAATGCATAATTTCCAAATCAGAATGCTGAAATTCAGTTTTGAGTTTGTCAGTTACTTGCTCAAAATCTCTAGCTGGATTTACGATGATACAATAAGAACTTAAACCATCAATCGCTCCAAAAAAAGTTTGAGCAAAGCCAAGATTGATAAAAATGGTTGCTTTGTTTAGTTCAGGAGCAGCAATTTTCGCAATGCCACCAATTCGGAATAATCCATTTGCAGAGGCACCATGATAACCTTGCCCCATTGCAACCAATGTATCACCAACTTGAAGTTTCATATAGGAAGATAAACCCTCTGTAATCACAATATCTTTTGGATTTTCCTTGTTCAAATAACTTCCAGAAATGATCATTTTATGAATTCCTGATAAGTCCTTTTCTTTTTCTGCCTGCGTTCCAATGACTAAACAAGCTCTTGTTTTTTCATCATTTGCAGCTAAAATGAATGATTCCAAACGTGGTACGATTTGAATCTGAGAACTTGAAGAATCAATTCGTTTAAAAATACTCGAATCTTGATCGAAAAATAAATCATCAAAAGAACGGGAATCCCAATAACCCGATTTATGAATCTGAATATGACTGGTATATCGACCAACCATATTTTGAACCATACTTTCATATGATCCAAATTGCATGGAACGCATAAGCATAGAAAAAACAATAGCAAAGAAAACGGCAAAAACAGTGATTAAGGTTCTGCGTTTATTGCGCCAAAGATTCCGCCAAGCTAATAGGAGATAAAAGCTTGTCATATTATTCTCCAATTTTTTTCATGTTTTTGGTACTGAAAAAGGATGGTTTGAGCTTAACATTAAATTTCAAACTGATGTATTCGAATTGTGTTTTGTTTCCAGGTTTGTCAGCAGGAATCATTTCCATTTTGGATGGAATTCTGCGTCCATCGAATGTTTTAACATCGCTTGCAAGCATAGTATTCACCAAAAAATCGTCTTCATCAAAATATTCGGTTTTTAGTTGATGGAATTCAGATTGAGTGATATAAGTGATAACTTTTCCCCAAACAACGGCAGCATCAGGTTTTGGAATGAGTTGAATTTTCCACACTTTTTGATTATCAAGTATTTCCTCTGCTAAAATAGAGTGATCGTAATCTTCAAGAAAGGATGATTCTTTCACTAAATCATCGTTAGTAAAGTCAGAACCCATCCAAGACTGCATCATCATGGAAGGAGGAAGTTTAATTGAGCGCCCAATGGAAGGAATCCAGTTCCAAATTTCGTTTTCACGTTTTAAAAAGGTAGTACCTTGATCTCGAACTGGTTTTGAAATCAAAACAAGTGAATAGGTCGTTCCCAAAGCCCAAGTTTTCATGCTGATACTTCGTTCCCAATCGGGACGAACTATAGTCATCACGATTTCAGATTCTGAAGATTCTCCACGAACAAGATCGTCAGCTTTTTTAATAATTTCTTTAGCGGATTGTGCAAAAATAAAAGTTGGGAATGCGTAAAAAAGAAGAATAAAAGCAATTAAAGCAAGTTTTGAATACGATTTCATGAATTAAAACTCCAAATTTCGAATTAAGAATAAAAGGAACAATAATATTCCACCTGTCCCATCACAACTTCCCGAATTGGAAAATCATGTTGATAAATAAAGTTGAGCACAGCCCCTTCAAAAATGGCCATAAAACGAAAGGTTTCCGATTCAGGATTGGACACTTTTAATGCCTTTAACAAATCTGTTAATCCACGAACAGTTTGCTCTTTTTGATTACTGTGGCGGTTTTTAATACTATTGTCGAGTAAAAATTGAAAACGGAGAACAAAATATTGAGACCAAAGCTCTGGCTCTGTTTCAAAGTTTCTAATCAAGTCACCATATGATTCTCGAATAACGCGATCTGGAGAATCATAAAGCGTATTTGTGTGAAAAAAAGAGGGAATTCTATTCAAGTAGAATTCGAAAATCGAGTGTAAGAGAACCTCTTTACTTTCAAAATAAGTATAGACTAGCCCTTTAGAAACGCCAGCTTTTTTTGCAATTTGTTCCATTGTAGTTCCGCTAAAAGAAGATTCAGAAAACAAACTTAAGGCTGTTTCAATAATGAGTTCGCGTCGTTGTAATTTTAAAGTGGCTAAATCTTTTTTTGATCTGGGTGGCATAGGTTTTTTTGACTGACTGGTTAGTCAATTTAAAAATCAAAAAGTTAATGTTGAATTTTATGTGATGAAATGACAAAAAAAGTACGCTAAAACTGTTTGGAGCAAAAAAAACAAAAACAGTTGTTAGATAAAATCGATTGTAATCGAAATAGTTCAAAAAATAATAATTTCATAATTTCTCTTTAGTTACATAAAAACAGTATCTTATGTAATTGATTAAGATATTGAGATTAAGTACACATTAAAAAAAATGAAATATTTTTGATATTTTAGTTGACTAGGGTAGAAAAAACGTTATATATTTACCACGCAGTAAGCAAATTCCTCGGTAGCTCAATGGCAGAGCATTCGGCTGTTAACCGAAGGGTTGCTGGTTCGAGTCCAGCCCGGGGAGCTAAAAAGCCTGATTCTTCGATAGAATCAGGCTTTTATCGTTTATAGGTACAAACATTTTACTATTTGTGAAAGTATTTACCCGTATGGTTCATTAGTACGAACTAAACTACGGTACCTTAAAAGTATATTTTAGGAAGCTCATTTTTAAGTATTTGTGTACGTTTTAGATTTTTTTTGTATAATCTTGTTTATCATTTTAAAAGATATGTTTTGGTATGTTGGACACACAAAAAGTTAATGTTTTAGTAGTTGACGATGAGGAAGATTTAGAATTTCTTGTTCGAAGAAAATTTAAAAGTAAGGTTCAAGAAGGCAAGACTGAGTTGTATTTTGCTAAAAATGGAGAAGAGGCCTTATCCGTTTTATCAAAAAATGTTGATATCGATGTCGTCCTTACAGATATAAATATGCCAGTGATGGATGGATTGACTTTTCTGAGTGAAATGTCAAAGCTTTATCCTATTAAAAAGGCCATTATCGTTTCTGCTTATGGTGATATGGCAAATATCAGAACGGCGATGAATAGAGGAGCCTTCGATTTTGTAACAAAACCTGTGGATTTTTACGACTTAGAAATGACTATTGAAAAGACATTTGCTCATGTTCAACAGCAGAAAGCAACAGTGAAAGCCTTTAAAGAAAACAACATTTTAAAAATGTTTGTTGATGTAGATGTAATAAATTTTATGGCAGGTGCAGAATTTGAGGAGTCCTTACTCCGATCTGAAATGGCAAATGCAACGGTCATGTTTGTTGATATCTGCAAATATACTGCAATCAGTGAGCAATATCCACCCGACAAAGTAGTGAGCCTCCTCAATAAATATTTTGATATGATGGTGGCCGATATCGTTAAACAGGATGGGCATATAGATAAATTTATGGGTGATTGTATTCTTGCAGTATTCAAAGGAGAAAATCATGCCAAAAGAGCAATGTCTGCGGCGGTTAAAATAAGAGATTCATTCAATCGAATTGTTGAGCGTGAAATGAATGACTATAGACCACAAATTGCAATTGGTGTAAATGCAGGAGACATGGTTATGGGTAGTATCGGTTCGCAAACCCTAAGGAGACTCGATTATACGGTTATTGGCGATGTTGTTAATACGGCTCAACGTTTACAGTCTATTGCGAAACCTTCTCAGATTTTAACAGATCATGTCGTATATGAAATTATTAAACTTTCATTTTATTGTGAAGAAGTCGGTTTGGTAAATTTGAGGAATAAGGCAGAAATGACAAGGGTTTACAATGTTATTAAGCAATTAGATGATTAGAAGAGTATTTTTTCTTACACTTTTGTTATTCTTATCTAGTGTTTGCGAGACATATAGTTATCAATTACTAAGCCCTGATTCGGTTAATCAAAAAGATAGTCTTCATGCTTCTATTAGTGTAGAAACAGAAATTATTGAGAAAAAGGTCTTTCAATTGTATCATTATGCCAAGGTTTATTTTAATTCCCAAGAAATAGAAAAAGGTCTAAAAAATATCCAAAAAGCACTCATTCTATTAGATTCTTTGGAATATAAAGACTACAAAAAGCCACACTATTTAGCTATTGCATCCTTTTTTGGTGAGGATTTATCTGATTTAAGATTTTATTACGAAAAGAAAGCTGAACAGGTAATAATAAATAGTGGCAGTTATTTAGACATGCTCGATCAGTTAAAAGAAGAATATCAAGGTCGAAATATACGTGATGATCAATTGATACAAGAATTGAAAAATAGTGTTACCCTTTTCGATCAGGTTAATGATGATGAAATCCTTGCAGCTATTTTTTGTAAACTGGGTCTTCTAACATTAAACGATGGAGACTTAGAGCAAGCCAACGATTTTTTTGAAAAAAGCGCTGAACGTTATAAACGAATTGGAGAGTCTTTCCCCGAGTTTTATTGTTTAGGTCGAAAGATGTCGATTTTGCATACACTAGAAAAAGCTAATTTAGAAAAGGAAATCGAAAAAGAACTTAAAAGCATTCTTTTTAAAAAAGTAGAAGATACAAATCATGGTTTTTTTTCAAAAGCAATGGCATCATCTTATGCAAGACAAGGAAACTTCATTAAGTCTGTAGAATACTATTTAAAAAGTATTGAATCTTTTGCACAGTCTAGTGACTTCATACTATTATCAGATTTGTATCGCGATTTAGGAATCGCTTATGAGAATTTATATTTATTCGAAAAATCAGCAGAGAGTTTTAAAAATTGCATTGATATACTCAATCAAATTGGTGCTTATCATAAGTTATCGGAACTCTATATTTATATGGTATTTCCGTTAATTGAATTGAAAAAATTTGATGAGGCACAACGGTATATTCATTTAGCCGAAAGTGACACCGTCTTTGTAAAAACAAGATTTCACTATGCTAGACTTGCTGATGCTCATGGTCAAATTCTAATGAGGAAGGAGAAATATAAAGAAGCTATAAACTACTTTGATAAAGCATTAAATGACTTTAAATCTATAGAAGATACACACTGGGGTATTCCATACGTTTTACTAAACATCTCTGCTTGTTATGGTTATCTTGGGCAGACTGAAAAAGCTTTAAAATTTGCTTTAGAATCAAAGGGAAGAATCTTTGAAGGACAACTTAAATTAGCACGTAGAACTAACCAATTGATATCAAAGCTTTATGAGACAAAGGGCGATTTTTCACCCGCGTTGCGATACCTCAAGGAGTATGAAAATATTGTTGAAAGTTCGAATAAAGATGGAGATCTGAAAATACTCGCTGATGCTGAGATTCAAGCTATCTTGGAAAGAAGTAATCGTGAAATATTTGCTCTAGAAAGGGAACAACAATTAGCCGAGCAAATTAATACAACACAGCGATTATGGTTGATTGTAATTTTTGGTGCCTTGCTTTTTACTTTATTAGTGTCTTATATCCTTTTTAGAAATTACCGAATTAAGATGAACGCCAATTCTCGCTTATTTCGAGAAAAGGAAAAGGTTGAAGAAACTCTTGCAAAACTTAGGGCTACACAAGAACAACTCGTTGAGCAGGAAAAACTTGCTTCTTTAGGGCAACTTACTGCAGGCATAGCTCACGAAATTAAAAATCCACTAAATTTTATTACTAATTATTCTGAATTAGGCAAAGATTTACTCATAGAGTTAGAGAGTGCACTCCAAAAAAATGATGAACTTGAAATAAATGAGCTCAATAGTGATTTAAGAAAAAGTTTAGATACCATTCATAAAAATGGAAAAAGAGCTGATTTAATTGTAAAAGGGATGCTACAACTTGCACGATCAGGTTCTGTGGAAAAAACACCCACAGATATAAATGAATTATCTAAAGAATATCTGCAATTAGCTTATCATGCTTACAAAGCTATCAATCAAGGTTTTAGGGTCGATGTTGAGACCATTTTAGATTCTGAGTTAGGTGTGAAAGTAATAAATGAACAAGATATTGGTCGGGTAATTTTGAATGTTATTACTAATGCACTTTATGCTGTTGGTGAGCGGCAGAAACAATCGAATGATGACTATAAACCAAAGGTTAAATTGTTAACGCAGAATGGTCCGGAGATGTTTACCATTTCGGTGCAAGATAATGGTTCGGGAATACCTGATGAAATAAAAGACAAAATTTTTGAACCCTTTTTTACAACCAAAAAAGGAACAGATGGAACTGGTCTTGGATTAAGTATCAGTTACGATATTGTTAAAGCACATGATGGTAGACTCGAAATACAGTCCGACTCAAATGGAACTTTGGTGTCTATTTTATTGCCTGCTTAATGGATTGCGATTGCGATTGATCATTTAAATTGCTATTCATGAACTTTATTTAATCTGCTTTTTTGAATATGATTTTGTCTTTTAACTTGATTCAATTGTCGGAGGTCATAAATCTTGATCATTCCAATAGTTGTTCTGTCTTCTTTAAAATCAATCTTATGAGTCCGCTCCAGAAAGTCAATTTTGTCGGTTTTTACCCATTCAAATAGTGTGAAATCGTCGATTCTTTTGCAGAAAACTACTTTTCAGATTTGACTCATCTTATTTATTTAGCCCAAATTGAATAGCTCATTTCAATTCGTTTTCAATAGCCGATTAATTTTCTCAAATTCATTTGTTGAAGTGAGCTCACTATTGGAAATCAATTTGTATTTGGTATAGAAATTATAGCTGAAATGAGTTATAATTAGCATGTGTTAGCGCTAACATGTCTTTGAATCAAGGTTATCAAAGTTTAAATTGATTTGGTTGGCAAAAAGTGATATTGGAGTGAACAATGAACAGTGAAAATTAGCAACAAAGACGATATCTCGATATCAGATAGTGAGCTATGGGAATTGTTTCGTGAAGGAAACTTAATTGCATTTGAACTCATTTATAAGGACTACTTCGACAAGTTGTACAACTACGGTTTACAGTTTATAAAAGACGAAACGCTTGTTGAAGATGTCATTCAAGATTTATTTATCGACCTAAAACGAAGATGTAATCATTTATCGCAAACGGATACAATTTTGCCGTATTTATATAGTGCATTTCGCCGAAAAATGATTCGAGCAAGAGATAAAGCAAATAAGTTTCAAGAATTAGAAGAAAATTCACTCTCTTTTCAAATTGATATCAGTATTGAAGATCAATTAATTGATGAAGAAGGAAAAGGGCAGCAAAAAAAGTCATTGGCAAATGCAATGAATCAGCTGTCCGAAAAACACCGAGAAATTATCTTCTTGTATTATTATGAAAACATGTCTTATGAAGAAATTAAAGAGATTCAAGGTTTTGATAATGTGAAATCAGCAAGGAATTTGTTGTACAAAGCGGTTCAGTCGCTTCGAACGGTGTTCAAATTTGTGTCCTTTTTATTACTTATAAAATTAATTGAAATAGTATGATGTCATTTCAAAAACTCATGTCCTATTAATGTATAACCAAAACAAAAAATGATATGATTATGAAAATCAGTTCAAAAATTAACAGTGGAATACTAGTTCTTACTGCTTTGTCTGTGCTTACAGGCTGTGGCGTAAGTGATTCAAAAACTGACCTTGATCAATTAAAAGCAAAAATTGATGAGTCATCAGTTAACTTTACCACCGATTTAACATCTATTGATGGAAGACGCATTAAAGCCGGTCAAACGGTTAGCTTAAAAGATGCAAGTTTAGGTAATCCGGACAGTTGGGAATGGAGTTTTTCAGATAATTCAGAAATGCTTAGCGGACAAACAATCTCTAAAAAATGGGATGATGCAGTTGGTCAAGTTCAAGTTATACTTAAAGTTACAAGAGCAGAAGACAGTGCGACAGACTCAGATACTTTAGTCATTCAAGTTGGACCTGTTGAGATTTTAAACAGAGCGGTTTATGGTTTCGAAGATCAAGAAGCGGAATTTACAGCAAGCAGTAAATGGTTTTATTGGACTCCAAACGATGGTACGGTAAGTATTGCAATGGAGAATGCAAGTGGAGCTAACGGGACAAATAAATCTTTAAAACTAAATGCTTCATCAAGTTTTGGTGAGTTTCAGCTAAGACCACATGAAAACGGACCTGAGTTTCTAGTATCCTTGAAATCGAACACAACGTATATCTATAGTTTTTACATGAAAGGCAGCCAAGCATTTACTTTATCTGAGGCGAATTTCTTAAATGTGAAAAACGATGCACCGAAAGAAGGTTGGTACACTCCATTTTGGAGCGGAGATGCAGCTTATGGTCCAATAAATGTAACTACAACTTGGACTAAATTTTCGTATAAATTTACCACAGCCGATCTAGCTACTTTTGCTGATGAAGGTTATGCTGATGGTAAAGCAGACAATGCAGGATCGTTCTTTAAGCACTTTAATTCCATTACAGGAGCATCAATAGATGTTTGGGTTGATGAAATTTCCTTAAAGGAAAAAGATTTATAAAAGAATCAATTGCTCTATGATAAAAATAGTATTTACCCCAATAGAATCTGATTATTTTGGAAAATTGCTACACAACACTTGAAGACTTTTTGATGGATGAATCATTCAGAAACTGGATTAAAAACCCGACGCCTGAACTGAATCATCGTTGGTCTGAATGGTTAGAACAAAACAAAGACAAAGAAGTTCTAGCACTTCAAGCTGAGGAAGTAATTCGAGGAATTCAGTTTAAAGAGTATTCTGCAGATTCGGCAACAAAAGCCAGAATTCTAAATCATATAAAAGCAGATTCTATTGCAAGGGGTAAAAAAGCCATTCATCTCAATCTATTCTTTAAAATTGCAGCATTGCTTTTGTTATCTGTTGGTCTAGGTGGTTCATTGATGTATATCTTCAAAAATGATATCAACTTAATTAGCAGTAACAAGCAGCAACGAGTTAAAGAAAACGCGATTGGTCAGAAGTCAAAAATCATGTTGTCTGATGGAACAGTGGTTTATTTGAATTCAACAAGTAAACTTACGTATCCAACAGCATTTGATACAGACGAGAGAGTAGTTTATTTATCAGGCGAAGCATATTTCGATGTAACACCTAATCCTGCACGACCTTTTAGAGTAAAAACTGACGCTTTAGATGTGCTTGTTTTAGGAACAGAGTTCAATGTGAAGACTAAAGACACGAATTATGATATTTCCTTAGTTGAAGGTAAAGTCCGATTGATTACAGAAAGCAATGCAAAAACAGAGCTTTCGCCTGGGCAGCAAGTTTCCTTTAATAAAGAAAGTCAAGTTTTTTCCTATAACTCATTTGATACAAAGTTTGTAACAGGTTGGAAAGACGGTTCTTTAGCGTTTAGAAATTCATCATTTACAGAAGTAATGGATCAACTTCATGAATGGTACGGAATTCATATCACGTTTAATAAAACATCACAAATTCAAAACTGGTCCTATACGGCAACTTTCGAAAATGAAAGTTTAGAAAATGTGCTGCAAAATATGAGTGCACTTCGTCACTTCGAATACTCTATCAAGAACGACACCTTAGTAGTTATTCTCGATTAATTTTAACACATTCAAAAACAGCAAGAAGGCTGAAATGAATAATTGTAAACGTATTGTATTATGCTTTGGGAAGTTGCGTCCGTTTTTCGGAATTCCTGTTCTAGTTTTGGCATTGATTTTCCTAACGGAGGCAGCTCAAGCACAGAAAACGCAATCTCTTAGTGAAATTCTACAGAAACTGTTTCTGTAATAACTATTTTTGAGCTGATCGAAGGTTCTTCAAGCATCTCATTTTCTTATCATACCAATGATTTGGAAAACTCTTTAGAAGCTTTAATCACTTTAGCTGCTATTAAAGACAGAAACGCATTTAACGTACTTTTCGAGATTTCTAGACAAGAGAAACTTAAGTTTGTACGCATTAAAAACACGATTAATATCATAAAAGACAATAGCTTAGTAAAACCAATTGTTATCGGAGAAAACATTACTATTAAAGGAATAGTTAATGACGAAGATGGATAGCCTCTACCCGGGGCAACCATTTTAATTAAAGGTACTCAATCAGGTACAATAACGAATTATGATGGCAAGTTTACTTTAGAAACAGAATCAAATGAAGTTACTTTAATTGTTTCTTATTTAGGATTTACCACTCAAGAAATACTCGTTAGTCCAGATCAGCCAAATGTGTTTGTTACATTGTCAAATTCTATGGTAAGTATGGACGAAATTGTCGTAGTTGGTTACGGCGAACAAAAACGAGAATCCATTACCGGCTCAATTGCATCCATTGAAACGAAAACCATTGCTGAATCAAAGTCGGCGAATGTGGTGAATGCCATTGTTGGTAGAATTCCTGGTTTAGTTGTAAATACACGTAGTGGCGCTCCAGGTCAAGAAAATATTGAAATTCTGATTCGTGGAAAGGCAACAACAGGAGACACTTCACCTTTAATTGTAATTGATGGAGTTGCAAATCGTGGTAGTTTTGATCGCCTAAACCCTGAGGATATTGAAAGTATTTCTATTCTAAAAGATGCTTCAGCAGCTATTTATGGAGCTCAAGCAGCAAATGGTGTAATCTTAGTTACCACCAAAAGAGGATATGTAGGAAAACCATTATTTACGTATTCAAATACCTATTCGTTTACTCAGCCAGCAAAAAAACAGGAGTTAATGGATGCTCCGCAATATTTGACCCGGCTTGATGAGCAAAATAAACGGAATAATCGCCCTCAAATTTATCAAAACGTAATTAAGGATTATTTGAACGATGAAGTAAATCCAAATATTTGGGCGAATATTAATTGGTGGGATGAATCTATGGATACATGGAGTCCACAAAACCAGCATAATTTGAGTATTTCGGGCGGAAGTGAAAGTTTTAAATATTATGCTTCTGGGCAATTATTAAATCAAGATGCGAATTTTAGAGGCTCGAATTTCGGATTCAGTCAGAATAATGTGCGTTCCAATATTGATATTACCGCAACCTCTTTTTTGAAAATTGGACTAGATTTAGCCGGAAGATTTGAAAATAGAAGAGGTTCCGATTTTGAGGGATTATTTCGAGGCATTTACAATATGGCTCCTTTTGAGACTCCTTATTATAATAACGGATTGCTTAGAAATACAAGTAAAGGAAATATTCTACCCAATGTGGATGGACTAAACGGCGGTTCTGAAACAAAAAGAAATGTCTATAACAGCAAATTAAATGCAACTATTGATTTTAATGAATGGCTAAAAGGTCTTACGCTTAATGGATTTGGTTCTATCGATATGGTAAATCAACGCAGAAAGAATTTTCAAAAACCGTACGATATTTATTTTTTGAATGAAGAAGGCGAGTACGAAAACCTCAGAGATAACACTGGAACTATTCGCTTATTTCAACAAACAGATGAAGAAATTAGTCATACGTATCATGTTCGTTTGAATTATGAAAACACATTTAGCAATCATAAAGTAGGCGGATTTATAGCTTATGAACAGAATCAAGTTAAAGGTGAATATTTGGCGGCATCAAGAATAAACTTAATTTCTGAAGATTTACCATACTTATTTACTGGTGGCGAAAAATATCAAGATAATGATGGTCGTGGTTGGCAATCAGCTAGAGTGAATTACTTTGGTCGTTTTAACTATTCTTATGCAGAAAAATATTTCATAGAATCCACCTTAAGAATAGATGGATCACAAAATTTCAATGAAGATAATCGGTTTGGTTCATTTCCTGGAGTTTCAGTCGGATGGAGAGTTTCAGAAGAAAGTTTCTGGAAATTTGATCAAATTGATGAATTCAAATTAAGAGCATCCTACGGAAAATTGGGAAATGACCGAGTAAACAATTTTCAATACTTACAAATGTATAATGTAGGTTCAGGTTCTGTGTTTGGCGAAGATCCTGTTCTAAGTGTCGATCTGACTCCAGGAAGAGTTCCTAACCCAGATATAACTTGGGAAACGGCTGTTAAAACCAATTTAGGTTTAGATTTATCCTTACAAAACGGCTTATTTGATTTCTCTCTTGATGCCTTTTACGAACAGCGTTCCGATATTTTAGCAAGAAGAAATGCTTCTGTTCCTATTTACTCAGGAATTGTTTTACCTGACGAAAACATTGGAAAAACTACAAATCAAGGAATAGAACTCTCAGCTACTCACAAATATATCTTCGGAAATAATTTGAAATATTTTGTGAGTGCACAGTTAACCTACGCCAAAAATGAAATTGTATTTCTAGATGAATCACAATTTGTTCCTGATCATCAACGAGTAGAAGGAAGTCCTATCGATTATTTACTGGTTTATATGGCTGATGGATTGTATCAGAATAAAGAAGAAATAAATAACTCTCCGCATTTTCCCGATGCAAAACCAGGAGATGTTCGCTTTGTTGATTACAATAATGATGGACAACTCACCGCTGAGGACCGAGTTTTATTGCCTTATGGACCAACTCCACGATTAAATTATGGTTTCAGTCTTGGCGCAAGTTGGAAAGGAATTGAAGTTTCGGCTTTTTTCCAAGGTCAATCGGGAGCAAAAACGATTTACAGACCTTGGGATATAAACATGGATTCCTATTACTTTGAAAATCGCTGGATTTCGGAAACAGAAACGCCAAATGCGACAAGTCCTGCAGCTTGGGATATGTCGAGCAGTTCCATTCAAAATGTTTCCACTATTTGGGTAAAAGACAACAGTTTTCTGCGCATTAAAAACGTTGAATTGGCTTATACTTTCCCCAATAAGCTTGTCAAAAATTATAACATATCAAATCTAAGAGTATTTGTGAGCGGCTATAATCTGGGTTTCATTTACAATGCAGTCGGCTTATTTGACCCTGAAAGTAGATCTGATACAGGTTGGTATTATCCACAACAACGAGTTATTTCTGCTGGAATTTCAGCAATGTTTTGAGGTTGAATATGAAAAAAGTAAGAATAGTTAGCGCATTTGTAGGTTTAATCATCCTTTTCTCTTGTAATGAGATTTTAAA
>Ga0210012_1000930_pt1 | contig 30629 bp, 37 predicted proteins | sample CryGeymeta201504_FD_183974 | JGI IMG/M metagenome (GOLD analysis project Ga0210012, IMG submission 183974) | Groundwater microbial communities from Crystal Geyser aquifers in Utah, USA - Crystal Geyser metaG 2015-04 (SPAdes) (version 2) | ecosystem: Environmental > Aquatic > Deep subsurface >... | reverse complement strand
CCACAAACTGAATGCCGGCGTTGTTCACCAAAATATCGACACCGCCAAATTCAGCGTTGACTGATTGAAACATCGCCTCGATTGCCGCGCTCTGACTCATGTCGGCCCCAAAAAACCTGACCTTGACTGGGTAGGTGGCTTCCAACCGAGACCGGGTGGCCTCGATCTCAACGGCATCGCCCATGCCATTGAGCATAATGTTGGCCCCTTGTTGTGCAAAGTATTCGGCGATCCCGAGTCCGATACCGCTGGTTGATCCGGTGATGAGGGCTGTTTTTTCTATGAGCATGCGAGATTCCTTGAGGGAGTTGAAAGAGAACATGCGCCCTTTTTGAGCGATGCCGCTTCAAGTTAGTCTGTTGACGGGGCAAATTGCTTACAGCTCAGGCGCGTTCATTTGCACCCATGGTCTCGGGTTATGAACCTTGCGTCTCAACACATTGGGGGTAAGTCACGGTGCAGGCCTTTCATGGCGCGATCAGGCGCAAGGCCACAATGGCCAGACCAAAAGTGCTGATGATGGTGCCATACATCAAGCCGCGCCAAACCCGGGTGCCATTTACGGCGCACGCCCAATAGCCTGCAGCAAACAGTGCCAGCACCAGAGTCCAGCAGGCACTGACAAACGCAGTGCCCAGAGGCAACCAGCCCAAGGCCACGGTCGCAAAAGCCACGGCAGGCACAATGCCGGGCACCACCACCACCAGCGAGCGCCGCAGCAGCGCCACCGCTTCGGGCAAGGATGTGCGGCGCTTATTGGCAATTTCATCGGCCAGCCCACGTGCAAAGGCCTCGGCCACCGCGTTGGCAATCAGGGTAATGAAGATGGTGGCGACTGCAGACCATTCGGTCAACGCTGCGCCCTCCAAAACAGTCAACAGCGCCAGCACAATGATGGAGCCGTTGAGCAATTTAAAAAGTGTGAATCCAGTGTTTTCGGCAGTAGTTGTGAACATGAGTGGGCCTCGGCAGGCATCAATTTGTCAGGCAGAAACTGACCGCCTTGTTGCGTTGGTCGTTGCCGTGGCGCAATACTTACAGTTGACACAAACAAGCTTCACTGCGGCTTGTCAATGCCCCGGAGCCAATCTGTGGGCGAGCAACCCAGCTTGCGCACAAACGCACGGGTCAACGCACTGGCACTGCCATAGCCCACATCGTCAGCTACATGTTTGAGTTGACGACCTTGTCTGAGTAAACCCTGTGCTGTCATGATGCGCCAAGAGGCCAGGTAATCAGCAGGGGTCTCACCCGTGACTTCACGAAAACGCACGGCAAAGCGTGCACGCGACATCCCTGCCAAGGCGGCCATGCCGGTCAAATCAAGCGCAGTCCCCGGGTTCTCATGGATGGCGCCAATCACTTTGGCCAGCCGCGCATCGGCCAGGCCGGCCAGTGTGCCGCCTTGTGTCAGGCCCTGGTCGATACAGTGGCGCAGCAGCCGGATCATCAACACTTCACACAGGCGATTCAGCACCGCCTGGCGGCCATTGTTCTCAGCAAAGGCTTCGTCAAACATCAGACCCAGCAAAGCCTCGATACCCGCCAGGTGCGACAACGCAACCCTCACCACGTTGGGCAGTGCGTCGGTAATGGGGTTTTGACCACCGCCACCAAACTCAACGGTGGCACAAACCACGTCCGCGCCAGCGCGGTCATCGGCAACCAGCCGGTGGGTGTCGGGGCGTGGCAGAAACAACAAGGTGGGCTCCGTGATGTCAAACCGTTCTTGCGCTACGCCGATCACCTGTACCGGCCCGCGCCGGATCAAGTGAATGTGACTGCGCACGCTGTCTTGCGCAAAGTCATGCACGCCGCAGATGTTGCCGGTGTAAAAAACGCCGGCGTGCAGAGAAAATTGCGAGAGTAGTTTGGTCAGTCTGTCCATGGTTTAAAAGGGCGGATGTGCAAGGAGTGTAAGAAACTGACAACAGTGCGCGTCTAAGGTGCACGGACTGTCTTGGTCCGTGCAATTCAACCCACCCGAGGAGCCTTTCATGAAACAAAATCCGTCCGCTATCCGTTCAGCCATTCTGGCGTCGGTCTTTGGCATGGCATTTGGCGCACCTGCGGCCTTCGCCCAAAGTCCTTGCGCACCACGCAATCCCTGCGCGCCGCGCAAAATGAATCCATGTTCGGCCAAAAATCCGTGTGCCGCAAAAATGGCCAAGAACCCGTGTTCTGCCAAAAACCCTTGCGCTGCAAAAAACCCTTGCACTGCAAAAAACCCCTGCGCGGCAAAAAACCCGTGCGCCGCAAGTGGCAATGTGGATGCCAAATTGGTCACGCGCCCGGCCGGCACCCATTTAGCCAAGGGTAACCACGCTGAACTCGTCTCTTTGGGCAAAAAACTTTTTTCTGACACAAAACTTAGTACCAACGGGCTGTCGTGCAACTCTTGCCACTTTGGCGGCAACTCTTACCTCAATACCTTTGCCAAGCCCTACCCGCACTTTGTGCAAATGGCCGATGACCGGGGTGGCATGAAAAAGATTGAACTCGACGAAATGGTGCAGTTTTGTCTGGTGGTGCCGATGGCGACCAAGCCATTGGCCTGGGACTCACGTGAACTCGCAGCGTTAACGGCCTACACCGCTGACGTGCAAAAAACCTTCAAGCCCAAAGCCGGCGCGGCCGCAGCTAACCCGTGCGCGGCAAAGAATCCCTGTGCAGCGAAAAATCCTTGCGCAGTAAAGAATCCATGTGCTGCCAAGAACCCTTGCGCGGCTAAAAATCCTTGCGCTGCCAAAAAGAACCCCTGCGCAGCCAAGATGTAAACCATCATGCTGCAAGGCATGAAGACGCTGCCCGCACTCACGCATGACGATTTACTGGCTATGCGTGCCGCGGGGCAGGAAATTACCGAATGCTACCGGGTGCTGGCCAAAGGCGGGCTGAACATCGTAGGCGAGGTGTTGCGCGCACAGGGCGAGTTCATCGAGCTCAACCATTACCCCGATGACGATGTGTTTGACCGCGACACCCAGTCGCAGTATTACTACCACGCGCACCGTGGGCTGGACGGCGAACACGGCCACTTTCACACCTTTTTGCGCCCGCCCGGCATGCCAGAGGGCATGCTGCCAATTGCACATAAAAATGCCACCGAACCCTGGCCAGAAGGGCGCGAGGCGCTATCACATTTGATAGGCTTCTCGATGGACGCTTACGGCGTTCCGATGGGTTTGTTCACCACCAACCGCTGGGTCACCGATGAGGCCTGGTATGCCGCGGGCGATGTGACGCAGCTGTTGGCGCGCTTTCGCATCGACCACGCCGCCCCGTCCTGGCCCGTCAACCGCTGGCTCAGCGCCATGTTCGTGCTGTTCCGGCCGCAGATGCAAGCGCTGCTGACCCAGCGTGATGCCTCGGTGGCGGCTTGGGCGGCACAGCATCCGGGCGTGGATGTTTTTGAGGACCGGGCGCTGGACATCGCCAGCCACATGGTGATCTCGGTGCAAGACCAGGTCGACCGGGTGGAAGCGCTGCTGGCTCTGACCAGTCCAGTCTGAATCCCATCTTTTTACCAATCACCCACCAGAGGAACTCACCATGAACAAGCGCAATTTCACTTCGGCACTGGCCACCCTCGCCCTGTTGGCAAACGCAGGCACAGTCTCGGCACAATCAGCCGCACTGCCAGGCACACACACGCTGGCGAGCAAACACAGTTTCAGTGCCCTGGTGTCGCGCGTCGAAGCGGCGGTGGCACAGCAAAAAATGGGCTTGGTGGCCACGGCCAGCGCCAGCGCAGGCGCGGCTGGGCGCGGTATCAAGATCCCCGGCAATGCGGTGCTGATGGTGTTTCGCAATGACTATGCGGTACGGATGTTGCAGGCCAGCGTTCCCGCGGGCATCGAGGCTCCCATCCGGTTTTACGTGACCGAAAACTCGGACGGCAGCGCCAGCCTGACCTACCGCACGCCCACCGCAGTGTTTGCCCCTTACCCCTCTGATGCGCTCAAGGCCATGGCGGCAGAGCTTGACCCTGTCTTTGAGCGGATTGCACGCGATGCCACCGGTAATTAATGCAACCTGGGTCAGCGCGCCCACCCCTGCAGTGCGCCAAGCGTGGCCTCTGGCGGCAGGCATCAGCGTCTTGCTGTGGGTGGCAAGCCGCCTTGGCGTGGAGGACTGGCGACCGCTGGCGCTGTGGCTCACCGGACTGGTGCTGGGCGTGGCGCTGTACCACGCTTCTTTTGGTTTTGCCAGCGCCTACCGGCGCATGCTGGTGGCGCGTGACATGCGCGGCGTGCAGGCGCAGTTGTTGTTATTGGCGTTGACTACACTGTTCTTTGCGCCGGTTTTTGCCAACGGCACAGCGTTTGGACAGACTCTGGGCGGTGCCTGGGCACCGGTGAGCGTGTCAGTGGCGGTCGGTGCGTTCATGTTTGGCATTGGTATGCAGATTGCGGGCGGCTGCGGCTCGGGCACGCTGTACACCGCAGGCGGCGGCAGCGTGCGCATGTTGCTGGTGCTGGCCTTCGCCTGCGTCGGCTCGTTTGCCGCCAGCTTGCACATGGGCTGGTGGCAGGCGTTGCCCGCGCACGAAGCGATTGTGTTGGCCGATGAACTGGGCTGGCGCACGGCACTGGCACTGCAACTGGGGGTGATGGGGCTGCTGGCCTGGCTGCTCCAACGTCTGGCGCGTCCTATGCTCAAGACGACGGTCACCACGGCGGCCGAGTTGACAAACGCAAGCCAAACACGAGGTGGGTCTAGGGCCACTGTGTGGCTACGCACTTTGCTCTCCGGTCCCTGGCCAGTCATGGCCGCTGCTGTGGTGCTGGCGTTTGGCAACCTGAGCACCCTGCTGGTGGCCGGGCATCCGTGGTCGATCACCTGGGGCTTTACCTTGTGGGGTGCCAAAGCGGCGCAGGCGCTGGGCTGGTCTGCGGCCAGCAGCGGCTTTTGGCAGGGTGGTTTTCAAAGTGGTGCGCTGGCTGGCAGCGTGTTGGAAGACACCACCTCATTGATGGACATCGCCATCATGTTGGGCGCGTTGTGTGCCGCTGCGCTTGCCGGACGCTTTGCGCCAAAGATGAACATGCCGTGGCGCTCGTTGCTGGCGGCGCTGCTGGGCGGTTTGCTGTTGGGCTATGGTTCGCGCATCGCTTACGGCTGCAACATTGGCGCGTTTGTGTCAGGTGTGGGCTCGGGCAGTTTGCACGGCTGGCTTTGGATTGCGGCGGCACTGCCGGGCAGTTGGGTGGGCATCCGCTGGCGGCGCAGGTTTGGCTTGGCGGATTGATGCCACACGGCGTTCATCCGCCAACCAATTTTTGAGAGCGTTTTAGGCCTCTAGCCCTTATATATACTGCGCAATAAGCTCTTGTATTTATAGTGATTTGGTTTTATTCACGACCCCCGTGTAAGGAAATGCCAAATGCTGCGACTATAGAAGCAGCACGGTGCACATCAACCGCTTCGTGCTAATCCTCACCCCCATGTGAACCCCGTGGGGTATTACTGTTAAACCGATGAAAGACATTGACATGAGCAACCAAAACCAAACCTCCGTGAGCCGTCGCACCGCTACAGCCGCCGGCCTGGCCTTGGCCATGAGCGCAGCGTTCACCATTGCCGCTACCCCCATGGCAGCTCAAGCTGCTGAAAATGAAAAATGCTTTGGCGTGGCGCTCAAGGGCAAAAACGACTGCAAGGCCGGTGCCGGCACCACCTGCGCTGGCACCTCCAAGGTGGACTACCAGGGTAACGCCTGGTCCATGGTGCCCAAGGGTACTTGCGAAAAGACCGTGTCCAAGACTTCGCCCACTGGCCACGGTCAAATGAAAGAGTTCAAGGAAGTCAAGGCCTGATCAAAACCAGCACCAGCGGAGCACCGGGTATGTCACAGCAAGTCAACTCGCCCACGCAAGCCTTCGGTGCTGCCGCTACCACCCTGCCCAAGCGGGCTGGGGTGGGTCTGAAGCCCGAGCATTTTCAGGTGATTCTGGCAACCCAACCTGACATCGGTTTTTTTGAAGTCCATGCCGAAAACTACATGGTGTCGGGTGGCCCGTTTCACCACTATTTGACGCGCATCCGCGAACGTTACCCGCTGTCCATCCACGGTGTCGGCTTGTCGATTGGGGCTGACGGCCCGCTGGATGTACAGCACCTCAATGCTCTGCGAGCCCTGTTGCAGCGCTACCAGCCGCAATCATTTTCAGAGCATCTGGCCTGGTCGACGCACGGCGATGCGTTTTTGAACGACTTGCTGCCACTGCCCTACAACACCGCCACCTTGCAGCGTGTGTGCGACCACATTGACCAGGTGCAAAGCCACCTGGGGCGGCGCATGCTGCTGGAAAACCCCGCCACTTACATTGAGTTTGTCGCCTCTACCTGGGACGAAGGCGCGTTTTTGACCGAGGTGCTGCGCCGCACCGGCTGCGGCCTGTTGCTGGACGTGAACAACGTGCATGTCAGCAGCGTCAACCACGGCCGCGACGCGCGCGCCACCATCCGCACCATGCCGCTGAAGCAGGTTGGTGAAATTCACCTGGCCGGTTTTGCCGAGCAAGTCGATGGCAACGGTGCCCCGCTACTGATCGACAGCCACGGCGCGCCGGTGGCGCAAGCCGTGTGGGACTTGTATGCCTTCACACTGGCGCTCACCGGCCCGCAACCCACGCTGCTGGAGCGTGACAACGACATCCCCGCCTGGCCGGTGTTGCTGGCCGAGGCCGGTGTGGCTGATCAGAAATTGCAGGCCATGCACAAAGCTACCCAGCCACAGGCCACCACAGTGGCGGTGGAGGTGGTGGCATGAACAGCCAGACCGCCTTTGCCGTGCCGCTGCTCGCCCCCGAGCTGCCGTGCCCCAGCGGCCTGAAAACCTGGAACAACTCTGACCCTGCCACGCGCTATGCGGTGTACCGCAACAACGTGGTGGTGTCCTTGATCGACGCGCTGGCCGACACCTATCCGGTAGTGCAACAGTTGGTGGGGGAGGAATTTTTCCGCGCCATGGCCAAGGTGTTTGCGCTGGCGAACCCACCCCGCAGCGCCGTCATGGCTTATTACGGGCAGGGCTTGGCTGACTTTGTGGCCAGCTTCCCGCCTGCCGCGTCGGTGCCCTATCTGGCCGACGTGGCGCGCTTGGAGATGGCACAGGTGCTGGCCTACCACGCAGCTGATGTGCTGCCCCTGCCCAACCAAGCGCTGCAAAGCGCCTTGACTGACCCCCATCAGCTTGAACACTTGCGGCTGGGGTTGCATCCATCTGTGCAGGTTATTGCATCGCCTTTTGCCGTGGTGTCGCTGTGGGCGGCGCACCAGGGCACAACGTCCCTGTCAACGGTTGACCCGGATGTTGCGCAGACCGCGCTGGTGTTTCGGCACGCGCTGGACGTGAACACGCTCGAACTTCGGCCCGGCGCAGGGGTATTCATCGGTGCGCTGCAAGCCGGGCAAACCTTGATGGCAGCGGCCAGTCAGGCCAGTGAACAGGCGACCAACTTTGACCTGAGCGGCGCTCTGGCGCTGCTGCTGCATTGGCAACTTATCACCACCATCACCCCTGGAGACGACCATGAGCCTGAACACTGACCAAAAGCATACAACCTCCGCGACGGGCGATGGTCTGCTGGCCGGTTTGCTTCACCAGTTCATCGATCTGTGCCGTCGCATCCCCCACACCTTGCTGGCTTTCTTGGCGCGCTTTTCCATTGCAGCGGTGTTCTGGAAGTCGGGCGAAACCAAGATTCAGGGCTTTGCCGTGGACATCGTCAACGGTGAATTCACCTTGGGCTGGCCGCGCCTGTCAGATTCGGCGGTGGGTTTGTTTCGTGACGAATACAACTTGCCGCTGATTCCGCCCGAGATCGCTGCCACGATGGCCGCCACGGCCGAACATTTTTTCCCCATCCTTCTGCTGTTCGGTTTGGCTACACGCCTGTCGGCGCTGGCGCTGCTGGGCATGACGCTGACGATTCAGCTCTTTGTCTACCCCGATGCCTACCCCACGCACGGCACCTGGGCGGCGGTGCTGCTGCTGTTGATGGTGCACGGGCCAGGTAAATTGTCGCTGGACCATCTGATCGCCAAACGCTTCGCCTGAGGTGTTGCAGCATGAACTCGGTACTGAATTGGTTGGGCGGGCATCTGGCACGCTACCTGGCCAAAGAGGTGCATGTGCACGCTGCTGTTGCGGCCACGCGCCCTGAGCGGCTGCTGGCCACCTTGCGCCCCGGCGATGTGCTGCTGGTGGAAGGCCACAGCCGCGTCAGCACCGCCATCAAGTACCTGACGCAATCGACCTGGTCACACGCAGCGCTGTACGTGGGCAACGCGCTGGCCGAAGCCGGCAAAAACCCAGAGCACTGCTTCATTGAGGCCGATACCGTTGAAGGTGTGCGCAGTGTGGGAATAGAGGTCTTTGCCAACCTGCATTCGCGCATTTGCCGGCCCGTGGGATTGACTGCGCAAGATTGTCAGCAAGTGATTGCCTTTGCCATGGCGCGCATGGGTAGCGCCTACGATTTGCGCAATGTGATTGACCTGGCGCGCTACCTGTTGCCCACACCGCCCGTGCCGCTGCGCTTTCGACGCAACATGCTGGCGCTGGGCAGTGGCGACCCAACGCGAGCGATTTGCTCAACCCTGATCGCGCAGGCGTTCCAGTCGATTCGCTACCCCATTTTGCCGATCACCACGCTGCAAAACGACGACCGGCCTGATTGCCCGGCGTGTGTCAACGAGATTCTGAGCGTGCGCCACCACAGCCTGTTTGCACCGCGTGACTTTGACGTGTCACCATACTTTGATGTGATCAAGCCCACCATCGAAGCAGGCTTTGATTTTCATGCGTTGAAGTGGGGCGACACCACCACTCCTATTGCTTAGCGTCGTCCACCCCGGCTTCATCCAGGCCTTTGGCGTAGGCCTTCATCGCCTGGCTCAAAAACGGCACTTGCAGGCTGAAGTTCTTGCAGCCTGAGCACATCATGGTGTGAAACTTCAGGCTTATTTTTTCAACGCCGGTGAGCGATCGGTCTTGGCTCTCGGAAATCAGCTGGGTGGCTTGCTGGCAGTTCATCATGCGCGCTCTCCCTTCAGGAACCAGGTGTTTTCAAGGCACTCACGCAAGCGCAGGCGTGAGCGATGCAGCATCACGTTAAGGTTGCTGGTAGTGATACCCACCGTGTTGCAAATTTCACCAGAATCCAATTCAACAAACTCCTTCATCATGAACACCCGCGCCTGGTTGCCAGGCAGCGCCTCCAGGCAAAGTTCAAACACTTTCCAGAACTGGTTTTGGTGCAAGGCGTTTTGCGGATTGCCCCAAGTGGCTGGCTTTTCATCGCTCTGCCAAAAACCCTTGCGGTCGAATAGCTCAGAAAAATCTTCGCCTTCTTCATCTTCATGCAGCAAACTGCTGGCCTCAACCATGCGCTGTTTTTGGCGCAGCACGTCGGCAATCTTGTTTTTCAGAATCGCAAACACCCAGGTTTTCAGGGCGGCGCGGCCGGCAAACGATTTGGCATTTTTCAGCGCACCCATCAGCGCCTCTTGCACTGCGTCTTCGGCATGTTGGCCATTGGAGAGTTGCAGCGTGGCGAACTTGACCATCTGGCGACGCAAGTCGGTCAGAAAGGCGGTGTCGGACAGGATCGACACCTCCGCTGGATCAGGCTGTGGCGTGTCGGCAACGTTGGTTTGATTCATTGATTCCCCCGTGAGGTTGCTTCATTTTTGGCAGCGCTGTAACTGGCCACGCAGTAGGGCACGAGGTAATTCATGGCCACGTGCGCCCACGACACGCCGACACCGGCCAGGATCGCCTCGCCCTGATTGACCAGGTTGAGCACGCTGCCCACCACCACGGCAATAAGCAGAGAATTTTTGACAACCTTGCCTGAGCAGGCAATCTGTAACAGGGTGCGCATCAAAGCGGCGCTTTCAAGCATGTCATGGTGTGTGCTCCTGCATCTGTGTGGTTGGTACCAGGCCTGTGGTTGAGAAGCGCTGGATAAAGCGACGGTCAATCCAGTCTTTCCAGCGCCACACCCATTGTCCCTCAGCCGACCAGCGCCCCCAGGAGGCCACCGCGTAACGCGGGCCGCAGGCCAGCAAATAGAGCGAACGGCGTTTGGGCACATAGGCTTGCAGCGCACCGCCCGCCTGAGTGGCCAGCAGATTGTGCGCCAGCGCCGACCCCGCATGCACCGCATGCTCACCTGAGCGCGTCAGCATGGCATCGGCTCTGGCGCAGACATCTCCGGCTGCAAACACGTTGGCATGCGACACGCTGCGGTGATGTGCGTCAACCCAAAGATACCCCTGCGCATCCAGCCCCAGTTTGGACATGCCCAGCCAGACCGGCGGGCGTGCCCCGGTGGCGGCAATGACGCTGTCTGCGTGCAGCAGCTGGCCGTCCGAAAGCAAAACACCCTCTTCGGTGCCCACGCCGCGCAAAAAATGCAAGCCCAGCCCGGCCTGCCGGGCAAAGCGTTCCACCCGCGCTTGGACACCCGGCGCGTGGCCTGGCAACAGCCCAGACTCTGAGGCCACCAGGTCGACCCGGCTCGCCACCCCCGCCTGGGTAAAGGCAGCCAGAGCGGCCAACGCCATCTCCACCCCCGCCGCACCCCCACCCACCACCACCAATTGGTAACCCGGCTTGACCCTGGCCGCCGCCAGCAGGTGTGGCCATTGGGTAAAGAAACTGTCCAGCGGTTTGATGGGCAAGAGCTTTTTCCCAAGCACTTCGAGCCACGAGGTGTTGGTCTCGCTGCCCACGTCCAGTGACAACAGGTCGTAGTCAATTTGTTGACCGTCCTGCAGCGCCACACAGCGCCGCTGGGCATCCATGCCGGCCATCGGGATCGGCACCAGCCGCACGCCGGCGGCTTGCGCCAGTGGCAGCAAGTCGATGCGGCAGGCTGACAAGGGGTAATGCCCCGCCACCCAGCCTGGCAACATGCCCGAATAATTCTGGAATCTGGACGGCGTGACCAGCACCACATCCACACCTAAAGGTCGCTGAATTGCCAAGGCGCGCAACACGGACAGGTGCGCGTGGCCACCCCCAACCAAAACAAGTCGTTTCTTCACAGGCGTTCTTTCCGATGTCATCAAGTATGCCAATCAGTCGCACAGGCTTACCCATTTGTTACAGCCAGTCGCTGTGCAAAGGTGAACAACTAAAGAATGAAATTTTTCGATTGATATTAATCGGGTGTAAGAACTTCGATCACAGCCACGACTATGAGACTGAACGTCAGGCTTGGTGCTTGACTTTCGGGCTAAACGCTAGCCTTTCTCTCAACCCTCAGGAGTATTTTCATGAACGCATTCTCAATGACCCTTTCCAAAGCGGTGGCCTCAGCTGTGGTAACGGCTGCCGCCCTGGGCGGTTGTGCCATGGCCTGCCGGGCCTGCACCGGCAATAAATGCGGTGCCAAGAGCAGCATGGCCAAATGCGGCGCTTGCAAAGCCAAATGCGGCGCTTGCGCGGCCAAGTAGTCATTGGTTGCACTTGGACGAACCGGTGGTCTGAGGCGCGGCAATTCAGCCGGGTTACCCATGACGGCATCTGTCAATCTCATACGCCACTGGCGATCTGCGCTTCGCACGCAGATCGCCAGCACGTTGGCCGACGCGCAGGCCAGTGTGGCAGCGTTTGCAGAAGTCACGGCGGCGCGGGGTTCGCTGATCCAAAGCTGGGTCGCCGGGCAAGAAGTACTGGAGTACGCGCACTATCCGTCGGACGACGTGGTGGATGTGCGCCACGGCTCGCAGTTTTATTACCACGCACACCGCGACGGTGACCAGGAACACGGCCACCTGCACTTGTTCTGGCACGCTACGGCCAGCGGGCGCAGGCGTTATTTTCAGCCCGGAAAACCGCGCTGGAATCGCACCGAGCCGACGCATTTGTTCGCCATCTCGCTCGATGCGCGTGGCCTGCCGGTGGCGCTGTTCACCGTCAACCAGTGGGTTACCGACGGCCATTGGCTGGATGCCAACACCACCCTGGCCTGTGTCGACCGGTTTGTCATGGACAACGTCGAAGGCCATGAGGCCTCTTGCCGCTGGCTGACCGGTTTTGTGCGCTTGTACCGGCCTTTGATTCAGGAACTGTTGATTCGGCGTGACCAACGCATGGCACGGCGCTCTGACTTGGCCCAGGCGCTGCACGACCACCGCCTGGAAGTGCTAAGCCAGCAGCCGATTGACTGGATGGCCGACATGGATGCGCTGCAAGCCGAGGCGGCTCGGCGTGGTCTGTAGCGGCTAACCGCCGTCAACTTTGAGAATCTACCGTGCTTTCGACCAGCCATTTTTTTCGCGAGAACCTTTCATGAAATTCACACAATTCCTCGTGGCCGCGCTGTTGGCCTTGAACGCCATGCTGGCACATGCGCTTGACATCCAGCCTTATACCGCTGCCGCGCTGGCTCAGGCGCAAAAGGCTGGCCAGCCTGTGGCCTTGCATTTTCATGCCGACTGGTGTCCGACCTGCCGCGCTCAAACTCAGGTGCTGCAACAACTCAAAACCGAACATCAACTTGACATGACCGTGCTGGTGGTCAACTACGATACGGAAAAAGACCTCAAACGCCAGTTCAAAATTCGAGCCCAATCCACGTTCATCGTGCTGAAGGGCAAAACCGAGACCATGCGCCTGGTGGGAGATACGTCAGACGTAACGATCCGCAACGCACTGAAAACCGCCCTGTAAACCCCTCTCACCGCCATGTCACTCACATTGTCCTTGCCTCAGGTGGGTTTGAGTCTGGCCGCCGGTGGCCTAACCACCCTGTCGCCCTGCGTCTTCCCTTTGTTGCCGCTGGTACTGGGCGGCGCAGTGCAATCCAACCGCTTTGCCCCTTTGGCCATGGGGTTTGGCATGACGGCCTCGTTTGCCGGTATCGGCATGGTGCTGGGCGCACTCGGCCCGGCGCTGGACATCGACGGCGACACGGTTCGCACAGCCGGTGCGGCCATGCTGGTTGCTTTTGCCCTGGTGATGCTGGTGCCCGCGCTGGGGACGCGCTTTACCCAATGGATGTTGCCGATTGCCAGCAGCGCGCAGGCGGCTTCTGCCCGGCTCGATGGTGGCTCCCTGTTGGGCGCGCTGGCGCTTGGTGGCGTACTTGGCCTGGTCTGGAGCCCCTGTTCCGGCCCGCTGCTAGGTTCTGCTCTGACCCTTGTGGCCAGCGAGGGGGGTGTTGCGCGTGGCGGACTGGTGCTGGGTATTTTTGGTCTGGGCGCAGCGATTCCGCTGGTGACGGTGGCCTATGCCTCGCGCAGCGGCTTCATGCGTGTTCGCGACTGGGTGTTGTCCCGAATCGAACGCGTACGCTTGGGCTTTGCGCTGTTACTGGGTGGCATGGGACTCGCCATTCTGACCGGCGCTGACAAATGGCTCGAAGCGCGGGTGCTTGGCCGGTTACCTGAGGGTTGGGTCAACCTGACAGTTGGCATCTGAACGGTGAGTCCAGAAACGCTGTTGCGTCATCAGACCGATGCAAGTGCCCGGCGGTACTGCATGGCTTCGGCCACATGCGTCACTTGCGTGGTTCGCGCACCGGCCAGATCGGCAATGGTGCGCGCCACTTTCAGGGCGCGGTGTGTGCTGCGTGCCGACCAGCCCAGGCGGGCGGCGGCCACATTCAAGAATTTGGCAGCCGCGTCATCGAGCAACACGTACTTATCAATGTCTTGCCCTAGCAGCGCCTGGTTGGACTTGCCCTGGCGTGCGATAGCGCGCGCGCGCGCGGCCACACAGCGTGCTTGGACGCTGGCGCTAGACTCGCCCGGGGGCGATTGCATCAACTCACTGGCCACCACGGCGGGCACTTCCACATGCAAATCAATGCGGTCCACCAGCGGGCCGCTTAACTTGCCCTGGTAGCGCGCCACCTGGTCGGGCGTGCAGCGGCAGGCCTTTTGCGCAGAGCCCAGGTAACCGCACGGACACGGGTTCATGGCGCCGATCAGTTGAAACTGCGCAGGGAATTCGCTGCGCCGCGCCGCACGTGAAATGGTGATGCGCCCCGACTCCAGCGGCTCGCGCAGCGCCTCCAGCGCAGAGCGCGGAAACTCGGGTAACTCATCCAGAAACAGCACGCCGTGATGCGCCAAAGAGATCTCACCCGGCCGCGGCGGTGAGCCACCGCCCACCAACGCCACTGCGCTGGCGGTGTGGTGCGGGTGGCGGGTGGGACGCTGTGCCCAGGTGGCAATTGAAAAACTGCCGCCCAGGCTGGCCACGGCTGCACTTTGCAATGCCTCGTCGGTGGTCATGGGCGGCAGCAGCCCGGCAAAGCGCTGCGCCAGCATGGATTTGCCCGAACCCGGTGGTCCCATCAGCAGCACGCTGTGGCCACCAGCGGCGGCAATCTCCAGCGCGCGTTTGGCACCGAGCTGGCCCTTGACATCGGCCATATCGGGATAGTTTGCTACCTGGATCGCAGGTGCCGCCTCAAGACGCGTCCAGCCGTCGCGCGGCTCGGATGGCAACGCCTCTGTCCCGGTGGGCAAAAAATGCTGCACCACATCCAGCAAATGGCGGGCTCGGTAAACCTGCGCAGTGGGAACCAATGCGGCTTCCTCGGCACTATCGGGTGGCAACACCAACCGGGTAAGTACACCACCCGCATGCAGTGCCAGGCTCATGGCTAGCGCGCCGCGCACCGGCCGCAGCTCACCAGACAGCGATAACTCGCCGGCAAATTCATAGCCCGCCAGTTGCGCCGTGTCGATCTGGCCACTGGCCGCCAGAATACCCAGCGCAATCGGCAAATCAAAGCGGCCCGAGTCTTTGGGCAAGTCTGCCGGCGCCAGGTTGACGATGATTCGCTTGTTGTTGGGAAACTCCAGCCCGGCGTTCTGAATGGCCGAGCGCACCCGCTCGCGTGCCTCCTTCACCTCCACATCGGCAAGCCCCACCAGCGTGAAGCTGGGCAAGCCATTGGCCAAGTGGACTTCAACCGTGACAGCAGCGGCGTCCAGCCCCAACAGGGCCCGGCTTTGCACCAATGACAGACTCATACCGATTCCTCGCTAAAACGGTGCACTTTCACAGGCCAACACCCCATGACAACGCACCAAATTTGTGCATACTGTTTTTTTATACAGACATGTTAGCGCAAAGCCAGTATGCAGTGCTGCACTTTACAAAAACAGCACATCAAATTGAACTGGCACGAACTCTGCTTAACCCGATTGTCAACCGACTCTTCCACGCTTTAGGAGTATTTATGAAACTTGTCACTGCCATTGTCAAACCCTTCAAGCTCGACGAAGTGCGCGAAGCACTTTCGGTCATCGGCGTGCAGGGCATCACCGTCACCGAAGTCAAAGGCTTCGGGCGTCAAAAAGGACACACCGAACTGTACCGGGGTGCCGAGTATGTGGTCGACTTTTTACCCAAGGTCAAAGTCGAAGCCGCGATTGCTGACGAACTGCTCGATCAGGTGATTGAAGCCATCGAAGGTGCCGCTCGCACCGGCAAGATTGGTGACGGCAAGATTTTTGTCACGCCAGTCGAACAAGTCATCCGCATCCGCACCGGCGAAACCGGCAAAGAAGCGCTTTAAGCACCCCACAACTCTCACTTGGAATACGCATCATGAAAAAACTATTCGCTTCGCTCGCGCTGGGAATGAGTCTGTTGCTTGGCAGCACTGTCTCAATAGCCCAGACTCCCGCCGCACCCGCCGCCACTGAGGCGACTGCGCCTGCTGCTGCCGAACCCACAGCCGAGTCGGCCGCGCCTGCCGCAGCTGAAGCTGCTCCTGCGCCCACCATCGACAAGGGCGACACCGCCTGGATGATGGTCTCGACCATGCTTGTCATGCTAATGGTGCCAGGTCTGGCGCTGTTCTACGGTGGCCTGGTGCGCAGCAAGAACATGCTGTCAGTGCTGATGCAAGTGCTGATGGTGTTCTCGCTGATCGGTGTGCTGTGGGTCATCTATGGTTACAGCTTTGCCTTTGGCGGCGACGGACTGATCATCGCGGACGGAGCCAAGATATTCCTGTCTGGCATCACCACCGACTCGATGGCCGACACCTTCAGCGCTGGCGTAAAAATTCCCGAGCTGATTTTTGTCGCCTTCCAGTTGACTTTTGCCGGTTTGACCTGCGCGCTGATCGTCGGTTCGTTCGCTGAACGCATGAAGTTCAGCGCTGTGCTGCTTTTCTCGGTGATCTGGTTCACCTTCAGCTACCTGCCGATCGCCCACATGGTTTGGGGCAGCGGCGGCTACTTGTTGGGCAAGGGCGCACTCGACTTCGCTGGCGGTACCGTCGTTCACATCAACGCTGCTATGGCCGGTCTGGTGGGCGCCTACCTGGTGGGCAAGCGTATTGGTTATGGCAAGGAATCGATGGCACCACATAACCTGCCGATGACCATGCTGGGTGCCAGCATGCTGTGGGTGGGCTGGTTTGGCTTTAACGCAGGCTCCAATCTGGAAGCCAACGGCGGCACCACACTGGCATTCATCAACACCGTGACCGCCACTGCCGCTGCCATCCTGGCCTGGTCGTTAGGTGAGTCGTTGATCAAGGGCAAAGCCTCCATGCTGGGTGCCGCCTCTGGCGCCGTTGCTGGCTTGGTCGGCATCACACCAGCCTGTGGTGTGGTCGGCCCAATGGGTGCCATCGTGATCGGTCTGGCCGCTGGCTTCCTGTGCCTGTGGGGCGTCACCGGTTTGAAGAAAATGCTGGGTGCGGATGACTCGCTCGATGTATTCGGTGTGCATGGTGTCGGCGGTATCACCGGCGCTTTGCTGACGGGCGTCTTTGCGGCGCCTGGTCTGGGTGGCACCGGTGCAGAGGACTTCTCGATCGCGAGCCAATTGATGATCCAAGGCGAAGGCGTCCTGATCACCATCGTCTGGTCTTCGGTGGTGGCCTTCATCGCCTACAAGATTGCCGATATGGCCATCGGCCTGCGGGTCAGCGAAGAAAGTGAGCGCGAGGGTCTGGACATTACCTCACATGGTGAGTCTGCTTACAGCAGGTAAGGCCCTATTTGGCGGCAGCCCACCGTGGCTACTGCCGCTCTTGCGAGTTGTCTCCTCGGAAAGCGTTTCCCACCGCGGCCATTGGCCCCGGTGGGTTTTTTTACTCCATGCACAATACAGCGTCCATCACAATCCTTGGTTGCAACCGATGTGCGCCTACCCACCTGAGACCCCATGGCAAACCGTCGCCCCGCACGCCTGCCTGCTGGGTGAATCGCCGTTCTGGCACCCGCAGGAGCAAACGCTGTACTGGCTGGACATTGCGGGCAAACAGATTTTGCGTTCCAACATTTACATGGGTACGGTCGAGACGTGGGACATGCCCAGCGAACCCGGCTGCATGGCGCCAGCGCAAGGCGGCGGCCTGGTGATCGCGCTGCGCCACGGCGTCTTTCGCGCTCACAATTGGGGTGGCGTGTTAACGCTGTTGGCCAAGCTCGCTTACGATCCCACCCGGATGCGCGCCAACGACGGAAAATGCGATACGCTGGGGCGTTTTTGGGTGGGCACCATCGATGAAACCCGCACAGCCAAAAATGCCGCGCTGTACTGCGTCGACGCCCGCAGCGCAGTCAACGGTGGCGTGCCGCTCGTGACTGAAAAAATCAGCCCAAGCGCTGGCATGACCACTGCCAACGGCCTGGCCTGGAGCCCCGACAACTGCACCTTGTATTGGGCCAATACACCCAGCCATACGGTGTGGGCGTGGGACTTCGACAGCACCAGCGCCAGCATGGCAAATCAACGGGTATTCGCGTCTTTTGCCCCCAAACCTCCATGCTGGCTGCCCAACCCAAGCGCGCCCGACAACGGCGGTTACGGCGGCCGGCCCGACGGTGCGGCAGTCGACGTGCAAGGCAATTACTGGGTAGCTTTGTACGAAGGCCGCCGCGTCTGCCAGTTTGCCCCGAACGGAACTTTGCTGGCGTCGCTCACCGTCCCGCTGCAGAGCCCGACCATGCCTTGCTTTGGCGGTGAAGACCTCAAAACGCTGTACCTCACCAGCGCGGGCCACCACAGTAGTGCGCCTGAGTTGACGGCTTACCCGTTGACAGGGGAGGTACTGTCGCTGCGGGTCGACGTACCAGGTTTGCCGGTGAATTTTTTTGTTCCATCGGCGGTTTAACCACAAAGTTTCTACCGCCAAAACCGGCCGTTAAGATTGGCAAACCTAACCTTAGGGTCTAAACTGGCTCTGAGTCATTTAACCTTAAAGGAGTCACGCCATGTCCGAAGCCCTTCAACTCAGCAAAGAAAAACTGATCAGCGACCTGCACCAGGGGATTGCCGATTCCGAGGAGCTGTTGAAACTGACCGCGGCAGAAGTTGGGCCAGCTGCTGCTCAGTTGCGTGAACGTGTTCGTGAACGCATCAACAAGACCAAGACTGAGCTGACACACCTGCAGCAGGTCACGGTAGAGAAGGCCAAAGCAGCAGGCCACGCGACCGACGTTTTTGTGCACGAAAACCCCTGGAAATCGATCGGCATTGCCGCGGGGCTGGGTTTGGTGGTGGGGATGCTGATCAGCCGGCGCTAGGCCACATGCCAGATCAAAATGCCCCGCGCGGGCTGTTTGACCAATTGCAAGGGTCGCTGGGCTCGGTATTGGAACTCATCCGGGTTCGTCTGGCCCTTTTGGGCACCGAACTCGCACTTGAAAAACAGCGCGTCGGCCTGGGGTTGCTTTGGGCCGCATCGGCCTTCATGCTGTTGACGGTTGCTGCCGTTTTGTTGTGCGGTTTTGTCATCTTGTTGCTGTGGGATGGCTACCGGCTTGCAGCGGTTGGCACACTGGCCGTGTCGTTTGCTGCAGCTGGTATCGTGCTGGCACGCGTTGCCCGACGTCGGCTGGCCCAAGAGTCCAACCTGTTTGGCGTCAGTCTGGCAGAGCTCGATCGCGACCGTGCTGCCGTGAAAAATCCCCCCACCCATGACGCCTGAAGCGCTGCAGCGCCGGCAACAGCAGTTGCTGATTCGCAGCACGGAATTGCGTCAGGTGTTGGTGCGAGACGTCAACCGCTTGCAACACCCTGCCAGTCTCGTTGATCAAGTCACGGTGGGATGGCGCTGGGTCGCCCAGCACCCCCAATGGCCGCTGGCCGTCCTAGCGGTTCTTCTGGTACTTAAGCCCAAGCGCGCGCTGTCCTGGTCAGCCAAACTGTGGTGGTTGTGGAAATCGGCCCGGCAATTGCGCCGTCTGCGCCAAACACTACGGCCCTTCCTGGCGCCGCGCTGAGGCGCAAACGCGCATCCTTATCAGCATCAGGACCGCTTTGCACTCAACCCGTCGCGTCGCGCCAGCAGGCGCAAAACAGGCGGCACCGCCACCATCAGCAGGGCACCGACCCACAGGCCTTTGCAAATAGGGCTTTCAATCAAAATGCCCAGCTCGCCGTTGGTGATCGACAGTGCGCGGCGCAGGTTTTGCTCCATCATGTCGCCCAGCACAAAACCGAGAATCAGCGGTGCCATCGGCACACCCTGCTTGCGCAGCAAGTAGCCCACCACACCAAAGGTCGACATCAACATCAGGTCAAATGTGGTGGCGTGCACTGAGAACACCCCCACCGCGCTGATGGCCAGAATGCCCGGCACCAGCGCCCAGTTGGGCAGGCGCAGCACACTGGTAAACACCTTGACCAAGGGAATGTTGATGCACAGCAACATCACGTTGGCGATGAACAGTGAAGCGATCAAGCCCCATACCAGTGCCGGGTTTTGCGAAAACAGCGCCGGCCCCGGCGTGATGTTGTAGAGCGACAGCGCACCCACCATCACTGCGGTGGTACCAGAGCCGGGCACACCCAGTGTCAGCATCGGCACAAATGACCCTGCAGCCGACGCGTTGTTGGCCGCCTCGGGGGCAGCCAGGCCGCGAATGTCACCTTTGCCAAAGTTGCCGCTGGCACCGGCCAAACGTTTTTCAGTGGAATAAGCCATGGCGCTGGCAATCGTGGCACCGGCGCCCGGCAACACACCCACCACAAAACCCATCACCGCCGAGCGCAGGGTGGTCCACCAGGTGGCGGTCATCTCTTTCAGATTGAACATGGCCCGCCCGGTGATCTTGATGATGCCGGTATTGGCGTGGTGCTGCTCGAGCATCAACAAAATCTCGCTGATGGAAAACACACCGATCACGACCACGATGAACTGGATGCCGTCAGACAGATGCAGGTTGTCGCCTGTAAAGCGGTAGACGCCCGAATTGCTGTCCAGGCCAATGGTCGACAGCGACAAGCCAATCACCGCGGCCAGCGCGGCTTTCATGGGTGCGTCACCCATCAAGCCAGTGATGCAGGCAAAAGCAAAGCACATCAAGGCAAAGTATTCGGCCGGCCCAAACGCCAGCGCCCAGCGCGCCAGCAACGGCGCAAACAGCACGATGCCAGCGGTGGCCACCAGCGAGCCAATGAATGAGCTCCACGCCGACAAGGACAGCGCCACACCGGCCATGCCGTTTTTGGCCAGTGGGTGGCCGTCCAGCGCGGTCATGATGGCGCCCGCATCGCCGGGCACATTGAGCAGGATGGACGAAATGCGTCCACCAAACTCGCAGCCCATGTAGACGGCGGCCAGCAAGATCAGCGCGGTTTCAGGCGGTAGCTTCAGTGCAAATGCCAAGGGCATCAGAATAGCCACGCCGTTGATCGGGCCCAGGCCCGGCAGCATGCCCACCACCGTGCCGGTCAGCCCGCCAAAAGCGGCCACCAGCAGGTTTGAAGGTGTCAGGGCAACACCAAAGCCTGCCAGCAAATGTTGCAAGGTATCCATCAGCGCCCCCCAAAAATAAACGACAGCACGCCGGTAGGCAGCACCACGTCAAGCAGCTTGTCAAACAGCAAATACAGCGCCAGGCCAATACCGATGCCGCCCATGAGTGATTTTTTCCAGCCACCGCCAAAGGCCATACCCACCGGCACCGCCATTACCGTCGTTGCCAAAGTGAAACCGAGCAACTCAAACAAGCCCGCATAAATGAACACGGCCAGCACCGACATGGCAAACGGCTTGAGCTGCGCGCGCGTCATGACAGCCCCCTGCACACCGGGCTTGACGACCAGCCACGTGCCGCAGACTGCCAGCAGGCCGGCCATCAACATCGGAAACGAATTCGGCCCCACCGGTTCGTAGGAAATCGGGGCGACGTAACTGCGGGCGGCCCAGGCCATGCCTGCACCCACGGCCACGCACACCGCGCCCAAAATGCGGTCACTCATGATTGACTCCTCAGAATAAATTTTGTGGGTCAGACCACTCGCGCAGCAACGTGCTCTGACCCCAACTGACCTTTACTTGGCGACGTTCAGACCAAAGTCAGCGGCCAGGGTGCGGTAAAAGGCCACGCGTTGCTTGATGTAATCCGTCAGTTCAGCGCCGGTCATGGCGAACTTGAACAGACCGCGCTCGGCGCGCAGCTTGTTGAACTCGGGCGTGGCCATCATCTTGTTGAAGGTGTCAACCCAGACCTTGTAGTCGGCATCGCTGACCTTGGGGCCCACATAGTAGCCGCGGATGATCGGCCATTCCACGTCCATACCTTGCTCCTTGGCGGTGGGCACGCCCGCCAGACTGCCTTCGAGGCGCTTGTCAGACATGACCGCCAGCACGCGGATCTTGGCACCGGCCTTGATCTGCTCTTCGGCTTCAGACGCGTCGCCAGAGTACACCTGCACGTGGCCGCCTTGCAGCGCAGTGATGGCTTCGCCGCCGCCTTCAAACGCCACAAAACGCATCGACTTGGGGCTCAGGCCGGCAGCGCGTGCGGTCAGCGCGGCTTTCATCCAGTCCTGGCTGCCGATGGAACCACCGGCACCAAACACCACCTTGGTCGGGTCGGCTTTGACGGCGGCAACCAGGTCTTTCAGGGATTTGAAAGGCGAGCTTTCCGCCACGATGACCGCGCCAAAGTCGCTGCCCACGGCAGCAACCCAGCGCACGTCGTTTTCGTTGTAGCGGCCAAACTTGCCCTGGGCAATGTTCAGCAGCGAGCCACCCGAGTAGGCGACGATGGTGTTGGCTTCAGCCGGGCGCTGCGCAATGATGGTGTTGTAGGCCACCGCACCAATGCCGCCGGGCATGTAGCTGATGCGCATCGGGTCGGCGATGTACTTGCCCTGCATCAGCGCGGCTTGCGCGAGCTTGCAGGTCAGGTCAAACCCGCCGCCCGGTTTGGCAGCAGCGATGCATTCGGTTTTGTCCAAAGGGCCCGCCATGCTGACGCTGGCCGCACTGGCCAAAAGCACGGAAAGAAGTGATTTGTTGAAAGCGTTGAATTTCATGAAGTCTCCACAAGTTGACGAGTTGGTTTGCGCTCCAGAATCGATCGCTCGGTCACAGGAGTGTGCGTACTGTAGAAAGCACGGGCTTTCGAACGGCTTTCAGAAAAATCGCCAAAACACTAGGAGAAACCCTTACACCAGGTTGACTGCAGGCTCGGGCAACTGCTGTAGCGGCAACACGAGCGCCACCGAGAGCCCGTGCCCGTTGAGTCCGACGCCGACCGTCAGACGCCCGCCCAGGCGCTCGGCAATGGAACGCACGATCGCCAGCCCCAACCCCGAGCCGGGCTGCGACACGTTGCTGCCACGAAAGAACCGGTCGCCGGCACGCGCCAGGTCAGCGGTGCTCATGCCGAGCCCGGTGTCGATGACGCTCAGCACGCACTCAGCTGAACCGTAGTCCACCCGCACCGTCACCTGCGCATCCGCCGGGCAGTAGCGGATTGCGTTGTGCAGCAGGTTGGAGAGCGCTTCCTTGAGCAAGGCCGCGTTGCCCAGAACCGGTTGCACTGTGCCGTTGGTCTCCAGCCCCAGGTCAACCTGATGCGTGCGCGCCTGTGGCCACCAGCGGCGGGTGACTTCTTCGGCCAGCGCTTGGATATCAACAAACTCCAGCGTCACATCAGCGCTGTCCACGCGCGCCAGCGCCAGCATCTGGTTGGTCTGGCGTACGGTTTCTTCCAGTTGTGTTTTGATGGCGACCAGCACCTCGCGCTGCTTGGCCGGGTCGGTTTCGCGCAGGGCAAAACCGACCTGGGTGGCCAGCGTTGTCAAGGGCGTGCGCAACTGGTGCGAGGCGTCGTCCATAAAGCGCTGGCGTGCCTCGGTGTGCTGGCGGTTGCGCTCGATGTGAAAGTTGATCGCCTCCACCAGCGGCTGCACGTCGGCCGGGATGCCTTGCGGCGCAATCGGTGTCAGGTCTTGCGCGGCGCGCGCCCGCACTTCACTGCGCAGACGACTGAGCGGGCGCAAGGCCCAGCCGACGGCTAACACCATCAGGCCTGTGGCCGCGCCCAGCAGCAGCACGTCGCGCGCTATCGCCTGCAGCACCAGCGCCCGGGTGAAGGCCTGGCGCGACTCCAGGGTTTCAGCGACCTGGATCACCAGCCGCTGGCCCACCGTTTGTCCACCCAGCGGCGCATCGAGCTCACGCGCGATCGCACCCACCCGCACTGGCTCGTCAAAATAAACCGCATCCATAAAGCGCGGCTGGCCGGTGACCAGCGTACCGGGCGGCAGCGGCAGGTTGGCGTTGCCAATCTCGACCAGCCCGTTTTCGGTGGCGACGCGGTAGTAAACATGGCCGCTGGCGGTGAGTTCAAAAAACTCGAGCATGCGGTAGGGCAACTCCACTCCCAGGCCACCACTGGCGGTTGAGATATTGGCATCCATCGACTTGATGGCGCCCAGCAGCGAACGGTCATACGCGGCGTTGGCTGCATCCACCGCGGTGCGCCAGGTCTGCCAGATTTCCGCCGCGGCCACCAGCATCAGCCCCGGCACCAGCACCAGCAACAAGGCGCGACGCAGGCTCATTGAGTGCAGATGGCGCAGCATCACGCACCGCTCTCCAGCACATAACCCAAACCCCGCAGCGTGCTGATGCGCACCGTACTGCCGGTCAGGCGTTTGCGCAAGCGGTGCACCATTACCTCAACCGCCTCGGGGTGCACGTCCTGCTCGTCAGAAAACACCCGGTCAAGAATTTCCTGTTTGGACAGCGGCTCGTTGCTGTGCTGGATCAGCGCCAGCAGTGCGGCGTGCTCGCGTGGTGTCAGCGTCAGCGGCTGGTGGTTCAGCGTGAACAGCTTGCTGCCTGCGTCGTAATGCAACGCGCCGCAGGCCAGGCGTGGGTGCTCGCTGCCGCGCGCGCGGCGAATCAGCGCCAGCAGGCGTGCTTCCAGCTCGGCCAACTCGAAGGGCTTGGCCAGAAAGTCGTCGGCCCCTTCGTGCAGTGTGGTCACGCGCTCCTTGAGCGAATCGCGCGCGGTCAAAATCAGCACCGGCAGCCGGTGATCCGCCTCGCGCAGATTGGCCAGCACGTCGTGGCCGTCCAGGCCAGGCAGGCCCAGATCCAAAATCAGCGCGTCGTAGCGCGTGGCCTTGAGCGACACCCGCACCATGCGGCCGTCGTTGACCCAATCGACCTGAAAGCCGCTTTGCTCCAGTGCGCGCACCAGCCAGTTGGCGAGTTCGTTTTCATCTTCGGCTAAAAGAAGTCGCATGGTTTGACGCTCACTTTGCTTGTTTTGCGACAAATTTTGACACTGCCGGGCCAAACACCAGCACCATCAAAAAGCGCGCCAACTGCATCGCCATGACAAAGCCCGCGTCCACTGCGCTGGTGGCGGCAATCACCGCAACCGAATCGGCACCGCCCGGGCTCGATGCCAGGTACGCCGTCATGGGGTCAATGGCGGCCACCTCGGTCAGCACCACGGCAATCACCACACCCACTCCCATCAGCACCACGATCGAGGCAAACACCTGCGGCAGGGCGCGCAGCGCGTGCAACAAAATCGCGTGGGTAAAACGCAAGCCAATACTCCAGCCGATCATGGCGTAAGCCAGCGCCAGCAGCGCCTCGGGCAGCTCGATCACCAGCACCCCAGTGGCCTGCAGCACGGTGCCCAGTAACAGCGGCAGCACCATCGGCCCGGCGGGGATGCGCAAGCGCTGCGCCAGCAGCGCGCCACCAAACGCCAGCAGCATCGTCCAACCCACGTCAACCGGATTGGCCACGGCCAGCCAACTGCCCGCACTGACCACCGCTGACGTACTGTGACCGGCAAACAGCCGCGCGACCAACGCGGCCGTAGCTGTGACCACCGCCACGCGCAAATACTGCATGAACGCCACCAGGCGCACATCCGCCCCGTAAGACTCGGCCATCACCACCATGGCCGATGCCGCACCAGGGGCCAAGCCCCAGACCGCCGTGGTACCCGGAAAAACCTGACGCCGCATCATGATCCAGCCCAACACCGCGCTGGCCACAATCACCGAACCCGTCGCAATCAGAAAGATCGGCCAGCCACCCGCTACCCGCTGCAGCGCAGCCGGTTGCAGGCTGTGCGCCATGAGGCAGCCCAGCACGCCCTGCGCCAAGGCAAACAAGGGGCTGGCCACGTGCAGCTGCAGGTCGCGCGAGGACATCCAGATGCCCGCGGCCATGCAGCCCAACAACACGCCCGCGGGCAGATGCACGGCGGTAAAAAACCAGGCCAATACCGCGCTCAAAGGCAGCAGAAAACCCCACCACAGCATGGGCCGTTGTTGAAAATGAGGGGACGTCATAAGCGGGTGAATATGCCACAGCGACGCCGGGTTCATAAATTTCAGAACAGCCAAGTTTCAGAAAATTCAATCAAATCGGCCCAACTTGGCTCTACCATTGCTCACCCCCAATAACACCCCCGCCATGGACACCGCACTGCAACAATTGACCGATCAGATTCGCGCTGCCGCGACAGACAAGACACCGCTCACCCTGTGCGGCCACGGCAGTAAGGCCTTTTACGGCAACCCAACGCCCGCGGGCACGCTGCTCGACGCCACCGCGTACCGCGGTATCGTCAGTTACGAGCCGACCGAGCTGGTGATCACCGTGCGCGCGGGCACACCACTGGTTGAGCTGGAAGCAGCGCTGGCCGAGAAAGGCCAGTGCCTGGCGTTTGAGCCGCCGCGCTTTGTCACCCCTGGTGCTGCCGGACTGGGCACCTGCGGCGGCATGGTCGCTGGCGGTTTGAGCGGCCCGGCGCGCGCAAGTGTAGGCAGCGTGCGCGACTTTGTGCTGGGCGCCACGCTGATCAACGGTCGTGGCGAACACCTCGTCTTTGGTGGCCAGGTCATGAAAAATGTGGCCGGCTACGACATCTCGCGCCTGATGGCAGGCACGCTGGGCACTTTGGGGCTGTTGACCAACATATCGCTCAAGGTGCTGCCACAAGCCCCGGCCGAAGCCACGCTGGTGTTTCAGCTGGACCAGGCCAGCGCCTTGGCCCAATTGCACCGTTGGGGCGGCCAACCCTTGCCACTGAGCGCCAGCTGCTGGGTGCGTGACAACCGCGCAGTCGGCGCGCCCGAGCTGCTCTTTGTGCGCCTGCGTGGCGCGGTGGCCGCGGTGGCGTCTGCCGTCCAGAAAATGACGCAGGACGCGGCGGGCCAGCGCGTGGACAACGGCCAAGCCATGGCCGACTGGGCCGCCTGCCGTGACCAGCGTCTGTCCTTCTTTACCGAGCCCGCCAGCACCGGCCAAGCGCTGGCCTTGTGGCGCCTGAGCCTGCCGCAGACCGCCCCGGCGCTGAATCTGCCATGGCCGCAGCTGATTGAGTGGCACGGCGCCCAGCGCTGGTTGTGGGCGCCTGTGCTGGCGCAAACACAGATCCAGCAAGCGGCCCGACAGGCGGGCGGAAGTGCTGGTATTTTCAGAGCTGTTGACGCAACGGGAACCGGTGCCAAAGAGCGATTTGATACTTTAGACCCAACCCTGCTGGCGATTCACCAGCGACTGAAAAACGAGTTTGATCCGGCGGGCATCTTCAACCCCGGCCGTCTGTATTCCACCTTCTGAGCACAGCGCCATGCAAACCCAACTCGCACCCTCGTACCAGGGTACCGCTGACGGCATTGCAGCCGAAGCCATTTTGCGCAAGTGCGTGCATTGCGGTTTCTGCACCGCCACCTGCCCCACCTACCAGTTGCTCGGCGACGAGCTGGACGGCCCGCGTGGCCGCATCTACCTCATCAAACAGGTGCTCGAGGGCGCCACACCCACACGCAAAACCCAAGCGCACCTGGACCGCTGCCTGACCTGCCGCAACTGCGAATCGACCTGCCCCAGCGGCGTGCAATACGGCCACCTGCTCGACATCGGGCGCAAGGTGGTCGACGCGCAGGTGCCGCGCCCGGCTGGTGAACGCGCCTTGCGCTGGGCCCTGAAAGAAGGCATTCCGTCACCGCTGTTTGCCCCGGCCATGGTGATAGGTCAACTGGTGCGCCCGCTGCTGCCGCACGCGCTGCAAAACAAGATTCCAGCCAAACAAGACGCTGGCGCCTGGCCCACCCGGGAACACAACCGCAAGGTGCTGATGCTCGCCGGCTGCGTACAGCCCGCGATGAGCCCCAACATCAACGCCGCCACCGCGCGCGTGTTTGATGCGGCTGGCATCCAATGCGTGGTGGCGCCCAAAGCGGGCTGCTGTGGCGCGGTCAAATACCACCTGAACGACCAGGACGGCGGCAAAGCCGAGATGCGTGCCAACATCGACGCCTGGTGGCCTTTGCTCGAAACCGGCGCCGAAGGGCTCATCATCAACGTCTCTGGCTGCGGCGCCACCGTCAAAGACTACGGCCACATCCTGCGTGACGACCCGGCCTACGCAGACAAGGCGGCGCGGGTGAGCGAACTCACACGCGATGTCAGCGAGTGGCTGCCAGAGCTCACACCCAAGTTGCGGGACAAGGTCAAAGCCAGCGCCAGCCGCATTGCTTTTCACCCGCCATGCTCGCTGCAGCACGGCATGCAGTTGCGCGGTCTGGTTGAAAAATACATGGTGGAGCTGGGCTTTGCCCTCAAACTTAACGGCTGCGAATCGCACCTGTGCTGTGGATCGGCCGGTACCTACAGCGTACTGAACCCCGCCATTGCCTACCAGTTGCGTGACCGCAAGCTGGCCAACCTGGACACCACCTTTGGCGCAGACAAACCCGAGCAAATCGTCAGCGCCAACATCGGCTGCATCACCCACCTGCAAAGCGGCACCGACAAACCGGTGCGACATTGGATCGAACTGCTGGACGAGGCGCTGCGGTGACCCTGCACATCGCTATCTAAACCATAGCTTTTAGCTCAGATAAACCAAGGGCTAGAGCCTTATTTGACGTATGACAGGTGTTTCCTTTCGGGCTTAATTGAAGCGCCAGCCAAAGGCACGCGCTGCCATCATGAGCGCCACCATCAGGGTCAGCAGCCCAAAGCCACGGCGCAACAACCCAGCGTTCAAGCGCCGCGCCAGTTGCCGCCCCAACAGCAGCGCCACCACAGCACCCGCCACAAAAGGCAGCGCCACCCCCCAGGGCAGCGCGCCATGGGCCGCCGCTGCGGTGACACCGCTGACCGACACCAGCGCAATCACCGCCAATGACGTGGCCTGGATACTGCGCAGATCAAGGTTGCTGACGAGTTGCAGCGCCGGAATGATGACAAAGCCACCGCCCACGCCAAACAGGCCGCTGAGCAGCCCGGATGTCAAACCGGTGACACCCAGCACACGCGCACAGCGCTTGGTCCATCGCAGCCTGCCTTGAGCCGGGTCGAGTCGGCATGGCACCTGGTCCGGCAAATGCACAACCAAATCGCGGTCTGCACGCAGGCTGCGCCAGGTCACCCAAAGCAGCAGCGCAGCGAAGCCCAGCAGCATCGGCTGCGCTGGCAGGCGTGCAGCCAGCAGCACACCCAGCGGCGCCATGGCCATCCCAAACGCCCCCATGAAGGCCGCAGCACGATAACGTACGACGCCTTCGCGCAGGCCCAGCACCGTCGCCAGCGCCGCTGCTGTGCCCACGGCAATCAGACCGGTCGGGGCGGCCTGCTGCAGTGGCATATGCATGCCCAAAACCAGCAACGGCACCGCCAAAATGCCGCCGCCCGCGCCGGTCAGCGCCATCACCAGCCCAACCGCAGCGCCCAGTACCACCATCGGTGCCGTAGCAAAAACAGCGGTCAAGTGCAGCATATCCATTGGCCTAGCATCACAGCGCGTTGAGGGGAATCTTGAGGTAGCTCACACCATTGTCCTCGGTTGGCGGAAAGTGACCCGCGCGCATGTTCACCTGCACCGAAGGCAGCAACAGCGCCGGCATGGCCAGCGTGGCGTCGCGCGCGCGGCGCATGGTCACAAAATCAGCTTCAGACACACTGTCATGCACATGAATGTTGGCCGCGCGCTGCTCTGCTACGGTACTGACGTTGGCATGTTCGCGCCCATTGGGCGGATAGTCGTGGCACATGTAGAGCTGGGTGTCAGGCGGCAGTGCCAGCAGTCGGCGGATCGAGCGGTACAGCGTGGCGGCGTCACCGCCTGGAAAGTCACAACGCGCAGTGCCGTAGTCAGGCATGAACAAGGTGTCACCGACAAAAACAACGCGCTGCGTTTGGCCAGCGCGGTGGTCTTCTATCAGATAGCTCAAGCACGCAGGCGTGTGGCCCGGGGTGTGCAGGGCTTGCACGCGCAACTTGCCAATAAAAAAGACTTCGTTGTCGTCAAACAAATGGTCAAACTGCGTGCCATCCCGGGCAAAACCGGGCTCGGCGTTGAACAGCTTGCCAAACACGCCCTGCACCGCAGTGATGTACTGGCCAATGGCGACCCGGCCACCCAGGTGCTGTCGCAACCAGGCCGAGGCACTCAGGTGATCGGCATGCACATGGGTCTCCAGAATCCACTGCACCTGTGCGCCCAACGCTTGCACCCGCTCCAGTAGCCGCTGGGCGCTGTCGGTGCGCGTGCGCCCCGACTTGGGGTCGTAGTCGAGCACGCTGTCGATTAGCGCGCATTGCAGCGTGCTGCGGTCGAGCACCAGGTAGCTAAAGGTTGAAGTGGCCTCGTCGAAGAAGCTCTCAATCTGAAGTCGGTTTGTCATACCATGAAGTCCAAAGCTATCGGGAACCCTTTTTGTGTCGTCATGATGCAGTCGTTAGGCAGATTGGGTCAGTGGATGGCTGTACCCGCAGCCAGCAACTCATCAATGCGCGCCAGCACCAGCGACCCCGCAGCGGAATACGGATCAAATTCTGGCCAGTCAATCTTTGTTGAGGGATCCACATCGGACAAGTGCACAAACGCCATGGACCAGCTCCCGTAGCGCCGCTCAAGAATGCTTTCGCAGTGCAGAATTTCCACATTGTTGTGACGAGGGTCCGCACAGATGCGGGCGTACAGTTGGTTGACCGCGCGGCGCTCACCCTCCAGCGCTTGCAAAAAAACACCTTGACCCTGGCAAAGCACGCCCGTGATGCCGTGGGCAGTGTTCCAACTGCGCGACTTCTTCAAAATGGCTTGGGTCATGGTTTCGGTTTGTGGCCCTACGGCAGCGCTGAGGTAAACGATTCGAACAAGCACGGTTGGCTCCAGTCAGTTTGTTAGGTGGTGGCCAGATTTTTCTTGGCATCGGCCATCACCAATGCTAACCACAACGAGGCAGTCAAAAACCGCGGCGCTTGGGTTCGCCAGCGAACAGAACCTGGCGCTGCCCTGCAGTATCTTTGCCGTGTGATCAGGGCCGCACTTGGCGCCCTGCAACCGTATCGACAGGATGACTCGGCCATGGACATGTTTACCTCGCTCATTGACAACGG
>Ga0210012_1000917_pt1 | contig 30917 bp, 30 predicted proteins | sample CryGeymeta201504_FD_183974 | JGI IMG/M metagenome (GOLD analysis project Ga0210012, IMG submission 183974) | Groundwater microbial communities from Crystal Geyser aquifers in Utah, USA - Crystal Geyser metaG 2015-04 (SPAdes) (version 2) | ecosystem: Environmental > Aquatic > Deep subsurface >... | reverse complement strand
CTCATCCGCAGGGCGGGCAGAAAAACATCCCGGCGGGCGCGCGGCGCGTTTTCCTGCTCAATCAGGCCGATGCGCTGGATGATTTTCAGTTGTCAGTGGTCAGTGAACAGTTATCAGCAAGCAGCGCACAACCGTCCAACCGGCCAACTGAACAACCGAAAAACTGGATAACTGAAAAACCGGACAGCTGGACAACTGGGCAACCGTCCAACCGCACAACTGGACAACCGAAAAACTGGCCAACTGGGCAACCGTCCAACCGGACAACTGAACAACCGTCCAACCGAACAACCATCCTCGCCAGCCTGCGGGAAGAAAAAATTTACGCCGTCCACGAGGCGACTGCCGGGATTATTTTGGCAGCGGGGGCGGCCTCGCGTTTTGGCAGCCCCAAACAACTGCTCGATTATCACGGTCAGCCGTTTGTGCGCCGAGTGGCCGAAACCGCGCTGAACGCCGGTCTGTGGCCGGTGATTGTCGTCACTGGCGCGTATGCCGAAGCGGTCGAAGCGGCGCTAACGGGGCTACCGGTGCAAATTGTGCGCAACGCGGGCTGGCAGGAAGGCCAAGCCGCCTCCATCCGCGCCGGGGTGAGCGCGGCGTGCGCGGCTCAGGTTGGCGCGGCGCTTTTTTTGCTGGCCGACCAGCCGCAGGTGACGCCGGAAGTCATCCGCGCGCTGGTGGAACATCACGCGCGGCGGCTGGATGCAGTGACAGCGCCCTATGTTTTTGACCAGCGCGCCAACCCGGTCTTGTTCGACGCCGTGACGTTTGACGCGCTCTCCGCGCTGAGCGGGGAGCAGGGCGGGCGGACAATTTTTTCGCAATTTTCGCCGCGCTATCTAGCCTGGTACGACCGGCATCTACTGCTGGACGTGGATACAGTGGAGGCATATGAGGAAATGATGAATTAGGAATTAGGAAATTGCGACTGACAACTGGCAACTAGCAACTGACAACTGGCAACTGGCAACTGACAACTGACAACTGGCAACTGACAACTGACAACTGACAACTGACAACTGACAACTGATAATCATGACCTACAGCGCAATCATCCTCGCGGCGGGAATGTCGCGGCGCATGGGGACGCCCAAAATGACTCTCCCCTGGGGCGGGACAACCGTGCTAGGCAAGGTGGCCGCCACGCTGGCGGCGGCGCATCCGGCGCTCGAAATTGTCGTCGTCACCGGCGGGGCGCGCGAAGTCGTCAGCGTGGAAGTGGCGCGGTTGGCGCAATCGCTGCCGGTGCGCGAAATCTTCAACCCAGCGCACGAGGCCGGGGAAATGCTCGCCAGCCTGCAGGCGGGGCTGGCGGCGCTCCCGGCAGACGCGGCGGCGGCGCTCATCGCGCTCGGCGACCAGCCTCAGGGCAAGGCGAGTACCGCGCGGGAACTGCTTTCAGCGTTTGAGTCGCGCGGCGCGCGTTTGCTCATCCCAAGTTACCATCAGCGCCGGGGACATCCCTGGCTGGTTCACCGCGACCTGTGGCCCGAAATTCTCGCCATGCGTGCGCCGCAAACCATGCGCAATTTTCTCAACGCCCACGCCGCCGAAATTGTCTACATCGAAGCCGGGCCAACGGTGTTACAAGACATCGACACACCGGAAGAGTATGAGAAAATGCAGAATGCAGAATGATGAATGAAGATTAGAAATTAGGAACGGTAGCCGATACTGATAACTGACCACTGACAACTGATGACTGACCACTAATAACTGACAACTGACAACTGGAGTCTTATGCGCTATTTTGTGATTGTTAACCCCACTGCTGGACACGGGCTGGGCGAAAAGTCTATCCCGGCAATTGAAATATTTTTACGCGAACGTGGCATGGACTACGTTCTGAAGCGCACCGAGCGCCCCTGGCACGCGGCAGAGTTGGCCGAACAGGCCGCGCGCGACGGGTTCGAGGTCGTTGTCTGCGCCAGCGGCGACGGGACGGTGAACGAGGCCATCAACGGGCTGATGCGCGTCCGCGCCGAGGGCTTTTCCCCGGCTTTTGGCGTGATTTCCATCGGCACCGGCAACGATTTCGCCGGGGGCGTGGGCATCCCCACCACACTGGAGGCTTCGCTGGAGGCGCTGGCCGCCAATGCGCGCCGAAAAATTGACCTGGGCCTGGTGCGCGGCGGCGACTTCCCCGAGGGACGTTACTTCGGCAACGGCATCGGGTTGGGCTTCGACGCGGCAGTAGGCTTTGCCGCGCTGCAAGTACGCTTTGTGCGCGGCCTGCCCGCCTATTTTATTGGCGCCATTCAGACGGTTTTTTTCTATTACAAAGCCCCGCGCCTGAAAATTGAATTGGACGACGAAACGATTGAGCAACATTCGCTGATGGTTTCGGTGATGAACGGTCAGCGCATGGGCGGCGGATTTCGCATGGCTCCGCGCGGCGATTCCAGCGATGGCTGGCTGGACTTGTGCATTGCCGAAACTGCTGGAAAAACACGTATTTTTGGCCTGATTCCCCACTTTTTGCGCGGCGACCAAGAAGGGCAGCCAGAAATCAAAATGCGGCGGGCAAAGGAAATTCACATCACGGCGCTGGAGGGCAGTTTCCCGGCGCACGCCGATGGCGAAACCCTGTGCCTGACCGGAAAAGAAATGCGCGTCAGCCTGCTGCCGGGCGTTTTGGAGGTGATATGTCAAAAGTAAATCCCATCGCACATTGGGTCATCACCTACGGCTGCAAACTCGGCCTGGTGATAATGTGCCGTATTCACAAGGAAAATTGGGAGAGCGTGCCGCGCGAAGGGCCGCTGATTACCATCACCAATCACACCGGCATGTTGGAAGCGCCGATGATGTACACCCAACTTCAGCCGCGCCCCAAACTGACGGCGCTGGCAAAAATCGAAAGCTGGGATAACTGGTTTCTGAAAATGGTTTTCAACCTGTGGGAAATCATCCCCATTCGGCGCGGCGAGGCCGACCGCGAGGCGCTGCGCAAATCGCTGGAAATGATTGAGCAGGGCTATATTTTTGGCATGTCGCCGGAAGGCACGCGCAGCAAAAATGGGACTCTGCTGCGGGCGCACAGCGGCGTGGCCGTGCTGGCGCTGAAAACGGGTGCGCCGCTGCTGCCGATTGTCCACTGGGGCGGCGAGGATTTCAGCAAAAATCTGAAGCGCTGGCGTCGCACTGATTTTTTCATCCGTGTCGGCAAACCCTTTCGGCTGGACGCGGGCGGCGGGCACGTGACGCAAGAAATCCGCCAGCAAATGGCGGATGAGATGATGTATCAGGTGGCAAAACTGCTGCCGGAAAAATATCGCGGCGAATATACCGATTTGGAGAATGCAACCGAGAAATATTTGCGGTTTGCGTAAAGAAGTGGGGCGACATTCATGTCGCCGGGGTTTGGAACACGGAGTTACAGCATCAGCCGTTTCTTTTTTCGGCGGGCTGGAAGCCCTGCATCAGCGCGGCCAAGTCCGCTTAAGCGGACGTTTACGACGAAATCAGGCCGGACTTTAGTCCGCGCCGCGTAGCGCGACATTCATGTCGCGGTCAGCTGGTTGGCGATGGCGCGGTCCACTTTGCCCATCGGGTAGGCGGGCAAATCGGCCAACGGAATCCACTGCAGGGGAGAATCTGGCGGCAGGCAAAGCAGGTCGCAGCGCCAGGGGGTTTCCGTCAGGGTGAAGTGGCTGTAGGCGTGGCGGATGGCGGGCAGGCGCGTGCGCGGCGTCACTTTCAGCCGGTAGGCGGTTTGCAGCGCGGCGGCGCAGGCTTCCGCCGAGTCGCTTGTCACTTCGGCGGCGGGGAATTCCCACAGGCCGCCGAGCAGCCCGTTGGCGGGGCGCTGATTCAGCAGGGTTTTTCCCTGCGATAACAAAACGGCGGCCAGTTTGTATTTTTGCGGAACTGGTTTTTTTGGGGTTCGGACGGGGCGCTCAGCCTGCAAGCCAAAGGCGCGTGCTTCGCACAAGGATTCCAACGGGCACTGCGGGCAGAGCGGGCTGCGCGGCAGGCAAACGCTGGCGCCCAAATCCATCAGCGCCTGGTTGTAGTCGCCCGCGCGCCCCGGCGGCAGGTGATTTTCGGCCAGCTGCCACAGTTTTTTCTCTCCGGCGGGGGTGTCAATCGGGTCGGTCACGTCAAAAACGCGCGCAAAAATGCGCTTCAGGTTGCCGTCGAGGGTGGCGATATCCTGCCCGAAGGCGATGGAGGCGATGGCGGCGGCGGTGTAGCGGCCAATGCCCGGCAGGCGAATCAGTTCTTCGGCGGTTTTTGGAATCTGCCCGGCATAGTCACTGACGATGATTTGGGCGGCGCGCTGAAAGTTGCGGGCGCGGCTGTAATAGCCCAGCCCCTCCCAGGCGGCCAGCGCCGCTTGTTGCGGGGCGGCAGCCAGGGAGGCGAGGGTCGGGAATTTTTTGAGCCAGTTGTGGAAGTAGGGGATGACCGTTTCGACGCGGGTTTGCTGGAGCATGATTTCGCTCAGCCAAACGGCGTAGGGGTCGGGGTGGCCGCGCCAGGGCAGGCGGCGGGCGTTGCGCTCGTACCAGGCCAGGATGGCCTGCGCGAAAGGGGGCATGGCGCGCAAAAATTTTGACGCTAAAACTGAAAACCGGGTTTGGCCGGGACAACTTTTTGCGAGTAGTTTTTGACGAAGCGGAAAAGTTGTTCACGTAGCCGATTCCATTCAGGCGAGTTGAGCGCGCGCTGGGCGAGCGGCAAATCGGCGGCGAGCATGGCGATCTGAATTTGGGGATATTCGCCGTAGACGGTGGCCCAGGCTTCCGCCGGGTCGAGGCCGATGCGCTGAATGCCAGGAATAAATTCACCAATCACAAATTCAAAATATTCCGATTCGTGTTCGGGGGCGATATCCCAGGTCATCAGGAGTTTGACAGGCATGAAAATTCTCCTACACGCTGCCAGAAAGCCCGAGGAAGATAATTTTGGTTTCGTCAGGCAGGCCCGAGCGGGTGATTTTGAGGAAGGGCAAGGGTTCGGGCGCGGCCAGACCCATTTCCTTGACAAATTTTTCGAGCGGCTCAAGGCCAATTTTTGCGGCGGGGTGGCCGTAATGCATGGGGATAACGATATTCGGTTCGAGCAGGCTGACAACTTCGGCGGCTTTGGCGGCGTTAAGAGCGTGTCCGCCGCCGACCGGGACGAGGGCGATGTTGACCGAGCCGAGCGCTTCGATTTCGGACTGGGTCGGCGCTTGGCGCAAGTCGCCGAGGTGGGCCACCGTCAGACCGTCAAAGTCAAAAACGTAGAGGGTGTTGCGCGGCAAATCGGCGTTTTTTTTGCCGCCGTCCGTTTGCACGCCAGTAATAAAAACGCCGCCTATTTCAAATTCGCCCGGGCCGGTAATTTCGCGCGAGAAACCTTTGACGGCGCTGATAAAGTTGTGACCGGGCGCATCGTGGCTGGCGGTGACAATATCAGCGCGTAATTTGAGCGGCTCATAGCCGACAGAATCACTGTCAAACGGGTCAGTCACCACCGACGCCATGCCGCGTTCCACCATGCGAAAACAGGAATGTCCGTACCAAGTAATTTCCATGAATTAATCTCCGGCGCGTATTATATCTTACTGTTCCTTCATGCGTTCGATGCGCGCGCCGAGGCTGCGCAGTTTTTCGTCCACACGCTCGTAGCCACGGTCAATCTGCCCGACGTTGCGGATGACGCTGGTCCCTTTGGCGGCAAGCGCCGCCAGTACCAGCGTCATCCCGGCGCGGATGTCGGGGCTTTCAACTTTTTCGCCAAACAGCGGCGTCGGCCCGGTGACAATGCAGCGGTGCGGGTCGCACAGCACAATCTGCGCGCCCATACCCACCAGTTTATCGGTGAAATACATGCGGCTGGGGTACATCCAGTCGTGGAAGAGAATGCTGCCGCGCGCCTGAGTCGCCATGGCGATGGTCATGCTCATCAAATCGGTGGGGAAAGCCGGCCAAATGTTGGTTTTGATTTCGGGGATGGCGTTGCCCAGGTCGGGTTCAATTTCCAGACGCTGAACGGCGGGGACGAGCAGGTCATCGCCGTCTTCGTCCCAATCCACGCCGATGCGGTTCAGCACCATGCGAATCATGCCGAGGTAGCGCAGCCCGGCGTTGCGGATGCGAATTTCTCCGTGCGTGACCACCGCCGCGCCGACGAAGCTAACCACTTCGAGATAATCCGGCCCGATGGTAAATTCGCCGCCATGCAGGCGCTCCACACCATCAATCACGAGCGTATTCGAGCCAATCCCACCGATTTTTACGCCCAGAACGTTCAGAAATTGACAAAGTTCCTGAACGTGCGGCTCGGAGGCGGCGTTGCGTAAAATGGTCGTGCCGCGCGCCAGCGCCGCCGCCATGATGGCATTTTCGGTGCCGGTAACGGAAGCCTCGTCCAGCAAGATATCTGCGCCGGTCAGGCCATGCGCGTGGAATTCAAAAGCACGGTCGTAGGTCACCTCAGCGCCCAGGCGCTTGAGCGCCAGAATATGCGTATCCACGCGGCGACGGCCAATCACATCGCCGCCGGGGGGCGAAAGGCGCAACTCGCCCATGCGGGCGGTCATCGGCCCGGCCAGTAGAATCGAAGCCCGAATACGGCGGCACAAATCCGGGTCGAGGTCGGCGGGGCGCACCTCGCGCGCAGTCACCCGCCAGGTGTTGGCAGCGACTTCTTCGACCGCCACGCCCAAACTTTCAATCAAATGGCGCATATCGTTCACATCCCGAATGTTCGGCACGTTATGCAAAATCACCGGCGATTCGGTCAGCAGGCAGGCGGCCAAAATGGGCAGGGCGGCATTTTTATTGCCGGAGGGCGTCATTTCGCCGCGCAAGGGCAGGCCGCCTTCAATGATAAATTTTTCCATGGGTCTCCTCGCAGTTGTTTTGTAACGGGATTGTAAGTCAGATTGCGCCAATCGCCAAGAAAAGCGCTGAATACCCGCAAGATGAAGCGGATAAGCGCGAGTATAATTGACTGATTATGGAGACAGGTCTGCTTCTTCTATTGGGCTTCGCCGCCGGCGGGCTGGTGAATTTTCTAGCCGACAGGCTGCCGCCCGAACCGAGGCCAAATCGCTTCCGCGCCTGGCTGGTGCTGTGGGCCGGAGCGGGAATCGGACTCAGCCTGGGGCTTATTTCTGTTTCGATCAACCCCTATCTGGCGCTGGGAATTCTGGCCTACTTTGGGCTGGTGGCCGTCATAGACATCGAACATCGCCTGATTCTGCACGCCGTCAGCCTGAGCGGCGCAGTGCTGGCAGCAATTATCGGGACGTTTCTGCATGGCTGGTGGAGTACCCTGCTGGGCGGACTGGCGGGTTACGGCGTGATGTACCTTTTTTACCTGGTCGGAACGCTGTTTGCCAGATATCGCGCCCGGCAGCGCGGCGAAGATGACGGCGAAGAAGCGCTCGGCTTCGGCGACGTGACCATCTCTGGCGTGCTCGGCCTGCTCTTGGGCTGGCCGGATGTGATGTTGATGCTTCTGGTCGGTGTTCTATTGGGCGGCCTGGTCAGCCTGCTGATTGTGGCCGGGCAGGCGCTCTTCCGGCGCTATCACCCGCTGGAAACCTTTACAGCATACGGTCCCTACCTGCTGATTGGCGCAAGCGCCATCCTCTTCTTCCGCCCGCAAGTATTGGCTTTTTTCTTTCATTAATGTAAGATAGTACCAGAGTAGGATTGTTCAACCCCATCCATTCGGTAAACTAGCAGTAGATGTAGACTATTTTTACACTGGAATTTTCACTTATGTTTAACTTCATTCACCCTTACAAAAAACACTCGCGCGGCCAAAGTTTTGTTGAGCTGACCCTTGTGCTGGGGTTGTTGCTCATGCTGCTGGCCGCCGTCGTTGAGTTTGGTATGTTGATCAACCAATATATCAGCCTGGTGGAAGGCAGCCGCGAAGCGGCGCGTTTCGGCTCGGTCGGCGACCCATTCGACCCGACCGGCAGCGGCATCACCAACGCTGATTTTTATGGCAAAGTTTCTGATTACATTGTCGGCACCAACACCACGCTGGGCGTCATCGAGCCGGTACACCTGAAACCAGAACTCAACGATGATGTGGTCATTTCGGTCTTTGGCGCGCGTGGCAACAGCCTGGTGCGCTTTCCCACCAGCGCCGGCTGGAGCAAGTTCTCAACGCAAACCTCCAAATTCACCAACGCCGAAATATCAGCCCGCATGGACGCCACCGCCCCAAATACCGGCATCCTGCTGGTGGAAATTTTCTACCACTACGAACAAATTCTCAAGCTACCTTTTCTTACTCAATTCGTCGGCGACCCTATCAGCGTCTACACCTACTCCATCATGCCGCTGCCACTGGCAGAACCTACGTCAACTCCCAGCCCCTAACTATGAAGAAAAAAATTTTTCAACCTCAAAAACAACCAAAAGGTCAGATACTAGTGCTTCTAGCCCTAATGATGATTTTGCTGATTGCCATCATAGGTCTGGCAATTGATGTAGGTTTTGTGTACGTCAACTATGCCCGCTTGCGCCGTGGCGTAGATGGCGCCGCCGTCAACGCCGCCAATCAGTTTAAAGAAAATTACACCATCACAGACTTAAAAAAAGCGGCGCGCGAGTTTTTGGTACTAAACGACGTACCAGGCGCTGCTGCCACGGTCGAAACTTGCGACAGCAACCCGGCAGTCTTCAAACCCGGCGACTGCCCCGACCTGGTGGCCGACCCGACCGCGCTCAAACGCAAGCTGGTTTACGTGGAAGCCACCATGCCGGTAGATCTTTTCTTTCTCTCCGTCATCGGCATTTCCAGCACCACCGTCCGCGCTTCATCCACGTCCGAGGCCGCATCGGTGGATGTCATACTGGCGATTGATACCTCCGACTCAATGGCATGGGAAGGCGATGGTATCCCCGGACAACAGAATGGTCCGCTGGAAGACCCCTCCATCTGCAACGCTGATAACTCTGGCGACACCACTCCGGGCGAATGCCACCCCTTTGAAGAAATCAAAGTTGCCGCCCTGGCCTTTGCCGATCAATTGTATTTTCCCTACGACCGGGTTGGCATCGTCACTTTTGACACCAACCCCAACACAACAAATAACGGCGCACCCAGTGAACCATCCACGCCCGTGTTGGAACTTTCCAACACTTTCGCCAACGTTCAGGGCGCCTTGCGCGGCCTGAATATTTATCAGGGCAACCCCTGTCCGCCGCCGGATAATGGAGACGGTAGTTTTTCAAACTACAACATGATCGGGCGTTGCCGCGCTTATGACTCAACAAGTAAATACATTGGCGGTTATTGCCCCATTCAAAAATACAATATCGTTCACGGCATTCCCGCCAGCATTGATGAGTCTTGGTGCAATAACACCAATATTGGCGGCGGCCTGCAAATTGGCGGCAATACCTTTTCCACCGCCACCCCCGTGCGAAACGAAGCGCTCTGGGTCATGATTTTGCTGACCGATGGCATCCCAAACTTTGGCTATGGTACAAACGGCACTCCCTTCTGTCCAGAAGCATACATTCGCGTCAGTCCGCAGTGTCAGGACAACACCCCATCGGTGCGCCATACGCTTGCCGGCAGCCCGACCTTGTATGATGTGGACGATTACGCCCGCGATATGGCCGACAACCTCGTCAACCAGGATGTCATCATCTTCGCCATCGGTCTGGGCGCGGACACCGCCTTACCCGCCGCCGACTCACTCTTACACTACATCGCCGAAGATGCAGCCGCGGCAATCAATAAACCCAAAGGCATTTACTACCCCGGCGCAACCGCTTCGCAATTACAACAAATTTTTCAGGCGATCGCCAATAACATCGCCACCCGTATCGCGCATTAACCTTTTCAGGATGTGATTATGAAAACAATATCCGTTTTCTCCGCATTTTCTCCCCAGAAAATGCCGAAAGGCGCTCACCGCTCTCAGGCAACGGTCGAGTTTGCGCTTTCGGTGCCAATTCTGTTGATGGTCGTTTTTGGGATTATAGACTTCTCGCTGTTGATGGAATCGTGGCTGACCATTCAGAACGTCTCGCGTCAAGCCTCACGTTACGCCATCACTGGAGAGTACGACCCAACCTATTGCGTTGACGGCCCCGATGTAGGCGCTGTGGCTTGTGACAGCCAGTCCGAGCAGATGGACGCGCGTTTAGCTTCAATTCACGCCATTGGCAATAATTACCGAACCGGCACATTTTTTGACGAAGCCAAGGGCATGCTTGACGCGTCCTACATCAAGCTTACCATCTGCTCCAATCACGACCTGAATGGAGACAACAACAAGACCAACGACATTGTCACCATTCTTCCCAGAACCGGGCACAATAGCACCACCGATTATTCCCAGTGCAAAGACATGAACACCAACGCCCAAATTGAAGATCCAGGCTTGCCCGGCGACGCGGTGATTGTGGCGGTGGACTACAATCATCCCTTCCTGACACCTTTTATCAATATTATGGCGCCATACTACCATCTGGCTGCGTACCGCACAGGCATCGTCGAGCGCTTCCGCGTCTCGCGCGTGCTTGACCTGCCGCAACAGCTCAACCTGCCCTCGCCAACGCCCTCGATGACCTTCACCCCCAGCCTGACTCCTACGCCGACACTGACGCCATCCCCAACGTACACCCCCACCAGCACAGCCACCATGACGCCGAGCTATACGCCAACATCCACCAACAGCCCGACCATCACGAACACCCCTCTGCCACTTTCCTGCTCCATCAACAACCCCGGAAGTGACGGCACGTTCATCACTGACATTGGGCAGACGCGGTTTCAGGTTTTGGCGCACGACCCCAATGTTGGTATAACCGATGGCGCTGGAATTCTGAAAATCCAATTCAAACTACTGAAGCCGAACGGCAGCGCAATTTTTTATCTCACCGACGAAAGTCAGGAGGCATTCTGCTTTTTTGGCGGTAACGGCCCTTGCAAACAAATGAGTACCAATCGCTGGAATCAGCTCATGGCAGTTGGTGCCGGCACCTACACGCTAAAAGCACACGTTATTGCTGACGATGGCCGCACAATAGACTGCACCCGCACATTTGTGCTGGCGTCCACTCCCACGCCGTCCAACACCTTAACGCCGTCCAACACCTTAACGCCGTCCAACACCTTAACACCGTCCAAGACCTTAACACCGTCCAAGACCTTAACACCGTCCAAGACCCGGACACCGTCCAGAACACCAACGCCATCAAAAACGCCAACGACGGCGCCCACCCGCACAGCATCCTACACACCTGGCCCAACCTTCACCAGAACAAAAACGCCAACAACCGGGCCAACCTTCACCAATACAAATACGAAATCACCAACGCCGCCCAATACCCCTACGAAGACGCCAACACCGCCACCCACCGCAACCGATACACCCTTTGGCGGCGGATAACACGCAAGTCTTCCCCAACGCGCTGGTCTCTTGACCAGCGCGTTTTTTATTTGGGTCTCCCAAATTTTCCGCGAAGACCCCGGAGATTTCCCATGCAAAATGTAAATCTTACCGCCACCTGTTTTACCAGATACAACTCGCCGCGCTCAAAGCCGCGCTGAAGATAATAGCGGCGCGTGCCGACGGCGGCAATCACGGCCAGTTTTTGAAAGCCGTGCGCGCGGGCGATTTCCTCCGCCTGCGCCAGCAGGCGCGTTCCCAGGCCGATGTGCTGCGCCGCCCCGGCGCTTTCTGCGCCGACAGCTAGCGCCTGCCCGTAAACGTGTACCTCGCGGATGAGCGCCGCGCCCTGCAGGTCAGCCAGCCCGGTTTCGGGCGAATCCGCTCCGGGCAGGGAGAGCCGCAAAAATCCCGCCAGCCGGTCATCCGGCGTCACAAACGAAATGAAATGCTCCTCTGCCGCGCCAACCGGGTAAACCAGGTCGTCCAGGCGCAAGACCTCCGGCGCGATGGTTGCCCCGCGCACCTCGCGGCAGCGCACACACTGACAGCGCACGCCACGCCGCGTCAGTTCGACCAGCACATCCTGCCGCAGTGAAGTGCGCTTGTTGCCCTCGACGACGTTGGTGGATGGAATATCGCGGATGACGCGGTTGATGCGGCAGTAACGCGGCACGCCCGGCTTGATGTCGGCGATTAGCTCCACCAGTTCTTCGGTTGTGTACGGGCGAAATTCGCCGCGCTGCCAGACCTCATACAATTCGGCATTTGCCAGCAGTTGATTGGGGTAAATTTTGAGTTCGTCCGGGCAAAAATCGTTCCACAGCCGGGAAAAATCTTCGCGGTCACTTTGCGGGGTTGCACCGTGCAGGTTGGGCATCCAGTGCAGCACAACCTTGAAGCCCGCCGCGCGCAAGAGTGCCACCGCCTGCCGCGTGCGTTCGACCGTGTGGCCGCGCTGATTCATTGCCAAAATGCGGTCATCCAGGCTTTGCGCGCCCATCTGAACCTTGGTCACGCCCAACCGGCGCAGCCAGGCCAGTTCTTTGCGGTCAATTTCATCGGGGCGGGTTTCAATCACCAGCCCCACGTTGCGGTGCGCGGCAGTTTCGTTGATGGCCTGCTGTTCCGATAAATTGCCCTCGGCTCCGCCATTCAGCGCCTCGAAACAACGCCGCACAAACCATTCCTGATAATCGCGCCGGTAGGCGCTCCAGGTGCCGCCCAAAATCAGCAGCTCAATCTTATCGGTTGGGTGTCCCACCGCCTCCAGCGCGGTAATGCGTGAGGCAACTTGCGCGTAGGGGTCGAAATGATGTTCCAGCCCGCGCATTGCGCCGGGTTCATCCGGCAGGTAACTTTTCGGCATCCTCACATCGGTTGGACAGAAAATACACTTGCCGGGGCAGGGGTAGGGCTTGGTCAGCACCGTCACCGTCGTCACACCCGAAAGCGTGCGCATCGGCTTCATGCGAATTTTCTGCAACAACTCGCCATCTTCGGCCAGTTCTCCGGCGGCCAGCAGTTCGTGGTAAGCCGCCACCAGCGCCGATTTGCTCAACACGCCGCCATCGGCCAGCGGGTGACTGCGCAGGGCGCGCATCACCTCCATCCCCGCGCGGATTTGCTCCAACGCCAGGCGCGCCGCCGCCCGTTTTTCGGGAGTCAGCGTTTTGCGGGTTTGCCAGCGTTGTTGTCGTTCAGAAAGGCTCATACCGGTATAATTTGCCTGTGCAAAAAGAAATCGCTTTTCAACTGATTGAAGTCAATCGCCAATTCTACCAGACGTTTGGCGCGGCCTTTTCGGCAACGCGCGGACGCATTCAGCCCGGCGTGCGGCGGGTGATGGGCGGCCTGTTGTTGGAGACTCGCCTGTTGGATTTGGGCTGCGGCAACGGAGAATTTGCCCGCGCCCTGGCCGCTGCCGGTTTCCGGGGCGAATATACTGGCCTGGATTTCAGCCTGCCGCTGCTGCGCGAGGCCGATTCCCAGCCGGATGGGCTTCGCGCCACTTTCCGGCAGGTTGACCTGACGGCGGATGACTGGCATCTGACAACTGGCAGATTTCCACTCATTACCTGTTTTGCCACCCTGCACCACATCCCCGGCGCAGAACTGCGGCTGAAGTTGCTCAATCAGGCGCGGGCGGCGCTGTCGCCCGGCGGGCGGCTGATTCTCTCGGTCTGGCAATTTTTGCACAGCGAGCGGCTGAAGGCGCGCATTTTGCCCTGGGAGCAGGTTCACCTTTCGGCGGTGGACGAGGGCGATTTTCTGCTTGATTGGCGCAGCGGCGGCCTCGGCCTGCGTTACGCGCATCACTTTTCAGCCGCCGAATTAAGCCAGTTGGCGGCGCAGTCCGGCTTCCGCGTGGCGGATTCTTTTTTCTCGGATGGCGCCGAAGGCAATTTGGGGCTGTATCAAACCTGGGAGGCGCAATGAAATCGAAGGAAGAAATCGTGCAAAACTGGCTGCCGCGTTATACCGGCGTGCCGCTGGAAGAATTTGGCCGCTTCATTTTGCTGGTCAATTTTGATGATTATGTTGTCCGCTTTGCGGAGTGGCACGATGTGCCGGTGCGCGGCGAGGGCCGGCCGATGCGCAGCGCCACCGCCGAGGGCATCACCATTTTGAATTTTGGCATGGGCAGCGCCAACGCCGCCACGATGATGGATTTACTTTCGGCCATTCGGCCACAGGCGGTGCTCTTTTTGGGCAAGTGCGGCGGGCTGAAGAAGAAGAGCCAGATTGGCGACCTGATTTTGCCGATTGCCGCCATTCGCGGCGAGGGGACTTCCAACGACTATTTCCCGCCCGAAGTGCCCGCCCTGCCGGCTTTCAGCCTGCAAAAAGCAGTCTCCACCACCATCCGCAACTATGGCCGCGATTACTGGACGGGGACGGTTTACACCACCAATCGCCGCGTCTGGGAGCACGATGCCGATTTCAAGGAATATTTGCGCCGGGTGCGGGCAATGGCGATTGACATGGAAACGGCGACGATTTTCACGGTAGGCTTTCACAATGAAATCCCATCCGGGGCGCTTTTGCTGGTTTCCGACCAGCCAATGACGCCCGAAGGCGTCAAAACCGCCGAAAGCGATCGTCAGGTGACGCGCGAATTTATGGATTTGCACCTGAAAATTGGCATTGATTCATTACGCGAGTTAATTAATCACGGGCTGACGGTGAAACACTTGCGTTTTGAGTTAGAATAGTTGCGTTTTGCATTTCGAGTGACTTTTTAGGAGTCGTCGTACGCATGAAAATTCTGATTGCTGGCCTCGGCTCAATTGGCCGCCGCCATTTTCGCAACCTGGTTGCGCTGGGTGAAACCGACTTGGTTTTCTACCGCACGCACCACGCCACGCTTTCCGATGACGAGCTGGCGGGCTATCCGGTGGAAACGGATTTGGCCGCCGCGCTGAAAAAACACCGCCCGCAAGCCGTCGTCGTCGCCAACCCGACCGCGCTGCATCTGAACGTGGCGATTCCCGCCGCCGAATCGGGCTGCGCCATCCTGCTGGAAAAACCCATCGCGGAGAATCTCGACCGGGTGGAAGAACTGCGCCGCGCTGCCCAAAAAAGCGGGGCGCAAATTTTGGTCGGTTTTCAATTTCGCTATCACCCCACGCTCAACAAGGCGCGTGAAATCATTCAAAGCGGCGCGCTGGGCAAAATTCTCAGCGTTCACGCGCACTGGGGCGAATATTTGCCCAACTGGCATCCCTGGGAAGATTACCGCCAAAGTTACGCCGCCCGCGCCGATTTGGGCGGCGGCGTCATTCGCACGCTGACGCATCCGCTCGATTATTTGCGCTTTTTGCTCGGCGAAGTGGCGGCGCTGACGGCGTTGAGCGGCCACGTTTCGCCGCTGGAACTTGCTGGCGTGGAAGATGTGGCCGAAATTGGCCTGAGATTTGCCAGCGGCGCGATTGGCGGACTGCACGTCAATTATTTTCAACGTCCGCCGGTTCACCGGCTGGAAATTGTCGGCGCGGCGGGCACCCTCCGCTGGGATAACGCCGATGGGACGCTGATTCACTTTCAGATGCCGGACGTTTTTGGCGCAATCAACGCCCAGCCGGGCGCCGCCATCGAGACGCGCTACCCGCTGCCAGCGGGGTTCGAGCGCAATGATTTGTTCGCGGCGCAAACCGCTCACTTTCTGCGCGTCGCCCGCGGCGGCGAATCCCCACGCTGTTCGCTGGAAGACGGCGCGCGCGCGTTGGAACTGGCGCTGATGGCGCGAAATTCTACAGTATAATCATTAAAATTCAGTCGTTGAATATAGGAGAATTTCATGAAAAAAGCCAATCTGATCGCCCCCTACGGCGGAAAACTGGTCAATTTGGTGGTCGAAGGCCAGGAGCGCCAAGAACTGCTGGCGCAGGCCGCCAAACTGCCGTCCATTAAAATTTCAATGCGCGCGCTCTGCGACCTGGAACTGCTTGCCACCGGTGGTTTTTCGCCGCTGACGACCTTCATGGGCAAGGCCGATTACGACCGTGTGCTGCGCGAAATGCGCCTGGCCGACGGTACGCTCTGGCCGCTGCCGATTACGCTGACCGCCGACCCGAAGGAATTGCCGACCGTGGGCGAGAAAATTGCCCTGCGCAACGCCAACTTTGACCTGATGGCCGTGCTGACGCTGGACGAAGTCTATCACTGGGATGCGGAGAAGGAAGCCGCGCTAGCCTATGGCACGACCGACTCGAAACACCCGATGGTTTCTGAAATGACGCGCTGGGGCAAGGTCTGCATCAGCGGGCCGCTGCAGGTGCTGAATCTGCCCAAATATCATGATTTTATTGATTTGCGCCGCACGCCCGCGCAGGTGCGCCAGATGCTCGAAGCGATGGGCAATGACAACGTCGTCGCCTTCCAGACGCGCAATCCGCTGCACCGCATTCACGAAGAACTGACCAAACGCGCCGCCGCCGCCGTCAAAGGCTCGCTGATTATTCATCCGGTGGTGGGCATGACCAAGCCCGGCGACGTGGACCATTACACCCGTACCCGCACCTACAAGGCGCTGGTGGAAAATTATTACGACAAAAACTCCACCCTGCTCAGCCTGCTGCCGCTGGCGATGCGCATGGCCGGGCCGAAGGAAGCCCTGCTGCACGCCATCATCCGTCGCAATCACGGCGCGAATCACTTCATCGTTGGCCGCGACCATGCCGGGCCGGGCAACGACAGCGCGGGCAAACCCTTCTACGGGCCATATGACGCCCAAACCATCATGACCGAACACGAGGTCGAAATCGGCGTCAAGATGGTGCCGTTTGAAATGCTGGTCTACCTGCCCGATGAGAATCGCTACGTTGAACAGAAAGACATTCCGGCGGGCGCGAAAACGCTCAACATCTCTGGCACGCAGGTGCGCGACGATTATCTGGCGAAAGGCCGCTTGCTGCCCGAATGGTTCACCCGCCCCGAAACCGCCGAAATTTTGCGTCAAAGTTACCCGCCGCGCCACAAACAGGGTTTCTGCCTGTGGTTCACCGGCCTGAGCGGCTCCGGCAAAAGCGCCACCGCCCAAATCCTGACCGAACTGCTGCTGGAACATGGCCGCGAATCGACCATGCTCGACGGCGACGTGGTACGCACGCATCTCAGCAAAGGCCTTGGCTTCAGCAAGGAAGACCGCGACACCAACATTCTGCGTATCGGCTTTGTCGCCGGAGAAATTGCCCAGTATGGCGGCGCGGTCATCTGCGCGGCCATCAGCCCCTACCGCGCCGCGCGCGAAGAAGCCCGCAAATTTGTCGGTGAAAACTTCATCGAAGTTTTCATGGATACCCCGGTCGAAGTCTGCGAACAGCGCGACGTGAAAGGCCTGTACGCCAAAGCGCGTCAGGCGCTGGCCGATGGCAAACCGATGGGCTTCACCGGCGTGGATGACCCCTACGAACCGCCGGTCAACCCCGAAATCAGCCTGCAAGGCTTCGGCTCCAGCCCCGAACAAAATGCCCACAAAATTGTTGACTACCTCGTGGCGCAGGGCTTTCTGCTGAACAATTAATCGCTGGAAAAACCATGCCAAAAATTCAGGAAAAATTTAACCTGACAGGCCGCGCCGCCGTCGTTACCGGCGGCGTGGGCCTGCTGGGAACGGAATTCTGCCGCACGCTGGCCGAGGCGGGCGCCGCCGTGGCGGTGGTGGATTTAAACGCCGAAAAAGCCGCCGCTGTGGCCGCCGACCTGACCAAGAGCGGCTACCGCGCCATTGGTGTTCCCGCCGACATCACCCAGCCCGAAAGCGTGGCCGCCATGGTTCGGCAGGTCCTCGCCGCCTTTGGCCGCCTCGACATCCTCGTCAACAGCGCCGCGCTCGACCCAAAATTTGACCCAGACGCCGTCGCCAAAGGCATCGCCCCCGGCAATTTTGAAGAATATCCGCTCGACCTGTGGAACGCCGCGCTCAACGTCAACCTGACCGGCGCGTTTCTCGTCACGCAGGCCTGCGTCAAACAAATGCTGGCGCAGGGCAAAAAGGGCAGCATCATCAACATCTGCTCCACCTACGGGCTGAACGGCCCCGACCAGCGCATCTACCGCAAGGCCGATGGTACGCAGCCCGCCTTCAAGCCGGTCTTCTACACCGTCACCAAAGCTGGAATTGTCGGCTTCACCAAATATCTGGCGGCCTACTACATGGCGACGGAAATCCGCGTCAACATGCTCACGCCGGGCGGCGTCTTCAACAATCACGATGAAACCTTTGCCAAAAACTATTCCGCCAAAACCATTCTTGGCCGCATGGCGCACAAAGACGAAATGAACGGCGCCCTGCTCTTCCTGGCTTCGGATGCTTCCTCGTACATGACCGGCAATAATGTGGTCGTGGATGGCGGCTGGACGGCGTGGTAGCGATAAAAAAATGGAACGTTCTATTGCCAAAGTTGTAAAAAAAATACTACAATCGCAAACATCCAGCGATTTCGCCTACTGGCAGGCCTGTTCGCCAGAGGCGCGTATTGCGGCGCTTGAAGAAATCCGGCGTGAATATCACCGCTGGAGGTATGATGCTGAACCAAGACTTCAAAGAGTTTATACAATCGTTAAACGATAATGGCGTGCGTTACCTGGTGATTGGTGGCTACGCAGTCGCTTTTCATGGACATCCGCGCTATACCAAAGACCTTGATATTTGGATTGAAATGACAGCCGTGAATGCTGCAAATATCGTGCGAGCGTTACAACAGTTTGGTTTTGAGAGCCTTGAATTGACCTCAGCAGATTTTGTCGTGCCGGGACAAATCATTCAGTTGGGATATCCGCCTGATAGAATTGACTTGATTACCACGCCCGACGGGGTGGAGTTTGACGCATGTTACCCGGCGCGCATTCAGGCAGAAGTTGATGACGTCACAATCAATTTTATTGACCTGGAAAACCTTAAGCGTAATAAAAAAGCATCAGGACGACACCAAGATTTGGCCGACTTGGAAAATTTAGAATAATTGGAATTGAAATGACCGAAGTTCTTGCTATCATCCCCGCGCGCGGCGGCTCAAAAGGCATTCCGCGCAAGAATATCCGCAATTTTTACGGCTTTCCATTGATTGCGTGGAGCATTGCCGCCGCCAAACAGTCGGCGCTGGTAACGCGCGTCATCGTCAGCACCGATGACGCGGAAATCGCCGCCGTGGCGCGCGCCTGGGGCGCCGAAACACCCTTTTTGCGCCCGGCGGAATTTGCCCAGGATAAAACCACCGACCTGCCGGTTTTTGCTCACGCGCTGGAATGGCTGCAGAAAAACGAAACCTACCAGCCGGAAGTTGTCGTGCAGCTGCGCCCCACCTCGCCAATTCGCCCGATTGGGCTGGTCGACGCGGCGGTGAGAACCCTGCTTCAGCACGCCGATGCCGATTCGGTGCGGGGAATCGTTCCAGCCGGGCAAAACCCGCATAAAATGTGGCGGCTGCCAGCGGGCGAAGCCGCTCCGATGCAGAATCTGCTGGCGGTGGATGGAATCGAAGAGCCGTACAACGCCCCTCGCCAGATTCTCTCCCCCATTTTCTGGCAAACCGGTCACATTGACGCCATCCGCGCCGCAACGATTTTGAAGGGTTCGATGAGCGGGAAAACCATCTACCCGCTGCTAATTGCCCCGGAATTTACGGTGGATTTGGACAACCTGCGCGATTGGGCGCGCGCCGAGTGGCTGGCAGCTTTCGGCAGGCTGAAGATGGTTGCGCCGGGCCGCGCCAAACGCCCCCTGCCCGAAAAGGTGGCCCTGCTCGCCCTGGATTTTGACGGCGTGGTGACCGATAACCGCGTTTGGGTGGACGAAGATGGGCGCGAAAGTATTGCCGCGTATCGCGGCGACAGCCTGATACTGACCAAACTGCGCCAGTCTGGCACCGAAGTCGTGATTCTTTCGTCCGAGGTCAACCCGGTGGTGGCGGCGCGCGCCAAAAAAATGCGTGTGGAGGCCATTCACGGGATTGGCCTGGACGATAAAGCCGCCGTGCTGAAAAAATTGCTGGCCGAGCGTCAGATTGACCCGGCGCAGGTTGTTTACATTGGCAATGACCTGAACGACCTGCCCTGTTTTGATGTGGCGGGCTGGGCGGTGGCCGTGGCCGATGCTCAGCCGGAAGCGTTGCGCGCCGCTGATTACGTCACCCAAAAAACCGGCGGTCATGGCGCGGTGCGCGAAGTGTGTGATTTGATTTTGAAGGAGAAAAAATGACTCGTGAAATAAAACTCGGTAACAAACTGGTTGGCGATGGACAGCCGGCCTACATCATCGCCGAAATTGGCATCAATCACAACGGCGATTTGGAGATTGCCAAAGAAATGATTCGCGCCGCCGCGCACGCCGGAGCCGACGCTGTCAAATTTCAGAAGCGCACGCCCGAAGTCTGCACCCCGCCCGAACAGCAAAAGCAGATGCGCGAGACACCCTGGGGCTACATCAGCTACCTGGACTACCGCTACAAGGTGGAGTTTGGCCTGGAGCAATACCGCGAAATTGACCGCACCTGCAAAGAAACGGGAATTGACTGGCTGGTTTCGGTCTGGGATGAGCCTTCGGTGGATTTCATGGAACAGTTTGCCACCCCGGCCTACAAAGTCCCCTCCGCCTCGCTGACCGACCTTGCGCTGCTGAAATATGCCCGCAAAACCGGCAAGCCGCTTATCATTTCGACTGGCATGTCCACCATGGATGAAATTCAGCGCGGCGTGGATGCCGCCGGGTTGGAAAATTTGCTGATTATGCACTGCACCAGCACTTACCCCTGCGAGCCGGAAGAACTCAACCTGCGCATGGTCGAAACCCTGCGCAAAGAATTTCCCAACACGCCGATTGGCTACTCTGGCCACGAAGTCGGCCTTGTCCCTTCAGCGGTGGCCGTCGCCCTGGGCGCTTGCGCCGTGGAACGGCATTTCACCCTCGACCGGGCGATGTGGGGCAGCGACCAGGCCGCATCGGTCGAACCGGGCGGGTTTGAGAAACTGGTCAAATACATCCGCGTCACTGAAGCCGGGCTGGGCGATGGCGTCAAAAAAGTCTACGCCAGCGAAATGTCCTCGCGCAAGAAACTGCGCCGCGTGAAAGACGCGGAGTAATCCGTAATCACTGAACACTGACAACTGACCACCGATAACTGGCAACTGAAATGCCCATCTCCTCCACCCTCTACCGCCTCATTCGCCCGGCTGTGAAATATTCACAGTCTGTTTTGCGCTGGAAGCGGCTGACCTTTACCGAGGCGCCGCCGATTTTCGGCAACGCCAAACCCAAAAGCGGCTCACATCTGCTGACGCAAATTCTGGCCGGGTTTTGCCAGGTGATGCCCTACGCCTACGTCGAAAGCGAGCCGGTGCGCACGGTGCGCGCCAGCGGTGGACGCTTCAGCGAGGCGCAGGTTTTGGGAAATCTGAAGCAAATTCCAGCGGGAGTCATCGGCTGGGGCTACCTCGACCCGACTCCGCTTAATCTGGCGTATCTCTGTCAGCCGGGGCGCGTCAATTATTTTATCTACCGCGACCCGCGCGATATGCTCATTTCGCATATCTTTTTCGCCACCGATATGCACGAAGGGCACGGAATGCACGCCTATTATCAGACGCTTTCCAGCTTTGACGAGCGGCTGAAGGTCGCCATCAGCGGCATTGACCGTGACGGGTTGTTCATGGTGGATGTGAAAAAGCGTTACCAGGGCGTTTTTGAGTGGCTGGAGCAGCCCGCTGTGTTGTGCCTGCGCTTTGAAGAGCTGATTGAGCGCCGTGATGAAATGCTGGCGGCCATGCTGGCGCAGGTGGAAAAAACCGGCTACAAAATCCCCACCCCGCGCGTCAAAGCGCTGGAGATTTTGGTGGAGGCGGTGCAGCCCAAAAAGTCAAAAACTTTCCGCGCGGGAAAAACCGGCGAGTGGAAAAAATACTTTAAGCCGGAACACAAAGCCCTGTTTAAGGAAGTGTCCGGCGATTTGCTCGTTCGGCTGGGGTATGAGAAAAATAACGACTGGTAATTTACGCCGTCGCATTGCGCGTCACATCAACAATGCCCGCATCGCGCTGATGGCGCTGCGCGTGGCCCGGTTTGTCCCCGCCCCGCGCGACACGCGCCCGGTGGCTTTCTTCAAAGCCTCCAGCGGCCTCGACGACCTTTCGTGGAACAGCGCTTTTCATCTGCTGACTTCGTGGGGGCTGCGCCTGCAAGGCGTCCCCGTCGCCTATTTTGCCTGCGACCACGGCCTCAGCCGCTGCGTGCTCGGCACCAACCGCGAAAACCCGGCGCAAAAACCGCCCTGCCGCTCGTGCGTCTATCAGGCCAAAACCCTGTATTTCGGTTTGCCGGTTCAGCAGTTATCCGGTGATTCGGTTCAACAGTTGTCCGGTTCGCCGGTTCAACAGTTATCCGGTTCTCCGGTTAACCACTCAGCCGTCCAACCGGAAAACCGGGTAACCGGACAACTGGATAACCGCAAAACCGGAAAACCGGAAAATCACTCCTCCCTCACCTGGTTCACCTTTTCGCGTGACGTGGAACTCGAAAATGCGCTAAAAAATCTATCGTTGGCCGAGCTAATGGCCTTTGAGTGGCAGGAAATCCCGCTCGGCGCGTTGTGCCTGCCCGGCCTGCGCTGGATTTTGCGCCGCTACAACCTGCTGGAGGATGACGCGACACGCTTTTTCCTGCGCGAATACATGCTCTCCGCCTTCAGCCTGGCGCAGCGCTTCGAGCATTTTCTCGACCAGACTCAGCCGCAAGTTGTCGTCGTTTTCAACGGGCAGTTCTACCCCGAAGCGACCGCCAAATGGGTGGCGAAGCAACGCGGGCTGAGGGTGATTTCGCACGAGGTCGGCCTGCTGCCGGTAACGGGATTCTTCACCGAGGGCGAAGCCACCATTTACCCGATTCAAATCCCCGACTCGTTTGAGATGAGCGAAAGCCAAAACGCCCGGCTGGATGCCTACCTGGAGAAACGCTTTCAGGGCAACTTCAGCATGGCCGGGGTCAAATTTTGGCCGACCATGCGCGGGCTGGATGCCGATTTTCTGGCAAAAGCCGCCCACTTCCGCCAAATCGTGCCGGTTTTCACCAACGTCATCTTTGACACCAGCCAGCCGCACGCCAACACGCTTTTCGCCGATATGTTTGCCTGGCTCGACCTGGTGCTGGAAACCGCCAAAAATCACCCAGAGACGCTTTTCGTTCTCCGCGCCCACCCTGACGAAACTCGCGTGCGCAAGGCCAGCCTGGAAACGGTGGCCGAATGGGTGGAAAGCCGCCGCGCCGCGGCCCTGCCCAACCTGATTTTTGTCGCGCCGCAAGAATATCTCAGCTCGTACGAATTGATTGCCCGCGCCAAATTTGTGATGATTTACAACTCGACCATCGGCCTGGAAGCCTCCATTTTGGGCGCGGATGTTTTGTGCGCCGGGAAAGCGCGCTTCACCCAGTACCCGACGGTTTTCTTCCCATCATCGGTGCCGGAATACCGCGCCGCGCTGGAAAACTTTCTCGCCGCCGAAAAAATTGAGGTCCCCGCTGAGTTTCGCCGCAACGCCCGGCGTTTTCTCTACTACCAGCTTTTTCGCACCTCGCTGCCGTTTGGCGAATTTCTCGAAACCGGCGTGCGCAGCACGCACGCCAAACTCAAACTTTTCGACCCGCGCTGCCTGCTGCGCGCGCCCGCCATTCAAACCGTCATCAAAGGCCTGCTGACCGACGGCGATTTTCTGCTCCCCGAACCGGAAAACCGGCAAACCGGATAACTGGACAACCGGACAACCCCATGCCCCACCCCCTGCGCCCCCTCGTTTACCAGGCCGAAAAACTCGCTCAGCGGGTAAAATTTGCGTCCGCGTCCGCGTCCGCGCCCGCCGGGGGCTGGCCGATTCTTTTGGGCATTTCCTTCCCCAAAAGCGGCACGCACCTGCTCGACCAAATTCTGCTTGGTTTTGCCCAGGTCGCTCCGTTTTCGCGCCGCCTGCACTCGTTTTACGCTGAATATGAAGGCGCAACGGGCCGAAAACGCTCTGCCGCCGAAACCGCCGCCTGGCTGGAGACGCTCCGCCCGCTGGATGTGACCTCGGCACATCTGTTTGCCAGCCCCGAAGCCCTGGCGCGAGTCATTGCGCCGACATTTTTGCCCTACTTCATCTTCCGCGACCCGCGCGACGTGGTCGTCTCGCACGTTTTTTATGTAACGGAGATGGAGAAAAATCACGTTCATCACGCCTACTACCAGTCGCTGCCCGATTTCGACGCGCGGCTGAAGGCCAGTATTTTGGGAATTCCCAATTCGGCGGTGGATTTTCCCGACATTGCCGCGCGTTTTGCGCCCTACCTGGGCTGGCTGAATTTTCCCCAGGTTTTGCCGATTCATTTTGAAGACCTGGTGAACGACCGCCCCGCCGCGCTCAACCGCATTCTTGACCACTTTCTGGCGCGTGTCCCGCTGACCGTTCCGCGCGAGACAATTTTGTCCGCGCTGGAAGCCGCCATCAACCCGCAAAAATCACCCACCTTCCGCTCCGGCAAAACCGGTGAGTGGAAAAAACACTTCGCCGCCGAGCATAAAGCCATTTTCAAAGAAGTGGCTGGCGACTTGCTGGTGAAACTGGGCTACGAAAAAAACAAAAATTGGTGACATCCTTTTCTAATCCCTAATTCCTAATCCTGCATTCCCATGTCTTGCTCCCTCGTCATCCGCGCCTATAACGAAGCCCGGCATCTGCCGCGCCTGCTGGATGGGGTGCGCCAGCAAACCGTGCGCGAGGTGGAAATTATTCTGGTTGACTCCGGCTCGACGGATGACACTGTCAACATTGCTGAATCTTACGGCGCGAAAATCGTTCACATCGCCCCATCCGATTTCACCTTTGGGCGCTCGCTCAACCTGGGCGTGGCCGCCGCCAGCCGCGAGCTGGTGGCGATTGCCTCGGCGCATGTTTACCCGGTTTACCCCGATTGGCTGGAGCGGCTGCTGGAGCCTTTTGCCGATTCGTCCGTTGGGCTGGCCTATGGCAAACAGCGTGGCGCGGAAAATAGTAAATTTTCGGAACATCAAATTTTTGCGCGCTGGTTTCCAGAAACATCTCAGCCGAGGCAAAACCATCCGTTTTGCAACAACGCCAACGCGGCGATTCGCCGTTCAGCCTGGCAAACGCATCCGTATGACGAATCTTTAACCGGCCTGGAAGATTTGGCCTGGGCGCTTTGGGCGCAGAGTCAGGGCTGGGGCGTGGCCTACGCCGCCGAGGCCGAAATCATCCACATTCACAACGAAACGCCCGCCGGAGTGCGCAATCGCTACCGGCGCGAGGCGATGGCGTTTAAGCAGATTTATCGCGAAGCGCATTTCAACGCCTATGATTTTTTGCGGATGACGGCCAGCAACATCTTCACCGACTGCGTTCACGCCGCCCGCGCCGGAAAACTGCTGCGTGTTGGGCCGGAAATTGGCTGGTTCCGCTTCAATCAGTTTTATGGCACTTATCTGGGATATCGTCAGTCGGCGGAGTTGAATTGGAATTTACGCCAGACCTTTTACTATCCGCGCGGCCTGGAGGCCGAAGAAACGCCCCGCCGCGAGGTGGAACCAATTCGGTATAATGAGAAACTATGACCACTATCGCCGCGCTTGTCCCCATGCGTCACCATTCCCAGCGCGTGCCGGGAAAAAACTACCGTCCGCTGGCGGGCAAACCGCTCTACCAGCACATCATCGAAACCCTGCTGGCCGTGCCAGAAATCAGCGTCATTTTGGTGGATACTGATTCTGAGCCGGTGATGGACGGGCTGCGGAAAAGTTTTCCGCAGGTCAAAATCATTCCGCGCCCAGAGCATCTGCGCGCGCCGGAAATCCCGATGAACGAAATTTTGGCCTACGACACGGCGCAAATCGAAACCGATTTTTACCTGCAAACCCACAGCACCAATCCGCTGCTCAAAGCGGAGACCCTTTCGGCGGCCATTCAGAAATTCCTGGCCGTGTACCCGGCTTTCGATTCGATGTTCTCCGTCACCCGCCTGCAAACCCGCTTGTGGGATCAACTCACCCGCCCCATCAACCACAACCCGGCGATTTTGCTCCAAACCCAGGATTTACCCCCGGTGTACGAAGAAAACTCCTGCTTCTACCTGTTCACCCGCGCCACGCTGATGGCGCGCCGCAACCGCCTGGGCGAGCGCCCGCTGATGCTCGAAATTCCCCGCCTGGAAGCGGTGGATATTGACGAGGAAGATGATTTTGTCATTGCGGAATTGTTGAAGGGCAGGGAAACAGGGAAACAGGTAGCAGGTGGACAGGGAAACAGGTAGATGATGTGCAAACTGGACAACCGGACAACCGAACAACCGGACAACTGGACAACTAGAAAAACCCCATGAAAATTCTCCTGACCGCCCCCTACATGATTCCCTTCATCGAGCGCTTTCGCCCGGTTTTTGAGCAGTACCGCCTCGACCTGCTTTTGCCCGACGTGCAGGAACGCATGGAAGAAGCCGACCTGTTGCAGTACGCCGGTCAATTTGACGGCGCCATCTGCGGCGATGACCGCTACACCCCGCGCGTGTTGGAAGCCTGCGCCCCGCGTCTGAAAGTCATCTCCAAGTGGGGCACCGGAGTCGATTCCATCCACGCCGAAACCTGCGCCCGGCTGGGCATCCAACTTTGCCGCACGCCCAACGCTTTCACCATTCCGGTGGCCGATACGGTGCTGGGCTACCTGCTGGCCTTCGCCCGCCGTCAGCCGTGGATGAGCCAGCAGATGAAAGCCGGTATCTGGGACAAAATCCCCGGTAAAACGCTCAGCGAAATGACCCTGGGCATCATCGGCGTCGGCGCCATCGGCAAAGCCGTCACCCGCCGCGCCCGCGCCTTTGGCATGAGCGTGCTCGGCAACGACATTGTCGAAATTGACCACGTTTTCATCAGCGAAACCGGCATTGAGATGACCAATCTCAACGATCTGTTATCGAACTCCGACTTCATCTCCCTCAACTGTGATTTGAATCCTACCTCTCATCATCTCATCAACTCCGCTTCTTTCGCCCACGCCAAACCCGGCGCCATTCTCATCAACACGGCGCGCGGCCCGCTGATTGAGGAACCCGCGCTGATTGCGGCGCTGCAATCTGGTCACCTGGGCGGCGCGGCGCTGGATGTTTTCGAGGTGGAGCCGCTGCCGCTGGAAAGCCCGCTGCTGGCGATGGACAACGTTTTGCTCGCGCCGCACAACGCCAATTCTAGCCCGGCGGCCTGGGAGCGCGTCCATTGGAACACCATCAAAAACTTACTGGACGGGCTTGGGCTTGATGCCAGCGATTTAGACCAGTTTCATCTAAAATAAAGGGCTCTACCGTTTCTGGTGTAAAGATTCGGGTAAACTAATTTTGCACCAAATCAAAGCAGGTAACAGGCCGTTTTGGGTCTGTAAACCACGTTTTTTTTGAGCGTAAAGGTCAGGCGGCTGAAGCCAATTTTACTTGGGTGCATCTCTGAAAACGCAGAAAGTATTGACAAAATAGTAGTCTTGCCTAAAAGTAGATGTTCGATCAAAAACCCTACTTGCGACAGAGGCTACCAATGGAATTGTGCCATACCGACATTTTTTTTGCATAGTGCTACGGCGAAGCAACTTGCCGAATTGATCCAGAAACGACGAGAGCAATGGGCTGGGCAGCAAACTGAATTGCCTGGCATGAACGACTTCGAAGACTATGAACAAGAACTTCATAAGCTGGTTATGCTCCTGGAGTGCGAATTGGTGCAAGAAAAGCTCAGCCGCTATGATGTCGCGGCTGAGGAAATTACTGTGGAGAAAAAACCTATCGAAAAGGTCGTTGTTCTTCTGAGACCTACCTGACGGCAACGGGTTGTGTCACAGTGGAGCGCCATCTCTATGTTGGCGTGGACGCCAAAGACAAAAGCGTGTGTCCATTGGAATTACGCAGCGGTATGATTGCTGGCTATTTCACACCAGGCGAAAGTGAATCCCTGTTTGCCGAGTTCTGGGTAGCGCGAACGGGGACTGCCAACCTCCCCTGCGCCTGGTAGAAATTCGATTTGGCGTTACCTGGTAGGCCTGCCTGACCAGCGTCCTCGATCCAACCATCCTGCCTGCCAACGATGTGGCCGATTTGTATCGCCGTCGCTGGCGGATTGAAGAAGCCTTTCTCATCGTCAAACGCCTGCTTAATCTGGCTTATCTCTGGACGGGTTCCCTGAACGGCATTCTCCTGCAAGTTTGGGCCACTTGGCTGTTCTTTGCGCTTCTGATTGATTTGGGTGATGCCGTCGCCGAAGAACTCATGCTGCCATTTGACCGCATTTCACTTGAGATGGTTTTTCGTGGCCTCTACCACTTTTCCCAGGCTCACCATCGGGGCGAAGCCACAGACCCCATCAAGTATTTGTCCGCACCCGAAAATCAGGACCTGGGTGTGGTCAAATGGCTTCGCAAAAAATCCGCGCCTGCCCTCGCCCAGTCAACCACTTAAGTTATGACGGATGGGTTAGACCGAATAATGACCAGCGCAGCTGGGCAGGCTGTTCGGAGTTTCTTCAGGGCGGCAGTCGGCGCATCTGGAAGCAAATCCCAATCAATCAACAACATATCTGAATGACTGATTGGCGCTTGTGCTAACGCGGTTGCCCAATCTGCGGCTTCGCCAACAAACACTCCCCATGCGCATCTTGCGTCTGGGGAGTGTTTGTTGGCCGCCACTTGGAGGAGGAAATACTCTTAATGGGTTCAATGAACTACTTTGTATATTCCATTACTCCCACTTGACACGCGTCGCGTAAACAACCGTGTGGTGATCGAACTCGCCGTTGACGATGTATCCAGCGCAGGTGATGAGCGTCAGATGGGAGAGGCCGTCGGGCGACGGCTGTGGTTCAGTGCCGGTAACTGGTCCAGCGCCGTAGATCTGTGTCAGCACCGCCAGGTCGGAAGATTCCTGGAGGGAGTAGACCTTGATCTGGTCAACAATGAAGTGAATGTCAATGGTGGTACTTTTGAGGTGGATGATGATCAAGTCACCGGGTTTGAGATCCTCGAGGTGGGCAAAAATCTCAGGCCGTCCGAGCGGATCATTGACGTGCCCGGCAATTGTGGCCGTGCCTATGTCGCCCGGGATGCCGCCGCCTCGATACCAAAATGCCGTATGCCAGACCGGGTCGCCAATCGGACCTTTTGGCGAATCCATCACATTTTTAGATGTAAGTCCGACTCCAAGCATAGGGGCGTTGACATTGAGTGCAGGGATTTGAAGTTCAAGCGGCACAGCCACAGGCCCAGCCTGTAGGTCGAGGTCCGAATCAGTGAGCGGCCCAAGGACAAAAAGCGTGGGGGTCGGTTGCACTGTCGGTTGATCCGATGGCAAGAGCGTAGAAAACATAGGAGACGTAGGAGACGCAACCAGCGCCTCCCCCGTCTCCTTATTTCCGCATCCCGCAAGTACTGCCGCAATGACCAGAACGGCCGCGAGACCACCGAGCGAGTTGCGGCGGGTGATCATACTCACACTTCGCACAATAATAATGTTATTGCTTCGGAAGATGGGTGCGGCGATATGCTCGAACGCCGAAGGCCAAAGCGATGGCGCTGAAGCCGGCAAAAATCGCCAGACTCCAGGGGAAATTCTCGTTTTGTATGGGAGCGCCGCCAGTGTCTGGCAACCCGCTGACAACAACCGGCGTGCGCGTGGGTCGAGGCGTAGACGAAGGCACACCCGGGATCGGCGTCAGTGTGTTTGTGGGCGTATTCGTCGGCGTATTCGTGGGCGTATTCGTCGGCGCCGGGGCCGCGAGGCAGGACGAACCGGTGATGGTGTTGTTATCCAACGTCACTGCGCCGGTTTGCGCCATGGCCCGACCGTTCAAACTTGCGCCAGTCTGCAAGGCGATGGACGTGGATGCAAGAATATTTCCTATCAGCGAAGTGTTTGTACCGAGAGTTGCGGAACTGACCACGCGCCACCAGACGTTACAGGGGTCGCCTCCTACAACATTGGCGGTACCTGAAGTAATCAGATCAGCCGCTGACTTGAAAATCCAGACACCCGCCCCGCTGAGGGTGAGCGTTCCCGTTAACGCAAAGGCATCCGCACAGTAGACGCCCGGCACGAGGTTTTCTCCCACCAGATCCTTTGTGCCGGTGTAAGTGATATCACAGCCTTGATCGAGAAAGGTGAATGCGGCGGTGTTATCAATCTGAGCGGCGGCCGCGTTCGCATCAGCGAGATGGATCGTGCCTGGAGGGCCGACGACGCCCGGAGGAAAACCAGTGACTGCGGAGCCTGGACTGACCCCCAGATCTCCAGGCATGGTAGTTGCGCCCGTATTGGTTACTGTCTCGGCGCCCAGAATCGAGTAACTCGCCGCCGCACCCAGTGTGGGTGAAGTGGCCGCGAGCGGGCGCGCAGACACATTGAATGATGGGCCTGCCAATGAAAGGAGCATAAGCAAGACGATCAAAATCGTTAGAACTTTTAGTTTGTGCATTTTATTCGGCCTCCTGCAAAAAAATCCATTGAAGGGATGAGATATAGCGCCATGAGTTCCCTGAAGTCTGCGTAATCCCTAATCACCGAACTGATAATAATGGCTCCGATGGGATATGTCACCTGCACGACACAGGGTCTACATCGGAAGCCCCCGGTATTTCCTCTCAATAGGCCATCTGCAATGGCTTGTTCTACCTAAACATGATGGGGAAAAAGATGCGGAAAATCTCATAAAAAGGGATCACCACAGGGATCACAATTGTATTCGCATCCACTGTAACCGAAGTCTGTGATAATGCCCTGCCATTCAGCGACGCACCAGTTCGCAGGTGGATGGCTTTCGCGGCGAGTATGGTGCCTTCGACGTGCGCCGTCGTGCCAATCTCGACACCCGTGCTGCCGCCCACCTGCCAGAATATATTATTGGCTTGTGCGCCACCGCTTAATAACTGATGTTACGCAGCAGGTGCGGAATCCGAGTAAAATTTGTACATGAACAAACAACACTTGGAACTATACACAGATTATTTGCTCAGCACATTTGGCTATGCAACAGCAACAGGTCTTTCACGG
>Ga0210012_1000914_pt1 | contig 30979 bp, 26 predicted proteins | sample CryGeymeta201504_FD_183974 | JGI IMG/M metagenome (GOLD analysis project Ga0210012, IMG submission 183974) | Groundwater microbial communities from Crystal Geyser aquifers in Utah, USA - Crystal Geyser metaG 2015-04 (SPAdes) (version 2) | ecosystem: Environmental > Aquatic > Deep subsurface >... | reverse complement strand
AACCTTTCTTGAATCCTGCGTGGCTAAAAGGCTGGCAAGGAAAACCTCCGGTAATAATCTCGAAATCGGGCATTTCTTTTTCATTTATCAACGTAATATCTCCCGCAAAATGACCTTTCTCAAACATTTCCGGAGAAACTTTTTTCCAATTAGCTTCATAGGTTTTTCTTGCATGTTCATCCCATTCACTCGCAAAAACACATTCCGCACCCGCTCTATGAAAAGCCAAGTGAAAACCGCCTATGCCCGCAAATAAATCTATAAACCTTATAGGCTTAGTATGTACTTTTTGTGGTGATTGTTTGCTCATATTATTGAATCAAATCGTTAAGATCTATTTGTAAAGCGTTTGCTATTTTTATCAGAGTGTCGATTGTCGGATTGGTATTTGCGCCCGATTCCACTTTTGCAACGGTATTTAGCGACAAATCCGCCAATTTGGATACTTTCTCCAAAGAATAACCTTTCTCTTTTCGCAACTTTTTCAGATTTTCCGAGATTTTATTATCAGACTTATTTGACATCGCTCTTAATTAAATTTAACATTATAATGTTAAAAATGAAATATAATAATTAAACTTGTACACAATCATCTTAATGAAAAGAAAAACTCCAATCAATGGAATAAAAATCAACCGCCGCGAAAAAGGCGGATCTTTTAGGCGGGAAGGCAAAAAGGAGGGGGTCGGGGGGAGGAATTTTTGCCTTCCCGCCCTTCTTTCCTTTGCTCTTGCACACACATCTCACACGCGCCGCCCGAGAGGGGGCGGGCGGCGCGGCCGCGAGCTTCCCGGGAAGCTCTATCATTTATTCATACTTTTCCTTAAAATAAGTCCGAACTTCTGCATAGAAGGACAGCCACACTGTTTCGCATCCTGCCTTGGCGGGATAAGAAAATAGTGCCGTTTGTGGACTTCCGGATCGAACACAGGGTTCGAGCTCCGAGGATAGCGAGTGTCGTGACGGAGTGGTATACTTCGGCATGACCGAGCGGCGCAGGAGCCTAGCGCAGCCACGCGAAGCGTGGCAAGCGTCATCCCTCATCCCCAGCCAAGAGTGGTATGAAAGAAGTCTATGACCTATGCACCTGGGTTGTTTGACTTTGGAATTTTTCGGACAACTCTAAAAATCTACTCCTGTTGTATGCCACGATTTTGTGACAAGGCTTTCGAAGGGTACTAGACCGATCAAGTCTAGGGGGAGTGGCATTTTGAGAAGCGTGATTGTGTAGTGGGGATGAGATTTTAGATCTGTTAATTTGTTGTCAAATGGTTCTTTACATTCGTCTAATATTCGTCTATAATTAGACCAAAGATTAATGATGTTTATGTTCAATCCGAAGTATACTATTTCTCAGAAACTGCTTAGTAATATCAAGCAAATTGCTACTATTACGAGCGATCTTAATCATCAGAAATTTCCAGGAATTGTTTTGGTGGATTTGGAGAAATCAGCACGGGAGATCTCGGTGTATTCTTCGACCAGTATAGAAGGGAATCCTTTGCCTTTAACTGAGGTGAAAAGAATTTTAAAAAACTTACCACAAAACGCAAGGGATAGCGAAAAAGAAGTTTTAAACTATAACAGTATTCTTATTAAATTAAATAAATCTATTGGGTCACTAAAATTGACTGATAAGCTTGTTTTGGATATCCAAAAAGGTATTACAAAAGGGCTGATTGATAAATTTAGATGTGGAAGCTTTAGAGAAGAACCTGTTTTTGTAAATAATCCAAAAACTCACAAACCTATCTATTTGCCACCGGATCACAAAGATGTAAAAAAGCTAATGAATGAACTGGTTGATTTTGTAAATAAAAATGAAGGCAAAGTTGATCCGTTGATACTTGCGGGGCTTTTTCATAAACAATTTGTAATAATCCATCCTTTTGTAGACGGTAATGGCAGAACGGCACGACTTGCGACAAAATTGCTATTGGCAAAAATGGGACTTAATACCTTCAACCTGTTTAGTTTTGAAAATTATTACAATCAAAATGTTAGTAAATATTTTCAAAAAGTTGGTGTTTTGGGTAATTACTATGAAATAAAACAGGAGATAGATTTTACAGATTGGTTGGAATATTTTACCGATGGTGTAATTGATGAACTTCTGCGTGTTCAAAAAGGTTTGCAGAAAGAGTCGGTAAGTCCTAAGACAAAGCTGGAACAGCATCATAAAAAGATTCTTTCTTGCATCGAAAAAAATGGTTACATAACGGATTCGGATTACTCGAAATTAACAAAGAGGGCAAAGGCTACCAGAAGCTTGGATTTCAATAAATTGATTGAGCTTGATTTCATAAAAAGAGAAGGGAAAGGAAAAAACACTTACTATAAAATGAAAAAGTGAGTTTTATGGCTTGTTGCCATGTGTTAGAATCGTTTCGCCCCAGCCAGTACCTGAACTAAAGGCACTTCATACCCGAGTAAGTTGGGTGTTTGAAGTATGTTTTTTCGCATGAGATGGCCTCAAATCACTCCTTATGGGTAGCTTATACTTGAAAAAGGGTTCTACTCCTATGAGCCTAGGGGGAATGGGATGTAAGGGCGAGGTGATTTGTTCTTTGAAATGAGTGAATCAATCTGTAAAATATCCTCTTGTAAAAGAGTAAACGGTAAGTATATGCATATAAATCCTGGAAATTTCAAAATATTTCGTTCTCTTTTTTGTGGGAGGACTGATGTTCATGCAAAACTATGGAGCAATCAAAATGGGCAATCAGGATATTCTCCTGTTTACACTAAAGACAGGAAGTTAAAACCGCTGAATGATGTTGTGCTTTTATCACATCTTTTAGGCATGGAAACGGTTGGGGTTTACCCTTTGATGCCAGACAATACGGCGCATTTTTTAGCTATTGATTTTGATAAAGGGTCTTGGTTTGAAGAAGCACAATTTTTAATAAAAACAGCGGATAGATTTGAAGTGCCTGCTTATTTGGAACGGTCTAAATCTGGTTTAGGTGGACATGTGTGGATATTTTTCAAACACAAAATCCCTTCTTGGAAAGCAAGACTTCTTGGTAAGAATCTTTTGCATAAATCCAAGATCAGTCGGAAGTTTTCTTATGATCGGATGTTTCCCAGTCAAGATCGTCATACGGGGAAAGGTTTTGGCAATCTGATTGCCTTGCCTTTGCAAGGCAAGTTCTCAATGGGAGGCAATACTGTTTTTATTGATGAAAATGGTGAGGTTTACGATGATCAGTGGAAGTTTCTATCTAATATTAAAAAACTTAATCATTCAGAAGTTGATCGAATTTTGAAACGATTTTCAAATACAGAAGAAATAACAGAAGTGGAGGAGCCTATAATTCAAACAAAAGAAACTTCACACACAAAACTCATCTTTTCAAACAATATCTCTATATCCCAAGACTTTTTGCCAACAGATTTGTATACATTCATCAGGTCAAAAGTGAATTTTCCGAATCCTCAGTTTTATGAGTTGGAACGTAGGGGTTTTTCGACATGGAATACTTCGAGGATGATTATAAATCTCGAAACAACAGATGGTGTTTTACTTATCCCAAGAGGTTTTTTACCTGGAATAGAGAATTTTTGTAAATCTTATGACATAAAGGTCGAGATTGATGATAGAAGGATTTTGACTAAGAAAATATCTTTCAAATCGTCATTAGAACTTCGTTCATATCAGAAAAATGTAGTCAAATCTTTACTCAAGGAAGATCAGATTATTTTAGAAGCAAAACCTGGTTTTGGTAAAACCATGGTGGCTCTTTATTGTATTTTAAAACGAAAACAGCCTACATTGATAGTTGTTCATACAAAGGCACTTTTATATCAATGGCAGAAGCGAATAGAAGATTGTTTTGATTTAGAAAAAGGCGATATTGGGATTGTCGGTAATCAAAAGTGGAATATTGGTAATAAAATTACGATTGCTTCGTATCAAACGCTTGCTCGAAGAGGTATTGATGAAATCAAAAACGAGTTCGGTTTTGTTATTATTGATGAATGTCATCATGTCCCTGCGAAGACTTTCACGGATGTAGTCAAAAAACTTTCTGCAAAATATATCCTAGGTTTAACTGCAACAGCTTTTCGAAGAGATAAGCTTGATAAATTGATGACTTTGTACGTCGGTCCTATTCTCAAATCGGATGATAAATCTTTTATCAAGGACGATAAAACCAAGTTAATGCCTACGGTTCCAACAATTTTAAAGTTGAGATCAACAGATTTTCAATTAAATTCAGGTCTAAATAGCAACTTCCATGAGATAGGAGATCGTCTGCTTTGTAATGACAACAGGAATAATCTTATTTTAAATGATGTGATTGAAGCGTTGAATATGGGAGGGAAATGTTTAGTATTAAGTGAACGTGTTGAGCATTGTCAATTATTGCTAGATTTGATTCGTCAGAAAGTTAAGGGACTTCATGCCGCGACAGTTTCTGGCAAAATGACAAGGAAAGAACGAGACAAGCTGATCAAGAGGATGAAACAGCCACGTTTTAGATTGTTGCTAGCTACAGGGAAACTTATTGGCGAAGGATTTGATTGGCCTGAGTTAACCCACCTGTTTCTGACTTAGCCGTTTTCATGGAAAGGCCGACTTATTCAGTATTTGGGACGTGTTCAAAGACAACATGATAATAAAAAAATGGTTTTTGTTTATGATTATGTTGATGATAAAGTGCCCATGTTGAAAGCGATGTATTATAAAAGGTTGCGGGCTTACCGTCAGATGGGGTTAGTGTCTAAGAAAGATCGGAAACAAGTTTTGCATAATGAGAATCAATTGGCTTTATTTTAAAATTTATAATATGACACATCCTTATTCAGATTTATCTGCTGATTTAAAAAGTAAATGCTTAAAATACATAAGAAAGTATTTGTCGGAAGATTTTCGTTTTTATATGGGGGATAGTGATACAATGTTTATTGGTGATGAAAATGAGTTAGAAGGAAGTATGATATTTGCACTCGATAATTTCTTGTTATTTGGCAATACCATTGATGAAGATAGGGTGATCACTCAAATAAGAGAGGATTATGCAAAATTAAATGATGAAGAGAAAGAAATATTAAAAGAATGGGAAGAAGGAGCAATTACCTCGCTCTTTGAGGTTGAGAAATTTGATAAGGATAATATGGGTTTATTAGAGTTGTTAACAAATATAGAATATACTGTCTATTCTAATACGATTTTTCCAGAAAAACTCGATAAAGGATCCTTTGTAATAACAAATATTGTACCAATTAAAGGGGCTTGGTTTCTTTCCGGAGCCCAAAAAATATTGCCAGCAGAGGAAGAAGAATCAATATATCGGACTTTAAAAGAAAAAGGTGGATTGTCCCTCTCAACGAATCCAAGGTTTCAGAAATATTTTTATCGAGATATTGGTGTCTCTAGAAATGATCCATGCCCTTGCGGAGGAACTAAGCAAAATGGAAAGCCTATTAAATTTAAAAAATGTTGTGGGAGATAATTAGCTTGTTTCAGCTCTCATATCTTCTACTATTTCATCAATCTCAGCCTTGTTTGGTATGTAAACATTGGTGACGTAATAGTATTCGATGATAAAATTCCCTAGTTTGTTACACTGTTTTAAACCATCCATTACTACCGTATCAACTGCGACATCCATTGGGGTTAACAGGGTAAGGGTAGCATAGTCATCTTGGAAATCGATTTTTTCACCTTCCGAATTTAGTTTTTTACACGAGATATCGTATTCTTGTTTGATTATTTTTTTCTGTGTATCTGAAAAAGGTTTTCTAGTCTTTGATATTAGTATGATAAAGCACCTTAGTTTGTTGCCTTTGCCACCTAGCCCTGTTGAAATCATCCCAATATTCTCATCTTTTATCATGTTTCCCAGGTGCATTCTGCATTCTTGAATCGCAAACATTGTCCAATTTTTCAATCGGCCATCATGTTTTAGGTGTCTCTCGAGTACTCTGTATGATTCTATTGATCCTGTGTTTGCCAACTGAATCAATATTTTCTTCTTTTGTTCTTGTGTACTACTTTTGTCAAAAAGTTTTTTACTTTCTTCCAAGGCGATTTCTTCGGAATATCCTATGGGATCAATTTCTTCAGATAATTTTAAATATTCTTGTTGTAGAGACATATTCGTCCCTTCAGATAAGATTTTGAATTCTTCAGAAGTGTTTTGCAGGAATTCTAAGATTTCTTTATCAGATTGATTGTTCATTGTTCCGCCGGTCTGTGTCTCACGAATTTCGAAGCATGAGACACAAATGCGTGTTGTGTATCATACGTGAGACACGAATTTATTTAATAATATTGAATAACTTTGGGAATACATACTCAGAAGGTTTATTCCCGCTACCTTTGTTTATTATTTTGATGACTCGACCTTTCTGTAAGCTGTCTAATATTCTATTTGCACTTGCTCTTGGGATTTTCGATTCTTTTGTAAAGCTTGAGCTGTTGAAAATTGGATTTGAGAACAGGAAGTCTAAAGCTTTGATTGCAAATCTAGAACGAGTTAGGTCTGTGATTTTACTCTTTTTCTCTTCGTATAAGGCATGTATGGCTTTTGCCCTTTTAATATTGTCTTTAGATTGTTCGATAGTTGCTTTGAGGAAAAAAGTTATCCAGCTTTCCCAGTCGTTGTTTTTGGATATATTTAACAGATTTCCGTAATACTCTTCTCTGTTCCTTTCGAAATAAGCGCTTAAATAAAGCATTGGCGAGGATAGTATCCCTTTATTGTATAAGAATAATGGCAGTATTATTCTCCCCATACGACCATTGCCGTCCAAGAATGGATGAATTATTTCAAATTGTGCATGGATTATTGCCAGTTGGACCAATGCGTCTTTTTCTTCGTAGTGAAAATATTGCTCAAGATTGGATAGATATTTGTCGAGATTGTTTGGTGCTGGTGGTATGTATGTTGCTTCTTGTATGTTGGCTCCGGGTTTGCCGATGAAGACTTGTGTTGTCCTGAAATTTCCACGGTCTTTGTTTGAACCTCGTACTCCAGAAAGAAGTATTTCATGAGTTTCCTTGAGTAGTCTTAGGCAGAAAGGTATTTTGTTAAGTTCTTTGATTGCGAAGTACATTGCTTTTCTGTAGTTCAAGACCTCCTGAATGTCGTCATATTTTTTAGATTCTTTATCGGGTTTGGCTTCAAATTGGTAAATTTCTTCCAAGCTTGCTTGAGTTCCCTCGATTTTGGATGAAAGTACAGCTTCTTGAGTGGTCAGAGGAGATAACAGTAAAGAAGGATTTGGCATGCTTTGTATTAGTCCATCAAATCTGGCTACTTCAGCATTTGCTTTGCCGATTAAATGGACAAATTGTTCCCAGTTTAATCTGTCTAAAGGTAGATTATGTGGATTGAATGGAGTCATTGGTACTTTTATTATTGTGTTTTAATTATATATGTTGTGTGTGAAATTGCTACTTCAAACTTCTTTTTCAAAGGGTTCTTGCAAACCCTTCTACGTAAGTTTAATGAATAGCTTGAAAATGCTTTTCAATTCTTCGAAATGTATCTTGGCACTCCTTATTGTGTTTATGGCTTAAAATAAGGGGTTAGAATCTGCATGCCCCAGCCATTCTAATATCGCGTTTTTTTGCGATTTTTGGCATGTTTCGTAGCATTGCCAAGTTACTCTACGATCAAGCTTCCAAACATCCCATTATCTCGATGTTGACCAACGCTACAGTAATATTCGTAAGTTCCAGCTTTGTCTGCTACAAATGTTACTTCTGTTACTCCGCCTGTTTGAACCTGCTCTGTGGCTGCGTTGAATTCGTCTAGCACCCAATCATGAAACCCGTCTTCACTTGTGAATACGATGCGTACGGTATCGCCTTCATTTACCCTCATCTCTGTCTGAGAGAATGCGAAGTTTTCTCCACTGATTTCGAAAGTGACTACCTCCGTATTGTCTGTCATCTCTTCGGTTATTGTCTCTTCCTTGGTTGCTTCAATCTCTGTTGACTCTTCTGCAGCCACTTCTTCCGTGACATCTTCCGTTACCTCTGTGTTTGCGCATCCGCTGGCGATCAATGCGAATACAGCTATGGATATAGCTATGAGGACTGTTCGTTTGTGCATTTTGCTTGGTGTTAAATTGTAAATGCTAAATTAGTCGTACTTCTTCCCGCAGCCACCGGAGTGTGGGCAGTTTTTGCATGGCGCGTTTCCATCTATAAAAGGGTCTATGACGTATTTCGCAATATAGATGACTGCGAATAGTATTAAGGTTCCGAGTATGATTATTTCGATGATGTTCATTTCTTTTAATTAAATCCTAAGAGTAGTCCTCCCTGGTAAACTATGAAAGCTATTACCCATGCGACTGCTGTCGTATAGGTGGCTACGAATATAGGCCATCTCCATGAGTTTGTTTCTCTTTTTATGACAGCTAGTACGGCCATACAAGGTATATATAGTAGGACGAAAACCATGAATGAGTATGCTGACAGCGGAGTGAAGTCGTTATGCAGCGAGGTCGACAGGGAAGTAACCCCTTCTGCCGAACTAACGTCGGAAACGCCATAGAGAGTACCGAATGTGCTTACCACTACCTCTTTTGCGACGAATCCGAATGTGAGTGCCATTCCTGATTGCCAATTCCCGAAGCCGAGTGGTTCAAAGATTGGCGCGATCGTTTCTCCCAGAGTGCCGGCGAAGCTATCTTGTGAGCCGTATTCTACGCCTACCGGCAGACTTGCCATTAGCCAGATGATGATGGAAAAAGCCAATATCAGTGTTCCGGCTTTTTTTATAAATATCCATACTTTTTCCCAAGTGTGGATCATTATTCCTCGGAAGGCCGGCCATCTGTAAGGTGGTAATTCTATAACGAATGGAGATGAGAGCTTTTTGACAAGAAATATCCTGAGTACCAGCGCGGCGATAATTGCGATTATTATTCCGAGTATGTACATCGAGAAAATTACCCATCCTTGATTTGCTCCGAAAAACGCTCCTGCAAACAGCGCGTACACAGGTAGTCTGGCGCCGCAGGACATAAAAGGGTTTACCAAAATCGTCAGAAGTCTGTCTCGTTTGGTTTCCAGTGTTCTCGTTGCCATGATGCCAGGTACGTTGCACCCGAATCCTATGATAAGTGGTATGAATGCTTTGCCATGTAGTCCCAGCCTGTGCATGAATTTATCCATCAAGTAGGCTACGCGCGCCATATATCCGGAATCTTCCAGTATCGCCATTATTATGAACAAAATTCCTATAATAGGTACGAATACCAGAATGCCTCCCACTCCTCCTATAATGCCATCTACAACAAGTGACTGAGTCCATGTCGATGCACCTATTTTTTCCAGTATGGATAGCGATTGACTTCCGATGTATGCGAACATTCTCTCGATGAGTCCCATTATAGGCGTTGAGACCTTGAATGTTGCTTGAAACATGAGCCATGCGACTCCAAGGAATATCGGGATTCCCAGAAATTTATTTGTAAGGAAATTGTCTATTTTGTCTGATAGACTTTGATCGTGATTTTCTGAGTATTTGATTGTGTCTTTACCAAGGCCTTTGATGAAGCCGTATCGTGTTCGAGTCAGAATGGTGTGTATGTTTTTCTCAAAAACGGTTTCGAGATGAGATACGCTCTTCTCCACTAATGATTTAAGCTGCAGGTAATAAGGTTCGCGTGTCATGTCTTGCTCCACTCTCAGATCGCCCTCCAGCAGTTTGATCGTTGTCCACTCCATGTTTGACGACTTGTAGCCGTTGGTTTTGAGGAAGTCTTTTATCTTGGATAGCTCTTCGTCGACTTCTGTTCCGTACTTGAGTTTCATCTGTGATTTCCCCAACCTCTTGGATTGACTGACGATGGTATCGAGCAGTTTATCTACTCCATGCTTTGTCTTAGCTCCGATTGGCATTACCGGAATCCCGAGCAGGGTGGATATCATACCCAGATTTATTTCTATTCCTTTCTTCTCTGCTGTATCAATCATGTTGACCGCGAGAATGAGTGGCGCCCCTAGCTCTATGAGTTGGATGGTCATAAAGAGATTTCTTTCCAGATTCTGTGCATCGACGATTTGGACGATTACGTCCGGATTCTCATCGAAAATGAACGCCGAAGTTACGATCTCCTCTTCCGTATATGACGTGAGGCTATAAGATCCCGGGAGGTCTATCAGGTTGATTTCATAGCTTCCATGTTTGAATGATCCTTCCTTTTTCTCGACAGTTTTGCCCGGCCAGTTGCCCACATGCTGCCTGGCTCCGGTTAGGGAGTTGAATAGTGTGGATTTTCCCGTATTTGGATTGCCGATTAGTCCTACTTTCAGATTAGATTTCTTCTGCATAGATTTTGTCCGCTTCGCCTCGGCCAAGAGCGATTTTGGAGTTTAGGATCTTGATTACTAGTGGGCCGAAATTGTCGTTCTTGATTATCTCAACTTCCGTATCTTCAAAAAGCCCAAGTGCGTCGAGTCTTCTACAGAAATCTGCGCCACAATTTATATTAGTGATTCGTACGGTCGTGTTTTTATAGAATTCCGAGAGTAGCGGCATGAGACTGATAGATTAGATAGGTTTTGACTTTTCAAGGAAGGCGCGAAGTTTGTCTGCGACTCCGTCAGACATTGAGTGTTCCAGCTTGTGTGCTTCACCCGGTAGCTTGTCATCATCTACCTCTAAAACATCTCTTAGAAAACGTTCCGCGATGCTGTATTTATGATTAATGTTCTTTGCTATCTCCAGTCCTTGCCTGGTAAGCGTGATGCTTGAATAGGGAGTTTTCTCGATATACTCCTCGGCTTGTAGTTTTTTGAGCATCTCCGATACAGCCGGTTTGGAAACGTTCAGATGCTTGACGATATCTATCGATTTTACTGTGCCTCCTCTGTTTTCCCCCAGTGAAAAAATAGCCCTGAGGTAATCTTCTCTGCTCGCACTTTTCATAATCATTAGTTAAGCGCGCCTAACTTTAGTGTGTCATTCGGAGGATGTCAAGGTGTTTGTGCGCTTTGTGATTTGAGATTAGTCTTTGCATGGTGCTAGACTTGAGGTTGCTATTAATCAATTCTATATAAAAAAAACATTATCTGTCCTTGTTGTGATCTTGTTTCTTGCCTCTTGTTCTATCGATCAAGCGGTTGATGACATGAGTGATTCGATTGTAGTATTCCAGCCTGTTTATGGCGAAAGCGTGTCATGCCCTCTGCATATCGAGGGTGAAGCTCGCGGTTCTTGGTATTTTGAGGCGAGTTTTCCAGTTAAGCTGCTTGATGAAGCAGGAAATGTTATTGCCGAGGAAGTCGCCAGAGCCGATGGCGACTGGATGACTGATGATTTTGTGCCGTTCAGTCTTGATTTGTATTATGAAACTTCCGATGAAAGCGGTGTTCTCGTGCTCCAGAAAGACAACCCGTCAGACTTGCCGGAAAATGATGCTCAGCTTGAGATCCCCCTGACGCTTAGCTCTTGTCGCTCTGATGAGATGACGTCTTACGTTCAAGGATTGGTTGACCAGTATATTAGAAACAACATTTCCACGCTTAGTCCTGTTGAACCTGTTCTTGGAGGTGAGTTCTATGTTGTTTCAATTGAGTTCAAGGGTGATGACGAGGTTTCTGTTGTCTATGAAGATGGGCATATTCAGGAATCTTTTATCGCTGTGTATGAGTTGATGGCGTTTGGAGATGTCTCTGTTGTGATTGAGTAGTGAGCCCTCTAAAGGCTTGCATGATCTCCAGACGGCGGTGTATATTTACCGCCTTTAATTAGCTATGCGTATGTCTGTTGATGCGTTGCAGAGTGATGATCTCGCCAGAGAATTAGTTGAAAAGGCTAGTGTTTTCGTATTGCCAAGTCTTATTCCCGTCTTGCAAGTTGAGCTGGAAGAGAGTGGTAAGACAGAGGTTCTTAAGGCTATAATTTCCGGGTTAATACGCAATAACCTTGTGCTAAGTAATTACCATGTTGATTTCCAGGTTGTATCTTATACAGGGACGCCGGAAGTAGGGTTCGTCGTTGTTGCACATATATTTATAAATACAACGAAAGGGAGGAAATTCATACAGTTTACGTTCCAGATTCCACCTGGGAAAATTCATTCAGGAGTGGGTGGAATGAATTAGGGCATCCTTGGTCTACAGCTTACTAATTGTTTTGGCTACAAGCATGATGTTTACTCCTGTTGCGCCGCTTGGATAACAAGGCTTCCCCTCGTCCGTCCATCCGGTACCTCCCATATCGAGGTGGGCTAGGGGAGTGCCACTTGTGAACTCTCGCAAGAAGGCGCCGCCCATGATTGTACCTGCACGTATGCTTTTGCTGAAGTTTAGCAGATCAGATACTGTGCCTTTGGTTTTTTTGCAATAGTCTTCGTACATTGGGAGTTCCCAAGTCGGTTCGTCGACCTCTTCCGCTGTTTCCAGTACGGCTAGAGTTAATTTCTTGTCTGTTGATAATAAGGCTGTGATGTCGCTACCCAGCGCTATGATTGCTGCTCCGGTGAGAGTCGATAACGAGATGATGTGGCTTGGGCTGTATTTTTTTTGCGTATAGGCGATTGTATCTGCCAAGACCATTCGTCCTTCAGCATCTGTATTTGTTATCTCGATTGTTTTGCCGTTGTAAGCTTTTATTATATCGCCTGGTCTGATGGCTCCGGATCCAATTAGGTTCTCTGCAATGCCTATTGCGAAGATAACGTGGCCTTTGTACCCTGTTTCGTGAAGATATTTGAGTATCCCGAGTGCTGTGCAAGCTCCGGCCTTGTCTTGTTTCATCGTTTCGATATGTCCTGTCGGTTTGAGGTTTATACCTCCTGTGTCGAAAGTCAGTCCTTTCCCTATGATTGCTATAGGTTTTTGACCTTTTTCAGGACTGTTTTTGTATTCTATCGTTACCATGTATGGTCCGTCTTTGCTTCCTTGTCCCACTGCCAGGATTGACCCCATTCCCATTTTTTCTAACTGCTTGCGATTTAATACGGTAATGCGACTCTTGGTCTGTTTGGCGAGCTTCTTGGCCTTTTCTACCATCGCCTTTGGGCCTATCTCGTTAGAGGTTGTGTTAACAAGGTCGCGCGTGTAGAACATCGCATTTTTGGTGTTGGTTAGGTCTTTTGCCAGCTTCGAAGAATTTTTATTTTCTCCTACAACTGTAATTGAATTAAGTGCGACGCCTTCTTTTTTGCTGAGGTATCTTGTGAACTTATAGCTGTTTAAATATCCAGCAAATGCCATCCAAACCCCGTAGTCTTGTTTCGGATTACTGACTGCTACTGTACTCGATTTGCTTGCGGAAGCTACTGATGCGATTTTCGAACCCGCTTCTTTGGCTTTGTGTAGATTGAAATCTTTTTCCTCACCAAGTCCCAATAATGCTACCGTTTTGTATAGGGCTTTTGAGTCTTTATGGTTATGTAGAATCAGCGTTTCGCCTATGTCGCCTTTGAAGATTTTTCTTGCAAAAGCTTGCTGAGCTTCAAGTTCATGCGATTTCGTTAACCCTGAGACATTGAGTTTTTTTGTTTTGTATACGGGAAGGACAAGAAGGTCGGCTTTTACCGCCTTTGCAGAAGTTTTTATATGCATATGACTTAGGATTTAGGTTTTTTTTGTACGTTCAATATACGAGGGTTTTTAGGTTGGTGCAAGATTGTGTTTGTGCTGCCAACTTTCGCAGAGACTTTAAGCGGCGGGTTTTATTTTCCAGACGACTTCTTGTTCGATTTTGCCCGGGATTGTAAAGCCTGCTGCTTTTTTGTGGCCTCCTCCGCCGAATAGTCCTGCTATCTTGGACAGGTCTATCATGTCGTCCTGTGTTCTAAAAGATCCTTTGATGTTTCCTTTTTGGTCTTCGGCAAGGAGTATGCAGAATTTACTGTCCGGCACGGAATTGATATAGTCGATTACTCCCGAGAGGTCTTCCGGTGTCGCGCCAAGCTCGTCGAAATCTTTTTCCATAACGGCTGATATCGTTGCTCCTTTGTCATTAATTCGTGACCGAGACAGTACTCGCCCCCAGAGTCTTAATTGATTGATCCTGTTGTGATGGAACTGTTGCTTCACGATAGTGCGAAAATCCGCTCCTCTTGCTACGAGATTTGAAGCGATTTTTAGCGTGATGGGATCTGTGTTCGAATGCTTGAAGCTTCCCGTATCCGAATATAGCCCGTTCATTAGGCAGGTCGCGATATCTCTGCTGATTGTAATCCCCAAAGATTCTATCAGGAAATATATTAGTGCCGATGTCGCTGATGCTTCCGGATCCACTACGTTCACGTTTCCGAAATGTTCGTTGGATGGATGGTGATCGATGTTGATCAATGTTGTCTGCGATCTATCAAGCAGCTCGGGATGCTCAATCTCGTATTTCATCATGTATGCGGCTCCGCAGTCTAGTGCGATGAAAAGGTCGAATTCCGATGGATTCAGCTCTGATCTTATACTTGATACTCCCGGCAAAAACCCTGTTGCCGCAGGTGCCGGGTCCTTGGCGAAAGATATCGCATTCTTGCCAACACTTCTCAAGGCATGTGTTAATGCCAAGTTTGCTCCAATCGTATCTCCATCAGGGTTCTTATGCGAAATGATTGCGATGTTTGTCGCTTTCTCGATGAGATCTTTGATTTGTCGGAACTCGTTTTCGTATTTGTGCATTTTTTTGGCAAACATAGAGTACTGCAAATGGTTAGTCTTTGTACCTTTTTTGCATGCCGTGGTCAACGTACTTGCTGTCAGTTCGAGTTGACACTTTGGCTTTTATTTAGGTAGCCTGCTTGTAAGCGAGGCAGTCCCAGTCCCATGTCGTATTGCGCAACGCAGGTATCTTGGCGATTTCCACATCTATTTTTATGAGTGTTTCTCGTACTGTTTTCGACTCTTTGTATGTATGGCCTAAGAACTTTGATACCAGAATTCGGTAGTTCTTGTAAGTTTTGTACAGGTAATGAATCGGAGCAATTCTTATGTTTGAGAATCCGGCTTTGTTCAGCATTTTCGTCAAATGTCTCTTCGAGAAGCCGAAAGTCACATCGTCAGCTTTTGATACCGGCCTTCTTGGATTCATTGCCCGTAAAATTTTGCGTATGATCCACATAAAAGGAAAGAGCAGTATGTATTGCCATTTCGCTGGTTCGTAGCCGATAAGAATACATCCCCCCGGTTTAAGTATGCGAAAGATTTCGGATAGTGCCTTCTTTGGATGAGGAAGGTGATGTAGTGAGGCGATCATCCATACTCCGTCTAATGTGTCATCTTGGAAAGGTAAATTTTCGGCATCAATAACCGCCCATGCTCCAGTTTCATCAATCCCAAGTGTCTGTGCAATCTTTTTGGATCTCTTTGTGGCGCCTACTGCAATGTCGGATTCGATGACTTTGTAGCCGTCTTTCATCATATTTAGACCGTGTTGTCCCATGCCGCCTGCTATCTCTAGGAACATTGTGTCTTCCTTCCCATATTCGCGCATTGGAGTTGTAAACAGTGGTCTGTCCATGTGCAGTGCTTTCTTCGCATCGAACTCTTCCGCTCTATGGCTATATGTTTTGACTTCCGTTTGTTTGATATCACCAAGATGCTTTGGTAGGCAGTAATAAATATCTCCTTTTATAACGTGGTAAGAGTTTGGTTTTAGAATTGCATCTATTCGCATGTTTTTCAGAGGTTCCTTATAAGTTTTCTACTATTTTTTGTCCGAAATCCTTGGCGGAAGAAGGGCCGTTCGCTGTTATGAAGCGTCCATCTTGCACTACCGAGTCCTCAATGTGGATTACTCCTTGTTTTGTGAACTCACTTAGTGCAGGTTCTCCTGGGAATGTCGTTGCTTTCTTGCCCGTCAAAACTCCTGCTCTAGCCAGGACATATGGAGATATGCAGATCGCTGCGATTTTTTTCTGTAATTCGTTGGCTTTTTTGACTATATCAATTACCTCTGAGTAGTCTGCGAGTCCCGTAGCTCCCGGACCGCCGATCAATATTAAAATGTCGTAATCTTCTATCCGTGCATCTTTTACTTCGATATCTATTTTGGCTATGCCGCCTTTGCTGCCTTGGGCTTCTCCAGCTTCAGTGCTCGCAACTACTGTTTCTATCCCTGCTGTATCAAGTATTTGCTTTGTGTCGAACAGTTCCTCGTCACGGAAACCTTGTTTTGCGATTATAAATAGGGCTTTTGGCATAGTTGGTAGCGAGTAAGAGGTAAGAAGAAGCGAGTGTCGAGTGTAGAATTTACGCTTCCACTTTTGCACTGATATAGTTGTATGCACTGTATGATGCTTTGACACCTTCCGCTACGCCTACAATCGCTTGTTTCCACTCTGTATCGGTAACGTCTCCGGCTGCGTAGAATCCAGGTACATTCGTGTTTGAGAATGTGTCGATTTTAATTTCGCCTTTGTTGTTCATTTCAACTCCAAGATTTTTGGCAAGGTCTGTCTGAGGGATTCTTCCTATCTCGATGAATAGCCCTTCGAGATCCACTTCTTTTCCTGTGTCGAGTTTTACTTTTTTGAGCGTGCCATCTCCTATGATCTCAACGACATTGCTCTCAGCTATTACTTCGATCTTAGGATTTGCATCCATGCGTTTTTTGTTGATCGGCTCAGGTCTGACCTCTTTGCCTCTGTAGATTACGTAAACGTGTTTTGCAAATTCCGAGAGGAGGAGTGATTCTTTGACTGCGGAATCTGAACCGCCTACGACGGCGACTACTTTGCCACGGAAAAAAGGTCCGTCACAAGTTGCGCAGTATGATACTCCCTTGTTTGTAAATTCCGCTTCTCCAGGTGCGCCAAGTTTTCTATGGTGAGTCCCTGTTGCCAGAAGTACGGTGTGTGCTACGTAAGATTCTTTTGCTGTCTTTACGGTGAATCCGGCATCTGTTTTCTCGATAGACTCTACTTTCTCAGGTCTCATTTCGGCTTCAGTAGATTTTACGTGGTCAATGATGCTTTCTGCTAACTCGAGTCCTGTCACGCTCGCAAATCCCGGATAATTCTCGACCAGATGAGTTTTTGTTATTGTTCCGCCAAAAAAGTCGCTAAGGACGAGTACATTCATCCCGAATCTCTTGGCGTAAATTGCTGCTCCGAGGCCTGCGACTCCGCCTCCGACTATCACTAGATCGTACATGGGTAGTTAGTATTTAGTATTTTTATGTGCCCAGTATAGTCGTTTTTCGAATTTTTTAAAAGTAGGCGAGTGCGTAATTGGCTCCCAACACGGATAATGCTACCAGTGTTATTGTCCATGCCGCCAACATTGTTACTGCCAATGTCGTTAGGAGTATGTCTTTCATATTTAAGGAGGTTAGTGTCTTCGTAGATATAATGTCGATATGCGAAATTTATTACACTTTTTGCGTGTAATGATGTTTTTCACAGTAAGAAGTCGCTTCTAGAAATCTATACCTTCTTGTGCCAGTTTCCCGCTCTGAAATGGGTGGCGGACCTCTTGCATATCTGTTATTAGGTCTGCTATCTCGATGAATTCCTGTGGGGCATCGCGTCCTGTTAGGATGAAGCTGATTTTCGGATTTTTCTCGATTATTTCCAGGATTTTTTGTGAGTCCAGGAGCTTGAGTTCGCATGCGACATTTACTTCGTCCAAAACAACTAGGTTAGGGGAGTGGTTCACCAGTTCGTTCTCTAGCAAATTGAGGCCTTTTTGCATTGTCGCTTTGTGCTCGTCTTCTGTAGCGTGCTCTCCTCTGATTTTGTGAAATCCGACTCCTGCTTGGTGAGTTCTCAGGTTAGGATCTCGCAGCTTTGATAAAAAAGTAAGCTCTCCGGTTGGTAGCTCTTTCATGAATTGGATTATGAGGACCCTTCGGTTATGTCCGAGTGCTCTTATTGCGGTGCCGAATGCAGAGGTCGTTTTGCCTTTGCCGTTACCTGTGAGTACGAGAATCTGGCGCATTTTTTTTATTTTTTAGTTTGCAGACAGCAAGACACAGAGAGTTTTATGCGGCTTTCTTCATAGTTGATATACCTTCAAGCCCTTTGAACTGCATTTTCGTCATTTCTTGGTAGTGTCCAAGCATTGCCTTTGATTGTTCTTCTGAAAGATCGTCCCATGCTATTTCTCTCTGAGGTTTTCCGCCCATAGATTCTACAGCCATCATCAAAGCTTCCATTAGCATTTGTTTGACCATACCTTCCAGGTTGTCTCTTTGATCTGTATTGCGTGCTAGGTCGATTTCATTATCACTTCCTCTTCTTACAAATCTAGCCATACTGTATGTGTCTTTTTCGTCGTTAGTTATTGTGCCGTCTTCGACAAGCTCTCTTCTTATTGCTTGTACGCTGCTTTCGTTCATAGCTCCTTGATTGAGTGCATCGAGGTCCATTGTGTGGAACTCCTGTTCCTGACCCATATCATTGATTGTTGTATCTTCACCCGTTAATTCATGTACTAACTCCATTTTGTCTCCGATTCGGCTTCCTTTACCCTCTCTAATGTTCTTTTCCTGTCTATCTGATGCGTCTACAACACCTGTTCTCATTTGGTCTTCGTAAGTCTTCTTGCCCATTATGTCCGCGAGTACGACTGCTTGTCCTCTTGTTCTACCCGTGACCATGCCTAGAGCTCTCTGGAATGCTTGATCTCCAGATTCCGTCTGCATCATATTCTGCCAATCCTTAGTGCTGTCGGCGCCTGTTTGGTCTTTTTCGAGAGCGGAAAGGAGTGTGATCTTCTCCTCTTTGTCTAATGTGAAGAATCTCTGATTCTCCGGTGTCTGTCTAACATCGTCAGGTAGTTTCTTGAATCTATCTGCTAGTTCGCGGCGTTGTCTGCCTTCCGTTAATCTGTATGCTTTTAGCAGTGTCTCCTGATCTGCATAGTCGTGTTTCAAAAAGTCCTCTGTCATTTTCGGCCATTCTTTGGCCGCCACTTCCTCAGGTGAGTTTGTCAGTGTTTGCATGTACTCTTGCGCCATAGGGTTGTTTGCCTGGTGTTCGAGGTTGTGTAGTGATGCGAGCAACGCTCGTCTTTCGCTGTATCCGAGATCGTTTTCCCATTTCTCTTTGTGCGGTTTGGTGACATTGTCCGGCATATTCTCGAATTCAGTTTGAACTTGCTGTCTCTTAGGCAGGTAGTCCGTATCCATTACGTGTTGCGCCCATTGGATTTCCGCGAAATTCTTGCGACCGGCAATCCATGATTTGAATTCCGCCACAGGCTTCTTGCCGAAAATCTTTACGTTGTCGTCTAGCGACTTCTCGTATTTGGCTATCATGTCTTTGTGCTGCGCTTCAAGTTCTTTGAGTGTCTCACCTGCAGAGTCTTTTGTGAGTTCGCCTTTATCCAGTTTTGCAAAAAATTCCCCCTGAACCGCTTCAGGAGCTTTCATAGCTTTTGAGTATGTTGTCTCCGTATCTTTAAGGATATCCTTCTTGGATTTCGTCATCAGTCCGCGCTCCTTATTCTTTTTGAGTTCTTTTAAATAAGCTTTGAATGCACGAGGAGATTTAGCCTTGAGGGCTTGTACATTTTTCTTGTGTTCCGCTTGTTCCGTCTTGATGTTCTTTATTTCTTTGATTTCGTTTGCCACTCCGGTCGTATCCATGCCTTCCATGGCTTTCAGCCAGCCCTTTGTATGGCCGAGAACCGCGTCTTCATCAGGGTCTATGCTATCTTTAAGCTCTTGCTCGGCTTTTTTCATTGCTATGCCTTTGACAATGCTTTCGGCCGCCATGACTTCTGCGAAGCTTTTTATTTCGCCGCGCTCCATACGCTGTCTAATAGAATCGATCTCCGGGCTTTGTACACCCTGCTTGCCGAGCTCAGCTATACCTTTTCCCAAAGACTCCATTCGTCTCTGTTGTTCTCCCGAAAGGGCTAGTACGTTCTTGAAATTATCGGCTTGCAGCCTGTCGATTGTTCTATCTGCACCTCTCTCTACGCGATCTGTTGCTAAATTTTCTCCTGGTGGCATTTTGAGACGTAATTAATCTTAGAGTCGCTAATTGTGCACTATTTTGGCATATAAGTCAAGTGCCGATTCCAGTGGTAGCAGAGTTGCTTTCCTAGGTGCTGTATTTATGCGACTGCGCATGCGCTATAGCTGCATTGAGGGCAGTGCATACATCCTTCGTTCATAACAAGTTTTCCTTCGCAATCCGGGCAAAGTCCTTCTTGCTTGATCTCTGATTTTGACTTCTTTGCGTAGGCTTGGTCTTTGAGTGCCTGATGTTCGCGTCCTGATTTTTCTTTGCCTTTGACTTCGCCGATATTAAGTACCTGATTGTCGCGGCTTCCATCTCTGTAAACCGTTATTCCTTTGCATTTTGCTTTGTAGGCTGTGATGTAAGACTGTTCAATATCTTTTGTTGTTGCGTGATGTGGGAAGTTGACTGTCTTTGAAACGGCTGAGTCGATGTGCCTCTGTGCTTCGGCCTGTATTTTTACATGCCACTCAGGAGTAATATCCTGAGCTGTTACAAATACCCTCTTCATATCTTCCGGTATTCCATCGATATTCTGGACAGATCCTACTCTGGCTATTTCGCGCATCATGTCTTCTGAGTAGATACCACGTGTGCGTGCAGCCTTTTCGAAGTATTTGTTTGTATAGATAAGTTCCGTTCCATCCATGACGTTCTTGATGTATGAAATCGCAAAGTTCGGTTCGATGCCGCCAGATGCTTCGCAGATCATGCCGATTGTTCCTGTTGGAGCGATCGTAGTCTGACATGCGTTGCGGATTTCGATACCTTGTTTCTCGTAATGACTTCCTTTCCAAACAGGGAATACTCCTCGAGTTTTTGCCAATGCCATAGATTTTGCCGCAGCTTCTCGGTTTAAGAATTTTAGTATCTTGTTTGTCCATTTTACGCCATCTTCCGAGTCGTAAGGTACGCCCATTTGATACAGCAAGTCCCCGAATCCCATGATTCCCAGTCCGATCTTGCGTGAATTGCGGCTTACCTCTGCTATTTGCGGAATTGGATATTTGTTCATGTCGATCACGTTGTCCAAGAAATGTACTGCAGTGTGGATGATGTCTCTGAATTTGTCCCAGTCTATTTTGCCATCGATGAAAACTTTGTTCAGGTTGATAGAGCCAAGGTTGCATGACTCATACCCCTTTAAAGGCTGTTCGCCGCATGGATTTGTACTCTCAATAGGTCCTGTGTGAGGAATTTTGTCAGCCTTGTTGATTGTGTCGATGAAGATCACTCCCGGGTCGCCGTTCTTCCACGCCATGTCCAATATAAGATCGAAGACATGTCTTGCAGGCAATTTTCTTACCGTATCTCCTGTTCGTGGATTAATAAGGTCGTATTCGCCGTTAACTTCTAGCGCCTTCATGAACTTGTCTGTGATGGCGACTGAGATGTTGAAGTTTGTTAGTGTAACCATGTCAGACTTCATGGTGATGAAGTCTAGGATTTCCGGGTGATCTACCCTGAGAATTCCCATGTTTGCTCCTCTTCTTTTGCCACCTTGCTTGATAACGTCTGTAGCTATGTCGAATACTCTCATGAATGACAGGGGCCCTGAAGATACTCCTGCAGTTGACTTAACATTGTCATTCCGTGGTCTTAGTCTTGAGAACGAGAACCCTGTTCCTCCTCCGCTCTTGTGGATGAGGGCAGCATTTTTTACTGAATCGAAAATGTCTTCCATGCTGTCTCCAACTGGTAAAACGAAACATGCTGATAATTGTTGAATCTCTGTCCCCGCGTTCATTAGGGTAGGGGAGTTTGGCATGAACTCAAGCTCGGTCATCATCTTGTAGAACTTCTCCTCTGTCTCCTCCGCATTCTCTCCTTTGTAGTTTTTATCTCCCTCTGCAATGTTGCTTGCGACTCTTCTGAACAAATCTTCTGGCGTCTCTTTGGTTTTGCCGTTCTCATCTTTTAGCAGGTATCTCTTTTCCAGAACTTGTAGCGCGTTTAAACTTAGAGGGAGATTGGTTGTCTTGCCCATGATGGCTTTCTGCTGGCTCCTTATGTCTGCTCTCTTTTGCCTGTAAATTATGTAAGCCTTTGCTGTCTTTGCGTGGTTCCTCTCTATGAGTAGGTTCTCAACAAGATCTTGTACTTGCTCTACTGTTGGGTATGTTTTTCCTTTGAATAGGACGTTAAGCAAGGTCTCTATTTGCATTGATATATCTTCGGCAACTGTGCGATCTTCTCCACCAACCGACTGTGCCGCTTTCCAAATGGCTTGTGTTATTTTCTCGTGGTTGAATGGCGCTATCGAACCATCTCTTTTGATGATTTTTTGCATGGTATTTTATGTTAATGTTTTTTTGAAGTTTTTTTTGGAGATGACAAAAAAGAATGGGCTGTATGGCTTCTTCTTTAGTCAACAAACTAGGCCTCTTGTGAGCACCTTTGGTAGTGTCTTTGACTACGCTTGGCCACTATATGTTGTATGTTTTCTTTCGGCGAGACCCAATATATTGGATGGGGGTGTGTTTTGCAAGGTCGATTTCTCAAAACGGGATTTACAAATTTTGTATTTCGTATTTGGTATTGTTGAGCAAGTGTTTGGCGGCTAAAAGTAATGGCTTTTTGATCGGTTTTTCAGTGCGTCGATGCAAAGCTTGCAAATTTACTTAATGCGAACTATTATTGTTAAGCTCTCATGTAATTTTTAACTTCTATTCCCATGGACGGCAAAAAAGGTGGATGCTGCGGTTGCTAGTGTTAGCCCGCATACAAGAGGCTGTAAGTGGTGAGGCGACTTCTCAAGTCTCTCTACTTGCGGCTTTTTTTTATTAGATAACAGATAACAGAGGGTGGTTATTGGGCTTCTTGCTTCTTCACTGTCTCGTAAATTGCCAACAGTACTATCGCTAATCCCGTTGTCAGATATGGCAGTAGGCGTTTGTAGAGGGATTCATCCGACACTGCTATTTCTATTATCGGCTCTATGCCGCTGTTTTCGAGTTCGAAATCTATAATTGTGTTTTGCCCATTGATTACTTGATATAGCAGTATCACTTCTGTTCCGTTGCTGAAAGTTGCCGCACTTAGGCTGTCTGAGAGATCCAGTTCCGATGTGCCAAATGTGTATGAATTACCTTGGTACTCTATTGTTAATGTCGACTCCATTTGCGAAAAATCCGTAATGCTTCCGCTGATAGTATATAGCGCTTGAGACGCTACTCCCTCTGTTGGGTTTGCCCATTGCCATTTTGTTGTTATTTCTCCAGTAATGGCATTTATTATTTGAGTTAGTTGGTAAGACATGCCTTCTTCTGTTTTTTCGTACTGGACTGAGGAGATTACGTCTTCGCTTGGCGTGAGGATTCGTGCCGAATCGTTGCTGTTGTTGAGTGCTATTTTTGAATCGCTTCTATAAATGACCGTGTATCCACCTGGTTTTATCTCTATATTGGGTAGCTCGTATGGAGAGCTCCCATCTTCGCTGTCATCAAGCATTAGGCCGCTGAGGTTTATTGTTTCTTGTCCTATGTTGGCGATCTCTATCCACTCGTTACTGCTTTCGTCTTCTTCCGGGTTTGGCATTATCTCTGTGATAGCAATGTTGTCTGCGTAGTTTTGGCGCGGCAGGGCAACGAAGTCTTCATATTGATAGTTCCACGCATAGCCATCTTTTGTCAGGATATATTTGGCTCCTTCTACCGAGGAGGATATTTCCACTGAGAAGATTTCTTCAAATAAGTTGTCTAGTATGCGTATTTCGTCTCCAGTATTGTTGATTGATATTCCTGTCTCCTCTGAAGAGAGGAATAGTTCTCCCAGTGGTGGTATTGTGTATCCACCGAGCGAATATGGGCTGCTTTCTCCTTTTTTGTCGTCCAAATACAGCCCACTTAAGTCTACTTCGGACTTGTCTGTGTTCTTGAGTATTATATATTCGCTGCCTTGATCAATCCCTTCCGGATCAGGCAGTGCCTCGATTAACTCTATTGGTACTGCCGCATTCACCAAAGATATTGGCAGAGCCAAATAGAAATAAAATGACACAAGCCCCGAGAAGCTCTTTCGCCATATGGCTGCGTTATCAAAAGCCTTAAATAGCCCTGCTATTCTTCGTTTTTGATGCCTTGCCCTATGACAAAATAGCGCCAGTCTTTGTGTCATTTTATTTCTATTTGTCTCTATGAGTGACGCAATGATGAATCTAAGCATCTGTGTTTGGACTTACATAATTTAGTCTTACGAGTCCTTTAACATGCTGATGTTAAATTTTTGTGAAAAATTCTAAGTTCCCGGTAATTTGATAACCATGTGTCCTCGGTAGTAGTCGCTGACCACTATATCTGTCTCGTTCAGGATGTATTGCAATGCGGCCGTATATTTTTGGTATAGCGAGCCTTCCGGATCAGGACTCAGGGAATACGTGTAGTAGTCGAATAGAATATATCCGTATCCAAGCGCTTTCAGCCTCTCTGTTAGCAGATCTGCGTCGCGTTCAATATATAGACAGTTTAAGTCGTCCAGATATTGGTCATTGCGAACTCTTGCGAAATTATCGTCTATGAAATAGCTTAAATTCGTTCCAACCTTCCATATTAGGTCATATTCTCCATCTTGATCGGCGTTTAGCATCTCTCCAACAGTCGGTGCGTATGGGAATATAGATTTGATCGCTTCTTCCTCTGTCATGTTGCCGGCTGTGTACATTAGTAGTGTCCCTTTGCCGAACATACTGAGCCTGAATATCAAAGTTGATATCAAGAATAGCGCTATGGCTATGTTTATAATCTGTCTGTGATAACCTGATTGTTCCTCATAGTTGTCTATAAGTAGTCCGATGATTATGCTCAAGCCTACAAAACCTGGTAGTCCGTACCATATGATGCCGTAGCTTGTAATGAGCCATATTGTCCAATACGCTATCGTGAATACTAAGATTGCGGCTATCTTTCTACTTGGTTTCTTGAAAGGTATAAACAGTAATAATCCCGGGATGAAGGCTAGAGGTATCCATCCGAAATCTATATATATTCCGCTGGTGCCTTGATCGTTCATAGTTAGATGCCATGGCATTGTCAGGTATCTTGTTATGATGTCGTCATATCCCATGTATCTTTGCAGTTCTTCGCGTGTTCCGGTCGATTCACACAAACCGTAGTCCAGGCCGTAATCATTTTCGAGTAGATCATGGTCTATTTGAGGCATTGCTGATTGGCCTGAGAGCAGGGATCCAGGGTTCAGTGAGTCGGTCTCTATGAAGTTTTTTATCAGCCAAGGTGAAAAGCTAATTCCCGCGAATACGAGGAATATTCCCATCGCGATAAGAGGCTTGGCGCTTTTCTTCTGTATTAATTTCAAGCCTATGACTCCGATACTGATCAGTACAAGTACTGTTCCGACTACATTATATGTTGATGGTTGAATCTCCAACTCTGATCCCGTTGATATTGCTTGTGTGATTGCGAATAGGCCTACTGCTCCAACGATGGCTCCGATAGCCACAGAGATACCAAGCTCGTAATATAGTGTTGCTATCGCCAGTCCAAATATGAGTATTATGGCTGTGAGCTTGATGCCCAATGCGAATCCGGCCAGTATGCCGCCAATTGCCATAAGTCCATATTTCTCTCTCTTTGTGTCTGCCGTGAAGCTTTTATATACACTGAGTATGGCGACGATACCTGTGAATAAATGTGCGAGATCGACTTTGTTGTCTTCGACTCCGTGGAATTGATATAAAGGTGTGAGGTACAGAGAAGCTACTACGATTAAGCTTGCTCTTGTCGACATGAATTTCCTTGCTACTATGTATAGAGCGATCATAGCTATTAGTCCTGGGAAGAATGAGTGCAGGTTAAGAGTAGCTGTGGTCCAATTGAACATGATAAAGCCAAGGCTTGTAATGAGTTCCCATCCGTACGTCAGTCCATTGGAAATAAGCCCATGTTCCAAGTACAGGCTTTTTGCCGTGTTGACGTATTGATTCATGCCGTCCCATCCTCTTGGCATTGGGGATATATTGTCTATGAAATTACTGGCTGCGAATAGAAGTAGCGTCATCACTATCACAATGTCAAAATTTGCTATAGGCGTTTCGATAGTGTGCTCCCACTTCATCAGTTTTTGCAGTATCTCTGCTAATGATTTGTAACTTGCTGCCAATATCAGTGCGAAAAGTATCCATGCCGAGAGGTAAGTCAGTATATGAGCGGCTCCCAGCAGAAATAAGAAAGTGGATATCCCGAAAAGCCCGAGGCCGAAAGATATAAGTATCGACTCTGAATCTGTCTTGTTGCTTCTTGTTATTTTCCTGAAGATCGTTAATCCGAGAGACATAGCTGTCACTGTCAGTAGTCCAAATATACCGAGTAAGCCAAGGCTCTTGGTTATAATTCCAAATTCTATCCTTAAGAACGTTGGTCTTTCGAAGTAACTTACAATCTCTACTGGGATCCAGTTTGTGAGTGCTGCGTTTGTTTCTTCCAGTGCGCTTTCGTGTCCCAAGACTAAGACTTCGTTGCCTGTTAGCGTTGATAGATCCGATATTATTTCCAATCTTCCTCCTGACTCGTCCTCGACATAGAAAATGTCGTTCCCATGATAGTAAGAAGGTGATTTTATTAAGAATGCTGCATTTCCCGCCACGAAAATCAGCAAAATTGCTGCTGCGAGTACTCTTGCGAATGTAATTTTGATTTTCAGATTTTTCTCTCCTTTTTCAAACCACTGATATAGAGCATAACATCCGTATACAACTGGTATAAACAAGATATACGGCAAAAATGTTGCTATCGATTCCCAGCCGCTACCTAAGTATGTGTGATTGCGAAAATATGCGTATACAACAACTGAAATCCAGGATAATGCAAGTAGATTTTTGATAATTCTAGAAGCCATTGGTTTTTGTGTTACGTGAGCGGTTTGCGTACGAGCGGAACTATATGTCGACACCATATGTTAAGTCAATTGACATGCGGCTACCTTTAAGTTAAATTTTCCTCGGAAGAATATTTTAACAATCTAAATCTTTCGGAGTAAGAGTACTAGTTTTCCTACTAAATATGAAAAACGGATTCCTTAATCGCTTATCAACAATAACAGGTTATATCAGACTCTACTAGTCATCCGGAAGGTTGCTAACCTTTCAAATTATTATGGGTACAAGTATGTATGTCTTGCTGGTTTTGGCGGGACTTGTCATCGGAGGTGGCGTAGGTTTCTACGTGCGTAATCTCCAGAAAAAAGAGGAAGAAATGAAGGCGGAAGATGAGAAAAATCGTGTTCTTAGAGATGCCGATTCTAAGGCTAAGGAAATGCTTTTCGAGGCTCGAAATGAGTCTTTGAAGATTCAAGAAGAAGCAAAAAAAGAGGAGCGCAATAAGAGAATGCAGCTCCAAAAGGTTGAGGAGCGTCTAGTTAAGAAAGAGGAGCTTTTGGATCAAAAAATGGAGTCTTCAGAAAAGCTGAAGGAAGACTTGGAAGCCAAAGTTACATCTGTTAAACAGCTAAAACTTGATGTTCAAGCTATCTACGAGCAACAGAAAGGTCAGCTCGAAGAGGTTGCGAAACTTTCAAAAGAGGATGCAAGAGATCTTCTTCTCAAAAAAGTTGAAGAGGAATCTAAGGATGAAATAGTCGAGTATGTTAAGAAGCTAGAGGCTGCCGCAAAAGAAGAAGCTGATACAAAGGCTAAGCATATTATCGCTGATGCTATTCAGAAATATGCGGCTGAGACTGCGGTTGAGTCTACAGCTACAATAGTCGCTCTTCCTAATGATGAAATGAAGGGACGTATCATCGGTAGGGAAGGTCGTAATATCAATACTTTTGAGCAAATTACCGGTGTTGATGTTATCGTAGACGATACTCCAGGATCTATTGTTATTAGTGGTTTTGATCTTGTGCGCAGGTATATTGCCAAGGTTACACTGGAACGGCTTATAGAGGATGGTCGTATTCACCCTGCGCGTATCGAAGAGATGGTGAAGAGAGTCAAAGAAGAAGTTAATGTTCTTATTAAAGAGTTAGGTGATAGAGCTGCTATTGAGACCGGAGTTGTTGGTTTGCCTAATAATTTGATTAAGATCCTTGGTCGTCTCAAGTTCAGGATCAGTTATGGACAGAATGTGCTGAAGCACTCTATGGAAGTTGCTTTCCTTGCTGCGCATATGGCTGCCGAGCTTGGTGCTGATGCTAATATCTGCCGTCGTGCAGGACTACTCCATGATATAGGAAAAGCTGTTGATCACGAGATACAGGGCAAACATGCGATCATAGGTCGTGACATACTGAAGAAATTCGGCATGTCTGATCCCGTTATTCACTGTGTTGAAGCTCATGAAGGGGACATCGAAGCTGAGACTATTGAGGCTAAGATAGTCCAGGCAGCCAATCTTATCTCTATATCCAGACCCGGTGCGAACAAAGACAATCTTGATAATTTCCTTAAGCGTCTCGAGGAGGTTGAAAACCTATGCAAGTCTTTTGAAGGTGTTAAAGCTTCTTATGCAATTCAGGCCGGTAGGGAAGTTAGGATTTTCGTTGATCCCGACAAAGTCGATGATCTTCAGGCTATCAAGCTTTCTCACGATATTGCCAAGGCTATTGAGAACGATCTCAAATATCCAGGTCAGATCAAAGTTGATTTGATTAGGGAGAGAAGAGAAGAGGCATTTGCGGAATAAGTTGGTTTTGTTTTTGTTTCTCGCTAGGGCATTGACGCTTTGCGTCTGCAATAGGATTTTGCTCAACTCGTTAGAGATTTTGTTATCCTGTTGTCACCATGATTACCAAAATCTCTACTCGTTGTCCTTCGTCTTTGTGAAGTCTCGCGGAGCTCGTCTTCTCTGCGACTGCGGAGCGCAAAACTCGCTACTACCTTGAGCCGCTCGTAACAAAAACAAAACCTTATTGTTATGGACTCTCTGAAAAAAGCACCTCATGCGGTAGCGTAAGTAAATTTGGGCAATTTTATAATTTTCTCTGTTGTAAGCACCTATTTTTTGGTGCTTTTTCTTCGTTTTCTTGCCGTTTGGGTACAGTTATCCCTATGACAGAGCCATGAGTTTCTTCCTAGCCTTGAACAAATTACACAAAGCAAACAAGGTGTGAAGTTGCATGCTGTTTTTGAATAATCCTTTGTATCTAACCTTTGTGTATTTCCACTGGCATTTGATTACCTGAAATGGATGCTCCACTTTAGACCTTATTTTCGACATCTTGTTGTTTCGTTTCTTCTGGCTGGAAGAAAGAGGTCTATTCCTTGCAGCCTTGTCCAGCACGCCCCAGTAAACTTCTGCTACTCTTGCCGCTATTTTTTCCTCTCTACCAATATAGCCTTTGTCTCCAAATAAAGCGTTTTCTTCCCCATGTAATAAATCTCCCATTTTGTCCTTGTCATGTACGGAAGCGGTACTTGTTTCAAGACTATGGACAAGGCCTCCTTGCGCATCTACTCCAATATGCCCCTTCATGCCAAAATAATAATTACCTCCCTTCTTTGTACTGCTCATTTCTGGGTCTCGCTCTTTCTTTTGATTCTTGGTACTTGAAGGGGCATTAATAATAGTTGCATCTACAATGGTTCCATCTTTCTTGATAAGACCTCTTTCTTCAAGTAACTCATTCACAATATCAAAGAATCTAACTTGTAGCTGATGTTCTTCAAGTAAATGTCGAAAATTGAGGATTGTGGTTTCGTCAGGGACTCTATCTGCTAACAAATCAATACCTAGAAATTTCTGGAATGATGCTCTGTCGTAAATCATATCTTCCACCCCAGGATCACTCAGGTTGAACCATTGTTGCAAGAAGTAAATTTGTAGCATCATCTTCATGTCCATCTTGCTTCTTCCACGTTCTTTCTCTTCATAATGAGGTTCGATCTGAGCTAGAAAACTATCCCAAGGAATAACGCTACTCATATCATCAAGAAATTTCTCACATCGAAGCTTCTTCTTGTGAGCGATGGCAAGAAAACTGTTTTGTGTGGACATAGTTTTTGGGGTTAATGACTAACCCCATTCTACAGGTTCCAACAGGTTGAATCTATAGCTCTTTTTTCAGAGAGTCCTTAAATAGTACTAAGCTGATATAAACAACGTTCTAAAGTATCAACCGCTTTCATCATGTTAGGATGTATTGCCAATCTTTTAATAGCATTTGTATCGGTATCGTATGATAAAAACGAAAATTGCGGATTGGCGGTCATCTCGCTTTCTACGATAGGATCTGTTTGTGCATTAAAAGAATCCCATCTGTTTGGATTAGTTGGTGGGTGGTGCGAGGCATCAGTTTTTAATCTGGAAGAGATCCTTCGCTTTGCAATTGACTCGGCACAATAGCATTCTACAAGAACAGCCATCAATTGTCTGCCTAGGCTGGCAGATAATTCAGTAATTAATTCATAACTGTTTTGCCTGCTTATTCTTCGCACATAAGGGGTTGCCATGACCACAGATTCACCTCTTGAAATCGCAGCTATTTTACGCGCAAAAATTTCTCGCATTACTCGAGGTGTATCAGCTGGATCATATCTAATCATTCCAAGTTCACACCTAATAAGATCAGGATCAAGAACAGGTACGCCTAGACTTCTGGCAACTTTATCAGCAGCTGTTGATTTGCCTGTGCCTAAATTGCCTGTAAATAAATAAAGATCAAAATTTTCCATTTCTAAACAGTAAAGAACGTAACGATAACATAGTCGCGCCCTCCTGTCAAATCATGGAGCGGGTAACGGGGATCGAACCCGTCTTTACTGATTGGCAACCAGTCGTAATAGCCACTATACGATACCCGCCTATTTTTCAAGTGTGCGAAGCAATTATACGGAAGGCTTCACTAAATTCAACCAAAAATACATCCTTGTATAGTCTCAGGTTTAAATAAATTGGCAAAGAGACATTTGCACGCTTCTATTATTTGTAGCTCGATAAAATTGAGATACAAATAAGTAAGCGAAGCCATCTGCAATGCCATACATAAGATGTTTAAATAATAGCCGAATAAATATCAGCAGTGCTCCTAGTCTTTTGAGAGCGTACATGTTAGCTCGAAAAAGACAGGAAGCGATGCCATTTATAAGGCTATTATTTAAACAGCAGCTTGCCTCTTCATAATCCCCAAAATC
>Ga0210012_1000875_pt1 | contig 31918 bp, 28 predicted proteins | sample CryGeymeta201504_FD_183974 | JGI IMG/M metagenome (GOLD analysis project Ga0210012, IMG submission 183974) | Groundwater microbial communities from Crystal Geyser aquifers in Utah, USA - Crystal Geyser metaG 2015-04 (SPAdes) (version 2) | ecosystem: Environmental > Aquatic > Deep subsurface >... | reverse complement strand
TGAAAACGAAATGGATAATTAATATTCTTTTTAATTCATTCTCATGAATTTAATGAAAACTGAAAGCTGAATTATTTATTGTTAATTGAACGTATTAAAAAAAGCGTTACATTCAATTGCGCTAACGTTCAGATTATCTAATTGAATAGTTCTTTTTGCTTTCGCACATGATGATTACATAAAATAGCACTTATGTGACTAAATCTCGTTTTTTAACTTACTTAAACAATAATGTTGAATACATTGCTAGAGTTATACAAAAGCCTTAAAAATACATCAAAACTAACCAATCTATCGTTTAGGGTGATTTTTTTGATGTTAATTGCTATCCTCTTGCAAACCTGTTCAAAAACGAAAAAAGTTGAGCCAAAAGTTGAAATACACCCAATTTATAATCCTCTTGAATACGAATATTCGGAAATTGATACCACTTTCGGAAATTGTGATTCAGCTTTCTGTAATCAAATTGTAATAAATTATCCCGTTTTAAAAAACGACTCTTTAGCAAGAATTCAACAACGTATTATTGTTGATTTAGTCTATTGGAAATCAGAAACACAAACTGATGACGCTTCTTTAAGTAAATTAGTTGCTGAACAAGAAGAGATTTATAACGAAGTAATCGAAAATGATCTGTCAATGGGGCAAAATTGGTATTTAAACCTTGCAGCTCATATTGATTATAATAATAACGGCATTTTGAGCTACACCGTTACGAAAGATGCTTTTTCTGGTGGCGCACACCCCATTTATGAATCCATTTTAGTGAGTCTTTTTTTAGAGAAAGAACTCACACCAATTAATTGGGCTGATTTATTCGAAGAAGATCGATTGGTTCCTTTAAGAGAATATGTAAAATTGCACTTTTTTGAATTTCATGGGCTAGATTACTCTAAACCAGTAAATGATCAAGGTTTTTGGTTTGAAAGTGGCGATTTTGAGCTAAATAATAACTTTTCGCTTCAAAAAGATGGTATAGCCATTTTGTACAATCATTATGAAGTAGCGCCCTATTCAACAGGTCCGACTTCCCTTTTTTTACCTTGGGCTGATATTCGAACTTGGCTAAAACCTGAATATCAAAAGATGTTTAAGTAAGCATTTTGGACTCTAAAGTAGATTTTTTTAACAGGGAAGCACGAGCGGACGCTCGCGCTAGATAAAAGACATATTTAATAACAGGTATTCTACCCTTTAACCTTCAACAAATCCCGAATTTCAGAAAGCAACTCAATATCTTTTGGCGTTGAAACCGTTACATCCTTCGCATCTTCGGCTTTTTTTCTAAAACTATTAAAGAGCTTTATTACAAGAAATGCCGATAGTGCAATGATCGTAAAATCAACTAAAACTTGAAGAAAGTTGCCGTATTTAATGGCTACCAACTCCTGAATTACGACTCCCGTACTGTCAACTTGTTTATCTCTCAAAACAAGACTCAGATTCTGAAAGTTCACTTGTCCTATTAGTAAACTCAAGCTTGGAAGAATTAGATCATTAACTAAAGATGAAACGATTTTATTAAATCCTGTTCCAATTATGATTCCAATTGCCATGTCGAACATATTTCCTTTGATGGCAAACTCTTTAAATTCTTTAATTATGTTCATATTTATGCGCTTTTTTAATCAGTTTTCATTTGTTAATTTATTCTCTTAGCAATTTTTCACTTAAGCAAGATAATTTCTCTCTTATGTTTGAACTAGACAAATTCATCGTTTCAAATTATCCCCAAAATCTACTAACGATTCGTACTACATTTAAAGACTATAAATAACTCGCTTTATCTTTTGCTGAACTTCTGCTGCTATTGGAGCTAACCCTTCATTTTGAACGGAAACCATCGAAGCAATCGGATCTACCGCTGAAACTTCAATCATCCCGTTTTCATGTTCTTGAACAACCACATTACAAGGAAGAAAAACCCCGATTTTGTCTTCCGCAGTAATTGCTTTGTACGCAAATTGTGGATTACAAGCTCCCAATATTTTATACTGTTTCATATCAATATTAATTCTTTTCTTTAAGGTAGCTTGAATATCTATTTCGGTTAGAACTCCGAATCCTTCTACTTTTAATGCAGCTGTAACATATTCGATTGTATCGTTAAAACTCTTTCCTTTAATTATTTTGCTAAAATGATAACTCATTTATTACTCCTATTTGTTTGTCTTTTATCGACTGCTAGAATTACTTAAATCTTTTTCGCAAGTATAAGCCTACATTGAAGATATCATACTTATTCACCTTCATTTCGATTCGTCATGCTCTTATAACATACTAAAAACCAATCAATAAACAATAAAAATACACTCTAATTAGCTTTAAACAGAACCCTTTTTTTACTCACTTTTTAACATATTTATTCTCTTTCCATCTAGTCGTTTCAGCTTGGCTCTCTTCAATTATTTTTTCTAGTCTTTCTACTCTAGTGACTTCTATTTTTGCACTTATAATCCATTTTATTGAAATTTTTCTATACGATGGAGCAAAGTTTTGAAAATATTCCCAAGCTCTTTTGTTTGCCTTAAATTGCGTTTCAAATTCTTTGGATAAGGTTCCATCTTTTTTTTCGTACGTATATAATCTTGAACAATATTCTGTTCTTTTTTCAAAAATTGCGATTCCAGCATTAAACATAAGTCATTGTTTTATAGTAACTTAAATCTTTTTTATATTTACTGTACTCCAATTGCTTGTTTCTCTTTTTGGAGTAAACCGAATGTGATATCTATCTTTTATCTATTTCATGTCGAACGCCATCAATCTAGCCAAAACACAAAGCTTGATCAACAGATTGCGACCATGTCATACTAGCTTTCCCGCTTTACACTTTTTAGAATCCCACAATTAATTCGTTTTCAGTTTGATGGTTTTGTTCTAATTATTTTCTAAAGTCTAGCTGTGTTTCAAAGAAAGTTGGACTCAAAATGTAGCTTTTCTGAAAATTTAATAGCTGAGTGTACTCCGATAAGTAGTTTTTAGCAAACTATTCGACGAATTCGAAGGTTTTGGAAGGGTGTAAGCCAAAAGAATCGACTTTTTGGAGTGGACTCATAGCTCATTTTTTCCCAAAGATGCAACTCATCAAATACTCTGCGTTGAAGCAATTACAACTTTTGGTAGTCCACAAATTCATCTTTTTTATGCTCTAAGGTTGATAAAACTTCGAATCGGAACTGTTCTTCACCCAAATTTTTCAAATCTGATTGCAGTGCTTTATTTTTATGAATCCAAATTTAAGTTCTATTTTTTACCGATTCCATTTAGCCACAACATCCAAACCATGATCAATAAATACTTTATTGTTTTAAAGATTTCTGATAGAAAAAACTCCCATTTGAGGTTTTGACAGTTTGTACTCGTTTTTTAGCTCTTTTTTTGTATTCATTTTAATCCATTTAATCCTTTGCCTCAATTATTAAAAATACAGCTGTACTGTCGCCAATATTCAACACTGTGTGCCAAACAATTCCTTCGTTAATAAAACTGCTACCTGTAATCACATCCACTTCTCTTGTTCCTGTAGTGTCATGTATGCTAAATCGACTTCCTGCAAGCGTATAACCAATATGAGGTTTATGATAATGTCTTTCATGCCCAACTCCTGGAGCAAACGTGCATTTCAACACTCTAGTTGCTTCTGTTTCTCGAACCACTTCACAAACGGGTTTATTTTTCCAACCTGCTTGCAATGGATCAGGCAAAGTTGACTTTTTGGTACAAGAACTTTGCAGAATCAGCACAAACACCATCAAACTAAAAAACGAAGATAATGTAAGGGACATACAACCTTTAGTGGTTACAAATGAGTTGAAAAAGGCAGGAACCCATGAACATGAATTTGATATCATAAAAGAGTAATAATGCCATTTGTTGACGCAGCTAGATTATTGGCCTTGCAACATCAAATTGAAACTCAGAATACAGTAGAACGATTTTGAGAACTAAAAAAGAAAGAACCACGTTATGCCGAATTATTTGAAGATGCAACTCAAGCATTTGAATCGATTTAGCGTTTCAGCGTGAATCACGCCACAAATTCTGAATCATCTCGATGATATATTCCCATTCAAAACAAAGGGAAATTTGAAAAGTCGATTCTCAAAAACACGTTTATTCCACGAAAAGAACTTCAAGAAATTATCGAAATTCGTTTAAAAACCGATTTAAGTTAATCAATGAAAAGCCTATTCTCCTCTTTCAAATCAAATAGAATATTAAAAAGAAAAATGTTGACGGAATTGATCAATTAGCTTTCAAACTAACTGAAAAAATTCCATTAAGTGAACGTGCCTTTATACTTCTTGATACAGAAACTTTGGGTTTAGATAAAGATGCACAGTTAATATCATTAGGTTTATTTGAATTAAATAATAATGAAATTCAGATTGATAAAAGTTTAAGTCAATTCTATTATTGTGAGACATATAATGGCACATCTAGTATTCTTATAGAATTAAATCGAGAAATATCCACAGAAAAGGAAAAAGATCGGCTCAGTAATTTGATCAATAGAATTGGAACAAAGCCTAATGCTGATCATCATATTCATTTTGATATTGCAGTGATAAACAAAACATTTATCGTGAATTTCCCGAATGTTAAACTCAAAAATAAATTACTAGATACCAATTCATTATAGAATCGCCTCAATTCTAATTCAGAATCGTTACTTTTAAATCAACTTTGTTCCAATTTCGGAATTACAATAGAAAAAAGACATACCGCATTAGGTGATGCCTATCTTAAAGCCGTGGTATTTATGAAAATAATGGAGAAATTGAATAAACGAGGTATTGTGCAAGACAGAGATTTATTTAAGAAAAGAGTTGGGCTCTTTTAAAGCTTTGCAATCATTTATCAGATAATTTTCCAAAAATGATTGCACTCCAAAAAGTCGATTCTTTCGGTTTAAGTTCTTCAAAATCCTATGTATTCAATGAATAGTTTGTTGAAAATTACTTTTCGGAGTAAGCTTTAAAAGTGGAATAAATTTAGAAATTTACCTTTAGTTAAAAAATGGTGATAATGGTAATTTTTTAAATTAAATTCTACAGATGTATAAAAAATCATACACAGATTTGCCTAATGTGATTCTTAGCACTCAACGTGCTATTTCGAAATTAAATCAAAATCTGACAAAACAACTGCTTTTTTTGAACCTCACGTGATTTATTATATCAAGTATTGAAGCAATAAAATGTAAAGAACTCAAGAAATAATATACATATAGATGTATATAGACGTAGGATTGCTAACGAATTAATTTACTAAAAAACTCTACAAAGTTAGAGAATGAATTTGAGTGACAAGAATAAATTTAGCAATCAAAATAATCAGGTATTAGAATTATTGTAAAAATAAGGTAGCTACGGCTTTTTTGTTTAATAAAGAGAGAAATATATCTTAAAATCATTTAACATTTAATAAGGGATTGCAAAAAATGATTATATTGTCTTTCAGGTGTGAAATCGAGACTGTAAACGAATCTAAATATGATATCAGCAGAGAAATTAGTGGATTCTGCCCCTTTTGGTCTGGCATGTTATCGAATAGTTAGAGATAGCCATCATACAATGAAAGGATTTGAACTTCATAAAATAAATCCATCATTCAAAAGTATATTTTCATTCGAGAACGAAAGTAATGCTCTTTATAAAGAACTAAAACTTAGTAATGCCATTGGGTTCTTCGAAGAGACCAATGAATCTGCAAGTTTTAGCCAACTCATTTTTTCAGAGGCAACTAACGCATGGTATTATCTAGATTTTTGGATTGCTGAATCAGAGTGGTTAATGATTTCGGTAAAAGAAAAAGTAGAAACTCGTATTTCAGAGGAGATTTTTGAAAAATTATCAACACAGTTCGCACATCTTTCAGGAAAAGATTTCTTTGAAGCTATTTCTGCTCAAATCTCATTAGTTTTAGGTATTGATTATGTTTTTGTAGGCAAACTAAATTACAATGAACATAGTGTTACCGTTTTAGGAGGGTATGCAAAAGGGGCTGTAATGGGCGATTTAACGTATGATTTAGAAGGAACCCCCTGTAATAATGTAATGGGAAAAGAGCTTTGTATTTATCCCGATGGTGTTCAATATGTATTTCCCAAAGATATTTTATTACAAGAAATGGGAGTAAATGCTTATTTAGGTTCACCAATAATGTCAAAAGAAGGTGATCCTTTAGGAATAATAGTCGCATTAAATGAGGAACCATTCAGCACTACAAATCAAATAAAGCGAATTATAAATTTGTTTATTGAACGCATTACAGCTGAAATGCAACGTTTTAAATCTGAACAGTCCTTTCAGCAAAGTCAACTGCGTTTGAAAAGTATAATTAATACCATGGCAGAAGGTTTAGTTATGCATATTTCAACGGGTGAAATAGTTTTTGCGAATCAAAATGCAGAGAAAATTTTAGGATTAACAAATAATCAGTTATTAGGAAAGTCTCCTATTGATTCTACCAGGAAAATAATTCATGAGGATGGTTCTGATTTCCCAGTACATCAAAATCCTGCAATGATAACCTTAAAAACGGGGATTCCTCAACGAAATGTTTTAATGGGTGTTAGAAAAAATGATGGCCAACTTATATGGATTTCTGTGAATTCACAGCCTGTATTTACTGAAAATGAGACCATTCCAAATGCCGTAGTCGCAACCTTTAATGATGTGACCGAAACCAATAAAATTACAACACACTATAAAACTATTCTGCAAAATTCTATAGACGGGTTTTTGATTCATGATTTAAACGGAAAAATAATTGAAGTGAATGATGCCTTTTGCCGATTGTTAAATTATTCAAAAGAGGAGCTATTAACCCTGTCAGTAGCTGATATTGAAGCAAATGAGACAGAAGAAGATGTTATGCACCATTTAGCAAAACTGATAGAATTTAAATCAGACCGATTCGAAACTCAGCATAGAAGAAAAGATGGAAAAAAAATAGACATTGAAGTTAGTGCAAAATATGTCGATTTAGGTTATGAGTATATCGCTATATTTGTTAGAGATATAACGGAGAGGAAACAGTATGAAGCAGCACTAAAAGTTAGTGAAGAGAAATATCGTAACCTTTTTAACACTATGCCAAACGGTTATTATCAATCTGTTCCTGAAGGTAAATTTATAAATGCAAATCCTGCGTTTATTGAAATGCTTGGTTACAAAAATCTTGATGAACTTAAACAAGTAGATATAAAAAAGACTCTCTATGTTCAACCCGACGAAAGAGATGATATACTAACACATAACGCTGAATTTATTAATCAAGAAGAGAATTACCGATTACTTAGAAAAGATGGAACTACTATTTGGGTTGAAGATAACGCTCGTTATGTGAAAGATGAAGAAGGAAATGTCTTATATCATGAAGGAATTTGTCGTGATATTTCTGATCGTATAAAATTTGAAATGGAACTCAGAAAAAGAAATTCTGAACTCGATAGATTCGTCTATAGTGCTTCCCACGATTTAAGAGCGCCACTTTCATCTTTATTAGGCTTGATAAATTTAGCAGATACAATGACTAATGATAAAGAGTCTGAGTTCATTCAGATCTATCAAATGATGGAAAAATCTGTAAAGAAATTAGATGATTTTATCTCTGAAATTTTAGATTATTCAAGAAATCATCATTTACCTATTGTTTCAGAAGAGATAAATTTTGAAGAAGAAATTAATCAAATAATAAAAAGTTTAGATTATCTCAATAAGGGGACTACTTGGAAATTATCCATTTCTATAATTGGGAATTCAGTAATAAAATCGGACAAAAAAAGATTAAAAATTATCTTGAATAATCTAATTAGTAATGCAATTAAATATTTAAATGGCTCAAAACCAACATCAGAAATATCTATTACTATTGAACAAAACCCCAATGAAGCAATAATTTATGTTAAGGATAATGGAATAGGAATAAAACAGGAATACTTAACCAAGATATTTGAAATGTTTTTCCGTGCAACTGAAAAATCAACAGGTTCTGGTTTAGGTTTATATATTGCAAAAGAAACGGTTGAGAGATTACATGGTTCCATTTGTGTGAACTCAACCTTTGGTGAAGGAAGTATCTTCACAGTTAGAATCCCAAATCAAAATCACTAACTGAGTGTTCTTCGAAAAGTAGTTTTTAGCAAACTATTCGTCGAATTCGTAGGATTTGGAAGGGTGAAAACCGAAAGAATCGACTTTTTGGAGTGGACTCTTAACTCAAATTCGGACTTGTACCTTTTGTAACGTCTATTAATTTTTTAAAAGGTTCAATTTTGCAAAAAAAATAAAAACAATTAACTATGCGCAAAATATAGTTCTTATTTCACATACGTCATTTCGTCATGCTGGTCTCTGATCCATCATCTCAGTCTAAGAACTTAACCTATTCAAAAGAACTAGCTTATGGCCTAAATAAATTTTGGACGGTGATTGCACTTTGTGGTTCTTCGAATCGTGTCAGGGCACGGGAAAACCTTTATTTTGCAAAAAAACAGTGAAGTTTGCTTAGAAACGAAGTCCGAATTTGAGTCATTAATAGGCTTGCAAAAAAAATATTACTTGTTGTTGATAATGAGGTAGTTATTTTGTAACACCGACCGTTGTAAAAAAAATTGCGGAACCGATACTGTTTCGATAACACGTCCTGGCTTAGAAGCCTTATTTTTCATAAAAAATAGCTTAAAATCTTTCCCAGAAATTATATGTTTAGATGTGTTCGAAGATATTAAAGATGAAAATAAATCCTTCTTGTGGAATTTATATGATATCGTTATCTCAAGACCCAAGTGATGTTCAAAAATCGTGTTCAAATCCTTTTGTGAAAAGGTATTAAGTAAACCTAATATGAAAGAATTAGTAAAGAATTTGTTTAGCTAAAGCGAATTTTTCTATTTGAATTATTCTTTTGTTTGGATATAATACTCAGAATTGGGAGATTAATACGTAGGTAGGTCAGTAAAGAGTAAATTTAAAAAGTTAACAGCTTATTTATTCAAATTAAATGGGTTTATTCCAACATAATCGATTTTTTAGACTAGGCTACTTTGCTGGTTATAAAAAAATAATTGCATAAATAGTTAAGTCCAATCCGCAAAGTCTGAACGGTCTAAGTCCTAACTCATTATGGAACACTATTAAAACAAACCATCGAAGCTTTATCTGTATGAATTAAATAAGTCTCCACTTTTTTGCATGTCTAGTATTCATGTTTACCGAGCTTATTAACTCACTAATAATACCTTAAAAAAAACTACTTTTCACACTTAGCTCAATAGTGCAATTATAAACCATTTACGGTGAAATATTGATCCCCCTAAAATGTATTTAAAGGCATTTTAAAGTATAAAAACAGCTCATTTTGTATAAAAACGATATCGAAGATTAAAACCAGTATAGCTTAGTTTTAAATCCTTAGCAGTAATAGCCTGTAAAGGATACTTCAAAAAGACCTCTGTTTCCCAGCGTTTTGAAATACGATAAAGCGTGCTAATAGTAGCGAGCCCAGCCCAGTCGGATTTTTCTAAAGCAGGAACTTTTTCTTCATTTTCAAATGGTTCTGTGTTCAAAACGGTATTAAATACGCCATTATTTCCTTCAACCTGTGTTCCGTAGTATAAATTGCCAGAATTATAAAATGACTGTTTTAAGTAGAATAGAGATGAAATACCTAATCCTAAAGACCAGCCTTTTTCTCGTTGAGAACTATAATCATATTGAGCTATTAAGGGAATTTCTAATGCTATTGTTTGAACTTTTTGCTCTTCATAAACAGTTACAGGTGATTGTCGACTTGCACTTACAAAATCGGATAATAAAACTTGAGGTCCGAAATCTTTATTTGATGAATAAGAATTACTGTTCTGTGATAAATATCCACCTGTTCCCAACTGAATCGATGTAGAAATTCTCCAATAATGCATAGCACCCACAGAATAACCTAGACCATCAGAAAGCTCTTGATCTGTAAAAGTTACCATTAAACCCATAGTTAAATCCATACTACGTTCGATTTCTTGCGATTTAATAATAATGGGTGAATTATTAGGTAAAAATGGTTCATTCTGCTCTTTTGAACGTTGTTGTTCTGCCAGAAAATCGATTTTAGGCAAACCGATTGTTGATGTTGGATTTTTTTCTACTGTTTTTAAAGAATCAATAACAGAAATTGATAGATATGCAGCTATCAAATAGTTAGAAAAAACGATATTGGGTGAATTTGGCTGTGTATTTTTTAGTTTAGAATTTGCTGTGAATGAATCATTTTTTTCTTTATTTATTGACTCAAGACCTTGTTTGTCTTCTACTTTAGTGTGTTCAATTTCTAAAAGAATTTCTTTTTTAACTTCTAAACTGTCAGTTAATTGACTAGGCTGTTTTTCATTAGTTGGAATATTTTCATACAAATTCTGTGCAACTTCATGGTCTTGAGATGCAGAAAAAGGAGTCATTTTGGTAAAATAAAAACCGATTCCTAAGCTAAGTACAATACTAGCAGCTACAGCCCAATAGAAAGGTTGAGAAAAAATGGATTGTCGCTTTTTAAGTAAAACAGAAAATTGTTGCATCGTTTCACTATCAGGTGTTTCCTCATAAAAATCGAACGATTTTCGAACTTGATTGGCAAACCATTCGTCAAACTTCATTGTTTTTCCATTTTAAGATGTTCAGCATAAATTTCTTTAATTCGTTTTTTAGCGCGACTCAAATGAGATCGAGAGGTGCCAGGAGAAATACTCAACATACCTGCAATTTCGTCATGACTATAACCTTCCAATTCAAATAAATTAAAAATGTGTCGATGCAAATCTGGTAATTGTTTAAAAAGTTTGAGTATCACATCCGTTTTCAAATCAGACTCCCAATTAAACTGTATTTCAGCATCTAACTCGGCTTCATTTAATTCAATGTGAAATAAATACTTTTTTCTTGATCGGTAATAATCAAGTGAAGTATTTACTAAAATGCGTCGAAACCAGCTTTTAAATGGCTTTTCTTCATCATATAGATGAATTTTATCGAAAACTTTAAGAAAACTATCATTCAAAATTTCTAATGCATCTTCTCGAACAGGCGCATAACGAAGGCAAATTGACATAGCAAATCCAAAGTAGTGTTTATACAGCTCTTCTTGAAATTTTCGCTTTCCTTTTCTACAGCCTTTAAGCAGTTCCTGTTCGGTATACACTAAGTAATAAAAAATTTAATTGAGCTATAGTTTAATTAGAACATTCTTTAAAGTCAGCAGTTTTTTGGCGTAATAGTTCAACTAGTTCAGAAAGTTGATTTGGTTCATGCATGTATTCAAATGTTACTCGTTGCTTTAATCCATCAAGAAATATGAGTTCTATGTATTCTGCACCACCATCTGCACAATCGGGGCAACCAATAATAGGAGGTAGTTTTTTAATCTCAGAAATCGAAAGTATGCTTGAAATTGCTATAAAATCCGATTCAGATAAATCTGTAGTACATGATTTTGATGGAACATCTTGCCAAGACCATGTTGATTTAGTTAATCTTATTTGGTGGTCTGTGATTTCATATAAAGTTTGACAAAATCCAACGCACATTCCGAATGATGTTCCATAATTCAACTGTTTTAATTCATTAGTAAACAATGTGGGATTGCCTGTATAATTAGTACAAGAATTTATAAGAAGAAAGAGTAGTAGTAGTAGTAATAAGTAATTGATTTTCATAGCTATAAATAATTAGTATTCAGCCTAAAACGAAAAGTGTAAATCGCTAAAATAATCAGTCCTTTAAAAGATTTAAAAAGGAATAAACTGGATAAACCGAAAAGATTGATTTTAGAAATAGGCTGAACAAAAAAAGGATGTCAGAATTAATTAGCTGGGTTTAGAACTGTTCCAGCGAAAAGAAACGCATTTGTGGTACGCTCACGAATCATAAATACAAAAGGTTTATCGAACACATAATGGTCAATACTAGGAGCTGATGTTAATTCGACTCCAATTGTTGTTACCGCAGCGGCTTCTGTTCCTTCTTCGTTCACATCAACAAATGTATTTTGTTTAACAAATGAGACAAATAAATTTCCATTGTCACTTATTCCTCTCAAGTCAGCTAGATTTGGATCAAAAGCGTCAATCATTCCTAACGATTTTAATTGATTAGATAAAAAAGTTTGATAACTAAACGTGAACTTTGGAAGAATTACGGTTGCTTCTCTCCAATAATTTTGTTCACTTAATTGTGAAGTTAAGGTATTCCAAGTTTCAGCACTTAGGCGATCGTAAATTTCAGAAATGGAATAATCAGGCAAGAGTAAAATCATAGAAAAGTTTTTTCTTCCATAAGGAAGCTCTATAGCTCGTAAACCGTTAGATTCTGCAAAAATTAGATCAACATCGCCATGCATAAAAGGTGTTTTTATCGAATTGCCATTACTCAAATAGAAGTTTTGATCACTCGTATCGTCTTTATCAAATTGATTAGACCAATTTCCTTTGAAGTAAAGCGCATTCATTAAAAAAAGAACAGTACTTTGATTAATTTCATTTATCACCTTATTGATCTTACCATTAGTCTGTTTAGAAGCCCAAGAATTAATCGTTGAAACAGCATCAGCTCTAGCAAAGTCTAATCCTTTAACTTCTGCATTATAACTGTCTTTCAATGTTGATAGATAGTCTAATTTAACAGGAAATGATTCTCGATAAAAAATTGCATTAGCAACAGAGATATTCACTTTTGAATCAGCTGAGAGTAATTGGTCAAGCAAATTTTCATAACTACTATTAATGGTAGTAAACGATTGACCGCTATAGCCTAGCATGTCTTTCATTTGTGTAGCTGTTTCTCCATTGGTACCGTTAAGTAACATAGATAATGCAATAGAGGCACTAAGTGGAGATATCATAAGATTTTTATCTACTGGAACAGATTTGAATAATTGAATCCCAAAATTATTTGATTGAACCAACAATTCTTTTTGGGAATCATTGAGAGTTATTTGTTTTGGAGTATCAGGATCGTTTGAGTCATTGCTGAATAAATCACATTGAGTGAGAATGAGGCTCAAAAAAAGGAGAAATAAGACTGATGTTTTTTTCATTATAAGCTTTTTAGGTTGTTCTTATACCTCTAATACGAATCTCGGTAGTTGAATTGCTGCAAGGAGAGAAAATTTTATTTTTATAGATTACAAATTCGGACTTAGACCTTTTGTAAAGTTTATTAATTTTTAAAAGGTGAGCGTACTCCGAAAAGTAGTTTTTAGCAAACTATTCGTCGAATTCGTAGCATTTGGAAGGGTTTAAACCTAAAGAATTGACTTTTTGGAGACGACTCAAAGGTTCAATTTTGAAATAAAAATAAATAAAAACAATTTTCTATTCGCAAATAATTGTTATTATATCATATATGTCATTTCGTTATGCTGGCACCGACCCAACATCTCAGCCTTAGAACTTAACCTATAAAAAATTACTGCTTATGGTGTAAAAAGATTTTGACAGAGATAGCACTTCGTGGTTCTCCGATTCCTGTCGTGGCACGGGTTGACCTTTTTTTTGCAAAAACCAGTTAAGTTTGTTTATAAACGAAGTCCAAAAGGTAAGTTAGCTGAAAATTAAGAGCCGATTATATAAAAACTGAACTAGATTTCTAAAAGAGTTCGGGTTTTAAAAGAAAACTTCACATTTGGTACAAATAAAACTTTAGACAAAACCTACTAAAAGTAAAAGTATTCGTTAAAATAAATTAAAACCTATTCACGCAATTACAAAAGTCCCATAGCCTTGAACCAAACCTTCAATAGTCCCTATTTGAACTAAAATCCCTTGATTTACTAATTCTACAGCTTGTTCCAATTTTACAATCATCCCATCTTTAATCCATCCATCGAGAATTCCTGTTTCAATTTCTTTGATGGATATGGTTTTCATCCATTCTCCATTCGCATTCTTTACACCCGCTGTTTCTGAAGCCATTAATACGTTCTTCGCTTGCACTCCTTTTGCGAGTTCTTTTGTTATAGTATCAGCATTTACATTTAACCAACCGTAATTCGGATCAAAACCAATGCATGAAACTACAGGAATTCCGAATTCACAAAGTTTTTCAATGGCTTTAGGTTGAACACTTACAAAATCACCAACAAAACCAAAATCAATAAGTTCACCATTCATTAATTTCGGTGGTCTTTTCACGAACTGCATCATTTTTGCGTCAGAACTTGTCACCCCAATAGTTGAAAATTCGTTTTCGAGAAGTTTTTGAACGATGTTTCGATTAAGCTTTCCATGAACAAGTTCTAGCATTAATTTCATAATTGCTTCAGAAGTAATGCGTCTTCCAGCTATTTTCTGAATCGGAATAGAACGTTCTTCACACGCGCTATCAACTTGTTTTCCTGCACCATGAACAATAATGATAGTTGACGTTTCGGAAGCTAATTTTTTTACCATTTTGGGAATGAACGCCAGTTGTTCTTCAGAATCTAAAACGAAGCCACTAAGTTTTAAAATGGTAAAAGACATAAAAACGATAAAATTTTAATTAGTATTTAATTAGGAAAAACAAACAAGAAATAGCAAACTCCGACATCCGACATCCGACATCCGACATCCGACATCCGACATCCGACATCCGACATCCGACATCCGACATCCGACATCCGACATCCGACATCCGACATCCGACAATTAAATTAGACCCCAAATATGCATCATAAGAGCTTTTTGAGCATGCAATCTATTTTCTGCTTGCTGATAAATTACTGATCTTGGATGATCTAGAGCTTCATCACTCACAACTATATTTCTACGAACAGGTAAACAGTGCATAAGATGAGCTTCTGACGAATTGTTCAAGTGTTTTTCATTTACAGTCCAATCTGATAAATACTCATTTCTCAATTCTAAATCTTTATGTGGATTCTCAGGATGGTGCAATGAGTGCCACGATTTGACATAGATAATATGCGTATTTTCAGGAATTTCTGTTGAATACGAAAAATCGCCGCCAAATTCACGTGCTGATTTTTCAAAATACGCATCATATTTTGCCGAAAATCTAAACTCTGGAGGACAAACAACACGAACATCTTGTCCGCTTCGAACTCCAATTTCAACAAAAGATTGCGGTACTGCTCTTGGTAGTGGTTTTGGATGAGAAGCCCAACGTAAAACTATGGTACGTTTTTCTACTGTAGGATGTACTTCTTCCCATGTTAATCGATCAGCTAAACTTTGACAGGGATGCGAAACAGAACTTTCTAAATTGATTAATGGTACTTTTGCATATTTTTGGGCTTCTGTAAAAAAAGCATCTATAAACGGTTCATCATTTAAACCGCCAAAACCAAAACGACGAATTCCAATTGCATCAGCGTAGCCGCTTAATACATTCATTACATCTTTAATATGTTCTTGAGCCATTCCGTCCATCACGGCCATTGGAATATGTTCAATATGCCAGGTGTTCACGCCAGATTGCATTACTGAAACATTAGCCCCTAATTGCCAAGCCGCAACTTGAAAAGACGATTGTGTTCTTAACGAAGGATCGAAAAAAAGTAAAGCTAAAACTTTACCCCGGGCTACTGCTTGCTGTTTATACTCCGAAGCTTTTAATTCTTTTGCGGTTTCAATTATTTCATCAAGTTCGACCGATGTAAGGTCTGATAGATTTACAAAATGTTTCATGGTAAAGACTGGTAGTGATAAAAATCTATTGTTAAGTTTTAAAATTTAGTCGATTGTTGGCTTTAAAATCAAAGCTAAATCAGTAAAAAATTGCTCGAAAATTTCAAGTGGTGTATTAATTGGTGGCATCAAACGCATCACATTGGCTTGATTTGAAGAGCCTGTTATATAACCTTTTTTCATAAGTTCAGCCCGAATCTCTTTAGTATCTTCACTAAATACCAATCCAATTAAACAGCCTTTGCCTCGAATTCCAATTCCAATTTCTTCACAACGTTTTGTTGCAAAATCAAAAAGATCGATGGCATGATTCATTAAATTCTGATCTATAATTTCTTGAATTGTAGCTTTATGCGCAGCCATTGCAATCATTCCACCGCCAAAAGTAGTTCCCAAATCACCCGATTTAATATGAGATGATATGGAATTCGGCATAATAACAGCTCCAATTGGTATTCCAGAAGCAAGACTTTTTGCCATGGTGATTACATCGGGATAAACGCCAATGGTCTCGGAATAGGAAAAGGTACCCGTTCTTCCAACTCCCGTTTGAACTTCATCGAAAATGAGTAAGGCATTGTTTTGAGTACAAATTGTTCTTAGAAATTCTAAATCACTTTTTTGGAAACACCACATTCCGTTCATGGATTGAATCGGCTCTAAAATAACTCCACCTATGGGATAATTTTTAAAAATCTCTTCAATTTCTACATGATTATTAGCATCAACAAAATGAACTATAGGTCTTTCAGTAGCCAATTTTTTATGCATTTTGGCAGAATCAGTTGCTGAAATACTTGCTAAAGTTCTTCCATGAAAACTTCCTTTAAATGCAATTAAATGATGTTTACCAGTAACTTGCCAACTTATTTTGATGGCATTTTCGTTTGCTTCTGTTCCTGAATTGCAATAAAAAACAGATGATTTTTCAAATGGTGCAAGTGAACTCAATAATGCAGTAGCTTCTTCACGAAGTGATGAATGAACAACATTTGAATAAAAAATGAGCTTATTGGCTTGTTCAGAAATAGCTTTTACAACAGATGCTGGTGAATGACCAAGAATGGTAACACAATGTCCGCCATATAAATCGATAAATTCTTTACCTGATTCATCATATAAAAAAACTCCTTTTCCATGATCGGCATGAATAGGAAATCGAGCATAAGTTTGAACTTCAGGATTAAATAATATTTCGCTAGAACTCATAATAAATATTGAAAAAATTTAAAATTCCGACATCCGACATCCGACATCCGACATCCGACATCCGACATCCGACATCCGACATCTAAAATCCGACATCAAAGAATATATCCAGGAAAAAGTAAGCCAGAAGTTTCATCAAGTCCAAGAGCCAAATTCATATTTTGAATCGCTTGGCCAGAGGCACCTTTGGTTAAATTATCAATCGCAACTCCAACAACAGCAGATGTTCCTTTTTGAATCACTCCAATATTAGTGAAATTACTTCCAACTACGTGTTTTAGTTCTGGTAATTCGCCATCAATTAAGCGAATAAACGGTTTATTATAATACGCTTCCTCAAATAAAGTAATAAGCGATGGTTTTACTGCTGAAAAGGAAATAGAAGCCCAAATTCCGCGAGTAAATGGTCCAGAAAGTGGCGTAAATTGCAGGCTTAAATCCATTCCATACAAAGATTTAGCCGTTGCTTTAATTTCAACTTCATGTTGATGATGTAATACTTTGTAGGCTTTAACATTTCCAAAACGTTCTGAAAACTGAACTCCAGCTTTAAGTCCTGCTCCAGAACCAGTTGAACCCGTCATGGCAGTAATATGAAAAAGCGCATTAATTTGATTAGAAAGTAGTGGTAATAATCCCAACTGAATTGCAGTTGCAAAACAACCAGGATTTGCAATTCTATCTGCATGTTTAATTTTACCACTCATCCATTCAGCTAAACCATAAGTGAAACCTTCTCTCCAACGGAAATCAATACTTAAGTCAATAATGATTCCTTTGAAGGACTTTTTATCTAATTCAGAAACAATACTTGCTGCAGCTCCATGACTCACTGCCAAAAATATCACGTCATTTTTAGTGAGTGAAGCCTCGGTCGTTGAATAAATCTTTTCATCAAATTTTTCGGTTTGTAAACCGGGATAAATATCAGAAATGTATTTTCCCGCAGACTCATTACCGTAAAGCTTTACTTCTTTTATGTTTGGATGATAATGTAAAAGGCGAATTAGTTCTAAACCGGTGTATCCACTAGCGCCAATAATTCCGATTGTGTATTGTTTTTGACTCATGATAAATTTTATTTGCCTTGTAATTGATATTGTTGGGTAGAAATACCAATCATTTTACTAAATGCTGCTGCTTCGTTTCCACTCCATAAACCTGCATTTTCTCCATATTGATAACGTCCATTATTTAAAACAGAAAATTGAGATTCTGTAGATATTGGATAAATATTACCACGATAAACATATAATTCCACTGTACCGTGAATTCGTAATTGTGTCGTATCAATAAAAGCTTGAATAGCTTTAACTGCTGGATCGAAATACAAAGCCTCATGCCATAACAAACCCAATTGATCTGATAGTTGATCTTTCAATAATCTTTCATGTTTGCTCAAAATTATTTTTTCTAATTCGCGATGTGCGCAATACAAAAGTGCAGCAACCGGAGCTTCAAATCCAATTCGACCTTTAAAACCTAAAATAGTATCACCAGTGTGTAAACCTCTACCAATGCCATGTTTTATACCGATTTGTTTGATTTCAATTAACAAATCAAATGGATTATCAAAGATTTTCCCGTTCAAAGCAACAGGTAACCCGTTTTCGAACTGAATAGAAATTGTTTCAGGTTCATCGTTGAGCTCATGTGGAGGTTTTAGATTCGGGAATGCCTCAAGAGGAAGAGCGCTTCCACCTTTAACTGTATTTCCACCGCCAATGGTAACTCCCCATATACCTTCATTAATGGAATAAACAGAAGCTTTGCTAAATTCGAGCCCAAAATCTTTTTGAAGTAATTCAGCCATTTGCTCACGTTGAAATCCGTTTTCACGAATGGGAGTAAGTACATTAACCGATGGTGCAAGTGCACGAATAGCAGCATCAAAACGAATTTGATCATTACCAGCCCCAGTTGAGCCATGTGCAACTGTGTCACAACCAAGACTTTCAGCAATTTCGGCAACTTTTTTGGCTTGAATAAATCGTTCAGCTCCAACACAAAGGGGATAAGTACGATCTCTTAAAACATTTCCTTTAATTAAATAGGTAATTACATCATTATATAATTCTTGTGTTCCGTCAACAATTAGGCAATCTTTTGCACCAAGTAATAATGCTCTTTCTTTAAGTGCAGATTTTGCTTCATCATTTAGTCCAGTACAATCAACATTTACAGCAATTACTTCTGCTTGGTATGTTTTTGATATATATGGAATACAAAAACTTGTGTCTAAACCGCCACTATAGGCAAGCGCAACTTTTTTAATAGTCATTGATTATTTTAATAGGGTTGATGGATGTTAAATAAGCGCAAAAAAAAAGCAGTATTCTATCTGAATCCTGCTCTGAATAAAATGATTAATCGTTTTTTGCATGATTCTATAACTCGTCTTCAGAAAAAAGACGACGTCGGGAAAAAACAGTAGAACCAGCGACTAGATTGGAATGCTTCATGTGTTCAAAAAAAAGACATTTTTCGCAGAAATGCAATAGAATAGCACTAATAATTTTGTGAAATTTAAAAAAACCGTTAAGTTATTGTTGTGTTAAAAAAATTATTAGTCTGAAAGGTCGTGTCAAATGAAAAAGATATTCTTTTTCTGTGTTATTATTTTCTTTGCAATGAGTTCTAAAAGCTTTTCTCAGCAAAAATTCTCAGGAGATACTTGGGAAAATGTTAAACGTACGGGTTCAGGAACGCTTACAATAACTTATGTAGAAGCACCTGCATTTGTTTATAAAGACGCAAAAGGTGAGCTACAAGGAATTTGTATTGACATTTTAAACAGTTTTGTTAATTATGTTCAAAACTCATATAAAGTAAAAATTAATGTTAAGTTTGATGGCGATGGTTCAAATTTTAGACAATTTTATGAATCAGTAAAGAACAGTTCTGGTGGTGTTATTGGTTTGGGTAATGTAACAGTAAAAGAAGATAGAAAAAAAGAAGTTCAATTTACACCACCTTTTATCAAGAATATTGCCCTATTGGTCACAAATGCTGATGCTCCTGAGGTAACAGATCCTTCAGAGTTTAGTACCAAATTAGCAGGGTATAAAGCTATTGTACCAAAAGGAACAACGCATGATAAGCGTATGCTTGAATTAAAAAATAAATATTTTCCTGAATTGGTCATTGAATATACTTCATCAAGTTTCGAAGCTATGGAACGTACTATAGCAGAGAAAAAATCAATTTGCTTCCAAGATATAGCACTGTATTGGGACTATAAAGTAAAAGGATCGCCCGTAAAGTATATTAATTTTGAAACAGAAAAAGGCGAAGAATTGGCTATGATTTTACCATTAGATAGCGACTGGAAACCACTTTTTGATGAATTCTTTTCTGTGGGCACAGGATTTAAATCAAGCAATATTTACCGTACAAGTTTAATTAAGCACTTAGGTACAGAAGTCGTGCAAATGCTTAAAATGGCTCAATAAGAAATAGATTTATTTTTTATCAAAAAAACGATAACCCTCTTCTAATTTATGGATGAGGGTTTTTTTTGTCTCAGAATTTGTGAATGATGCTAAAAGGGCATTTTTATTTACCTCAAAGAACTGTTCTATTCCCCAGCCAAAAGACTGGTGCAATTTTGCATATTCTTTTGCCAGATTTATTCCAGTAATAGTTCTTGTGTCTGTATTCACACTTAAAGACACTCCGCTTTTTCTTAGTGAATCAATAGGGTGAGTTAAATATGTTGGGAAAACATCAATTTGAATATTGGTTGAAGGGCAGACTTCTAAATGAATATGTTCGCTTCTAAGTTTTTGTACTAAATCAGAATCTTGAATGCTTTTTACTCCATGCCCAATTCGCTTAGGTTTTAATTCTGCTAACGTTTCCCAAACACTGAGAGCTCCTTTAGCTTCGCCTGCATGTGCTGTTATGGGAATCTGATCTTTATGAGCTTTTTTGAATGCTTCTTTGTGTTCTTTTAGGTTAAATCCTGCTTCATCGCCTGCAATATCAAATCCTACAACACCTTTTCCTTGAAAATGACTTGCTAATTCAACAGTTTCCATGCTTTTTGAAGAATCAAAATGTCGTAAAGTGCATAGAATTAAACCAAATTGAATACCTAGTTGATGGTTTAGTATTTCTAATTCGTTGCATAAAATAGAAGTTACATCAAAAGCAGTTAAGCCTTTTTGAATATGAAGATGTGGCGCAAAACGGATTTCAGCATAAATAACATGGTCATGAATTAATTGCTGAATTACATCTTGAAGTGATGAACGTAATTGCTGTTCATTTTGCATTAATTCAATTTGCTGACCCGTATAGGTAAGAAAATGAGCTAAATCTCTAAATTTTGCGGGTCCGATAAATTCATTTTTATAGTCATTTTCACTTAATTCCTGTCTATACTTATGAACGAACTCATAACTAAGAGAACAATCTAAATGAACATGAAGTTCAACTTTCGGAACTTGTGAAAAATAATCTGATGGGAAAGTTTCCTTAAACATAAAGTAAGCTCAATCTAATGCTAAAATCAAATTACGTTGCGAATACTGGTAATTTGAATAGCTATCTCCAAATAGTAGTACATCTTGTTTTACAAAGGTAAGAAAACTATTATTAACCCTGAAAACGCTTTTTTAATCATTAAATAAGGTATTTGTAAAATGAATCAAATTGAAACACCAGCATTTTTAGTGGATTGGAATAAAACACGCGAAAATGCTGAAATGATGATTCAAAAAGCAAAAAAAGCTTCTGTCCGTCTTCGTCCACATGTGAAAACACATAAAACTATTGAAATAGCGGCTTTTCAAACTCAAGATGAAGGGAATCCAATTACAGTATCTACAATTGCGGAGCTTATATTTTTTTATCAATCAGGCTTTAAAGATTGTACGTATGCAGTTCCGATTACTTATGAAAAATGGAAAAAATTAGCATTAAATGAAGCGTTAAATCTGAGTCCAATAAACTTTTTGACGGATGATTTGCAAACATCAATTCTAATTAATGAAAAAGCTAAAGAATTAAATAAAACAGTTAATCTCTTTCTGAAAATAGATTCAGGTGCTGGTAGAGCAGGTCTACAGCCTAAATCGGCGCGTTTACTCGAATTGGCAACTTATGTAGAACATGCAGCTAATCTAAACTTAATAGGATTATTAACTCATGCTGGGCATTCGTACAATACAAGCGAAGTTGAACAAAAAAGAGAAATTGTAAATCAAGAAATATTAAGCATAGTTGATTCAGCAGAATGGCTCGAATTACAAGGTATTCCTATTAAAGAAAGAAGCATTGGTAGTACCCCAACAATGATTCAAGATGTTAATTTAAAAGGAATTACAGAAATTAGGCCAGGAAATTATATTTGGTTTGATTTATTTCAATTTCATAGAGGAAATTGTGAACTAGATCAAATTGCTTGTTCTGTTTTAACGGCAATAATTGGTGTTTGTCCTGAAAGGAATACAATATTAGTGGACGCCGGTGCTTTAGCCTTATCGAAAGATGCTGGATTTTATCAAGATGGGAAAGTTTTATATGGGCAAATTAAGAATCATCCTGATTGGGAGTTGGTACAACTTTCACAAGAACATGGTATTGTTCATATTGAGAATACTGATTGGACAAAACTTAAAGTAGGTAATTATCTAGAGATTCTACCCAATCATTCGTGTTTAACAGCAGCTTGTTTTGAGTTCTATTTATGTAGTGAGAATGGAAAATATCATCAAAAAATAAAGCCAATAAAGTTTTTTTAAATATAATATGCAAATTGTGTATAAATAGAAGCTACTTTTTTATATTATACTGTTCAAGTTTACAGAGGATAACTGTGGTATTATGTGGAACCGGGTTAATATTTTCAAGTATATTATTGTAAATTGAACAAAAATCTTTTTCATTCTTAGCAAAATCTTTATTATTCTAAGCATGTTTGAGAAAAAACTTCAAGCCATAAACACTTAAATTCAATACTTATGAAACTACAAAACATAACTCTCTTTTTGTTAGCATTGGTTGTAATGGCTGCTTGCGGTGGCGGTACAGCTCCAGCACCACAACCAATTGATAACACTCCATCATGGTTCTTAAATCCTCCAAAAGACACTAAGGAATTACTTTATTCTGTAGGTGTTGGAAAGTCTCGAGATAAATCAACTGCACGTCAGAAAGCAATTGCTGAAGCTGGTAATGATATGGGCCGAAAAATTGAAGTAAAAGTTCAATCTTTAGCTAAAAAATTTACTGAAGAAATCACAGAAGGTGACAAATCTAATTTCACCGAAGTTTGGACAAATGCAATTCGTAACGTTGTAGATCAAAGTATCAAAGGTTTATCACAAGAAAATGGATCTTTATTGTCAGTTGATGCTGGAACTCAATATGAGTTTTATGTTTTAATGACCATTCCTGTTCCTGGTGTAACATCTGCTTTAGATAATACTTTATCACGTGATAAAGAAATGTATGCCAAATGGAAGTCTTCCAATGCATTTAAAGAAATGGATGAAACTATAGCTAATGGTAAAGAATAAGTATTCTTTAAATTTAGTTTTACTGTTAACTCTATTTATAACAGGTTGTTCAGGCTCTAAATCATCTAGAGGATCTGAACAGCCTGTTGCTGTTTTAGACATGCCTATTACAGTTGCGGATCAATCCCAAATGTATCCATCTTGGTTTGTAAATCCACCTGAGTTTGTTCATGGTGTTGGTATTGCTTCTTACAACTCTAGAAAAGAGCAAGAAAGTTTTGATGAAGCATTCTTGTTAGCAATTGAAGATTTAAATAGTAATGCATTTGCTTGTGTAACTATTGAAGACTTTATTAGTGAACGAGAGTATTACAAAGAAGAAGAAGTAGCAATAACAGAGAAATATAATTTCAAGAATGTTGTCAAAATTGATTCAAGTATAAGTGGTGGTTTTGTATTTATGATGGTTTCAGTTGAAAAGCAACCTCTTAAAACAAAGAATATTATTATTGCAAATACTACATTTCGGTTTACTTCTGATAATTCAGTAACTCTAAAGACAGCTGATAAACTTGTGGCAAAAGGTGCAGGAAGCCCAGCACGTATTAACGTTTATCAAGCATGGGCTCTTTCAAAACGTGCATCTTTAAGAGTTTTAGCTGGACTTACTAATATGAATGTACGTTCTTTAGATAAAAAGACAACTGACGACTACAATAAAATAACCTATGTTAGATCTCGTATTTCTTTACGAAATATACGGGTTGTTAAACGATGGATTGAAAATGATGAGTTTTGCACGGTTTTAGAAGTGTCAAACTCAAATCTTTCGAACGTCTGTTCTGAATAAGAATATATAATTTATAGATTTAGGGATAAAATTATGAATAAAAAATTACTTACAATTCTGCTAATTCTTCTACCATTCGGAGTTTTTGCTCAAACGTATGAAGAACAAAGAAAAGCAGATAGTTTAGCTTTTGAGCTTTATAAGCAGCATGCTAAAGAAGGTATTCTCGCATCTAAAAAAGCGTATGAAGACTATAGAAAAAAAGAATTAGAAGCCTACGAAAATTATAAAAAAGAAATGACCGAATTGTGGGGCGACTACAAAGACCGAACAAAAAAAGATTGGGTTGAATACAAGGATAATGGAAGAACTAGAACCGCAGTTGACTTTGAAAAAGGAACTGCTCGAGTTGAAATTATTGTAGACTCAAAAGAAGATGTAGAAAAAGCTAAAGCAGAAATGAAAGAAAAGCTAGTTAAAACATTTGATGATAAAGGGACTGAAAGGGAATTTCCAATGCCTGAACCTAAAGAAAAAGCTAGTGGCCCTGAAGTTTACAATCCTACAGATGTCCCAAATTATGAACCAACTCAACCTGAAAAAGAAGATAAGCCCAAACCTGAAGAAAAAAAGGAAAAAGCTCCTCAACCAGAACCAAAGCCAGCTTTGGAAAAACCAGTTCTAACTAATCAATTACCTGATAACGCAACTACTCCAAAAGAAAAAGAAGCTTTAGCTGAAAAAATCTCAAAGGAGAATGTGAAAACGAAGCAGGTAAAAGGCGCAGATGGCAAAGAAAGAACTGTGGTTTATGTTGATTTTGATTTAGCAAAAAACCATGTAGAACAAAGAGCAAAAGAGTTTCAAGAAGTAGCGCATAAATTTGCAGAGGAATATGATTTAAGTCCAGCCTTGGTCTTTGCAATTATGCATACGGAGTCTCATTTTAATCCACTAGCGAAATCAGCTGCAAATGCATATGGGTTAATGCAAGTTGTTCCGACTAGCGCAGGTAGAGATGCCTATAATCGCCTGTATAAGAAAGACGGCGTTCCAACTCCAGAATATTTATTTAAACCTGATAAAAATGTTCAGATGGGATCAGTCTATTTAAGAATATTGGCATCTGGAAGTTTTAAAAAAGTAACGGATCCTCAAACTCGCGAGTACATGATTATCTGTGCTTATAATACAGGTGCAGGAAATGTTTCTAAAGCATATATCGGAAACTTTAATATTGGTAAAGCTATTCCGAAAATAAATGCAAAAACACCAGAGGAAAATTATGAATTCTTACTTAAAAATTTACCTTACGAAGAAACAAGGGGATATTTGAAAAAAGTAAGTGACCGTAAAAAGATTTACGAAAGCTGGTATAAAGAGAAATAAAAAATCATAGCTCCCAAAGGTGATCGGAAGCTATGACAGCAAATAAACGGTATGTAAAAAAAGTGTTTTGTTACAAAGATTTAAAACAACTTTAACTAAATTATTGATTTAATTCAGTCTTCTTTTCATTTGTTGGAAATCTTGTCTGTAAGTTTCTCCGCCTCTCAAACGTAATCGTGTTAAAGATTGCTGTAAATAATTAATACGTTGTACTAAAGGTACGCCTGACCATTCCATTTTCCCTTTAGCAGCGGCATATCCATTTCCCGTATTTTTCATGCTTGTTAAATAGCTTATTGACTCTTCAGGTGCATAACCTGCTCTATAAGAATAAACCATTCCCCAATAATCTGCTTCGATTTCATATTTATCTAAACGAGGTTTTGAAATATAATCGAATATTTCATCAGCCCATTCGGAGAGTTCTTCATCTATTTTTGCATAATTGGAAGTGTCTTGAATTGTATCATTCATTTCATCGAAGGCATTTGATGCCGCAATTCTTGGTCTTCGACGTTTATATTCTTGCATACCGTGTTCAAAGGTTAAATGGGCAACTTCATGAGCAAGAAAATGAGCTAATTCAGCTTCAGAATTCATTAGTTTAAGTGCGCCTTTAGAAATAAAAATGTATCCACCTGGAACCGCAAACCCTGCAATTTCATCTGTATTTAGAACTTGAATTTGCACCGGAATTTCATCTCTATGGGAATTTTCGACCATAAAAAGAGCCAAATAGTTTAGATATTCTAAAAGAACTTGATCTTTAACCAAACCTGCTCCAGCAAGAACAGAAGCAATAGCAAAACCTGTTTCATCTAAGGTAGGATCATGTTCAGGAGCATCGTCTAAGTTAAGAGGTAATGCTCTTCTTCTATGAAACCATGTTACATCAGCAATTTTACTCTTTCTGAAGTCAACATACGCTTTCCAATCAATTCTATTTTCAAAATGAGAAGTTAAACCTGTCTCTGTTCGTTGACCTTTTTTAGCTTTATATTTTTTTGCAAATCCTTTTACTGCCGCCGCAACTTCAGCTTTTGATGCTATGAGAGATTTTTGTTCTTCATCAGGATCAATTTCACCAAACGCTTCTTTAATTTTGTTTTTAACAGCAGATTGACTTTTTTTAATTCCTTTTCCTTGTTTCTCGGAAAGAGAAGAAGCAGGAACCCATCCTTTTCGTCCATCAATAGTAATTTCATTCCAAGTACCATCTTCTTTAATCACTTTAACTTGAAGATTAGCATTTAATCTTGAAACAAATTCGAAATACGCACCTGGCCCACTTCTTAAGTCAACGGGGTGCCGTGTAAATTTATTCGTTATAGTTTCAGTTTGAGCTGAAACCTGGGTAACGGTTAGAACCAGTAGCAAAAATAGTAGCAGTTTATTTTTCATAGGTTTATTTAGTTTTGAGTTCAAAAACTCCGTTCCATTCTTGTTGAGGTGGATTTAATTCAAAAGCTTCAATTCGCTTTATGTAAGTGATTGATGGACCGTCGTTAGGTAATAATTCAAGGACTTTTAAAAGTGATTTTTTAGCGTCTCCCCATTTACGTTTGTAATAGAATTGGAGTCCATTAGCATAAAAGTTTAACGCTGTTTGTAATTCACTTGTTGCCAAATGACCATCATTTTTTGCCATAAGTTCGTAAACTTTAACAGGGGTTGATTTTCCTTTAACAATTAATCTGTCTAATTCTCTGCAAATAAAATCATCTTTTACATACGTATAAGTAAATTCTGATATCATCACATTGGTCCCAAAGTTTTTATTAGCGGGTTCTAAACGAGCGGCTAAATTTACAGAGTCTCCTAGTACAGTGTAGTTAAATCGTTCAGCTGAACCGACGTTTCCAACAACCATAAATCCTGTATTTACTCCATAGCGAGTTGATGTAACAGGTTTTCCTGTAATTTCCCATTTTTCTTGAAGTTGAACCATAAGTTCTTGCATTTCTATAACACAGGCACAAGCATTATAGGCATGTTTAGGGTCTTCAAGTGGGGCGCCCCAAAAAGCCATTATGGCATCACCTATATACTTATCTAATGTTCCTCTGTGTTTGAATACTAAATCGGTCATTTCTGTTAAATATTCATTTAAATAAGGTACTAGTTCTTCAGGTGGCATTCCTTCTGAGATCGTTGTAAAACCTGCTAAATCAGAAAATAGAACGGTTAATTCTTTTTTATCTCCTCCCAATTTTAAAGATTCAGGATTTTCTATTACTTGATTAACTAGTTCTTTCGGCACATAGCGACTAAATGCTTGTTTTAGCCATTTTTTATTATTTTCTTCAGTAACGTAACGTGTTGTAAATGTTATGGTTAGTGAAAGTAGATTTACAATTGTGATTTCAGCCGTTGGTAACCAAATTCTAAATTCACTAAATAAATACAGACCAGCCGCTATAAGTCCAATTACCCAAGCAATTGAAAAAGGAATACTGATTTTTGGTAAGGCATAAAAGATGGAAACACAAATAAGAAATATTCCAATAAGAAGTATGATCCATTTTTGAGACCCAGAAACGGGATGTAAAAAGTCTTGATGTAATAAATTTGCATACACTGTTGCTTGAATTTCTACCCCAGGAAATGGTTCAATACTAGAAAATGGAGTAGCTTTTATGTCGGCAAGCCCTGGAGCTGAAGCTCCGATAAAAATGGTATGCCCTTCAATGTTAAGGCGATCATTAGAGGTTAGTTCTCCTGTACTTTGCCATTTTACAGCTTCTCTTAATAAGGCTACGAATGAATATTGAGGAAATGTACCATCAATTGAACCACCTTTTTTGTACCAGTTTATTAAGTATAAATCACTTTTTTGGTAAGGAACAGAAATAGAATCTAAACCACTAATTTCAAGTTTATTGTTCTTAAATTGAGCTGGAATATTAGTTCTCGGATGATTGGATAATAAAGCAGCTAAGGATAGTGCGGGAATGGCAAGTGAATCATTAAATGAAAGTAATTGTGTGTAGCGAATAACACCATCAAATGAAATTGGAACGGCCGCATTGCCTATAGATTTGCTTGCATCAAAAAGTTCGGGAATGGGAAGTGAGGAGAATAGTTTTTGTTGTGCTGGAAAGGGTTTTTTGTTGATATAGAAAAAACCATCTGGTGGGGAGAGTTCTAATTTTGTTTTTTGCCCTGCAATAGTCACATTATTAGATCTATAAAAAGCATCTGAGAGTTCTAAATCAGATTCTGAGCCAACAATATCTTCTCGGTTAAAATCTGGTTGATCAAACAAAACATCGTAAACAATCTTTTTGGCACCTTTTTCATATAAATAATCGTTTACTAAGCCATAAACTTCTCTTGGCCAAGGATAATATAATCTTAATTCGTTTCCCATAACCCGCATACTTTGTTGGTCAATCATAACCATTGAGATATCTTTGTAAGCATAATCTCTTTGATAGCGGATAAACTGATTATCTAAAAATGTATGCTCAATAGATCGAAACACTCCAGCTTGATCAATTAAGAAACTTAGCCCAGATAGTAAAACAAATAAAATTAAGGTGTATTTAAATCGGTTCATTAAACCCTGATTTATTGCTACTTTAATTTACTCATTAATAGTAAGTATTTCTTGTGCAATAACACAGAAATGAACCAAAAAAATAACAAAAAAAGGCGACTGAAATAGATTCAATCGCCCTTTTCTTTTAGTTTATATCTTATTGAAAATTATGCAATATCAATTAATCTTGATTGATCATTTTTTACTTCTAATTTTGGAATAGTTAGATGTAAAAGACCATTTTCATATTTTGCTTTAATCTCATTTTTGTCAGCTATTTCTGGAAGTGTGAAACTACGTTTGAATGAAGAGTAATTAAATTCACGTCTTTTGAATGAATCAGATTCGGTTGTTGCTTCATCTGATAGTTCAGCAGCTATCGTTAAAAACTCATTATCCAAACTTATTTTGAAATCCTCTTTTTTTAATCCTGGTGCTGCTAATTCGATGGAATAATCAGTTTCGGATTCTTTAATATTAACAGCTGGAATTTGACGTAATGTAGATGAATTTCCAAAGAAATCATTTACAGGTTTTTCAAAAAGAGTGTCAAGTAATGAACTGAAAGTAGGGTTGTAATCGTTTTTAAATCTTACAAGTGTCATTGTTTTTTCCTTTTAGTGTTATAGTTGCAAGAATCTATTTACAAGACAAATGCCAATCAAAATCTTAAGAAAAAATGACAGTATAAGTAATTGATAATATACAACTTGTCATGTATTGTATGCCATATTTGCAAGCGAACTGAAATTTTGTCAATCAGAGAAATTCTTCCAAAAAAAAAGCACATCCGAAATAAGATGTGCTTTAAATAAAAGAAATGAGATTTAAGCTAAAACTGGTTTTTCAACCAACGTGTCCGATTCTAACTTTCCATCGCGTAGTCGAATAATTCTTCGTGCATGTTCAGCGATTTCTTCTTCGTGAGTTACAACAATTATCGTATTTCCTTGTTGGTATAAGTCTTCGAAAATCCGCATAATTTCTTGACCTGTTTTGCTATCTAAGTTTCCAGTAGGCTCATCTGCTAATATAATACTTGGATTATTAACCAAGGCTCTCGCAATTGCAACTCTTTGTCGTTGCCCACCAGAAAGTTCGTTTGGTTTGTGATGAACTCTGTCTCCAAGACCCACTTTTGTTAAGGATTCTAATGCTTTTTCTTTACGAACGGAAGACTTTAATCCAGCATAAATAAGAGGTAATTCAACATTTGAAAGGATATTAGAACGAGGAAGTAAATTAAATGTTTGAAAAACGAAACCAATCTCTTTGTTTCGAACTTCAGCTAATTGGTCATCAGATAGTTCACTAACACGGTGATTATTCAGGAAATATTCCCCATCGCTAGGTGTGTCTAGGCAGCCGAGAACGTTCATCATGGTAGATTTCCCTGAGCCTGAAGGCCCCATTATGGCAACGTATTCGTTTTTACCAATTTCTAGAGTTACACCATTTAGAGCTCTAACAATGGTATCTCCCATCACATATTCTTTTTTTAAATCCTGAATACGGATTAAAGCATTGTCACTCATGAATTAATTTTTTTGAATTTGTCATTATTAACTTGAACATCATCACCATCACTTAACTCGTTCGAAAGAACTCGATAACTTCCCACAACTACTTCTTCACCTGCTTCTAAGCCTGAAAGAATTTGAATATGAGTGTCATCTGAAATACCTGTTTGAACTTCACGCATTTGAACTTTGCCATCAGCGACTACAAAAACAACTCGCCTTAAATCTTCTTTTGGGATAAGTAAATCAGAGTTTGTAGTAGTTACAGAATCGGTTTTAGTAGCAGTTGAATCAGATTTTGCTGATTTATCTGATCGTTTCTTTTTTAATTTAGAATAGTCTCTAACGGTAACTGCCTGAATTGGAACAGCAACAACCTCAGAAACTGTTTCTGTTTTGATATCAACAGAGCCAGACATTCCGGGTTTAAAATTAGGAACAAATGTTTTGTTTTCACTTTTACTAACAGTCTGAATCAATCTTCCTTTAGAAGCAGCGGTATTGTGAACGGCGATTACTCTTATTTTAACATCATAATCGGTTACTTGTTCAGTAGTTCCATTTCCTGTTAAAGTTGCTGAGTTTGCAATTTCGGTTACAACACCTTGGAAAGAACGTCCAGGGTAAGAATCTACTTTAATAGAAGCGGAATCGCCAAAAGCTACGTTAACAATATCGTTTTCGTTAACTTTAACTTGAACTTCCATTTGTTCAAGTCGAGCAATTCTCATTACTTCAGTACCTGTCATTTGAATAGCACCAACTACACGTTCACCTTTTTCAACATTAAGTTTACTAATAGTTCCGTCAATTGGAGCAAGAATAGTTGTTCTTTGTAATTCTTTTTGTGCTCTATCTAATTGTGCTTCAGCGTTTTGAACGGTGTATTCACTTGCTTTTAAACTTGCTTTATCTGCTTCGTAAGATGCATTGGCAGTTATAAAATCCATCTCAGCAACTAATTTTTTTTCAAATAATTCTTTTTGACGTTCAAAATTAGCTTTGGAACGAATTAAATTAGCTCGTCCTATTTCAAGATTTGCTTTCATTGAAAGAACGTTCGCCCGTAATTGATCTACAGAAGCTTGATAGACATCTGGATTAATTCTTAAAAGGAGATCATTCTTTTTAACCATATCACCCTCTTTAATATATAGCTCAGTAATCTCACCTGAAACATCAGGAGTAATAATTACTTCTATTTCAGGTTGAATTTTTCCTGATGCTTGAACAATTGATGTTATGGTTTTTAATTTAGTCTGAGCAGTTTCTACTTCTTTGCCTTTTGGTTTTCCTCCATACCAGCCAAGAGATTTGCCGAGC
>Ga0210012_1000871_pt1 | contig 32086 bp, 25 predicted proteins | sample CryGeymeta201504_FD_183974 | JGI IMG/M metagenome (GOLD analysis project Ga0210012, IMG submission 183974) | Groundwater microbial communities from Crystal Geyser aquifers in Utah, USA - Crystal Geyser metaG 2015-04 (SPAdes) (version 2) | ecosystem: Environmental > Aquatic > Deep subsurface >... | reverse complement strand
GTCTTTTAAATGTACTATTGACGTATTCATAGAGGTTTTGTCTGTTTGTTTGTTTTTGTTTGCAATCAAAATTTACAATAACAAAACCTCTTTTTGTTTTTACAGACACACTTTTTGGATAACTATCTACATTAACACACTGTTGACAAAACTTGTAGTTTTTTAGAAAATTGATGCAAATCCGTCAATTATAAGTAGAACTTGAATAGGATTGTACGAACGTGATATCCTAAAAAAAAAATGAGCCTATTATCAATCAGGAAATTCTGGCATTCAAACTGATATTGTTGCACTAGATGCTTATTTGGACGATCCACATACGAATTCGACATTATTAGCGAGATATAATCAGTTATTAGGATTAGGAAAACCGTTTGCCTTTGCAGAGATTAGCCCCAACAATAATCGAACTGATGGTCAATTTGACTATAATAATTGGCTAAATGCCATTCGCAATCGTTTTGGTCAAACTACATTTTTTATGGTATGGGACGACTTCAATTCAATAAAAATTGCACCTACTTCTAATTTAAATGCAAGTAGTTTGTATAATTCCTACGATTGGATGTTAAATAGAGGTGAAGAATCGTTGCGTTAAGCATCATGAAGATTCAATAAAATACTCACTATAAAATGTTGTATTTATTTTATTTAAGCTTTTTCAAATTTTTCAGCAAATTCGAAAGATTTGGCAAAAAGTTTTTTTTGAGTAAACCTAACATGTAGAACTAAGCATTTAAACAAGACGCAAAAAACCTTTTTACGTCTTGTTTAACTATTTGAGGAATAAGTGTATACTATTAGTCTGCATTTACAATAAGAAAAATATTTTATCACCATTATGCAACTACTTAAACGTATTCTCATCAGTTATTCTTTACTATTTTTAGTTTCTTGCCAAACTAAATTATCTGAAATAACACCAAATCTTAGCGAAAAATACGCATCAACAAAAGAGCCTTGGGAAAAAGAGGTTTCATCTTTGTTAGCTTTAGACACTCTTGAAATCTACCCTAGCAACCCCTATTTATTTATGGGAAGTTCGAGTATTCGTCTTTGGGAAACATTAAAAGAAGACATGAGTCCATTACCTGTAATACAAAGAGGTTATGGTGGTGCTCAATATTCCGATTTAATTCATTTTACTGAACTTTTTATTAAGCCCCATAAACTTGGTGGAATTGTAATTTTTGTTGCAAATGATATTCGCGCCCAACCCGATGACAAAACTCCAGCAGAAGTACTTGCATTATTTAAAGAAGTAGTTCGAATTTCAAGGAAAACACACCCTAACATTCCAATTTATTCCATTGCTATTACACCAACAAGATCTCGTTGGAAAGCTTGGCCTGAAATAAAAATATCAAATGAACTAGTTAAAGCATATTGCAATAAAACTGACAATGTACATTTTATTGAAACAGATAGTGTTTTTTTGGATGAAAAAGGCGAACCAATAGATTCATTATTTAGAGAAGATAAACTTCATTTAACAGCAGACGGTTATAAAGTTTGGACTAAAATAATTAGAAAAAATCTAGGTTTATGACAAAAAAAAGCCACTCTTTTACAAGAGTGGCAAAAACGTTTAAAACGTGCTGCTATTAATAGCTACGACGTTCTCTAGATTGGTAGCCGCCGCCGCCGTTACGATTTCCACCGCCGCCGCCGTTACCACCACGGTAACCACCACCGCCACCGCCACGATTACCGCCGCCAAAACTACCTTCAGTTTTAGGACGAGCAACAGCTACAGAAATAACTTTTCCGTCATACTCAGCTTGGTTTAATTCGTCAATTGCTTTTTGACCTTCTGCATCATTTTCCATTTCAACGAAACCGAAACCGCGTGAGCGACCTGTTTCACGATCTGTGATTACTTTTGCGGATGATATTGTTCCGTATTCTTGAAATAACTCAGTTAAATCATTTGATTCGATGCTGTAACTGAGGTTTGAAATATAAATGTTCATGTAATTGTATAAATAAATGTTGGTTGTAAAGATGAAGAAGCAGAAGGGAAACAAAATGAGCTAGTAGTAGCAATAAAAATATTAGAGTCAACCAATTAGATAAAGTGTTGCGGAATCTGATATCATCGAGCATAAAGATAGGTAGATAATCGCTTAATACCTAAAAATCCTTTTTTTTATTTATTGTAACTAATTGTTTTACAATTAAATACTAAAAATTTATTGTTTTTTAAAGACATAAAGTTCACCGCATTTTTAATAGACTTTACAGGGCAATTTACTTCACATTTTGACTTTTGAGTCCACTCCAAAAAGTCAATCCTTTTGGTTTGCACGCTTCCAAAACCTACGAATTTGACGAACATTTGCTAAAAACTACTTTTCGAAGTACACTCACCTTTTAAAATTTATTTCTTGTCCCGAACTCGAGTTATAACAGTTCATGTTAAAATTAATTTGCAGCTTTACTAACATTTCCAGCTTTGTCCACAACATGGACTCGTATTTTTAAAATGTTTTCAAATTCTTTAAGACCTACAATTGGTTCTACTTTTTTCGATTCTATAGTAGCTGAGATTCCTAAACTATCGCTTTCATTCGTATTTTCAACAGCAACTTGTTGCAGTGAATCAGCAACGACCATTGGGTTACTTGCTGTAGTTATATCTTTTAGCACTTGGGTTGGTTCTGCTTTTATTGCTATTGGTTTAACTACTTTCTTTTCTTTTTGAGTCGCGATAGTAATTGTTGGCGAATCCGCTGAAAATATTTCATACACCCAACCTGAATCATACTGTTTGTAAATAAGCACTTTGGATAAGTTATTTACTTCAGGGTGCGACCATTCAATTTTCAATGAATCACTATCGTTCATTACTTTAATTTGTGGTGGCTTTGGTGCTTTATTATCAATCCATGGTGACGCAGGAATTAGCGCTTGACTTTTGTATGGATCATTTTTTAAATCATTTGCAAAAACTGGGAATTTCAAATGTGGTGCAATACTCCAATGAATTAATCCCGGAGATTTAGGTAACATTCCTCGAGTTATCATAATTTGATTAAAGGTTTCATCCATTATGTTTGAACTATCTCTTCCGCTTAAACTAATTCCTGGCCACAAATGGCGTTGTTTAAAATTTTGTTCTTGCCACCAGCCTAGTAAAACCGGAAAACTTTGAGGTATTTTATTAATAGTCCAATATAATTGAGGAGCAAAATAGTCTACCCAGCCTTCGTTTAACCATAATTTGGCATCTGCATACAGATTTTCATATTGATCGAAGCCTTTAACAGATTCAGGATAACCTGGTCGCCATATTCCAAAAGGACTTATACCAAATTGAACATACGGTTTCTCTTTTTTGATAGAAGTATATATGCGTTTGATAAATTTATTAACAGCATCACGACGCCAGTCGCCTTTGCTTAACTTTCCACCTTCTTTTTGATAGGCATAATAATTTGCTTCATCAGGAAAATCTTTGTCATTATTATAACTCGGATAAGGATAAAAATAATCATCCATGTGCATTCCGTCTATGTTGTATCGGCGAACGATATCCATTATTACATTAAAGGAATGATCTTGAGTTAATGGATGTGTAGGTTCAAACCAATAATAACCGCTTGATAATTCATGAACGACACCCGCCATTTTTTTTACCATTGAACTATCTGAAATTGGACCTCCATCTTTGTGATGAGCACGATAAGGATTTACCCAAACATGTAAATCCATGCTTCTTTTATGTGATTCTTCAATCCAAAATTCAAGTGGATCATAAAATGGTTCTGGCGCCTTACCTTGAACACCCGTTAGATAATAACTCCAAGGTTCCAAATCTGATTTATAAAAAGCATCCGCTTGTGGTCTAGCTTGAAAAATAACAGCGTTAAAATTCATGGATTTCATAGAATCTAGAATTGCCATTGCCTCAATTTTCTGAGAATCAACGGGCATTCCAGGGCGTGATGGCCAATTTATATTTGCAACAGTGGCAACCCAAGCACCACGAAATTCTCGCTCGATGTACGGAATTTCAGAATCGACCTTGTTTTGGTAATTATTTGTGCCTGAACATGAAGCAATTGTTCCCAAAACAACTACTAATAGAAATAACTGTTTAACCATGGTTTAATTTATTAGTTTAAACTTACTATTGATTTTTAAAATACGGATGTTATACTAGTTTTCTATATCCATTCCACCCAAATGAGCTTCTAAACAGAGTTCGGGATAAGAAATTAAACTAAAAACAGGAAAAATAAATGTCGTCTTACCAGGATCTAACCCAGAATCTCTGCCTAATTGGGTAATAAATTCGAGATATCATTTCTTTGGAATGCCCTCTTTATCAATTTGGTGATTTAATTCGTGTTTCCTTTAGATATATTTTCAATTGAAATGAACACTCAATTGTTTTTTTTGGGTTTATGCTAAAATTATTACCACATTTCTTATTCTGGACTCGGGTTAAATTGCAGGAAACTCTACAATAAAAGTAGCACCAGGTTTCTCAGTGGGATTACTTTCAACCCAAACACGTCCATTATGCCAATGCACAATTTCCTTAACTATACTTAAACCCAAACCTGAAGACTTTTCGCCACCTGTTGGTTTATTTTCTGTCTGCCCGTATTCTGAAAATATTCTTTGCTGATCTTCAGGTTTTACGCCAACCCCATTGTCTGATACTTTGAACACGATTTTATTTAAGGAAACCCCTGGTTTTCTGAATAAACTAACAGAAATTTCGCTACCTATAGGTGAGTATTTTATGGAATTATTTATAAGATTATCAATCACTTCAAGAATTTGAAAACGATCTCCCAAAATTTTACAATTAGCATCCAAATCAGAGTTTAAAGTTTGTTTTTTCTTGTTTGCCAATACCGTATTCTCTGAAATAACATCCATAACAATAGATCGAAGATCAATAGTTACTTTTTTCTGATGAAAATCTGTTGGCCCTTTTTGATCTGCTGTTAGTAGTGAATCGACAGATAACAGTAATTTATCTAACAGTTTATCCATACTTAAAATTACTGTTGCCTTTTGATCATTTGAGAGGTCATCAGTAAGTAATTCACAGTAGCCAGACAAGACCGACAACGGATTTCGCAAATCGTGAACAGCCATTTTTAGCATATTCGATTTAAACTGATTGGCTCTTGCCATTTCATCTGCCAAATCCTTTAATTCCGCATTTTGTTTTATTACCTCATCCGTTCTAATCTGAACTAAATTTTCTAAATAAATATTTTTCTTTAATATCTGCCTATTTCGCAAGTAAACAATTCCATATATAAATAGAATTAAAACAAACAGATAAGCAATAAATGCAATAGGTTGATATGCGATTGGTCTTGGCCTGTTAATTATGAGTTCAACAGCCTTACTAAATTTACCTATACCATTTATAGCTTCAGCTTCAAAAATAAATTCTCCGTAAAAAATTGAATTTAAAATCAATTTTGGATTTTTTTGCCAATCTGACCATTGGGTTTTTACATCTGAGCCTTTCGGGTATAAACGATATCGAAAACGTATCTGTTCTTCTTGGATAAAACTAGGATAAGTTAATTGCATTTCAATAGACTCACTCAAATCGGACACGTCAACTTTATTTTGGCCATTTTCGTTTTTTTTAATTTCATAAAACTGTTCAGAGCCTACTTTTTTTACATAACGTACTAATAAATCCTCTGCATTGGTTGAAATCGATATCGGTAGTTTTATTTTAAATATTGCTTTATTTGAGGCAATAAAATATTCGTCGTTTCCTAATCCAATTACATCAATAAGTTTTTGCTTAAAAAAGAGTAAACTGGTACTATCTGAGACCAAAGGATTCTTCTTGTTTATAATAATATTATCGTTTAATGACCACAAGTTCCCATATTCATCATCGGCTAACTTGGGATAATTTTTCTTAATCTTAGAACCAATATCACCTTGTAAGAGATAAAAATGATTATCAGTTTCTGAATACGTGTAAATATGATGCTTTGAGGTGAAGTAAGGTTTTCTAGCATTCCCGTAAACCATGTTATGCTCTAAGCTCGAAAATCCTGCTTCAGTTCCATAGTGATAGGGTTTGTGATTAAATGTGGTCGAAAAGGGAATCATGTATAATCCACTAAATCGAGTACCCAACCAAATTCTTTGCTCAGAATCCTCCAAAATAGTCCGAACATCAGATTTGATTTCTTCAACATCCCGAATTAGAGAAAACCCTGAATCGGTAAACTTAAAAATGGAAAACCCACTATATTGCCCTGCATAAATTATGGAGTCATCAATATCGGAAATATAAAAACTCATTAATGCTGTTGGCGTTTCATATTGATGAATAATTTTATTCTTTTCTATATAGGCTATTCCGTTATTTCCTGCCGAAATAAGAACTCCTTTTCTGTAAGGCTTTATCATCCAAATTTGATTTGTGTTAAAACCTAGTTTCTTATACGTTTTTCCCAAATCCTCTGAAAAAAGAAGTCCTGTATCGGTACCTACATATAAGGTTTTATCAACGTAACCAATTGAATTTATTGGAATATTCAGACCATTCCTTTCATCATATTTTTCGAATGGGATTTCTAAATTCACTTTTGAAACTCCCATATTCGAGCTTATCCAAATATTATTCTCTCGATCTACAAATGCATTATTAAACGTTGTACCTAACACTCCATTACTACTATTTAGCTTTAGAACTGGATTTCCTACTTGATCTAAAACATACACTTGATTGGTGTAACCAGGAAAAATAAAATACCTGTAATCTTTATTTGCATAAAAAGCTAAATACAAATCGGCATTTTTCATGAATTTATCAGCTTCTGAATTCCATGATTTGTAGGTTCCTCCTAAAGAATCATCAAATGTAATAAACCTTCCACTTTCTAATCCACTTACAATTTTACCTAAGCCATCTGAGAATAAAAGAAATAATCTTTCTCCATTTTCAAATGTATGCGACCGAATGGGTCTAAACTGATTGTTTTCGTAGCAATAAATCAACTCCTCATCAAAAACATAAAACGTACCATTTACTACATAAGAATGTGTGATATAGGAATCAAAGGGATGAGCAACAATTTTTTTTCCATCAAAAACAAAAATTGATTGTTGTGTTTCTATAAAAACATTAGAATTTGCTTCGTGTAAGGAAAAAACGGTTTGAATAGGCTTTACGGATTCCTGAAAAAAGTTGGACAAACTCTCATAGTAAAACCTGTTGAATTTATCTTTTTTGATAAGACCAACATCATTAACTGTTCCGACTACTAAGCCATAGATTTTTGAATACAGAACTTCACGTGCTGCATTTCCATTTACTTCAATTAAGTCCCATTTTTTACCATCATAAATTAAAACCCCTTCAGAATTTGCAACATAGATAAAGCCATCTTCATCTTGGGCAACATCATAATTCTTTTCTCCTGCGGCATACTGCTCTGGCCCATAAAAACTAACAAATGGATTTTGAGCCTTACCAACTTGACACAAATTGAACACTGAAACGAATGAAAACAGAAACAGTCTAATTACACGCATTGTTCAATTTCGTTATTTTTTAATAATAATACAATGTTTTAAAATAGCTAAAACAAGTATTTATGAAGATATTTTTTTCATCAATCCAAATTCAATTGTTAAACCAGGACCAAATGCCATAGCGGGAAAAGTTGAATTCTGAATAGATTTATCTTCTAGAATTTTCTGCAAAATAAATAAAATGGTAGCCGAACTCATATTACCATATTCTTGCAAAATGGAATAAGAACATCTCAACTTCTCCGATTCAATTTGCAAGGCTTGTTCCGTTTTTTGCAAAATAGCTTTCCCACCAGGATGAACAGCCCAAATCTCAATGTTCTCTTTTAATAGAGTGTGATTTTTTAGAAAAGGGTTTATTAAGTTTCCTAACTCCGCTTCAATAATTCTTGGCACATAAGCCGATAATGTCATATCAAAACCTGAGTTTCCAATTGTCCATGCCATGTCTTGCTCACCTGTGTCGGTTAAACTGGTGTCTAAAGCTAAAATTTCGAAACCTATTTTGGGTTTTTGAGCTGATAAAACCATTCCAGCAGCTCCATCAGCGAAAACGGAACCTGAAATGATTGAATCTGCATCTTCCTTAAATTGTAAATGAATGGAACACAACTCTAAATCAGCAATAAGTACCACGGCATTTGCTTGTGATTCGCAAATCGCTTTGGCTAAACGCATTGCTGGGAAAGCTGCATAACAACCCATAAATCCAATGTGAAAACGCTGAACAGATACATTTAAACCTAATTCTCGAACGATAAAATAATCTGGTCCAGGCGCAAAAAAACCTGTACAAGAGACGGTTATTAAATGAGTAACATCTTTTGCAGAAAACTCAGATTCACTTAATGCTTTTCTACAAACTTCGGTAAACAATGGTTTTGAGTACGTTATGTACCAATCATTTCTGAATTTAGTGTCAGGTGTTTGAAGTTTTTGTTCATCATTTTTTCGAAAAAATGATTCTCCTTTATGTTGCTCAAATAAATCTGGAATTGCTGAATATCGTGTGTCAATTCCAGATGAAGTATAAACCCGATGTGTAATTCTTTTTGCAATACTTTCTGCTGGTAATTGCTCTTTTACAAACTCTCTAACCTGAGTTTGAGCATATTTATAGGGTGGGTTTCCAGTTGCTATCGAATGAATATAAACTGACATAGGTTCAAACCTTATCTTGATAAACGTTTTTTTTGTTCAAATACATGTTAATTTTGCAGCAATGTAAATTATTAAAAATTGAGTCCACTCCAAAAAGTCGATTCTTTCGGTTTTCACCCTTCCAAATCCTATGAATTTGACGAATAGTTTGCTAAAAACTACGTTTCGGAGTACACTCAAAATTGGATTATAGTTTATCTTTAATATATAATACTTCAACGCAGTAGATTGTACTTTTAATTCATTTCTCATTTTATTGAAAAGATTTTACTTAAATTCGAATGCTAATCAACTTTGTCAAATTGTGAATAAACTCAAAATTTCGAAAAAGAATCGGATATAGCGAATTTTCAATGGTTTTTTAATAAAGAAAGTAGTTATTTCGCAGACTGCCATTATATGTGATGCCATGCACGGTATTAAACCCATTTTTTTGAATAAATAAAGGAATTAATTTAGGATAAACTGTTTGTTAAGCTTAAATAAATTGTCATTTATTGTCGGTTTTTAACCATTCAAATCGTACAAAAGCGCCGATTAGTTTAATGAAAACGAATTTTCAGACTCAACTCATTCTTGAACGTTCATTGATTTATCAATTGGGCAATCAAATTCTTACCATCTAAGGTTTTAGTAAACATCTCAAGACTTCCATCAGGTTTAAATGGCCATTCACTTTTGGGTTTATCCCAATACAACTCAACTCCATTTTTATCAGGATCGTCTAGATAAATGGCTTCTGATACACCATGATCCGATGCCCCAGTTATTGGATAAGCTGAATCTAATAACCTTTTAAAAATGATCGCTAAATCTTTTCTACTTGGATATAAAATTGCCGTATGAAACAATCCAACTGTATACGGTGAGGAAGGTGGAGCGTTTTTGCTAAACCAGGTATTTAAACCAATATGATGATGATAACCTCCAGCTGAAATAAAAGCGGCATCAGTTCCATATATCGTAATTAACTCAAAACCCAATAATCCACAGTAAAAATCTAACGATTTCTGAATAGATGATACTTTTAGATGAATATGTCCAATTCGTGTTTTATTGGGAATTTTGTAGGAGTTCATGTTGTTTTTCTTTGTCAAATTAGCGTTTAATTATTTTGATATTCAAAGGAATTCAATAGAGAATTAAATTCATTGCTGAAAGAATTCGAATAGGCTCAATTTAATAAAGCAATTTAACATTTAGTAATATGAACTTAAAGAGTTTAAATCGTTTAATGTTTTTTTATTCAACTGAAATTTTTATCTACTAACTTGAATTCAAGTTAAGAACTAAACAGAAAAACTGACAAAAAAAATTTAGTCATTCTAGCCCTGACCCAGAATCTTCGTCTAGTGAAGCAAGAACTAACAGCCCTACTATAGGCAAAACGTTGTGCTAGACCCAGAACTTGAAACGAGTTCAGGATAGCCTTGGTTTCTTCCTTTATTTCACTTCACGGCACTTTAAGAGTTTAAGTGATACCGAATGTAAGCGAGGTCAAATAAGATTCTCAACGGTGAATTCTGGGTTTTGATTTAAAATTAATATAATAATCCTTATCCCGAACTCAGGTTAATTGAAACTCATTTCTTGACTATTCGAGAACACATCAACACGATACAGTTAAAATCAAATTCGGGAACTTGGATTATTGGTTTGGTTTAGGCTTAAATGCAATTCAGCTTGTTTGGATGTTTAGCAATTCTACATTGAATAAATTTGAGAGATTACCATTCATAGTTATCCAAATAGCGAACTACTCAAATAACGATCTCCACGATCACAAACTATGTGAACAACACAACCTTCTTCCAATTCTTCGGCAATTTTTAATGCTGCGATAAGTGCTCCGCCACTACTCATTCCTGCTAATAATCCTTCTTCTTTTGCCATTCTTCTTGTCATTTCTATTGCTTCTTTTTCACTGACATCAATAACTCTATCAACTCGATTTGGATCAAAAATTTTAGGTAAAAATTCTTTCGACCATCGTCTTATTCCCGGAATGCTCGAACCATCAGTGGGCTGAGTTCCAACAATTTGAATTTCAGAATTCTGCTCTTTTAAATAACGCGAAACGCCCATTATCGTACCTGTCGTTCCCATTGCGGATACAAAATGCGTCACTTTCCCATTGGTGTCACGCCAAATTTCTGGTCCAGTAGTTTTATAATGCATGCCATAATTATCAGCATTCGCAAATTGATTAAGTAAAAAATACCCTTGATTTTTAGACATTTCTTCGGCTAACTCTCTAGAATATTCAATCGTTTTTACAGCCGGCGTTAAAATTACCTTTGCTCCAAACGCTTCCATACTCAAAATGCGTTCGCGAGTGGAATTATCTGGCATAATCAAGGTCATTTCAACACCCATAATCGATGCAATCATAGCTAATGCTATTCCCGTATTTCCACTTGTGGCCTCTACTAATTTATCCCCAGCTTTAATTTCACCTCGATTTAAAGCGCCTTTTATCATCCCGTAAGCAGCTCTATCTTTTACACTTCCTCCAGGATTATTTCCTTCAAGTTTACCAAATATTCTAACTTTCTTGTTCGTCCAAATCCGTTGGTATTCAAATAATGGCGTATTTCCGATGAGTTGTTCTAGTTTCATAAGGTGGTTTTAAATTTCAAAAGTATTCTACTGAAAGGTACAAAGGTTTGATGTGAAAAGTCTTGAGGTGCAAGGTGTCAGGTTTCATCTGCGAGGTTAGTGGAGTCGAGAGTTTATGAATTATGAATTATGAATTACGAATTACGAATTACGAATTACGAATTACACTTCTAACTTCTAGCTTCTAGCTTCTAGCTTCTAGCTTCTAGCTTCTAGCTTCTAGCTTCTAGCTTCTAGCTTCTAACTTCCAGCTTCTAACTTCCAGCTTCTAGCTTCTAACTTCCAGCTTCTAGCTTCTAGCTTCCAGCTTCTAACTTCCAGCTTCTAACTTCCAGCTTCTAACTTCTAACTTCTAACTTCTAACTTCTAACTTCTAACTTCTAACTTCTAACTTCTAACTTCTAACTTCTAACTTTCTTCTCAAAAAAGCGCTTACAATCACTTGAAAATTCGGTATTTTTGCACGTTATTTTTAATCATTAATAGAGATTTTTATGTTGCCCTTAAATCATTTAACTGAAGACGAAAAAATGCTTCAGGAAGCTTCAGCCGACTTTGCCAAAAGCGTAATTGCCCCAAAAGTTCACGAAATGGATCACAATGCAAAATTAGATCCCGAAGTAATTAAATCGTTTTTTGAAATGGGATTAATGGGAATCGAAATTCCTAGCGAATACGACGGTGGGGATGGAACTTTCATGATGGCCATTTTAGCTATTGAACAAATTTCCAAAGTTGATGCTTCTGCCGGTGTGTTTATGGATGTTCAAAACACTTTAGTAAATAACGCTTTTGTAAATTTCGCAAGCGTCGAAATGAAAAAGAAATATTTACCTCAGTTAGCCATGAATAAAGTGGGGGCATATTGTTTATCCGAATCAATTTCTGGGTCTGACGCCTTTGGTCTGCGTTGTAAAGCGGTTGATGCAGGTGATTATTACGTATTAAACGGATCCAAATTATGGATTACCAATGCGATGGAAGCCGATATTTTTATTGTATTTGCAACCGTAAACCAAGATGCAGGATACAAAGGAATTACTGCTTTTGTTGTAGAAAAAAGTTTTGATGGATTTTCTGTAGGAAAAAAAGAAGACAAATTGGGAATTAGAGCTTCTTCAACTTGTGAACTTATTTTTGAAGATTGTAAAGTGCCAAAAAAGAACATTATTGGCCAAGTTGGAAAAGGCTACAAAGTAGCTATCGAAACCCTAAATGAAGGTCGAATCGGAATTGGCGCACAAATGTTGGGTATTGCACAAGCAGCTCTTGAAAGTGCTATTACATATACCAAAGAGCGCAAACAATTCGGAAAAGCGATTGCTGATTTCCAAGGCGTTCAATTTCAATTAGCCGAAATGGCCATTGATGTAGAAACAGCTCGTTTATTAGTATACAATGCTGCTCGTTTGAAAATGGCTGGTCAGCCTTTCTTAAAAGAAGCAGCGATGGCAAAAATCCGTGCTTCTGTAGTTGCTGAAAAAGTCGCTTCTATGGCAATTGATTTATACGGTGGAAACGGCTACACCAAAGAGTATCCAGTTGAAAAATTCTGGCGTGATGCAAAAATCGGCAAGATTTACGAAGGAACTTCGAACATGCAATTACAAACAATTGCTAAGCTGATTTTAAAAGATTAATTCTTTTTTGGATTCATTTTTGAAGCCGGTTTACATGCCGGCTTTTTTGTTGGAAATATTTTTAAATCTTAAGATCACTCCAAAAATTCGAATTTCTACGGTTACACTTTTTAGAATACACTCAAATTATTTTTCTATCATTCGATTTTAAGTTCATAATAATTCACTATTTTAGTGAACTATTTCTATAAACTCTTAATCTTTTCACTAAGACAATTCTATTCCTGCATGGAAATCAAGTTCGAAAAAGATTATTTGTTACAACTCTATGAAAATGGTACAACAAAAAATAAAAAGTACCGCTTTCAGAAAGACGTTATTAAAAAATATAAAAACGCAATTGATAAATTGAGAGCAGCTCAAAAAATTGAAGATTTGTACTTAATTAAAAGCTTGAATTATGAAAAACTAGTTGGAGATAAAAAAGGATTTGAATCAATTAGAGTAGATCTGAAATTTAGAATTGAATTTATTTCTTCCATTGAAGGAGATGAGCCTAATTGTATTACAATCTGCTCAATCGTTGAATTAAGCAATCATTATAAATAAAGAACATTATGACAAAAACTACTATCACACCTTTTGAAGCAACTCATCCAGGTACCTTAATAAAAGATGAGTTAGAAGTTAGAAATGATATTTCCCAAAAAGATTTAGCCAAAGAAATGGGTGTAAAGGCTTCTTTTTTGAATGAAATAATTAAAGGTAAAAGACCACTAACAGCAGATTATGCCATTATTTTGGAAAAAATATTAGAAATACCTGCCGACTATTGGTTGAGATTTCAAGCTCAATACGAAATTGACAAGGCTAGAATTAAACAAAAGAACATAGACCGAATTAGAAATATTGAAATTTGGGAAATTATTAAAAAGTATGTTCCAATTAAGTACTTTAAGAAATTTAACTACTTATCCGACTCATTAGAAAAAGATATTCAGGCAATTTTAAATATTTATGGTATATCTACTATTGATGGACTAGTTAATTCTGTTGCTAGAAATAAATTTTCTCTTTATAGAAAATCAGAAAAATTACAACTTGATGAAATGAATCTACTAGCTTGGTATTCGATTGCTATATATGAAGCTAATCATCAAAATGTGAATGCATTCCATTTAGATTGTATGGATAAGCTATGTATAGCATTGAATCAGCTTTTTTTTACCAATCACCAGACTATTGAAAACACAAAACGAGTTCTAAATCAATTTGGGGTCAAATTTATCATTGTTCCTAAGCTTGACAAAACTCCTATTGATGGATTTGCATTTTGGTCAAACGAAAATCCAGCCATTGCACTTACTATAAGACATAATAGAATTGATAATTTTGCATTCACAGTTATGCACGAAATTGGCCATATTGCACTACACTTATCAAAAAATAAACATACGGAATTCATTGATTTTCATAAAGATAGACATGAAAGTATAGTTGAAAAAGAAGCTAATTTGTTTGCAATAAACAAATTAATACCTGAATCTATTTGGAATAAAATAGCATTATATGAATTCCCAATTAATGATGATATTATTTTAGACTTGGGTTTACGATTTAAGATAAACCCAGCAATCATACAAGGTAGAATATGTTTCGAAATAGATTCGTACGCAATTAAAACAACCATTAATAAGACCTTATTCTAAATCGAAATAAATTCAATTAGCATTGATTGTGGTGCTCAATTCTAATCTTACCAATTCAACTTTTCTCAATCCGTAGTCTTCCCAGTCTTCGCAAACTCAAAAATCGTATCAACAGACATTCTATCTGTTAAACTTGCTGAATACAAAATTTTATACACAACTCCATATTCATTGATTAAAAACTCGGCAGGAATAGTACTAATCGATTCGTTTCCAGCCATCCAATGAACAGGAATTCCTTTTATTTTTGCTTGAACTGCATTCGAAAAAAAGCTAGTAATATGGCTTTTTGCAGATTTGAAACCCGAATTTTCAATCCCATAACCATCATAGACTAATTTTAAGGGATCTGCAACAATGGGAATGGGTGAAACACTTCTGTGAAACATATTACTCAATAATGTTTCAGCAGTTGACTCAAAAAAGAAAATCATCTCCAGACCTAAGTCTTTTAATTCCTGATGTCTTGCCTGTAAACGATGTACACGCATATTACAAAAGGGACAACCAGCATGTCTAAAAAACCCGAGTAAAACACGTTTTCCTCTATAATCTTTAAGATTAATTTTTCGGTTAAAAATATCCACTACTTCGAAAACTGGCGCCAAGGCATTTACATTTAATAAAATTCGTTCTTTCATCTTTTCTCTTTACTTATTTATTTATTTATTTCTATTTACATGAAAATTTTATTTTAATTTCTTCACTGAATTTATCGAACAAGATGGTACAAATTAAATTATCTCTTCTACTGTGTTCAAAAACAGTCTTTCAATTATTTACTTTAGGTAAAAGACAAAATTGATGTCTTTGAACTTTTATCGTTGCTGAAAATTGACTTATAAATTTTTCTTAAACAATTATTAATAAGTTTTGAGTCCACTACACAAAGTCGATTCTACCGGTTTTTACTATTTCAAATTGCGTAAAATTACCGTTTTTTTTACTACTAACAACTTTTTAGAGTCCGATAACCTTTTAAAACTCAAATTCGGACTTAGCTTTAAATTCTTAGAGTCTTAAAAGCCGAAATAGTAGCAATCCTCTGGTGTTCTAACAATGGTTCTAAGCGCAATTTAAATCTAAAATCGATTCAGGTTCTCTATCTTATATCTAATTTCGCCCTATTTTTTTTATTGGTTTGTTTTAAGGCTGAGATTCTAGGTAGGGATCCAAATTTGATGAAACAACTATCTTTAATCCCAACTCGGATTCTCAAACTAGAGACCAACTGCGAACTAAGCATAATAAGTTTCGAAAATATTACTGATAGAATTAATTACGCCCGCTTCACCTCTCACCTCTAGACCGGCTCAGTATTCACTTGGCAAATATTCCATTCAAAACTATTTCCGACACATTTTGTTTTTTTAACTTTTTAATTTAACTTTGAAAAACAAAGTACTTTTAAATATGTCAAAAAACGAATCCGATTACTTAAACGATCTTGCAGAAATTCGCTCTATGATGGAACGTTCATCCAAGTTTATCTCACTTTCTGGCTGGGCAGGAATTTTAGCAGGAATTTATGCACTTGTAGGTGCTTATCTCGCTTACAACTATTTGAATTTCAATCCGAAATCTATCTATATCAAATCACTAACAAGTAATTTTTCATCCGTTTATTTACTTGGAGCAGGTGTTCTACTTACAGCTTTAATCACCGCTATGTTGCTTTCCAAAAATAAAGCCACAAAAAAAGGTGAGAAAATCTGGAATGCTACTTCTCGCAGAATGTTGAGTAGCATGTCGGTTCCACTATTATCGGGTGGAAGTTTGCTTTTGCTCTTAATCTCTAAAAGCATTATTGGTTTACTATTACCATTAAGTCTAATTTTTTATGGCTTAGCCCTGTACAATGCAAGTAAATTCACTTTTCCAGAAGTTAAATTTTTAGGCTTTTTTCAATTAAGTTTAGGTCTTTTAAGTGTATATTTTATTGAATTTAGCTTATTAATTTGGGCAACAGGTTTTGGTCTTGTTCATATCATTTATGGTATTTTTATCTATCTCAAGTACGAGCAGTGAAAGTATCAATAAACAGTTTACATAAAGCTTTTGAAAGTCGAATTCGGCTTGGAATCATGTCGGTTTTAGCCGTTAATGATGCTCTCGATTTTAATGCACTAAAAGAATATCTTGATTTAACAGACGGAAATCTGGCTAGTCATTTAAAAGGTTTAGAAAAAGAAGCTTTCATTCAGGTTGAAAAAACATTTATTGGAAGGAAACCAAATACAACTTATTGCTTAACCGATGAAGGTAAACAAGCTTTTAGTGATCACCTCAACGCTTTGGAAATTCTAATTAAGGCTAACAAATAAAATTGTATGATAAGAGTTCACTCCAAAAAGTCGATTCTTTCGATTTTCACCCTTCCAAATCCTACGAATTTGACGAATAGTTTGTTAAAAACTACTTTTCGGAGTACGCTCATGACAATGATATGCAATTTACTACTCAGAACACTGCATGGTCTTTTTTTCAAATCGAAAGAATTCGTTTTTTTTACCTTTTTACTTTGGATTACAAAGTACTTTTAATACACTACAACTAACTAAACCTACAGAATTATGAAAAATGAAATTATAAAAAACCTCGGAAATCCAAAAATCTTGGAAAATTTATACCGATCAAATAAATCGACTTTCCAAAAGGATTTTAATCAAATTTATACTGATATTCAACATGAACCCATTGCTCAAATATGGAATGAACGTCTTAATTTTGAAGATAAAACAATGGTTTGGGGTTCAAAAAAGGAACGTATTCTTATTGTTTTTGCTATTTTACTGGCTGCATTTATTGCAAAAATTCCACACTTCTTTGATGTAAACCCTGAGTTTTTTTATCCTAGAAATATAGGCTTTGTTGTTTTTCCTGTGCTAACTGCATATTTCGCATGGATAAGAAATCTTCATCTAAAACAAATACTTAGTATCTGTGTAATTTTCCTTATTTCTCTATTCTATATCAATTTCCTTCCTGATATTCCAACTAGTGACACTCTCATTTTAGCCTGTATTCATCTTCCTTTGCTGCTGTGGTCTCTATATGGATTCATTTTTGTTGGGGGGAAATTTTCGAATTTCCAACAACGATTAGATTTTCTTAGATTCAATGGAGATTTTCTAGTTATGACAACTATTATTCTGATTTCTGGAGGAATACTTAGTGCTTTTACTATAAGCTTATTTGAATTAATTGATCTGAAGATTGTGGAGTTTTACATGATGAATATTGGAATTCTGGGTTTATCTACAGCGCCAATTATTGGAACGTATTTAGTTCAAACCAATCCTCAAATTATTAATAAAGTTTCTCCTATTATTGCAAAACTCTTTACTCCTTTGGTTTTAGTCATGTTAACTGCTTTTCTAGGTACAATTTTATTCACCGGAAAAGATCCATACAACGATAGAGATTTCCTCATTCTATTTAATGTTTTATTGATTGCTGTAATGGCTCTTATTTTATTTTCTCTGTCTGAGTCAAGTAAAAATGATATTGGATTTTGGGCAATTGCATTACTTTTAGGTCTTGCCATAGTTACGGTGATTATTAATGGAATTGCCTTATCCGCTATCATTTTCAGAATTTCTGAATGGGGATTTACTCCAAATCGTATTGCCGTTTTGGGTAGTAATCTGCTCATTCTGAGTAATTTACTAATCGTGACTTTTTATTTACAAAAGTCTGTGAAAAATCCATCACTTTTTGTTTTGGCAGAAAAAAGCATTGCTTCTTTTTTGCCCATTTATAGCCTTTGGGCAGCAATTGTGGTTTTTTTATTCCCCTTTTTATTTGGTTTTAATTAGTTTAGTTAGCTAAAACGAACAATCTTTAAACGGCTTGTTTTTCAATTATTTAGAACAATTGGCTTCTTAAATGATTAACAATCCATTTTTTTATCTAATTCCTTTAAAAAGTGTATCCCTGCAAAAAATAGCCGATTTCTGGCTATTTGAAAGGCTTAAAACCCAAAACTCGAGCTATTATTGTAGGCTTATAAGTTGAATTGGTATTTTGGACTTTAACACATTATTAAAATGGTAAAACCAAAAAACAATATTTAAATCTAGTTTTAGACAAAGTACCACTTCGTTTTCTTCATTTAATTGGTTCTTTATTTTCAATATTTGATTCAAACTCTACATTAAAATCGCCCATATTTTGATTCATGACTCCACTCAAACAAGTCGATTCTTTCGGTTTACACCCTTCCAAATCCTACCAATTCGACGAATAGTTTACTGAAACGAATTTTCGGAGTACACTCATTAATAAAACAATTAAATCCAATACTGCTAATACGGCTTTACTAATTCTGTTTCTATACTCACTTATTTTCTTTCTAAAATAGTTTGCGAAACGAAACTATTACGCTTCATGTTTTTTATCTTATAAGCTTCTTTCAAAAGTTTGCATAAGTTTTAAATCAAACACTATTCTTTTGACTTTAGCTTATGTAACAATGAGATGAGTTTCGATTTACCATAAATGAGTCATTTACATTTTGATGTTATAATCAGAATCTTTGATTTACACCATCCTTCTTAATTTCAAGAATTAAATAACCACGGCTTTGCAAAACATTACCATAAAAGGCGCTCGCGAACACAATCTTAAAAACTTCGATATCAACATCCCAAGAGATCAGTTTGTCGTAATTACAGGATTGTCGGGCTCGGGAAAATCATCTTTAGCTTTTGATACAATTTATGCTGAAGGACAGCGCCGTTTTATGGAGTCGCTTTCTGCTTATGCTCGTCAGTTTTTAGGAATGATGGAACGACCAGATGTTGATTTTATAGACGGTCTCTCTCCTGTTATTTCCATTGATCAAAAAACAACTTCTCGAAATCCTCGCTCTACCGTTGGAACTGTTACTGAAATTTATGATTTCATGCGATTGCTATTTGCAAGAGTCGCCATTCCTTATAGTTATCAAACTGGAAATAAAATGGAAAAACAAACAACAGATCAAGTTGTAGATTCTATTTTAAGTTTACCTGAAGGAACCAAAGCGTACTGTTTAGCACCTGTTGTTCGTGGAAGAAAAGGACATTATCGTGAGCTTTTCGATCAAACCATGAAACAAGGGTTTATTCGTGTTCGAGTTGATGGTGAATTTCTAGAACTGGAAAAAAATCTTCAAATTGATCGCTATAAAACGCACAATATTGAAATCGTAATCGACCGTTTTGTCATATCTAATAATTCACGTTCACGAATTGCGCAAAGTGTCCAAATGGCGCTCGAAATGGCCGATGGGAATGTAATTCTGACCATTCAGGAAAATGCTAAAAAAACGCGCGACCAATTATATTCTCAGAAATTATTTGATCCTGAAAGTGGTTTAGCTTACGAAGATCCTGCGCCAAATTTATTCTCTTTCAATTCTCCCTTTGGCGCTTGCCAAACGTGTAGCGGAATCGGTTATCATTACGATGCCGATATGAATTTAATTTTACCAAATCCCAAACAATCTCTTGCAGAAGGCGCCATTCGTTACCTAGGTCCTGCAAAAGGAACCTTTGTTTTCAAACAAATCGAAGCCATTCTTTTAGAATATAAATGCACATTAGAAACTCCTTTTGAAAAAATTCCAGAAGAAGCCGTTGATTTGATTTTCAATGGTACAGGAACACGTAAATTCCTTGTTCCTTATGAGTTTAAAGGAAATATTGTGAATTATAATCACACATTTCCTGGAATCGTTAAACTCATTCGTGATGCATACGAAAGTTCCAAAAACAAAGAGAAAGAAAAAGCTCAGGGTTTTATGGATAAAGTTCTGTGTAGAACCTGTAATGGTGGCCGTTTAAACAAAGAAGCTCTTTCCTATCGCTTAGACACCTATTCCATTCACGATTTAGTTCAATTCGATATTGCTCAACTTCGTCAAGTTATCGGGGCCTTGAATCTTACAGAACGCCAAAGACTTATTGGTCATCAGGTTATTAAAGAAATTCGTGATCGTTTAGATTTTCTTCACAATGTTGGTCTTAGTTATTTAACATTAAACCGAGAAGCTCAAACCTTGAGCGGCGGAGAAGCGCAACGCATTCGTTTAGCTACTCAAATTGGTACTCAGTTAGTTGGTGTTTTGTACATTTTGGACGAACCAAGTATTGGGCTACATCAAAGAGATAATATTAAATTGATTCGTTCTTTAGAAACCTTGCGTGATTTAGGAAACAGTGTTATCGTTGTTGAACACGACAGGGAAACCATAGAACATGCCGATTATGTTGTTGATATGGGACCTGGCGCGGGAATCTACGGAGGTGAAATTGTAAGTCAGGGTAAACCTGCCAATTTAACCACCAACTCTGTTACGGCAAAATATTTACGCAATGAATTGCATATTCGCATTCCAGAAAAATTGCGTGAAGGTTCCGGAAAATCCTTAAAACTCATTGGAGCTAAAGGACATAATCTTAAAAATGTACATCTTGAAATTCCGCTTGGTAAATTTATTTGTGTTACTGGAGTTAGTGGAAGTGGGAAAAGTTCTTTAATCAATCAAACCTTAGTTCCCATTTTATCGAGCCATTTTTATAATGCTAAAACTCCAGCACTTCCTTATGAATCCATTGAAGGCTTAGAGCATATAGACAAAATCATTTCAGTTGATCAAAGTCCGATTGGTAGAACACCTCGTTCTAATCCTGGAACCTACACTAAATTATTCGATCATATTCGATCTTTATTTTCTGAGTTACCAGAAGCTAAAATTCGTGGTTATGGGCAAGGTAGATTTTCATTCAATGTGAAAGGTGGGCGTTGTGAAGCATGTAGCGGAGATGGAATGCGAAAAATAGAAATGAATTTCCTACCTGATGTGTACGTACCTTGCGAAACCTGTAAAGGGAAACGCTATAACCGAGAAACCTTACAAATTTATTATAAAGGTAAAAATATCAGCGATGTACTAGAAATGCCTATATCGGAAACTGTTGATTTTTTTGAATCCGTACCAAGTATAAAACGAATTGTATCGACCTTAGACGCTGTTGGATTAGGATATATTACCATTGGTCAAAGTTCTACTACGCTATCAGGTGGTGAGGCTCAGCGAGTAAAGTTAGCCAAAGAATTGAGCAAAATTGGAACAGGTGATACTATTTATATCATGGACGAACCTACAACAGGACTTCATTTTCAAGATGTGAATGTATTGGTTGAAGTCATTCACAAACTCGTTGACAAAGGAAATACAGTTGTCGTAATAGAACACAATCTAGATTTAATAAAAGCAGCAGATTGGGTAATTGACATAGGTCCTGAAGGTGGACGATTTGGTGGTGAGATTATTGCACAAGGAACACCAGTTGAGGTTTCAGAGAAGTTTACTAGTCCTACCGCACAGTATTTAAAAATGGAGTTCGAAAGACTAAAATCTCTTTCTTCTGTTAATTCTTAGTGTCTTTTATAAAAAAAAATAAAAAAGATTTTTTTTATAATTAAATATTATACTTATCACTAATTTAACTTTCGGACTTTGATATTTTGTAAAGTGAATGATTTTGTTAACGATTTTATGTAGCATAGTTAATGAAATCAAGAGCTTATTCGCAACTTTTTAAGCTTAGTTCATGTCTATTATTTGGTCATGCTGGGCTTCAACCCAGCATCTCAGATTAAGAGCCAATCTATTCAAAAAAAGTGATTGTTGCTTAAAAAGATATTGGACAGAGATCGCACTTTGTGGTTCTTCTAATAGTGGCAGGGCACAGGTTGACCGTTTTTTTTGCGAAAACCACTGCCTTTTTTATAGAAACAAAGTCCGAATTTGAGTCACTAATTTATTTAGTTATTTTTTAATTTAGATTATATCCATAACATGAATAAAATAAATCGAATATTTATTAATTATTGGCTAAAATATAAGCCGTACCAAAAGCAACAATCATCTGACTTTTTTTATCTTAATTTAGCAAATAGAATAAAAAAAACGTTTCTTACACATCCTTTAGCTTCTGATCTTATTCTAAAATATTCAGATGATAGTCTAAATGATCTTTCTTGTATGATAGCATCTTATCTCGAAGATCTTGTATCAAATACAAACATTTGGAATACATTTATTCGATTAAATAAAGAATTCTACGGAAAACCCTTGCCTTTTTACGATTGCAACGATTATGTTGAAGAGGAAATAAATCTAGACGATATTAATTTTTTAGTTTGGTACTTTCGAAGTTGTTACGATGAAAATATAGTCAAATTTACGAATAACTCTATTCTTAGCTCATCAATAAATTCCATTTATGAACTATTAGAAGAAGCATGGGAAATTGCACCCGAAAACAATGCTCATTCAGAATTATTTACGTTGTCAACAGATGCAGATTTTTTACTCTATTCGATTGCGTTTGAGTAAATTTATGATGAATACCTATCTTTTTATTCCAGACTCTATTGCCATTTATAATGAAGAAGAAGATGAATTATTTGAAACGAATAGCAACCACCCTCAATTAACACAGTTAGTTCAGCACGAGTTTGATCACTTTTTATTTAAAACACGAACCAAACTATTAGCCCTACGAATTAATGAATGGTTTGCTCATATTTTAGGCAAAGAACATCCCTATTTTGATTCTATAAGTACAATAAGTCAAAAAATTACGGGTAATTTTAAAATTACGCACAAAGATTCTAACTACTACTATTTAGAACACATTGCATCAAAACGTTCGTTTGCTGTACTTTCAACAACTTTAGAAGTAAATACTATTTATCTAAAACCTAACGATGTTGTATTTATAAGTTTAATTCGCTGGAAAAATAATTGGCTATTTTCAGGAGTATTGATTAATCATGAAAACAAACAAGCGATTATTGAAAAAGAACTCAATTCAAATTCAAGTTATAGTGAATTCGTATTTCTAGATATTGAACAATTTCCTGATAAAATTAATGAAACCCTTACATTAATGAACCAAGCGTTTTGGGGATTAACTCTTGGGGCACCTATGATTTTTATAACATATAATGAGGTTCAAGATTTTATTAATTTATTTTTTGAACGTCATAGACAACTTGTTTTAAAAAATAAATTAATCAAAATCAATTCTACAAATAATGATTCACCCAATGTTGATGATTTTGAAGGGGAATCTGACGATATAATTGCGGTTTCCTTTAACCCAAAAACTGGACTTGAATTCGGTAAAAATATCAACCAAGCTTTTACAATACCTAGAAATAAGTATTATAGAAATAATATTAGTGAAACAGAATATGATACAAAATTAATTTTATGTACCAATCAGTTTTCCTGTGAATTTTGTAATTATTTGATCGAAACTTGTAAATATTCAAATCCATTTTTTAAAACAGACTTTGGGAAGACTTTTTTAGTTGATACTGATTTTTTATATCGATTTTATAAAAATATCAATTATGTTTCTTTGCCAACTTTAACACTTTTAAAGTAAACTAACTCAAATTTCGTTTTAGCCCCTTTATTAGGTTTATTAATTTTTTAAAAGCTGAGTCCATTCTATAAAGTCGATTCTTTCGGTTTAAACCTTCCATATTCTACGAATTCTACGAAGATACTGCTAAAAACAGCTTTTCGGCGTACGCTCATAGATTCAATTTTGCGAAATAAAACAAAAACTTAACGGGAACCTATTTTTTTTTCCATCTTCGTTATTTCGTCTGGGCTCCGACCCAGTATCTCAGCCTTAGTACTTATAAGTGCTAAGGCGTAAAAAGATTTTGACTGAGATAGCACTTCGTGTTTCTACGAATTGTATTGAGGCACGGGATGTTTTTTTTGCAAAAACCAATGGAGTTTGTTTAAAAACGAAGTTTAAATTTAAGTAAACTAATACTTCAAGATGAGAAAAAAGAGTCGAAATTTACCAATTACAACATTTTCAACTCGTGTGCAATAACCGATTTATTTACTGCAAACTACTTTACTGAGTTCACTCTTCAATTAAAGCAGTTTTTGTCACGAATTAAATAGAAGATAACTTATAAAAAATTTTTTTATTGAACACTTTATAGTTGTTAAATCATCAAGTTTGCTCAAGAAACTATTTTTCAGAAGATCTTTAAGCATTAATCACCTATTACATTAGTTCTTAAAACGGCTAAGCGTTCCTGCAAATGTGAGGTCATTCCATGAATATGATCTGCTGTGGCAGCATGTTCTTCAGAGCCAGCTGCATTAGATTGAGTAATTCGATCAATATCATGAACAGCCAAAGAAATTTGTTCAATTCCTAAAGTTTGCTCAGTCATGGTTGATGTTAACTCAGTGAGCATGATATTTATATCACTAAATTTATGTTCAATATCTTGAAAACGAATTTCGGTATCGTTTAGTAAATCTGAACCCTCATCAATTTTCTGATGAACGGAATCAATAATCACTTCTGTATTTTTTGCAGCTTCTGATGATTTTAATGCCAAAAAACGAACTTCTTCTGCAACGACAGCAAATCCCAAGCCCGCTTGCCCCGCTCTTGCAGCTTCAACTGCTGCATTCAATGCTAATAAATTAGTCTGAAATGCAATTTCCTCAATTGATTTATTAATTCGTTTTGTTTCAGAACCTGCTTGTTGCATATCACCCATCGTGATTACCATATTTTTCAAAGAGGTCAGCGTAATATCTAATACTGAGGTTAATTCATTCATTAATTGCTCAATTGCAGTAACTCGAAGCGCATTTTGTTTTGTAGCACTATTCATTTCTTCTAGTGACGACGAAGTCTGTTCAACACCCGCAGCTTGTTGATTCGCCCCATCTGCCATTAATAAACTATTAGCTTTTATTTCATTAGCCGATTGATGCAACTCCTCAATAGCTATCTCTATCTTGTTGATAACATTAATACGTATAATTTTGAATACTCGATATATTTGAAATCCTAATAAACCTAGAAATAACGTGGCCAAAAGGCTATATACCAGTAAAAATAGTTTAAAGTTTGAAACTTCGTTGGTAACGGTTTCCGATGAAATTAAGTTTTTTTCGGTTTTATTTTTCAGAGATTTAATATGAGAACGAATTGCTAACAGGGCAGGTAAAGTTTGGTTTTCATAAATTTTTAAAATTACAGATTTACTTTCTACGTCTCCTTTAGACATTTCTTGTTGTATTCTCTGAGCAGATAAATGTAACTCTTTATGTATTGTAACTAACTTCTGATCAATATCACCATTCCCATGCAATTTACTATAATTTGATTGGGAATTTGCCAACCAGGTACCCATTGCACATTTTGTTGGGTCTAATTGTATAGTTAATTCATTCTTTCCATTACTTAATAAATAGGAATCTAAATTTATCAACCATTCAAGATGAGTATTTTCAATAAGTTGTAATTCTAAGTGAATTTTCTGATTAGTATTCATCATTTCAGTATCTGTATTAATGACTTCTAATATGAAGTTAGACACCACTAAAAAAAGTAGATTCGACGTGAAAATGGTAAAGAATCCAAGTAGAGTTCTTAATCTTAATGAGGATTTATACCACAATTGAAAAAGGAAGAAATTTTTCATACTAAACCAATAGATTTTTTAATTAATTTTAAATAATTAGGTTCATAAGATAAGTGATTCAAGAGTATTTTATCATATTATAATTGAATCCGCTATAAATAGTCAGTTTAACCGTTTTTTATTCTCTTAAATCGGGTAAAATTGTAGCTTATTTTGCTTAAGACTACTTATCAGGTTAGCATATATTTTGATTACACATTATTGATTTTGTCGTTTTTCAACTAATAAAATAATTTAGTAACTGTTTAATTTATTTAAATCTCACTTTTCTTTATCCCATCCTAAATAAAAACAAAACATGGATTAGAGTAATTTTCTTTAAAAAATCCAACAATCTGCCGTTAATTTCACATTATTTAATTGAGCTTTCCTAAATCTTTAGTTGTTAACATTGAGCCCAATCCTAAATGTTTCTTTTGTCTATGATTTGTAGGTAGTTATCGGTTTTTCACATTCAAATCGTATTAAGTCGCTCATTATTTTACAGAAAACTACCTTTCAGTGTAAGCTCTAAATTGTTTTTCTTTGTTTGATATCATCGACCAAAACCCTTATTTTTTTCTAGAAAAGCGCTTACAACAAAGATTAAACTGATATGCGAAATACTTCTATGACTGAGTTAAAACCTATCCCTTCTTATTTAAAACAATTTATTGTTGAACAACATTATGATGAATACACCCATCAAGATCATGCAGTTTGGCGATACATAATGAGAAGAAACGTAGCTTTTTTAAAGGATTATGCTCATGAAGCCTATCTAGAAGGTTTAAAAAAAACGGGAATCACTTTAGATAGAATTCCTAACATTGATGAAATGAATCAATGCTTAGCAAAAATAGGTTGGAGAGCAGTTGTTGTTGATGGATTTGTCCCACCAGCAGCTTTTATGGAATTTCAAGCTTTAAAAATTTTGGTAATCTCAGCCGAAATTAGAAATATAAATAACATTTTATATACTCCCGCACCCGATATTATTCATGAGGCTGCTGGACATGCACCCATTATTGCTAATCCTGAATACAGTGCTTACTTACAAAAATTCGGAGAATATGGAATGAAAGCCGTCTTCTCAAAAGAGGATTACGAAATATATGAAGCAATTCGATATTTATCTATCATCAAAGAATTCACAGGTACAACTCAAGCTGAAATAGATTTTGCCGAAAAAGATTTAGAGGAAAAGATGAATGCAGTAATTCATGCTTCTGAATCTAATTTATTATCTCGAATGCATTGGTGGACCGTTGAATATGGATTAGTTGGAACACCAAACGATTTTAAACTATTTGGAGCAGGTTTATTATCCTCTGTAGGAGAAAGTAAACATTGCTTAAATGATGAAGTAAAAAAAATACCACTTGATAAAAGCTGTGTACATTTTCAATATGATATCACAACCATGCAACCTCAATTATTTGTAGCTAAAGATTTTACCGATTCATTACAAGTTTTAGAAGATTTTGCTGATACAATGTCTTTCAGAAAAGGTGGCTTAACATCAATGGAATTAGTTAAAGAAACCCAACAAGTTGGAACGCTTGTGTATTCTTCTGGCTTACAAGTAAGTGGTATAATTTCTGAAATTATTACAGATTCTAACTCTAATCCTATTTATTTCAAAACATCTGGAAGTACACAATTAGCGATTGATGATAAAGAGCTAGAAAATCATGGAATTAATAGGTATCTGAATGGATTGGAATCACCAATCGGAAATCTTAGTAATTGCAATAAAAACATTGAAGATTTTAAAGCCGAAGATTTTCTCCAATACGGGATAATTCAGAATAAAGCCGTTACACTAAATTTTGAATCAGGAATTATGGTAAGTGGGAACATTGAGTTAATAACCAAAACGCAACTAGGAAATATCCTATTCTTAGAAATGTCACCATGCGTTGTCACACTTGGCTCTACTGTATTATTTGAGCATTCCGATTCTATGTACACATTAGCTCTTGGCTCAAAGATTAGCTCTGCTTTTTCAGGTAGTGCTGATAAAGAAAATTTTAATGTTTATCCACCCAAATCTGAACGAAATGCACTAAAAATACATCACTCTGATGAAGAAAAATTCTTATTCAAGTTATATACAATGGTTAGAGAAATGCGTGAAATGAAAACAATTCAATGGGAAACAGTAAAATTTGTGTTTGAAAAATTAAATCATTCCTATCCTGAAGACTGGCTTCTTAGACTTGAGTTATTAGAACTTCTATCCCAATACAAAATTGAAGATTCTCTCAATATTAAATTAAATAATGATTTAAATGAATTAAAAAAGAAGAGCGATACGCATTTAAATGTTATTACTGCAGGGTTAAACTTAATTTATGATACGGTTTCAGTTTAAAGTCTTATTTTACATAAAAAAGATTTACATGATTGAATTAAAAAAGATTTTAATAACTGGTGCTGGAAAAGGGATCGGATATGAATTAACGCTTAAAGCTTTAAAAGGCGGACATACTGTTTTTGCACTAAGTCGAAATTTGAGTACTCTTCGTCCTCACACAAAAGTTTATGGCGAAAAATTAAACTTAATTCCATTTGATTTAAGTAAATCAGAATCTTTTTTTAGCTTAGAAAAGATAATTTCTGAATCAACAACATCCTTAGATATTATTATAAATAACGCAGGTTTATTGATTAATAAAACCTTTTTAAATCTTTTAGACTCCGATTGGAATTCACTTTGGGAAGTCAATGTAATGGGACCAGTTAGACTAATTAAATCATTAATTCATTTGATATCGGATAACAGCCATATTATTAACATAAGTAGTATGGGTGGCTTTCAAGGTAGTTTAAAATTTCCAGGCTTATCTGCCTACAGTACAGTTAAAGGAGCACTAAGCATTTTAACAGAATGCCTTAGCGTGGAAGCAGATTTAAAGAATTGTTCCGTAAATGCTTTATGCCTTGGTGCAGTTCAAACTGAAATGTTAGAACAAGCTTTTCCAGGATATAACGCACCCATAAATGCAAACCAAATGGCTGAGTTTATTTTGAACTTTGCTTTAGTAAATGGTACAATTATGTCAGGTAAAATAATTCCTGTTTCTATATCAAATCCCAATTAGTCATCTTTTTTTGCAAAACTGATTGAAAGCGTAGTTTTTTAGTATTACAATTCAGTATTATATAATATAAATTTTAATTAATAGTTGAAAACCATGAAAAAACTGTTTTTATTAGTACTTACACTTTTTATTTACTCCTCGCCACTTTTAGCTCAAGGATTTAAATTAATTGGGATGAATACACTTTCAGGTGCAATTACGGGATCAGCTATCGGTGGCGCAACTATGTTAATTACAAATGATTTTGACAACTACAGACCTCTGAGCATCGGATTTGGAACAGGAACTATTGCTGGTTTAGGTTTAGGTGTTTATGATATAACAACGAATTCTTCTGAATATTCGGGAGTTTTTAACTCATCATCTGAAACATCTGGTCAATTAATATTGACAGATACATTCTATGGTACGCTAACAGGTGCATTAGTTGGTTTTGCCGTAACATTGATTTCTGAAGATAAATTAGTTGATGGTTTAAGAGTTGGAGCAGGTTTTGGAGCCTATTCAGGTTTAGTTTTTGGAATTGTAGATGCTTTCATCATGAATAATATGGGTACTGGCGGTGGTGGCGGCTATGGTTTAGGATCCATAAATTTTAATCAAGTAAATGGCATAGTACAATATGAAGGCTCAGTAATTAATGCTGGTTTTTTCTCACCAAATTCAATTGCTCATCCTTCTAATGGAAGCATCAAATGGCACCCAGCCCTATCTGTTGCACATTTTAAAGTCTCAATATAAGTGAGACTTTTATGCTACTCGTTTTTTACAGTAGCTAATGTTTTTAAAATTGTTTTGACGGTCTCCAAATTACCACTCTCCGAATAGTGAATGCCGTCTGCAGCATAGTACCAGTTCTCGGGAGTATTTCCAAATCGTTGGAAATAAGGATCTATAATAATTCCCCCTTTATCACGCATTACTTCTTGATAAGCTCTAATCTCTGAATTAGAAAAACTACCATTAAAAAGAGGATTTATATTGGTTGCCTCTTCATTTACAGATGATGGTGACATCCAAATTATTGGATTGGGAGATACTAATGATTCAATAGCCGTTCGAATAGATTGTAAGTTTTCCCAAAATTCAGTTAACGATACTAAAGGTCGATCTGCAGCATAATTAACTCTGAATGCATCCCAAGTTCCAAAGTTTAGAATAACCCAATTAGGATTGTGCGATAATACCCTATTACCCAAACTTTGTAAAAGAGATGTACTTGTCAACCCTGAAACTGATGAATTAATTAGTTCAATATCTTTCTCTGTTCCAATTTCAATAATATACTTCAAAACATCAACCCAACCACCTTTTTCCGCACTTGATGAATCTCCATAAACCACTATTTTGTCATCATCTTTAAAAGGTAATTCTTCAAGATAATCTATTATGTCTTGATCTTTTAATAACTCCAATGCGATTTGCTTCGACTTATTTTCATATTTTTTAAGTGATTCAGCTAATTCCTCTGTAGTTAGACTCATTATACAAGCTTGTATTTGTTCATTTATATCTAAAGCCGGTAATAACACATTATAATTTAAAGTGATATAAGGTAATAGAAATTTAGAAATAGACTTATCTTTTTTATTCATAATCATTTATTAATTGTTTCACTAGTTGCGGTACGCCAATTGTAGCACTTTTTTGAATGAACTTAATGGATAAATTCGATTCAGATATTGGTGGAATTACAGGATCAATTATAAATATAGGTGCATCTTGATGAACATAATGTATTAAGCTTGCTGCAGGATAAACCAAAAGAGAAGTTCCTATAATTATAAAAATATCTGCACTCATAACTTCAAACATAGCTTCTTCCATTTTAGGAACGACTTCACCAAACCAAACAATATTAGGGCGTAACTGAAATCCATTGGTATCGGTATCTCCTAAATGAATTGATGTATTTCCAATGTAAATTATAGAAGATGGATGATTTTCTGGAATTGCTTCGAATAATGAGCCATGCAACTGAATAATTTTCTTTGATCCTGCTTTTTTATGTAAATCATCAACATTTTGAGTAATTATTGTTACTTCATAATATTCTTCTAATTCCTTTATTGATAAATGTGCTGCATTCGGTTGTGCCTTAAAAGCAATCAATCTTCTACTATTATAAAAGTCTAAAACTTTTTGGGGATTATTTTGCCAACCATCAATTGAAGCAACTTCATGAACAGGAAATCCATCCCATAACCCATCGTGATCTCTAAATGTTGATAAACCACTCTCTTTACTAATCCCTGATCCAGTTAAAATAGTAATTTTTTTTGATGATTTATTCATAAATAAAAATACAGTAAAACGAATAAAAAAGGGGAATAAAAGCGAAAGAAACGCACAAAAAAAAAGCCCGAAGCAGAGCTACGGGCTTAGGGAGAGAAAAAAGGATGAGGCGACGACCTACTCTTCCGCTTGTGGGCAGTACCATTGGCGCAGAGATGCTTAACGACCGTGTTCGGAAAGGGAACGGGTGGGACCATCTCGCAATAATCACCTCATCAAAAACTGATAAGTTGTTCAAAGACGGATACAGGAGCAAGAACTAAGGGAAAAAAGCAAGTAGAAAGAAGTGTTGTTGATTAGACAAGGCTTGCAAGCGGGCAGCGGGGAATCAGTCGATTCCAGTGCCTGCTATAAAAAGAAGTCGCTAGAGCGATTAGTACAACTCAGCTGAACATATTGCTATGCGTACACTTGTTGCCTATCAACCTGATAGTCTTTCAGGGCTCTAAAGGGAATACTTATCTTGAAGTGGGCTTCGCGCTTAGATGCTTTCAGCGGCTTATCCCGACCAAACATAGCTACCCTGCGATGCATGCGACCACACAACAGGCACACTAGAGGTTTG
>Ga0210012_1000868_pt1 | contig 32259 bp, 35 predicted proteins | sample CryGeymeta201504_FD_183974 | JGI IMG/M metagenome (GOLD analysis project Ga0210012, IMG submission 183974) | Groundwater microbial communities from Crystal Geyser aquifers in Utah, USA - Crystal Geyser metaG 2015-04 (SPAdes) (version 2) | ecosystem: Environmental > Aquatic > Deep subsurface >... | reverse complement strand
CTTTTGCTTCCTCCACCAAGTCAATTTCTTTTTGGTCATACGTTCGCCAAAAGTATCTATTCACCGACTGATTGTTGTAGTGTAAGTGCTTTATTCGTTCGGTGAAGATAAAGTTTTCCCAGAGCTGACCAACGTCGTTTCTGATAGAGAGCTTGTTAAAATTCTGAATAAGTGAATTTCGTACACCCAGGTCAAAGAAGTAATAACGGTCATTTTTACTAATTTCTTTTCGTAAGTTTCTAGAGAAACCAGCAACACGATAGATGACAAAGACTTTTTCGAGTAAGTCTAGATAGCGCTCGACTGTTTGATGATTTAGAGAAAGATTTGTTGCAAGTTCTGCTATAGAGACCTCCTGACCAATCTGAAATGCGATGAGCCTCAATAAATCCACAATTTTTTCAGAGCGCCTTATGGATTCTAGCTCGAGGACGTCTTTATATAAATACGATCCAAGTAGTTCGTCTAGGAATGTTGCTTTTTTTACCGCACTCGCAGCAGTTACACTTTGAGGATAGCCTCCGTAAATTAGCATTGTCTCAAGTTTTGTATGAGCAACATGAGATCCAAAATGATTAAACATTTCTGTGAAACTTATTGGAAATAGTGACAAGGTTGTTTTTCTACCCGTAAGGGGTTCGCTGATTTTGTTAGCTAGCTCAAATGATGCAGAGCCAGTGGCAATAATTTTTAGTTGGGGTTGGGTGTCGACTAAAATTTTTAAATTCAACCCAATATTTGAAACTCGCTGAGCTTCGTCTACAACCAAAAGATCATATCCTTCGACCAATGAGGCAAGAGCTGAGGCATTCTGCACCTCAAGGGCTTCGCGGTTAACAAGTTCGTCGGCATTAAGAAACAAGTGCTTACCTTCGTAATTGTTAATAAATTCCTCAATAAGGCTAGTTTTTCCAACTCGGCGTGGACCATAAACGACGACGACATGGCCGGGTTGTACTGATTTCTTTAAATTAGGTTGCAATAACCGAGGTATTATCATGAATTGATGATACCATACCATACGTATTAATACAAATACGTCTGTTTGACCACACTCAACCCATCCTCCACCTAGACAACTCGCTCTCGAGTTGGGATAGTAGAACAATGACAAACACCCCCCCCAAAGAATTAGCAGCCGCCGTTCAGTTCGGTACTCCGCGCGAAGTCAGAGAGGCGAGGCTAGAGCTGTACACGCAGGCTGGCCAGGCTGGGATTTGCTTGGCTTCGATTCAAGAGCTTTATATGGCGCGTGCCAGAGGAGAGCATCAAATAAAGTTTTGTGTTCCCGCCCTAAACATTCGTGGGCTTACTTTTCAGACGATGCGAGCGATTTTTCGCGCTGCTAAAAGGCAAGATGCCGGCGCCTTTATTTTCGAACTCGCCAGATCTGAAATGGGTTATACAAAGCAATCACCAGAAGAGTATGTAGCTATGGTTTTGGCTGCGGCTTTAGCAGAAAAATGGACAGGTCCCGTTTTCGTCCAGGGAGATCATTTCCAGGCGAAAGCAACGAGATCTGGTGTAGCTAAAGTGGGTGAGATCGAAGCGATTAAAAAACTCATTGAGTCTTCACTCTCGGCGGGGATTCTAAATATAGATATCGACATGTCGACTTTAGTTGACTTGGAAAAGCTAACCGTAGAGGATCAGCAAGTTCCGAACGTGCGCTTTACTAATGAACTGCAAAACTTTATTCGCGAACGCGAACAAAAGTGCATTGTCACTTCTGTCGGTGGCGAGCTTGGTCACATTGGCGGGACAAACTCGACGAAAGAGGAGTGCGAAGTTTTCCTGTCTCAGGTTCCGGGTCTGAGTAAACTTAGTATCCAAACAGGCACCCAGCATGGCGGGGTTATTTCTGAAGATGGCACGGTTCAGAAGATGACGGTCGATTTTTCTCTCCACAAAGAACTATCGGGATTTATCCGTGAGAAATTTGGTCTGGCTGGCACGGTTCAGCACGGAGCCTCGACCCTGCAGGATGAGGCCTTCGGAATGCTGCCAGAATCAGAGGCGGTCGAGGTACATTTAGCCACAGGTATCCAAAATATGATTATGGATCATCCCGCTTTTCCTGAGGCTTTACTTGAAAATATGCATAATTATATAGATAAAAAATATAGCTCTGAACTTGGCAAAATGTCTGATGCTCAGTTCCATTATCGCATGAGAAAAAATGCTTGGGGTGAATTTAAAAGAGAACTTTGGGAACTCCCCGACCCAGTCACGGCTACTTTATCGAATCTGGTCGAAGAGTGGATGACGAGAATGTTTGGCTGGCTCGAAGCTACCGGAACAAGAGAATTGGTAAATAAGACGATTAAGCATCCAGCCTTTGAGCCGATCATACTCTCTGGAAAAACTGAGGTGAGTGAGGGGGAGACAAAGGGGTTGGGGGATTAGGGAAAGCCAGTTATGGTAGGCGAAAGAAAGACGAGCGATTATGAGGGCGACTTAGCACATGTTGGCGATTCGTTTTCTTTCTCTACTGAAACAAAAAAATATATTAGTCAGCTTTCAGCAGAGCCTGGAAAAAGGCAAGAATTAGGCGGCGCAAAGAGATTTGCAGAAATGCAAAAATTTAGACCAACATTTGATTATTTGCATCAGTTGGCTAGGAAGGCTAAGACCAAGGGTAGAATAAAAAGACTAAGACACGAAAAAGGTTCTGCTGATTCCGAAGAGTTATTTACATTTCTCGATTCTCATGGGTCTAGAGTTTTATATAATTTTGACTTTATAGAAGATGAGATAGTATGTTTTCCTGAACGTAATCCAACTCTCGAAAAAATTTGTGAATTAGAAAATCCTAAGCGGTTCCTCGAATATTATGCTGTTTTGACGGGGGACTCACAACACTACTGGTCAATTGTTTTTGACAAAATGTCTACGACTGATGTTGAAATGATTAACGAGCTCTGCGATCTGCAACCAGTCGAAATTGAGCGTTTTATTGGTGAAATTTCTAACTTTCCATGGGTTAGCACGGAATTGTTCAATGGATCTGGATTTTTGATTTTAGAACAGATTGGTTCAATTATTCAACTTGCAAAACAAGATGGTTTGAGCGACGGACAGAGAGAATCATTCATTTGTGCAAATGCTCTAGGTCTAATGAAGCAAAGAACAATATATGCTTCAGAGGTTTTAGATGTGGAGAAAACAACAAATCAGATTCGGTTAATTAATATTCTTATTTCAGATTTTAAACCTCATCAAAAGCATAACATTGATGTAAACGAGCTGTTGGAAGTTGTTATTAAGAACGGACTACTATACAAATTAGTATTTTTAGCGGAGCTTGGTATTGAAATTTCTAGTTTGGTTAAAAGACTTAGCAAAGATCGTAAATTGATTTCGTATGTTGAAGCTGTGGTAAGTGAAGTTGATTCACTCATTGATTCAGTTAGAAGTGTCGGAGAGACTGAATTTAAGAGTATTCTACAATCCATTGAATTGAGGCCAAAATTGTCTGAATCATCAGGGATAGTCAGATTTATTGAGCTAGAGGGAGTCACGAAGGAGTATTTTGAGAAGTTAGGAAAAGTTGAGAAAAAAGAACTCATAATGAGCTTTGCTAAAAAGAGTTCTCTAGTTTCAAGAGCTGAATTTGAAGATTTTGACCCAGAGTCGGCAACAGTATTTTTTGAGATGCGCAAGCTCGCTGGCGTATTTCCAAAATTAAAAGAAAGAATATTCTCAACATTTATAGCCAGTATGGAAGAGAAGGAGCGCGAAAGATTGGCATTTCTGATCATTTCTGATATCGATGCACTTGACGATATGCAGGGATTAATTGAGTCAATGCCGAAGGGAATAGCTGGCTTATTAGCTGAGTTTAAGAAAAATAAAAATTTCAAAATTCAAAGATACTTTGAATATTTTTATGAATTATCTGCAAGAGAAGAGCTTGGGGAGTTTGACAGAGAGAAATACGATTCACTTTGGGATTTTTTGAATAAATACTCTAAATGGTTCGAATATTCAGACGAACATGAAAAGAAAGCCTTAGATATCTTTGTGAGGAATAACGGAAAAGCTGATTGTCTTGAACTCGTGTTGTTCTGGGTAGAAACTAATAATTACATGGCTCTTATTCAAACCTTCTCGAAGGAGTCATTTACTGAAATTGTCGGAGACGAAAAGGCTGAAAGATTTTTTAGATCATTGCCCACTTCTTCTGACGAACGCAGAAATGCATTTCTTCATAACGATTACGATAGAACCTCAGGATGGCTTGCTTTGCAGGCCGCGGCTTCTGGAAAGAATTATCAGATGATAAATGTAGACAGGCCAGAGGGAGACAGAGAAGTGTTATTAAGACACGAGTTTAATATCATTGAAGAAACTGACTTAGTTTCCGATTTTATTTCTTCCTTTGGTTTTTCTGATCAGACAAAGTTGTTTGCAATTTATAGGAGCCTATGGCTTCATGAGCATAACGGGAATGAAATTCCAGATTTCGTAGTTCTTTTTGGCGTAAGCTCAACGTCGGAGCTGGTCCAACATTACAATGCGCTAAGAACTATCCTCAGCTCACGTGAGCCAATAAGAGAATTACCCTCGTTTTCAGAACTGGAAAAACTGCTTTTTGCCTCTATAACTAAACATGACACTCACACATTTTCTGGGAGGCTCTCTCTAGGAGAAATTTTAAGAGATTTTGAGCTCAATCCTCGGAATGATAGAGATCGTTATTCAGATTTTGAACCATTTGAGATTAATGTTGGAACTGAGAATGTGAGCTTTGAACCAACGGCTGATGATAGGAAAAAATTTGACAATCTATCAGGTGAGTTCATTGAAGCAACAAAAGAAATTGCCAACGGTGAATATTGGAGTTTGTTGAGAAATGAGTTGAGGGAAATGATTGACGAGAAGCTTGGTAAGCTTATGGGTTTAAAACCGAATCAACACATTGATAAACAAATTGAAAAACTACAATCGACTTTAGAAAATGTGATTTCAATTGACTCAACACTCATGTTCATAGAAATTTTAACGGCTGAGTTTTATCATCAGGATAAGAAAACACAGGCTTTTATTAGTTCAATGATAAGGAGGTTAATCTTTCAACAGGTTATTAGTCATCATCCGAACCAAGGCAGAAACTCAGTCATTCAAAGTTTTGCGTCATCAGATATTTCGCCAAAGGCTGTTCGTTCTTTATCAAATTTCCTTCGAGAGGACATCTCTCATCATGCGCTTGACTTCTCCAAGGAGGAAATATGGGACAAGGAAGTGCTGGAGTTCGCAAATAAGTTTTGGTCTAAGAAGAATATAGATGTGCTTAGAACAATTATTAATGACGAAATAGCTTTCTGCGAGGATATGAAAAAACGCTTTTCAGTAGATAAAAGTGATGGAAGTTTCTCTTTAGAGTTAATCCCAGATCGAGGGCTGGTTGGAGAGTTCGCGGGCTACATAGCAAATGCATGCTATACGGCTGAGCATCCGTTACTTAATTGGGATGTTGTTCCCCATAAAATAGTGGATGTATCATCTGATTTTAGAGATCTAATTGGCTCAGTTCTTATATTTCCAAACCTTGCAACAGTAGAGGGAAATCCAGCGCTCTTGGTGAGAGCTATAAATATTCCAATCGAACAGAATATCGATATCTCGGCCTTTATTGAGACATTATTGGACAAAATGTTGATTGCTGCGAAGAAAATGGGTGCTGAATTAGTTCTACTACCTGGAATCAAGGGAGCAATTTCTAATTATGATACTGCTATTAACCATGTTTCAGACACTTATGTTTCACCTGAAAAGCGAGTCTCATTGAGCGAAACATTTGCTTTCAACGGGCGAGGCCATGATCTAACAAATGACTGTTATATTGCACGAAGCGTTTAAAACCCCTATCTCCACCCCTTTGCCAACTCACCCGCATTTGTAAACGGTGATTGGTGGACGAGTGGGCCAGCTTCTAGCTGCGGCAATTCATCCTGATAAGTCGGTCGGTCGGTTTTATAAATTATTCCCAGTGGAAACTTTTCTTCCATTGGCAAATGTGCAATTTTTAAAGCCGCATGGTAGTCAGTCGGATCGTAATTTTCGTCTAGTTTTTGAATGCGTTTTAGATAGTAGGCATACGTATTCACTTTGTTGAATGTGACGCAGGGCTGTAAGACGTTGATAATGGCCAGACCTTTGTGTTCCATGCCAGCTTCAATCATCTCTGCAAGCTGCGGCAGCTGGGCAGTGAATCCTTGGGCGATGAAGGTCGCACCCTGAGTCAGCGCTAGAAGTAATGGATTGACCGGCCTGTCAATTGTGCCCTGTGGTGTAGATTTAGATTTATGACCTTTATGTGCGGTCGGTGAGACTTGGCCAGTGGTCAGTCCATAAACGCTATTATCGTGGACGATAACGGTCAGATCGTGGTTACCGCGACAGGCATGAAGGAAGTGGTTTCCACCTTCGCCGTAAAGAGCGCCATCTCCTCCTGTGACGAGAACGGGGAGAGAGTGATTAGCGATTTTGACACCTACGGCGGTTGCGAGAGCGCGGCCGTGCAAGGTGTGCATGGCATAAGCATTGATGAAGTCATTCATGTTGCCAGAGCAGCCGATGTCGAAGAGCATGGCGATTTTGTCGGGGGTTAAGTTTTGTTTTTTTAGAGCCATCTCGACAGCTTTGCCGATGCCCCAGTTCCCACAACCTCCGCACCAGGTGGGAGTGAAGCCAGCGAAGTCTAGGGATGCGTCTGTCATGATGCCTCTCCTTGTTGCTGTAGTATCGCGGCGACAATTTCTTCAGGGTAAAAAGCCCGGCCGTCGTACTTGAGAATTTTTCTTTCGATATTGATTCCCGTTTGTTGTCTTAATAGTTGGCCAAACTGACCGGTCATGTTGTTTTCGACTAAAACATACTCGCCATCATGTTTGAAAAAGTTTTTCAGTGCTTCTTCATCTAGTGGGTAGACGTTAGAAAAATGCAGGTGTGAAGTTTTCATTTCTAACATTTCTCGCGCCATCGACACCGGACCTTTGGTAGAACCCCAAGAAACGAAAATAATCTCTGCGTCTTCTAGATCGCCATAAACAGCGCAGGGTTCGTAGTCGTTTTCGATGAAGGTGGCGAGCTTGCGGGCGCGTTTTTCTGCCTGATTTGTTCGATCTTCCGCGTCTTCAGTAGTGTGACTGTCTTCTGAGTGCTCATAGGAGTTGGCTTGATAGAAAGCACCAGGGACGCCAGGAATTAAGCGGGGAGAGATACCATCGTCAGTGACTTGGTAGCGCAAGTAGTTTTCGGGAGTTTCAGTAATATTTTTACCGCGATTTTGGACTCTGGCGACAATGCGCTCTATCGAATCTAGGGAAACACTGGCGTGTGATTCAGAAAGAAACTTGTCAGACATAACGATGACGGGAGTTTGATAAATATCAGCAAGGTCAAAAGCAGTTTGGGTGAGCTCAACCATCTCTTCTTGATCTCCGGGAGCGAGAATTATTTTAGGAAAATCACCGTGACCGGCGTGGGCGGCGAAAAGGAGATCGCCTTGTTCTGTCCAAGTCGGCAAGCCAGTGGCTGGACCGGGACGCTGTGATAAGAAAAGCACTAAAGGAATCTCGGCGATGCCTGCATACGAAAGCGATTCGGTCATGAGAGCAAAACCGCCTCCAGACGTGCCAACGCAGCTGCGCACTCCAGCGAATGAGGCGCCGAGGGCCTCACTAACTACACCAACTTCGTCTTCAGCATGACGCACAATCATCTCTGTTTGTGGCTGCCAGGCCGCGAGTGTTGAAAGCACTGAAGAGGCAGGCGTCATGGGATAGGCGGCATAGAACTTGCAGTCAGCGGCAGCAGCGCCAAGCGAAAAAGCATCATTTCCTGTCAGGACTGCTTGGGCGGGAGCATCAGTTTTCCAAGGGAAATTTTTCATGTGTTTCTGGAAATGTTTTAAAACATAATCATAGCCAGCGAGAGCGCAGGCGGAGTTTTGTTTGACAACTTCGGTACCTTTACGCTCGAATTGCTCAGTAATCAATGTTTCTAAGATAGTTTTATTGCCACTCAGAAGTGCCCAGCTAGCACCAAGAGCTATGGTATTTACCATAATAGTATTGGCTTTAAGTTCGGCTAAAAGTTCTTTGAGTGGCAAAGCTAAAGGAATTGCGACGGTATCTTCGGGCTTAAAATCTGCTGGGTCATAGACCAAAAGGCTTTTCTCATCAAGTCTGTGTTGGTGAAGATTAAAAGTATCTTCGTTCAGACAAACCAAACAATCTAGCGTCCAAGCGCTGGCAGTCGGTTGAGTGTCTTGAATCAGAACTTCGTAAGTATTATGACCGCCTTGGACTAGTGATGGGTATTCCGCGTAGTCGAAAACATATGCGCCCGATCGAGTGGCTAGCTTACTCATGGAAAGGCCAGTCGTCATCACGCCTTGGCCGGCGAGACCACCTGTTTTCCAGAGGAGGGATTTTCGTGCCATTATTTAACTATTTCACCTGCCCAAGACTTAATTTCCTCAACGCACTGGGCTTCATTTAGATAGTACTGGTCGAGTCTAAGTGGCTCACTGGTTATCTTTGAGCCAAACTCTTCAAGCTGATTTCTAAGAACATCGACGGCGCCACAGAATTTATTATAGTTTTTGTCACCTAGACCTAAAAGGGCGCAATTTTTGCCAGAAAAAACATCCTTAGGCATTTTTTCAAAAAAAGCAAAGAAATCTTCGTGAGGCTGACCTTCTTCGTCGTTAAAATCCCAACTGGGAGAGGCGAGAACGACTAGATCGGCGGGCTTGAGCATCTCAGGAGTAGCCTCGTAGGCCATGCTCATACTTACCGCATGACCGGCTGCTTCCAGAGCTTGTTTTAGAACCTCTGAGGCCATGGTCGTACTGTTTGAGTAGGTGGCGTAGATGATTGAGACTGTCATGTGGTTATCATACACCAGATTTTTGCAGTCCCTTTTGAGAGAGACCTATTTTCTTAGGTCCAAAATGGGCGATTATGGCGCTAACGAATAAGACAAAAGCAAAAAATGACATGGTGAGCTGATTTCCCATGAGCGTTGAGAGGGCGCCGGCCACAAGTGGGCCAATAATCCAGGCGAAGCTACTGGCAGAGCGTTGGAGTCCGACCATGTCGTTGCCATACACGCCAAGAGTTTCGGTGTAGTCTTGGAAAACTGCTAGAATTTCTGGCGTGGCTAAGGCCAAAAATACTGAAGCCACAAAGATTGCCAGAATTAATAGTACTCCGGTGCTGAATATACTTCCGATCGCAAGTAAAAGAGCGCCCGCCGCCGCAGTCACAAAGGCCACCTGAGATTTCTTCCAGCGCAAATTTAATTTTGAAGCAAATAAAGGCACTATTAAAAATGGCACCATGTATGCGGGCAAAACAAGGCTACTAAGTTTAGAAGTTTCCAGCATTTCAACAGACAGAAGAATGCCGACGCTCCAGAAAGCCATATCGACCATGATTAGGGCAAAGTAAAAGAAGTAGATATGCCAAATTTTTCTTAAAATCTTTCGCCAAATGCCGAGTTCTTGGGAAAAAGTTTGATGCTCCGTTGCTACCAAATCTGGCTTCATCTGTTTAGCAGCCTTCCTGCTACCAAGGAAAATGCCACTGGCAAGGAGAAAAAAGAACAGAGCCACTCCAAAAGGATGCTTGTTATTTTGTAGCAAAAGAAAAGCGCCTAAGATGGGGGCGATGACATAACCGATAGAGCGAATTGTTTCGAGCCAACCCCAGGCGGAGTCATGTTTTTTGGCTGGGATTAGCTGGTGAACAAAAGTAAAGTGCGAGAAACTAATGGCTTCATAGTAGGCGCCCCAGAGGACGCTGCCTAAGGCTAGAACCCAGAGAATATGGGGCAGACCAAAGAGAGTTAGGGCAGTTACGAGAGCGAAGCCGAGGGCTAGGCGAGTGTAGAAGCGCACGCCTCTGGTAGGAAAAAGCTCTGGGAAAATAATATCGGTGAGAAATCCGGCTGCGGAACTTAAACTTAGAATAATACCAACGACCATCATATTGATTGAGTTTTGTTCGATCACGATAGGCATGGCGTAGGCGATGAGGCCATCGGCTAAGTAGAAGAAAACGATGGTGATGAAGTAACCTGTGACCAATTGTGATTTAGCCGTGAGTTTAGGTAAATGGTGAAATTGGCGGGAGTGTGACTTAAAGCGATGTCGCATGCAAACTACTGTACTGGTTTTCGTCACCTTGAGCAATGAGATCACGAAATTCCGAGACGTAGAATGACTCACCGTGTCCAGGGAAAATGGTCCAGTTGTCCGGAAGTTTCTTTAGCTTTTGAAGAGATTCGCTAAGCTGCATTGGACTTGCGTACTTAAAGTCAGTGCGACCGATACCACCTTCCGCGAAAGCTACGTCTCCGCTAACTGCCCAGTTTGGTCCGAGAATGGCAACACTTCCAGGTGTATGGCCGGGGAGTTCGAGGAAGCTAAATTGACTGCTCCCTAAATTGACCAGCGTTTTTTCAGAGAGGGGAGTTAAGATTTCCGTTGGAGGTAGGGGATCGACCTGGTGCCCGAGCCAGTGCTTGGCGCTTTCAGCAGCGCGATTATAGAGAAAAATATCATCTGGGTGGAGAAATACTGGCACATTTGGGAAAGATAGATAAATCGAAAGTAGTCCTAAGAGATGGTCAAAATGCCCGTGGGTGAGAATTACGGCTTTTAAGCTTAATTGCTCTGCCAGGATGACATCCAGAATGGTTTCGCCAGAGTCAGCGGGGTCGATGACAATAGCCTCTCTCGAGTCTTCGTCGATGACGATGTAGCAGTTGGTAGCCATTTCTCCGAGAACTAAGGTTTTGATGTCGAGCATGTTGTTATAATAACTCATGGCTTCTCCAGAAAAACCAATCATTTTGTTCGATATCGACCGCACGATGATTGATACGGATAAGTTGTCGGGCTTGCTGAATGGAGCGATAGCCAAGTTTCTTGGGATTTCCGCTCAAGAGTCAAGAGAGTTGTATAAGAAGTTTATTCAAAAAATTACCCTTGATGATTCCACGGATTACGACCCTTGGAATTGGTTGAATTTCTTGTCTGACAAGTTTCCCAAGGTATCGAAAGAAGAACTAGAAGCTGTATTTTTTAATCAGGCCAATTTCGAAGCCAGTGTTTTTCCTGAGGTTCTCAGCGTTATTGAAGAAGTGAAAAAGATTTATAGAGTCGGCATTTTCTCTCAGGGTGTTATTCCCTGGCAAGAGAAGAAACTGGAGCTCTCAGGACTGACGCCATTATTCGAAAAAGAACTAACATTTATTTTCCGAAGAAAAGTAGCTCCCGCTAGTTTGGAAAAATTGCCATTTGGTGCCATAGTGATCGATGACAGAGAAGTTTTTATTGAGGGCCTGATTATTGCCAAACGCTTCCGACCTATCTGGATTAATAGAAATTCGGACGAGAAGCATGACAAAGCCGAGACGATTCATTCTCTTGAAGAATTGCCCGCACTTCTAGCCAATTAGACTACCAACCAAATTCGAAATAAACACCAGCCCAGTCACAACACTGGAGATAATTGGAGAGATTAGTTGACTGATGGGAGAACCGCCGCCTCCCCAGGGGAAAATCAGAGCGATCAACACAAACATTCCGTAGCGCCCCATAAATTTTTCGAATTCATAAGCTGTTTCTTTTGGCAAGATTCCCATGAGAATTTTGCTGCCATCTAAAGGAGCGACTGGCACAAGATTAAAAATCGCCAGCATGACGTTGTAGAAAAGACTTAGAGAAACGATGAGGTTGAAGAGTGGTGAGGCCGCGCCAACAAATCCCGCAATGATGGCAATGACCAGCGCCATCAAGATATTCGAGGCCGGTCCAGCCAAGGCGATGAGGGCAGTATCTTTTTGTTGGTCTTTGAGATTATAAGGATCGAACATAACTGGCTTGCCCCAGCCGAAGCCGATGAAAAGAAGAGCGGCGGTGCCGAGCGGATCTAGGTGGGCGAGGGGATTCAGAGTGACGCGCCCCTGGTATCGGGGAGTAGGATCGCCGAGTTTATCAGCCACCCAAGCATGGGCGAATTCATGAATGGTGATCGAGATGATGAGAATTCCCGCCACTAGAAAAAAAGCGATTGGATTTTCGAAAAGAATACTTATTAATCCCATTTGGGTAGTATACCTCACTGTAGCTTGTTGTCAGTAGACCTCGATGGTAGAATACGACCCTTATGGCAAGTTTCGATTTTAAATATCCACAAGTAGCTCACATTGGCAACAAAGTTTCTCATGCGAAAAATCGCTCTAAAAGAGGCTTTAAGTACAACCTTCACACAGTGACGGTTACTGCCAATGGTCAAAAGAAACGCCTCAGAGTGCCTACAAAACTTCTGCGCATGCTGAAAAAAGCTGGTTTAACCACGCATTTTAAGCCTGCAGCTGCGAAGTAAATTTCAAAAAAAATTAACTGACAGTTAATAAAGACTATCTAGAATGATAAACTTCAATATCTTAGGATATATCTTCGAGAATTAAAAATGGTAAGAGAAAAAAGTGCATATCTATCAGATAAAGAGCTCGAAGAAAACTACGCTCAGACCCTTGGTTTGGAGAAGATTAGGAAGTCAGAGCCGAGGGAGGGTGAATCCGCAGTTCAGTATTTATCCAGGTTATTAGACGTTTATGATGAACCCGCTCAACAAGCGTACATAAACGTACTTGCAGCTGTCGCTAAAATGTCAACATATTCATATGATGCAATATTTGGTTATTCAACTCAGGTTGATATAGAGCCGGAAGCTCGGGAAGCATTTCCTCTGTATCTAAACAATGGCAAAGACAGCGATCCTAATGCAACTAATGATGATGATCTTAGAGTTAGTATGGATAGCACGGTTTCCTCAAAATTAATCTATGATTTAAATTCTGCTGCAATCCAAATTCAAGTGTACGGTAAACAAAAAGCTCTTAGAGATATAAGGGATGAATATGGCCATTTGATTAGAAAAAGGCCTAAGTTGAGGCTTAGTGTTTCTTGGATAATCGAAGTGCTTGAATATCGGCGTTTAGAGCGATTAATTAAACTTGCTGGAGAAGATGTGGCTAACCAACTAATAGCAGATGTGATTTCGGAATCGGTTACAAGTAGCAAGATGGATAAAAAAATTAGTATTGTCGCAAGTAAAATGAAAGAAATTGCCAAATATATTACGTCTCCTTTTTCACCATACACTTTGCAGGAAGACAGTAGTCATTTGACTTTAGCACTAGAGGACTTAGATATTTTTCCACGAGTGGGGGATTATTTGATAGATGCTTATCGTGAAGAAGCTACCTTTTGACTCCATTCCTCACCTCATTCCACTTCGCCGCCTCTTTACCCTCGATCTGAACATCCTCAAGAACTAACTTCTCATTTTTTATTGCCGCTGAGAGAAGCTTCATGCGTTTTTTGCCTTTGTGAGTATCGACAATAGTCCAAACCTGTGGCCAAGGAGAGAAAGCGCGAATGGCGTGTTCGATCATGGTTGCCGGTGATTTGTGATGATCTAATGCTTTTTGGAGTACCTCAGGCAGGTTGACTTTCTCAAGTTGGCTACCTTTTTGCGCAGCTACAACTAATTCCCAGGGTATAAAGCCATCGTCACGAGTGAGTTTGTGGGCGGTGATAGTTGGGCTAATTTCTGGTTGAATGGCAGGTTTGATTTCATCGCGTTTGTGCTTCTCTATGTCTGCCACCAGATTCGCACAGACCAGATCATAGGCAAAATCGTAATACTGCCGATAATTCCAGCCTGGAGAGACGTTGAAGTCATGTTGGGTGACGATTGGGCCGGCGTCAAAGGTGCTGGTCATTTCGATGATGCTCACAGCGGAAGTTTTTTCACCGAAAAGCAGGGCAAACTGTCCCGGAGAACTGCCGCGCCACTTGGGGAGTTTAGATGGGTGAATGTTGAGGGGTTTAATTTTGGGGAGTTCAAGAAGCCACTCGGGGATAAAGTAACCAAAGTCGACGACTAATAGATAATCTGGTTTAGGGAGAGACTCAATTTGGTTCCTGAGATCAGTGTCAATCTTTCCAGCTACATTGACAATATGAATTCCGTTTTTATTTGCAAAGGGCTCTAGAGGACTACAAGTAACTATTTTATTTTTCCCAACAGGTTTGGCGATCGGGGTGACTATCCAAGGAATATTGACTAATCCAGATTGAATTAGTGCCTCGGCACACTTGGCAGAGTATTGGGTGGAGCCTAAAACCGCGATTTTCATTTAGTTTTTAACTTCTCTGCACCAAGGGCGATTAAGACTGATTTATCAATAGGATCAAGATCTTCAGTTTCGTCGTTTTCTGTGTAGATAGGTAGGTCGAAAGTCAGAGAGTAGTCGATGAAGAGGATGCCGTCGAGGTGGTCGAGTTCGTGTTGGGCGACGCGGGCCTCAAAGCCGACTAAGCGGCGAGAATCTCTTCTGAGTTTTTTGCCATCAAGAGTTTGGAACTCGATCTCGATCCATTGCCAGCGCGGTACAGGGCCATAGACCGCGGGAATCGAGAGACAGCCTTCTAGGCGAGGTTCATCGTCAGATGGTCCAAGGACTAGATTATCGCTGTGACTGGTGATGACGGGATTAACATAGACTTGGAGACTGTTTCTATGCTGGGTGGCAAAGGCACGCTTAGTAGTGTTGATTTGGGTGGCGGCCAGACCCACGCCTTTTGGATTTCTAGTTGCGGCCAAAGTGGCTTCTAGGCTTCGAACTAGCTGGATTGTTTTGACATCGACCAGAGTAATCTCCGCGGCGGTTTTGCGGAGTGTTTCGTGGGGGACTTTGATGATTTCTGTTATGTATTTACTTCGCATCTGTTTTCTCAAGTTCGGTTAATTTTTCTTGGGCAATTTCGTTGTTTGGTTGTAGGTTAGACAAAATGTACTCAAATTCGGCTTTTGCCCCCAGAATATCTCCCTGTTGTTGTAGTTGGTTACCCAATTCTAACCGTACTTGCTCATAATCGGGTTTTAGGGCGACGGTTTCCCGAAGATGTTCGATCGCTTCCTCTGGTAAACCCAGACTAAGCTCGGTTAGGGCTAGATTATACAGGAGCTTCGCATCTGTGGGAGATTTTTCGAAGCCAAGCTGCAGAGCCGCGCGAGCATCTTCGAGGGCAGTGGGCTCTAGTTGGGACAAAATAATAAAGACTTGGGCGCGGGTTTTGTAGAAATTTCTTTGTTCTGGGTTCAAGGCGATGGCTTGGTCGCTGAGGCTAATGGCGCTTTCTGCGAACTGGGTAGCCGCGCTGGCCTCTTTTTGCTCGGAGAGAGCTACTGCTAATCTGGCGTAGTTACTCGAGAGCGTGTCGTAGTATTGGGCTTCCCTTGGAGCTAACTTAATTGCTTTGGCTAGATTAGCCAGGCCAACTTCGTAGGCTTGGGCATCAAGTTGGGATTTTCCAATAGCGTAAGCGACGTCTGCCTGTCTAGTACGGGCAATGAGCATGAGAATGACACCGCCAGTGATGATGGTTATTAGCAGTCCCGCTTGACTGAGAAGATTTAATTTTCCAGTTAATAACTTATCGGTTTTTTTCTCAGATTGAAAATTTATTGCTGCTGCGGCAAAAAAGAAATACATGATGACGCTGACCATGACAGTCGAGAAGCCAAAGAAGTTTGAGACCATCAGAGCGGAGAAGCCGGAGAAAAGCGCTGTCGATCGGAGAGCGGTGTTGGTGGAGGTTTCCTTCGAGAGAATGGTTTTTAGGATTAGCCAACTGAAACTTGCGAGTAAGAAAAGATAGCTGCCCAGGCCAAATAGACCAGTCGTCGCCAGGTAATTCAGAAATTCGTTATGAGCTTTGTTGTAGAGGAAATCCCACTCTGAGACCATGTTGTGAGCGGCAGGACGATCTAAGTAATAGCTGTAGCCAAAAGTCTCGACTCCAGAACCAAACCAAGGATAGCGTTTCCAGACTGAGATAGCCCCTTCCCAGACTATTTTTCTAATTTCCCCAGAATCAGTACCACCTTCTTCGAGGCGATTGACGACTGGAGTTGCTTCGACTTGTGTCTCAACTGGCTGGCTATTTTGCCTAGAGAAAAGATCAAAAAGTGTCGGCGTATAAATAGTGCCAAAAATAAGAGCAATAATTAATATCCCCCCTGTAAGGAGGGCGCCAGTTTTCCTTGGCAGCCAAGCTCTAAGCCAGAAGCCTGCTGACATTACCACGGCACCAACCCCAAGTCCAACTAGGCCCGAGCGAGACCGTGTAAAAAGCAGAGTAGTAAAGAGTAACAAAGTCGTCACTGAAAATATTTTTTGCAGGCTGGGCTTTTTGACAGTAGAAGAGAGAACAAAACTTAGAGGTAGGATGGTGATGATGTACGCCGCTAGCCAGTTTGGTTGGCCAAAAGTCGCGAAGACGCGTGACTGGACGTCCTGAACCCAGCAGCTGACGTTAAAGGCGTGGTTCGGCGCGGCTAGGAGGCAACTCATCGAGTAGCCGAAGTGTTCCGGGATGGCATAGAGACTGACCAGAATGCTGCCCGTGAGCAAGGCGCCAAAAAGTGGCAACAGGTCCTTTTTCTTCAGATGGGTGACGAAGCTAAAGTAAAGAATCACATAACTGAGAGTTGAAAGGAGACCGCCGTTATATCTAGTGTAGTAGCCTAGAATTGAAGTGCGAGGATGAATTGAAAGCAGGGTAGAAACGAGTTGTGAGAGGAGGAACAGCAGAATGGGAATGTCGAGCGGAGTTGGGTTAAAAACGAATTTTTTCTGAGCGATCATTCGTCCGAGCCAAGCTGTGGCAATAAGAGTTGTTAGAGCATAAACCGCGAGCATTTTGTTGAACTCAAAAAGTTCCTTGGTGTCGAAGGCAAAAATCAGGGGGGTAGCAAAAAGGAGGACAGCAAAACAGATTCTGATGACTCTAAGAAGTAGTGAGTCTAGATGGGCGTGATCGATATTCATTGTGTAGTCAGTATACCGCGTCAATGCTATACTGGATTTATTATGCAAGATTTTGCCCAATCTCCCTCTGTAGCAGACTCCACTATTGATGCTTATCAACCACCCGCCGACGACTCATTTCAGCCAGTGCCACCCGCAGATCCCATGCCAACTTCAGATCCAGCTCCAGCTGTGCCTTCACAAGTTACTGAGGCTCTAGAAGATCAAAACATTTTCGATCTCCTTGGCGTTAGCGATGGTACCGATGAGCAAAAGGAAGAGTTTTTGACTGAGCTTCAAGATGTGCTTTGGGAAGATTTTCTAGAGTACGATGCTCAACTTCTCGTTACCAAAGATGAGTACGCCGAGCTGAAACAACTTCGCGAAACTCACAAAGATAACGTTCCAGAACAACAAGAAGCAGTAGTTGGGTATTTAGAAAAATTAATTCCTGATCTCGAAGAAATAATGCTCGAGAAAGCTTTGGAACTAAAATCAGATATGGTAAAAGAGCGAATTGCTGGCATGAAAGAGCTTTACTCTGATGACGCAGCCTATCAAGGCCAGCTTACAGAAGCAGAAGCGCATATTGCCGCAGGTCGTTGGCACTCTGCCGCGGTTGTGCTGAACTCAGCTGTGAAGAACTGAGAACCCTAGCTTTTCTTGAGAACTTCGTGCTATACAATGGCTCTAATGTTGTCTCGTTTTTTTTCAAAATCACAAACACTTTTCGCAGACGTAGGCTCTACAACAACTCGTGTAGTTGGTAGCGATGGTTCTGTGCTTTTCTATGAACCAACTTGCTTAGTTCTTGATCGCAGCAGCCAGACTGTTATTTCTATTGGGTCAGACGCTTACGCAGTTTTGGGAAAATTACCAAGCCAAGTTCGAATTTTATTTCCCATTCATAATGGCGCAGTCGCAGATACTAAGGTTCTAGCCCAGTATCTTAAGGCAATGCTTGATCGTATTGATTCGCCGTTTTCAGCTATTGAGTATGCCTTGGGCAGACAAGTCAGAGTGGCAATTTCGAGCACAGCTTCTAAGGTTCAGGAAGAACAGCTTTCAATCGCTTGGAAAGAAGCTGGTTGTCGAGCCACTTTTGTAAAACGCTCGGAATCTGTGTCATTTAGTGGCACTCGCTGTCTCGTCGATATCGGAGGTCAAACAACTGAGTGCAGCATCGTTACCGATGGATCTTGTGTGGCATCGAAAAAATTTCTTTGGGGTGGGATTTTGTTGACAGAGCTTTTGCAGCGCCACATGAGATCACAAGAGCAATGCGTCTTGGGTTGGCACGAAGCAGAGCGCTTAAAAAAAGAATTAGGAATGGTCAGTGTGACCCAGTCGCGACCAAAAGATAGGCACATGGCTGTTCGAGGTAAAGACGTGCTTCAACACACGGGAAAAACGGCCATTGTGCAGCAGAGTAGTTTGGTTCCAGTTTTGACTCAGGCAACAGAAGAGCTGGCTGCAGAAATTATTGGTTTTTTTGCTCAGTTGCCAAGTGAAGTAGTGACTGGCGTCTTAGATAGTGGGGTTGTTTTGGTTGGAGGCGGCAGTCAACTTGGAGGCCTCACAGACTTTTTGACAGAGAAATTATCCTGCCCAGTTCGAGTGGCGGAAAAACCTGACTTGGCTAGTGCAATTGGTTTATATAAGCGGGCTCAGAAAAGCTAAGGGGGTGATAGGTGAGTGGTATTGTCGTCTATAGTCGCAACAAAAAATATGACTGGATTTTTGTTTTGGCCATAGTTGTCTTGGTAGCTGTAGCTGAATTTTCTGGTTGGTTTGGCGTCATAAAATCTTCGTCAGAAAAGTTTATAAATCCTATTCTCTCAAAAAGTTCCTCAGGCACACAAAATCTCTTAGATCCAATTTTTAGATTTAGTCGATATCCTTCACTAGCGGCTCGTTTATCAAGTCTTGAGTATGATTATGCGCAGTCACTTTCGCGAATTAGCCAGTTGGAGCGCGAACTACGTGAGACTGAGTCGATTCGCGCAGCACTCAGTGAGTCAGCCCAAACAAAATCTGCACCGTTTCTAACGACAACTCTCATTTCGTACACCCAGCCTGGAATAGCTGCAGGCAGTGATCAGGGAGTTAAAGAGGGCATGTTGGTTTTGGTCGCTGGGACGGCGGTGGGAACGATCAGCCACGTTGAGGCAACACAATCGACAACCTCTTTATTTTCACAGACTGGAAGGCACCCGATTATTGTGACTTCAGAATCAGGAGTGCAGGGAGTTTTGGAAGGAGACGGCAGGCATATCTATCTCACCTTAGTGCCTCAGGGATCCGTACTTAATTCTGGCGAGAGAGTCGTGACGGTCGGACAAGAAAATATTGGGGCAGGAGTATTTATCGGGAAAATATCGGTAGTGGAGGAGAACTCGGCTGCGCCAACAAAGCGGGCCCAGATAGATCAGCTGGTGTCATTTTTTTCCGCACCAGTAGTGGAGCTTAGATAATGGCAAAGGTATTTTTAGTATTTTTACTTCGTTTAGTTGTGCTTTTGGTGGTGGGAGTTCTTGATCGGACTTTTGGCTTTCCACTACTATTAATTACTTTTCTATTTATTCTCACTCGTCACCAAACGGTTTTTCAAAGTCTTTTTTGGATCACAGCGGGGGCACTTTTTGCGGCTCTTTTGTACAGTATTAGTCCTACCGCTTTGGTCATCTGTGGTTTAGCCATGGTGGTTGGTAGCAAGGTTTTAGAAGAAAGGGGCTGGCCAGTTGCTCTGATTTTATTGGTGATTTCTGGGCTAAGTATTTTAATTTTTGGAGCGCTCGGAGTGAACTGGGTTTTCTCAGGAGCGCTAATTTTTACGAGTATTTTACAAGTAATTCTTGCGACGCTAATGATATTTGTGACAACGCCACTTTTGAGAAGGAGAGCCAGATGGATTCTGACCGGCATCAAGCAATCATAGCCCCTTGGAAATACAGAACTTTAGTTGCTTTGGCTGGAGCGGTTTTGACTTTATTGACGGTGCGACTTTTTGATCTGCAAATCATTAAGGGTCACGAGATGTGGCAGCGAGCAGAGGAGAACCGTCTATTTTTGGAATACTTGCCGCGAAATCGTGGGGTGATTTTGGATCGATATGGCGAGCCCTTGGCCGAGAATATTCCTGAGTTTATCTCCCATAAGCCCAATGCTTCATTGTTTGATATTGGTGAGCCTGTCACACAGGCAGAAGCTCTGGAGAAAATTTCTACAAACTCAGCTGTGATTAGCGTCAAGCCGGTGAGAGAGTATCCATTTGGTGCGGCATTGGCTCATACAGTTGGTTACGTGGGCTCGGTTTCAGCTGATGATTTACTCACCGATGCTGATCTGAGGCCGACAGATAGTATTGGCAAAAGTGGCTTAGAGCTCTTTTATGATTTTCAGCTGCGGGGTCGCCCCGGCACCAGGCAGTACGAGGTTGATGCCATGGGGCACAGACGCGCAATCGTTTCAGAAATAGCTAGCGAGCCCGGGGCGACTCTTCAGACTTCACTTGATCCATATCTTTCTAGTGTGGCAGAGAATCTCTTGGGGGATATTCGTGGCAGCGTCATTATTACCGATGCTAAGACAGGAGTCATCCTGACCCTGATTAGTTCGCCGAGTTTTGACCCAAATCTTTTGACCCAAACAGAACTAGATCCAGAAAAAGAACGAGAGAGAAAGAAAGCAGTTCAAGGTCTGGTGACTCATCCTCAGCGCCTCTTTTTTGATAGAGCAATCTCCGGTATGTATCCACCGGGATCGATTTTTAAGCTTGTGACGGCCATAGCCGGACTTGAGTCTGGAGCTTTCGATGAGAACACGACTGTCCAAGATGATGGCGTTCTGAAGGTGAATGAGTACTCTTATGCCAACTGGTACTTCACTCAATATGGGCGAACCGAGGGGCCGATCCAGCTGGTTAGAGCTTTGGCGAGAAGTAATGATATTTATTTTTATAAAGCTGCGGAGTGGATTGGCCCGAGTCGGTTGGCTGATTTTGCTCGCATGTTTGGCTTTGGTCAGCCGACAGGAATTGAGTTATACGGCGAATCGAAGGGCCTGATTGCAGATCCAGTTTGGAAAGAGCAAGTCTTGGGAGAGCGCTGGTATCTTGGAAATACTTATCACTTTGGCATTGGTCAAGGTCTGACCCTGGTGACCCCAATTCAGATCGCTCAGCTTCTGCAGAGTATTGCCAATAAAGGCACATACTGTCAGCCTACTTTGCTGATTCAAAATCCAAGCTGCCAGGGTTTGGGTTTAGCTGAAGAGAATCTTGAGATAGTACTTAGAGGTATGCTTGATGTTTGTAGCACCGGCGGCACTGCCTATCCTTTATTTCCCCATAACGCTGAGTTTAGAACTGACGAGGGTAGCGCCCAGCAACAACTTAAATCTGGAGCAGCGGCTTGTAAAACAGGCACGGCTGAGTTTGGCGGCACTGATGAGAAGGGTTATAAACAAACCCATGCTTGGTTTGCGGCTGCGGTGGGAACCAAGGCGATGTTGGCAGATAAAGAGATAGAGCAGGTTGCTAGTGATCAAGTTGAGCAGCTTGAAATTTTGCCAACAGAAGAAACAGAATACGCCAAGTGGCATAGACTTTGGAAAGAACAAGCGCTCACTCATGATTTCCCGGAGGTGATCACCATCACAGTTTTAGTCGAAAGCGATGAGGTCGAGCCGTATCGCGAAGGTAGTCGTGATGCAGCCCCGATTGCGGCTGCGATTATCGATTGGATGAAGGGTAAGATGCCGAAGCCTACTTTGAAAGTTGAAGCACCGGCGGGCGCTCTAGCGGAGTAATTCTCTTTGCTGACTCCAAAAATCACTGCGTCTGCACAGAAGCTCATCGGCTTTTTCTGGCTCTGCCATGAGTATTTCAACGGCAATCTCAAGAAGCAAGGTATTTTGCGAAGCTTTGACTAAGAGTACGTCGTTGGGTCTGAGATCTTGATCTAGTTGGGCTGCTGCTTCGTAAGCATTTTTGAACCAAAAAGCTGGCATTTTTTTATTCTGGAAAACTGGCAAAGCGTATTTTTGCATAGCTGGTCCGACTAAATAAACCGCGTCACAAACTTTGGCGGCTTCATGAGCGAGAGTCTCGTGCTCTTGTCTGGTATTTTCCCCGAGCTCTCGAATATCTCCAAGCAGGGCAAGCTTTCTCGCTCCGGGTGTTTTTTCGAGAAGCGAGAGCATGTCGAGGAGTGGCTCCAACGAGGAATTGTAGCTACTATCGATGATTTTGGTCTGGTGTTTGCCAGGAATTAGAGACGCTCTTCCGGGAGGTAATAAGAGGTTTTTTTCTAAATGTGCTGAGGCTTCGGCTAAGGACTGACCAAGAAATAAACCAGCGCATATTGCTGAGGCCAGAGTGTGCCCGTAGTGGCTCGGTAAAAGGAAATTTGTGAAAGTTGTTGTCGCAGTTTCTGTGGCGGTGGCGAAAGAAAACGTGGTGCCGGAGTCGGTCCAGGTTGTGTTGACAACTCGAACAGTAGAGTTTGGCTTCGTCCCGAAAGTCATTACTTTGGCCTTAGTTTTTTTTGCTAAGTTGGCGATGAGCGGTTCGTCGGCATTAAGAATGGCACAGCCCGTTTCTGGTAAAGACTCGATGAGTTTGCCTTTTTCGGAGGCGATGGCAGCGACAATATCATGTCTGTTTGGTTTTTTATCTTGGTCATGAAAGAGAGGCTCAAAATATTGGCCGTGGATCGAGTTAACGGTGGTAAAAATTCCGATATCCGGCTGCAGAATGGTCAACAAATAAGCCATGTTTTTGGGAGGAAATGGACTGTCAATGCCGAGTTCTGCGACATAGGTATCATATTTCTCTTGGTTAGTTACTAAATTGATCGCTAATTTAGTTGGAGCCTGGATCATCAGCCGAAGCCAGTCTGAAGGAGCAAAACTCTTGGGGTAGAGGCCAAGAATGTTAAGGGGTATACCACTTTCAGAATTAGCTTTGTCGCTGGTTTTTACTTGGCGAGTATCTTTGAGAACAGCGGCGACCGAGGTCATGGCGCTGGTTTTTCCAGCTGATCCGGTGATGCCGATGATGAGCGGATCGATGTGTTTAAGTTGGATTTTGGCTAGACTGCGAAAATAACGTAAAACCAGGCCGGAGAGCAGTCTTTTCATAATTTTATTGTACTACAGTTCGCGTCATCTTCATCGAGTATGCTGAGTTTAATGTCCAGAAATGCAGAAAAACACCTGGCCGCTTTAGCATCTGTGCCAGGGATAGGCAGAGTGACGCTGAGGAATATCTATTACTCACAAAGAAAACACGGCTGGAAATGGGATAAGTTTTGGGTGCTGGACCCCAAAATCACTACTAAAATACCTATATCTGAAAACATTGTTAAAGCCATCAAAAATTGGCAAAACGAAAACACAATAAACTCTAATTTCAGTGATTTAGAGCTAAAGTCTATTCGGGTGGTTGTGCTTGGTTCTCCAGAATACCCACCTCTTTTAGCCCAGGTTTCGCGTCCGCCGATTTTGCTTTTTGCCAAAGGGGCTATACCAGACTGGACAGCGCCAACAATCGCCGTGGTCGGCACCCGAACCATGACAAATTATGGCAAAGTCGCGACCAGAAGAATCTGTTCTCAGTTGGCGACGGCGGGAGCGCTGATAATTTCTGGCTCCATGTACGGTATCGACAGCGAAGCACACCGGGCAGCCTTGTCAGTCAAGGCGCCAACGGTTGGAGTCTTGGGTTTTGGTTTTGATCATGTTTACCCGAGTACGCAAAAACCACTCTTGGAGGAAATTGTCAGCTCTGGAGGCACGCTTTATAGCGAGTACGCGCCAAGTGTGGAGCCAAGGCGAGGAAACTTTGTGGCGAGAAACAGCATTGTGGCCGGTATGGCTGCGGCGACCATAGTTGTGGAGGCCGCAGCCAAGTCTGGCAGCCACATCACCGCCCAGTTTGCTCTTGATGCCAACCGGACAGTCTGCGCCGTTCCTGGGCCAATTACCAATCCTTATAGCGAAGGCACAAAGTGGTTAGTGAATGAAGGCGCAGTCATGGTTTCTTCTGGAGCAGATGTTTTGGCGGAGATTGGTGTAGAGGGCATGCTTGATTTGTCGGCTAGTCATGAGCATCAACCCCAGCTCGAGACTGAGCTGGAGCGTGCCCTCTACAGCGAGCTCGAAGCGGGTTCCCAAACTTTTTCCCAAGTCTTGACTGCGTTGGCGGTGCCGATGTTGGATTTACAAACAACAATCACCCAACTTGAGATAAGAGGAGTGCTTGAAAAGCAAGGAGAACTGCTCAGCATCTGCCACAACTGATTTGGTAGAATCCAGAGCGTGTAGTATAGTCAGGTATTCATGCAGCTAGTTATCGTCGAATCACCAACAAAAGCCCGGAAATTATCCGGATACTTAGGTGCAAATTATCAAGTAGAGGCTTCGGTAGGTCACGTCAGAGATTTGCCAAAAAGTGAAACTGGTGTCGACGTCGAACATGATTTCGAGCCCAAGTACGTCGTTTCTAAAGATAAATCGTCTGTTCTAAAAAAACTAAAGACTGCCGCCGCTAAAGCTGACAAGATTATTCTTGCCACTGACCCTGATCGAGAAGGAGAGGCAATTGCTTGGCATGTCAAAGAAATTCTAGAGTCATCATTTAAAAAAGGACAAAAATGTCCACCTTTCGTTCGCTCAAGTTTTTATGAAATTACCAAAGCCGCAGTTCTTGATGCTATCGAGAATCCAAGTGAGATTAGCATGCCTTTGGTTAATGCCCAGCAGGCACGAAGAGTAGTTGATCGCTTGGTAGGTTATGAAGTTTCCCCAGTGCTTTGGCGAAAAGTCCGTCGTGGTCTATCTGCTGGAAGAGTTCAATCTGTCGCTTTACGATTAATTGTCGATAGAGAACGAGAGATCGAAGCCTTTATTCCTGACGAGTACTGGGAAATACAAGTCGCACTCAGCATTGATAAAGTCAACCAAGAGGGCCTATTTATCGAGGGAAAAGCTGCGGAAGTTTTGCCAGATGGCGTTTTCATTGCCGACGTCTTTAATGTAAATGGAGAAACCTTTAAACCAAAAACAGAGGCCGACGTCACTGACGTGATTGGCATGCTACCAACGGCTTTATATAAAGTTGATAATGTTGATCGCAAAGAGCGCAAGCGCGTCAGCTTAGCTCCGTTTACAACTTCTACTCTTCAGCAGGCAGCAGCCACGCGCTTTGGCTGGAGTAGTAAGCAGACGATGGCCGTAGCTCAGAATCTTTATGAAGAAGGTCACATCACTTATCACCGCACTGATTCGTTTAATCTTTCGCAGTCCGCAATCGACATGGCTCGTGGTCACATTTCCAAAGCTTTTGGTCCAGAATATTTGCCAGAAAAAGCCAGAATTTTTCATAGTAAAAGCAAAAATGCTCAAGAAGCTCATGAAGCCATCCGCGTCACCAATGTTACCGTCACGGAGGAAGAAGTGCTTGCATCAGGAGCAAAAATGGAGAAGAGACACGCCCAGCTCTATGATTTAATTTGGAGAAGATTTCTGGCCAGTCAGATGAATCCAGCTATTTATGATCAGACAACAATTACAATTTTAGCGACCCCAGAAGATAAGTCGAATAAAACCGCAGCTTCACTTCGATCATCAGGTTCGATTCTAAAATTCCCCGGTTGGACCCGTCTTTTTCCTGGCAAAGACGACACCTATCTTCCAGATCTTAACGAAAAACAAGAGCTCCAGTATGGCGCCCACGAAGCACAGCAAAAATTCACCTTACCACCTCCTCGCTATAATGATGCTTCGCTCGTTAAAGAACTTGAGAAGCGTGGCATTGGTCGACCTAGTACTTATGCCAGTATTATTTCTGTGATCGTCAGTCGAGGTTATGTCGAGCGTCTCCAAAAAAGATTTTTTGCCTCCGCCGTTGGCATGACTGTGAGCGATTTTCTCTGCAAAAACTTCACCACTTTCATGGAGTACGAATTCACGGCCGAAATGGAAGAAGATTTAGATAGAATTTCTCGTAATGAAAAAGAGTGGCGCGAAGTCGTTCGAGCGTTTTATGGACCTTTCCACAAGAAGGTCGAGGAAGCGCTTGATTCTGCTGAAAGAGCCCAAATTCCAGTTGAGAAAACTGGCGAAGCCTGCCCAGATTGTGGCTCAGCCGAGGGTGGGGAGATAGTTATTCGCTCAGGAAAATACGGCAAATTCATGAGCTGCAGTCGTTTCCCAGAGTGTAAATACACCAAGAATATTGTCGAGACCGTTGAGGGTGTTGTTTGTCCGTTATGTGCAAAAGGCGATGTCGTTGTGAAAAATTCTCGCTGGGGAAAACCGTTCTATGGTTGTAGCACTTACCCAACCTGCGACTGGGCGAACTGGAAAAAGCCAGAGGTTGGCGAGACAATTACTCCTGCCGAGTGGGCGGTAAAACAAGCAGAGAGAGCTGAGAGAAAAGCTAAGTATGCTGAGCGAAACGCGGCAAAGAAGCCAGCAAAAAAAACAACTAAAAAACCCGCGAAGAAAAAAGCTGCGACAAAGAAAATCGCAAAAAAGAAATAGTCATGAACATTGCACTTTTTGGCGGTGCTTTTGATCCTCCACACAAAGGTCACCAATTGGTGGCAAATACTTTATTAGAAGAAAAAAGAGTAGACGAAGTTTGGTTTTTACCAGCTAGCAAGCATCCATTTTTAAAGCCCTTGAGTTCTGGAAAAGATCGCATCTCTATGCTTCAGCTAATTATGAAGCCAGGACTCAGAATTGAAACTTTTGAGCTTGAGACTGACGGTACGAGCTATACTTACAAAACTTTAGTGGCTTTGCGAGAGCGTTTCTCAGATCATAATTTTTCCTTCGTGATTGGCTCTGATAATTTAGAGAGTTTTGATAAGTGGGACAAGTATGAAGCGCTTGTGCGTGAGTTTCCATTTTTTGTTTATCCGCGACCTGGATTTCCAATGGAACCGTTATTTCCAAACATGACCGCGCTTTCAGATAAGGCGACGGTGACAGCATCTTCCACAGAGGTGAGAGAGAGACTTCAGCGAGGCGAGCCAATAAATGACCTTGTGGAGAACGGAGTGGAGGAATATATTTCAAGACAGGGATTATATGTCTGAGCTCTCAAACATCACAAACTTTATTTCCCAAACATTTTCTCAGACTGGGAAAACAAAAGCAGTTATTGCTGTTTCTGGTGGTATTGATTCGTCAGTCGCCTTAACTCTGCTAACCAAGGCCCTTGGTTCTGAAAACGTTTTTCCAGTCATGTTGCCATTTGCGGATCAATCTACTGATGCCTCCAAGAGAATTATTGGCTGGAACCAAATTCCGGAAGAAAATATTCGCGAGATAAATATCGAGAGTTTTGTGAAATCTTTTCAAGAAAAGTTGCAAATAGATGATCCCGTGCGTCTTGGAAATATTAAAGCGCGATGTCGGATGATAGTTGTTTTTGATCTGGCAAAAGAGCTAGGCGCCCTTGTCTGTGGTACAGAAAATAAGTCAGAGAAGCACCTTGGTTATTTCACCAGATTTGGAGATGCAGCCAGTGATATAGAGCCACTTTCTACTCTTTATAAAACTCAGGTACGAGAGCTGGCTCGAGAGCTTGGCTTACCACTAGAGTTTATCGAAAAAGCCCCGTCGGCAGAGTTGTGGAGTGGACAGACTGACGAAGAGGAAATGGGTTTTTCGTACGAGGATGCAGATAAGGTTTTGGTTGAGTTGATTGATAATAAGCGAACGGTTGATGAAATAGTAGCGAGTGGCAAGATTGAAAAATCACTGGTAGAAAAAGTTGCTGGAAGAGTAGAGAGTCAGAAGTTTAAACAGGTGGTGCCGTATGAGTTCAACTCTAGAACTAAATGAAGATGGACAATCTCAGGAGTGCAATGATGAGATGGATCTAAGTCGGCGAAGAGTTGTAGCACTTGGGACAGGACTTCTAGCCATTTTTGTAGGTAGTAGTATCTGTTTCACAGCAATAGAGCTTAGTGACTATTTACGAAGAAAAAAAGTAATTGAGGAGTTTGCCAAGCAATTGAAGTTAATCGTTGATGATATTTTTTCTGAGAAAAATAAATCTAACTTTTCTTATGATAAAAATGTATTTTACATCCAGCCATACAATACTCAGGATGTCAAAATAAATATTCGTGGCTCTTTTATCACTGTATATTATGCTGCTGAAAATCAAGGGCAATGGTTTTGGTACGAGCAATTTACCACCTCTTTAAATAATCATCCAACTATTTTGATGCAGCTGAAGCGCCTAGTGGAACTTTATTTAAAAAGAATCGAATCTGATTTAGAAGACAAGGAAGCCTAGGCCTCTGATTCATCTAAACGGATTCAGCACCTCAATCTGCTCAAACTTCCTAAAGTCTTTTTCATTATCGGTTGCGATGGTTCTGATGCCATCGCCCAGCGCAGTGGCAACGAGATAAACATCAAAGAGCATTTTTCCTGTGAAATTGTATTTTTGACTTAGTTCTAGAAACACAGCAAGTGTATCGGCTGATGGAGTTATGATAGGAAAATTGGAAACAATATCTAATACGACTTTCAATGCTTGATCAATCTTCATTGGGTTTGGAAAGTTGTTGTGTGTGATGACGCGCAGCGTCTCAAGAATATTTTGTTGAGCAATGCATAATGTTGACCTGTGTGATTGTAAAAAACGTCTCGCCTCACTGGATTTTGGAGATGAAGTATTGATCGCATAGATTAAAATATTTGAGTCGACTAAGATCATATCTTCGTGTTTTCTAAAACTTTGGATCATCGTAGATGTCATCTCTGTTGAGATTATCAAGAGGAACTCCAAGGTCGTGGGAGTGAAAGACAATCTTCTTGGCTCTTTTTTTAGAAGCAACATCAATATATTGTCTCAGAGCAAGATTACATAAAGCTTGCATGGACATGTTTTGCTTTTGGGCCAGTCTTTGGATTTGGTCTTTTAAATTTGGTTCGATTCTCATCGTGGTGCGTGCGGTTGTTTGCATAGGAACATTGTGACATATGTATGTCAGTATGTCAAAAATCAATTCTAGTCTTGAAAAAGACATATAATAGACATACAATAGCCTTTATGCAGACACAATCAACACAAATACGAGTCACAGTGCCGCTTCAACTTCAGGGCTTAATGCAAGCCAGGACAGAGAAATATGGTCTTAGTTTGTCTGCTTACATCAAAAATTTAATTATTAATGATGTGAGAGATGTCGAAGTTCCAATTTTTAAAGCATCGGCGCGCACAGAAAAATCATACAAACAAGCCCTTCTGGAACGCGATCAAGCTGTGGCGGTAGATGATATTGATGATTTCTTTGACAATTTATGAAGGAAGTTAGCGTTAGCCCTTCTTTGCGATCAAAATTTCGCCGTTTACAAAAAAAAGACGCAAGATTGTTGCAGAAAATTAGAAAACAGTTAAAACTTTTTTCGACTGATCCAAAACACCCATCTCTCAGAGTGCATAAGCTGGAGGGAAAATTAAAAGACGTTTGGAGTTTATCTGTGACAATGAATATTCGGTTGCTATTTGTTGAAGATAGTACATACTATTTTTTTGACATGGGAACACACGATCAAGTATATAAAAAGTAATTATGCAAAAGACCCCCGACACCCAATACCGAGAACGCTTGCAACTCATCCTTGATGAGGGAACCAGGGTGGAGTCGCAGACGGGGACGGATACGATTAGCTATGTCGGCCTGGCACCGATGAGATTTAAGCTCGCCAATGGTTTTCCTATGCTCATGGAGCGAAACATGGATCCGAAGACGAGTGAGCGGCTGCCGGTGACGATTTGGCGACAGGCACTCGGTGAGATTATTGCCTTCATGAATGGGGCAAGGACGCAAGCTGAACTAGAGAAGTATGGAGTCAGTTGGTGGTCATCATGGGTGACAGAGAAGAAGTGTCATAAGCGTGGACTTGAGACAGGCGATCTTGGCCCAGGTTCATACGGTGCAGCCTTCCACGATTTCCCGACTGCCGAAGGGACTACTTATAATCAATTCCAAAATATCGTCGAGCAAATTCGCGAGCTTCCACATCTAAAAACGCACTTTATTTCCCCATGGATTCCTCAGTACACGATCAGGGGGAAGGGGAAGACGCAGAAGGTGGTTGTCTGTCCTTGTCACGGCTGGATTCACTTGCTCGTTCATGGCAATAAATTGACTTTACATATGTTCCAGCGCTCTGGCGACCTGCCGATTGGGGTACCGAGTAATATGGTGCAGTATGCAGCCCTTCTGATGATGATCGCTGAAGTCACAGGACTTGAGCCCTACGAATATGTCCATACTATTTCTGATGCGCATATTTATGTAGATCAAATGGAAGCGGTAGAGAAAATGCTTGAAAGAGAGCCGAGGCCTTTCCCAACGATGAAATTAACCAAGAAAACTGATGATATTTTTTCTTTCAGACACACTGATTTTGAGCTTTCGGATTACAATCCGCACCCAGGGATTAAGGGTATTCCGGTCGCGATTTGACCAAAAAAATAAACATGTGTATACTACCTACACATGTTAAGTAAACGTACCAATATACTATTTGAAGAAGAGATGTGGACGCAGCTCTCTAGCCTTGCTAAGAAGCAAAAAACTTCGGTGGGGGATCTAGTGAGGGAGGCCGTGAAGATGCAATACATCCAGAAAGAATCAGCTCAAGAACAGAGAAAGCGCAGGCGAATGGCTGCGCTACAGATTATGAAAGAAGTTGGTTCTAGAATGAAGGGTGGCCCTCTTACCTTTGAGGAATTTAAAGAGCTTCGGGATATGGGAAAAAAATAATTCTATGCAGTTCATTGTAGATTCTTCATATATCATCGCTTATTTAATGCCAGACGAGCAGCGAAAAGAGTCTCAAGAATTTTTTCAAAAAGCGATAATTGAGGATTATGAATTACTTGCTCCAGCAGTGCTGACATTTGAAGTTGGCAACTCTTTGCGATCAGCGGTATTGAGAAGTAGACTCTCTAAAGAGGATGCGCTGAAGCTTTTTAGAAGTTATGACGATCTGTGCATCGATTTGTTTACAGTTAGTGATCATGAAGTATTGGCTCTTGGTTGCAAATATAATCTTTCGTTTTATGATGCTGCATATCTGTGGCTAGCGAGAGAAAAACAAGCTCCGCTGCTTACTTTCGACAGGAAGCTCAAAAAGATTGCAGATAAGTATTTAGGAAATTAATTTATGTCCAAACCAAAAAATAAATTCGTTGATATCGGTAACGCGCGCTTTGAGGATCAAGAAGCAGTCATGGAAGATATTATCGCAGCAGGGCACTGTCCTTTTTGCAAAGAAAATTTAGAAAAATATCATACACCAGCGATTATTAAAGAAACTGAGCACTGGATTTTAACCACAAATAAATGGCCTTACAAGAATACTAGAGTGCATTTATTGGCGATTTTAAAAACACATGTCGAGCATTTGTACGATCTGCCACCAGCTGCGGGAGCAGAGCTAGTCCAGATTTTTGGTTGGGCAGAGCAAGAATATAAAGCCCTTGGTGGCGCTTTCGCGATGCGATTTGGAGATACTGATTACTCCGCGGGAACCATTGCTCATCTTCATGCTCAGTTTATTGTGCCTGATATTAAGGCTGAAGGCTATGAGCCGACAAGATTTAAGATTGGGAAGAATCCGAGGGATTTTTAGAAATCTTATCTTCCGTAGACTTCCTTGCGATGTCAAATTCTAAGCACAACTATTTGTTTTTTATCTTGATCAAGATCAAAAACCACTCTATGATTGCCAATTCTCCAGCGGTACTCTCCAACTTTTGAGTTAACGAGTTTTTTGCTGTAGGGGAGTGGATCTTGTGAATATATTTCTAGTTTTTTCTTAAGTCTCTTTTTAGTGATCGAATCAAGTTTGTCGATATCTTTTTTTGCTGATCTTGTGAACAAAACTGTGAATAGACTCATGCGTCAGAAAATACCTCTTCGAGGCTGAAAACATCACCATTTTCATATTCCTCACGAGCTGTTTTTATAGATTTGACATAAGATTTATCGGCCAGTTCAAGTAACTCCTCGAAAAAATCAATGTTAACGAGAGCAGAGTTGAGTTTACCGCGCTTGGTTACTATTAAATAATCTCTAGTGTCATCTACGAGACTTAGATTTGCGGAAAAGTTATTTCGTAGCGCTGTGGTTGTTGCGAATTTCATACAATTCAATTGTACATTTCAAATGTATTAAAAACAATAACTAAGGGTCTTGTAACCTTTAGCACATGACAATGTGTTAATATGGTTGCAAGATCAATGAAAAATAAGTATTGCAAACGATCACGGCTCAGTGAGCACAAATTTCGACAATTACTACAATGTTTTTGTGA
>Ga0210012_1000863_pt1 | contig 32352 bp, 23 predicted proteins | sample CryGeymeta201504_FD_183974 | JGI IMG/M metagenome (GOLD analysis project Ga0210012, IMG submission 183974) | Groundwater microbial communities from Crystal Geyser aquifers in Utah, USA - Crystal Geyser metaG 2015-04 (SPAdes) (version 2) | ecosystem: Environmental > Aquatic > Deep subsurface >... | reverse complement strand
AATTACTAATAAAGTTACGCTACTCTGTAGCTTTTGAAATTTATTTTTTATTATCATTCTACAAAGGTTACGCAACTTTGTTGCTAGGAAAGGACTATTTTAGATTTTATAAATGTCACTCATGTTATTACCGATGTAATTATTTTTATGGTTTGAATATAATTTTTGTTCTAACTTTCTACCTCAAAAGCCTAGCAATCTGCACCGATAAATCCATAAAAATAATTTTAGAATTTGCGTTTCTTTCTAAGTGAAAATAGGCTTCATCAATCTTTTCTACTAAAGAAAAAATATTTCTTTCGTCGATTACTTTAGCAAAATTCTGTACAAACTTTAGCGTTTCAGATTCGGTACGGATAAGCTGGTCTGTTCCAAAATTAGAAATTAAAGATTCTCTCAAAATAGTCAAAGCATATTGTAAAAGTGTTTTTTGTCCTTCCTTTCCTAAGCTATGAAATAAATCGGCTTGATTTACAAAACCTGCATAATCGTGTTTGAAACAAAGGCGCATCCAATCTCTAAACCATTCTTGATTTTTGTTTTGAGTATGTTCGCTAAGTTTCATCGCCTCATTCAAGTTTCCATCTACTAAAGGCGCAATTTCTCCAGCTTCTTCTTCTTTTATATTCTGACTCATCAAATATTCTTTCACTTCCTTATCAGAATAACGAGGAATTTGAATAAGCTGACAACGAGAAAGAATGGTAGCGAGCATCCTGTCTGTTTTTTCGGTTACTAAAAGAAAAATTGTCTTTTTGGGAGGCTCTTCCAATCCTTTCAAAAGGGCGTTGGCTGCACTGGCATTCATATATTCAGGTAGCCACAAAATCATAATTTTATAACCTCCTTCATACGCTTTCAAAGACAAAATTTTTGAAATATAACGACTTTCAGCTACCGAAATACTAAACTGTTTGCCATCGGTTTCCAAATAATCCGACCAATCTTGCAAAACAGGATAGTTATGTTTTGGTAAAAAATCTCTCCAGCCTTTCATAAATTCCTCTCTTTCTTTGTAGGCTTTCGCTTTTGCTGTCGGAAAAACAAAATGCAAGTCTGGATGAATCAGTTTTTTATAACGAATACACGAACTACACTTTCCACAAGCATCATTTTCTTGTTTGTTTTCACAATTCAGAAAAGTAGCATACGCCCATGCAAGAGAAAGCCCTGCACTTCCTTCATAACCCAAAAAAAGTTGTGCATGTGCTACATGGTTGTTATGGACGGCAGAAGTAAGCGTTTTTTTTAATTCGTCTAAGCCTAAAATATCAGAGAAAAGCATTTTTTTGAATGGTTATTTTGTAGCTGTCAGCTTCCAAGCTGTCAGTATGTCTAAATATTTCTGATAGCTTGGAAGCTATCAGCTACTTTATAAGTTTACAAAGATAGCAAAACATTTTCCTTTCTTATTTGCTTTTATAGGCTATGAAATTAACCATCGAAACTCCAATCAACCGTTCTGCTGAAGAAGTATGGAATGGTTTTACAGAAAAATTATTTTTGAAACTCAGTCCTCCTTTTCCAAAATTAAAACTTAATCGTTTTGATGGCTGCAAAGTAGGCGATGAAGTGCATTTAGAATTAGATTTTGGGATTTATAGCTCAAAATGGACTTCCTATATCGTCGAACAAGCCGAAACAGAAAACGAAATCTATTTTGTAGATACAGCCGAAGATTTGCCTTTTCCTCTCAAAACATGGAAACATCAACACAGAATCAAAAAAGTAGATGAAAATTCGTGCATAATCATTGATGATATAGATTATTATACTTCTTCAAAAGTCTTAGATGCAATTATCTACCCTGGAATGTGGGCGCAATTTGCGTACAGAAGTCCTGTGTATAAGAAGTTTTTTGAAGGAGAAAATTCGTAGTTTTATTTTACTAAACACAGAGTTCCAGAAAACACAGAGAATGAGAATACATTTTTGAAATGCCGTTTTTTGTAGATACTTTTGTTCACTTATTTAGATTCTATTAAAAAAGCATTTTTTAATTACTGATAAATTATATTCGTAATTTTTAATTTGTAATTCGTAATTATTTTAATATGTGTACACTCACTTTTGTTCCTTTAGAAAACAATAATTTCATTCTTACTTCAAGCCGAGATGAACAAAAAACTCGCAAAAATTCTGAATTACCTTCTTTTACTGAAATAAATAAAACAAAAATTCTTCGTCCTGTTGATGGCGATGCTGGTGGTTCTTGGGTGGGAATTACGGATAAAGGGCGTACACTTTGCCTTTTGAATGGTGCTTTTAAAAAACACACCAGAAATACACCTTACAGAAAAAGTAGAGGAATTATTTTGATGGAACTTTTGGCTGCCCATTCTGAAAAAGAAATTGAAAGTTATGATTTTAATAAAATAGAATCTTTTACACTTATTTGGCTAGAAAAAAATCAAACAAAGGATAAAAAAAATAATTCTGTTTCACTTATCGAATACCGTTGGGTAGAAGAAGAAAATAAATTATATAAGAAAATTATAGATACAAAATACGCTTATATTTGGTCTTCTGCAACGCTTTACACTCCTGAAATAGCCGAAAAACGAGAAGAATGGTTTGAAGAATGGACAGAATTTTACTTAAAAAAAGGACAACCTTTAGATACAATTTCTCAAATTTTGTGGCATTTTCATGTAAAAGGAGGAGAAAAACAAAACGCTTCGCCTAGAGAACAAATTTTGATGGACGATCCACATGGAGGAACGGTTAGTTTGACACAAATTATTTCTCATTTTGGCTCAAAAGTTCCAAAAAACAAACTGACTATGAAACATTATAATCTAAATACTTTGAAGAGTAGTTTTGATGAAGTTTTGATAAAATAGTAAGTAATTGTCAAGTTTCATAACATTGTTCATAAAACCCATTCTACTAAAAAATCAGTAAAATGGGTTTTATATTTTCCTTTATTTCTCTTAAAAATTCCTTTCTACTCTATTAAAAAACTGCTTTTTTGTCTATCTTTGATTATAAAATTAGAAATAGAAAATAATACTAGCATTTTCAGTCATTCATAATTTACCATTCATCACTTACCATTTCATTAAATGTTTGCTTATCTCAACGGAAAAATCACAAAGCGAGAACCTTCATTAGCTGTTTTGGATATTAATGGCGTGGGTTACGAACTCAAAATTTCGCTTCAAACCTATTCTATTATTCAAGAAGGACAGCCCTCTAAACTCTTTACCTATTTGAGCGTAACGCAAGATTCGCAAGAGCTTTTTGGGTTTGCGACAGAAAGTGAGAAAAAAATGTTTTTGCAGCTCATTAGCGTTTCGGGAGTGGGAAGAAATACAGCTTTAGTGATGCTTTCAGCAATGACTGTTTCAGAGCTTGCCGATGCAATTATTAATAATCAAACTTCTATTATTCAAAAAATAAAAGGAATTGGAAAGAAAACTTCTGAACGTTTGGTTTTAGATTTGAGAGACAAACTAGCAAAAGAAGGTTTCCAACTTCAAGACGAAAACGGAATGAGTAGCGCACTAAAAGAACAAGCCTCCAACGCTCTTACAAGTCTAGGGTTATCCAAATTAGTAGCTGACAGAACCATAAATGCTATTTTGAAAAAATACGGCACAGATCTTTCTTTAGAAGAATTGATTACGTATAGTTTACAAGAAGGATAAAATAAAGTTAGAATTTAGATTTCAGAATTCAGAAGTAATACATTTAGAAGTTAGATTTATTTACTGACTTGTAAGTAATCGCACAAAATTAATGCATCTTATTTTTAATATAATAATTTGATAATCAATGTCTTATGTAATTATCAATTATCCATTTTAAATTAGCTTCGCTGCTTTGGCAGGTGTCCATTTACTTATTTCTCTTTAAACTCTTTCTTCTCTGTAGTTCAACATTGTATTTTTTGTATTCGTATTTTACTAATTCCCAATCCCTAAAATCCATTTCCTAAAAATGAAATTTCTTATTCTATTTATTACTCTTTTTTTTATTCATTTTTCATCGTATGGCTTTTCTTCGTTCAATAAAGCAAAGGATTCTATTGGTTTAGAGCGAAAAGGAAATAATCTCTACATCAAACATAAAGTTACAATTGGAGAAGATATTTATAAGATTGCTAGAAAATATGGTGTAAATAAAGAAACACTCATTACACTCAATCCAGTTGCTCGTTATGCACTCAAAGTGGGACAAATTTTATACATTCCACATGCTCAAACGACATATAGAATTTCTCAACTCAAAGGGTATAAAGTTCGTCCGAATGAAACACTTTATTCCATTGCTGAAAAGTTTCAAACCAACGTAAAAACACTCAAAGAACTCAACGAACTCTATTCTACACAAATCCAAACAGGACAAGAATTACTCATTCCTTACCCAAATAATCATCAAGATTTGTATGCCATTCCTGCCAATGCGTATAGTGCAGCCAAAGACCCAAACGCAAAAAATGAACCTCAACACAAATACCATTTAATTGCTAATGGAGAAACGTTGTATTCAATTTCTCAAAAATATAAAGTAAGTGTAGAAAATTTAAAAAAATGGAATGATAATCCTTCTGGACAAATAAAGGCAGGACAAAGAATCATTGTAGCTAAAGGAGAAAAAATAGAGGAAGTTTTGATTGTAGCAAGTGCAAATAACTCAAATAATTCTACCAAAAAAGGAAAACCTCACTCCGAATCAGGCGTTTGTAATGTTACTTTAAATAGTGAAAGACTTGTCGGAATGCACCGAACTGCGCCAAAAGGAACATTGATAAAAATCCATAATGAAAGCACAGGACGCAATGTAACCATAAAAATTATAGGCAAAATTCAAGATATTGACAGAAATAAAAATGTAGTTATTATTATTAGCCATGAAGCTGCACGAAAACTAGGAACAATGAGCAAAGAATTTCCTGTGTATTTGAATTGGGAGGAATAAATATATCTTAACTTTTTCTTACAAAAAGACTTCTACAAAATTTGTGTAATTTTGAGCAGTAAAAAGCAACCTATAAGTAGTTTTTACTGCTTTTTTATTGCCTATCTTGATTTTCCTCTAAAATCACAGCAATTAATTCAATAAATCATATTATTTTCAAATGAAAAAAACACTTTTATCTAGTTTAGTCTTGCTTATCTTATTTTTTGGAAGTTTTATTCCAAGTAATACTAAAGACTCAAAAGACGGTTCTAAAATTGAATTTACCGAGTTTACACTCAAAAATGGCTTACATGTCATTTTACATGAAGATCATTCTGTGCCTCTTGTAGCTGTTACCGTTTTATATCATGTAGGTTCGAAAAATGAAGAACCCAACCGTACAGGTTTTGCACACTTCTTCGAACACTTACTTTTTGAAGGCTCAAAAAATATTAAGCGTGGAGAGTTTGATGATTATATCGAAAATTCTGGAGGAATGAATAATGCAAATACGAGCCAAGATCGTACTTTTTATTATGAAGTAATGCCTTCTAATCAATTAGAATTGGCTCTTTGGTTGGAATCTGAAAGAATGCTTCATGCAAGAGTAGATAGCACAGGCATCGAAACACAAAGACAAGTAGTAAAAGAAGAACGCCGTCAGCGTATCGACAACCGTCCTTATGGTTCTCTTTTAGAAGAAACTTTGAAACGAGTTTATACAAAACACCCTTACAAATCTTCTGTAATTGGTTCGATGGATCATTTAGATGCAGCCGAAGAAAAAGACTACAAAAATTTCTATGAAAAATATTATGTTCCGAATAATGCCGTAGTGAGTATTGCTGGAGATATTGATACAAAAACAGCACAAGCATTAGTCGAAAAGTATTTTAGTGGAATTCCTCAAGGAAAAAAAGTAGTTCAGCCTCAAATTATTGAGCCACCTCAAACGGTAGAAGTTCGTGATACAGTTTATGATAACATTCAACTTCCTGCTATAATTCAAGCCTTTAAAGTTCCTGCTCATGGACAAAGTGATTATTATGCAACCAAAATGTTGTTTACGCTGCTTTCTGACGGAGAAAGCTCAAGACTTTCAAAATCGGTAAAAGATGAACAACAAAAAGCTCTTTTTGTAGGTGCTTTTCCTTTAGACTTGGAACAAAACCCTAGTGTTGCTCTTGCTTTTGGAATTGCTTCAATGGGAGTAAATCCTTTAGAATTAGAAGAAGCAATGAACAAAGAATACGAAAAAGTAAAAGAGGAATTGATTGAAAAAAGAGAATTTCAAAAACTCAAAAATCAATTTGAAGCTAATTTTTATACACAGAATAGTACCATTGCAGGAATTGCAGAAACATTAGCTGATAATCATGTCTATGGTGGAAGTGCAAATCTTATCAATACCGAAATTGAAAATTATATGAAGGTAACAAGAGAAGAAATACAAGCAGCAGCCAAAAAATATTTGGTAAAAGAAAATAGAGTTACACTTCATTATTTACCTAAGAAATAAATTCAGAAGTTAGATTTATGAAGTTAGAAGTAATAAAGTAACATGAGTGACATTTATAAAATCTAAAATAGTCCTTTCCTAGCAACAAAGTTGCGTAACCTTTGTAGAATGATAATAAAAAATAAATTTCAAAAGCTACAGAGTAGCGTAACTTTATTAGTAATTACAAGGTTTAGCTACTCTGTAGCTCTAATAAAGTTCATTTTTGAGGTTCTACAAAGGTTACGTTGCGCTGCAACTGAAAATCAAATACTTAAAAATGTCACTCATGTTGATAAAGCAATTTCATTTCTTTCTTCGTGATTCTAAGTGCCTTAGTGTTAAAAAAAGAAATTAAATATAAAAAAATGAAAAACAAATTTATTTTAAGTATTGCCCTTTTGGTGGCATTCTTATTTACTCAATGTACGTCCGTTCCTTCAAGTTCTGTTGGAAAGTTAGACCGAAGCAAAGCACCAAAAGCTGGAGAAGCTCGCAAGGTAGAAATTGCAAAATCTCAATCCTTTACATTAGAAAATGGCTTACAAGTTTTTGTAGTCGAAAATCATAAACTTCCACAAGTTTCATATTCTTTAGCTGTTGATTATGATCCAATTATGGAAGGAAAACGTGTCGGAATGTTGAATATGTTTGGTTCGATGTTGCGTCGTGGCACAGAAACACGTACAAAAGAAAAATTAGATGAAGAAATTGATTTCATGGGAGCAAATCTAATTACGTATTCAAGAGGAATTTATGCTTCTTCATTAAAACGTCATTCTGATAATTTACTTTCTATTTTTTCTGATGTTCTTTATAATCCTTCTTTTTCTGATGAGGAATTGACAAAAGTTCGTAATGAATCTTTATCTAATCTTCAATCATTACCTTCTAGTCCAGAGCAGATTGCTGGTAATGTGGTGGCAAAAGTAAATTATGGAAATAACCACCCTTACGGAGAAGTAGAAACAGAAACGACTTTAAATGCTGTCAAAAATGAAGATTTAAAAGATTTTCATCAAACGTATTTCCGTCCTAATGTTGCTTATTTAGCTATTGTAGGAGATATTACAGTAGAAGAAGCCAAACAACAGGCTGAAAAGTATTTTGCTCAATGGGAGAAAAAAGAAGTTCCTACCACAAAATATGATGCTCCAAAAGCTGTCGAAAAACCACAAGTAGCTATTTCTAATCGTGCTGGCGCTGTTCAGACGGTTATCAATATTACTTATCCTGTTTATTATCCATTAGATAGTAAAGATTATGTAGCTGCAAGGCTCATGAACGGAATTTTGGGAAATAGTGGTTTTGGTGCAAGACTTATACAAAACCTTCGTGAAGACAAAGCCTATACCTATGGCGCATATTCTTCTTTACGACCTGACGAGCTTTCGTCTTCGTTTACCATGTCTGCTAGTGTCAGAAATGAAGTTACAGATAGTGCTGTTGTTCAATTTTTATATGAATTGAAACGCATAAAAGACGAACCTGTTTCTCAACAAGAATTAGACAGAGTAAAAGCAAGTGTAATTGGTGCTTTTGTTCGTTCATTAGAAAACCCTCAAACGGTGGCTAATTTTGCTATCAATATTGCTAGGTATGATTTGGAATCAGATTTTTATAGTAATTATATTCAAAAAATAAATGCTGTAACGGTTGAGGACATTCAAAATGCAGCTAAAAAATATATCAAGCCAGAAAACATAACCATTGTAGCCGTAGGCGACCAAAGTATTCTTATAGAAAAATTAGCTCCTTTTGGAAACATACAGGTTTATGATGCTTTTGGAGAAATGGCAGCGCAAGCCGACCAGCGCATTTTGATAGGAATGACTGCCGAAAAAGTAATCCAAAATTACTTGGATAAAATTGGAGGTAAAAAATGGAATGAAGTTACTTCAATGGAAAAAGCACAAACCATGAGTATTGCAGGAATGCAAATGGAACAAAAAATCTATGTTCAAAACCAGCAAAAAGTAGCTTTAGAAGTTTCTAAAATGGGAATGAAACAGATTTATAATGGAAAAAAAGCCTATTTAATAATGCAAGGAAATAAACAAGAACTTCCAGCAGAACAAACAAACAGCATAAAAGAACAAACTTTTATCAATCCGTATGCTCAATACGACAAGTCAAATGGTTATACAGTTGAGCTAGTAGGGGCGCAAGTAGTAGAGGACAAATCTGTATTTGAAATCAAAATTACTCATAAAGAGTACGGAGAGCGTTTACACTATTTTGACCCAAAAACAGGACTTTTGATCAAAGAAGTTTCGGCAGAAGGCGAAATGATGATAAAAGATTATCGTAAAGTAGGAGCTACAAATCTTTTAGTTCCTTACAAAATGGAAGGAAATTCTCCACAAGGAACGTATAAAATCGAAGTACAAAAAGTAGAATTAAACCCTACCATTGATGCTAAAGTATTTATGGTAGAATAATAAATTTTACAACGATTTACTTTTAAGTGAAGTTCTAAAAGAGTAACTCAAAACTACTTTTTTAGAACTTTTTTGTATTATTGTGTGTGTTCAGTACTCTTTGAGAGCTTAAAACATTTCGACGAACAGATTTCAAAGGGAACAATAATTGTGAATCTATTATATGAATATCTTTAGAAATATCATTTAATACTAATAAAAAACCTTTAAGATTTAAAGATTTTTATTAAAAAACCCTTTTTTAAACAAAAAATTCCTAATAAAATCCTATATTTACTCAAAAAAATAGAAATGTCTATTTGTATCCTACTAAATAAAAACCAGACACATTTAATCTGCTTTGTAGATAGATAGAAATTTGATTTTGATGATTTGGTACGCTCTATTTTCTTATTTTGTGGTGTTTTCTTATTTTTTTCTGTATTTTCAAGATACTATTCAATATGCTATTCAATAGAATCGTTAATTACAAAAATCCTAACTAAACAAATGCGATTCATTTTGTTTTGATATAGGTTTCATTACTTTTTTATTAGACCATTGGATTGACTATTCATGTCCTTCCTATTGTATCTAATTTTTATATTATTTTTTGCAATTCTATCTAAATGAATAGTTTGTACAACTGATTTTATAAATAAGTTAAAATATTAAATAAAATATAATTTGATTATATATTATGCGTAACATACAAGTTTTACTCTTTTCGCTTTTCATTTTTATTGGTCTTACTCTCCTTAGCCCTTCTTCGTATGCACAACTTCTCCAAGGTATTGTTACAGTAAACAATGGAGGCTCGATTAGTAATGATGCTGAAGGACGAGTTATTCTAAAAATCTTTGCCAAAGGGGCAAGTGAGATGCGTGTTAGTAATAATGCCAGTTTTATTGGCGCACGTTGGGAATCTTTTGAAGTCCAAAAAAATTGGCGTTTAGATGCTCGGGAAGATGGAATCAAGACGGTTTATGTACAGTTTAGAGATGCCTCAGGTTCGCTCGTTTCAGATCCGGCTGTTGCACAGGTCGAACTTGATCGTAGTCCTCCAACAAACCCTTCTATTAATATCAATTCAGGAGCAGAATATACCAATGCTAGAGATAGAAAAGTATATCTACAACTATATTGCGATGAGGCTTATGAAATGCAAATTAGTAATAGAAGTGATTTTCAAGATGCGCCTCGTTGGTATCCTTACAAAGAAACAATACAAGGTTGGCCACTCACAGGTGGAGAGGGGACTAAACACGTTTATGCTCGTTATAGAGATTATGCAGGAAATATATCCGAAACTGCTATTGATACCATAATTGTCGACCAAACTCCTCCAAAAGGTAAGTTTGAAATAAATAAAGGTGCAAAATTTACCACTTCTCGTAATGTAAAATTACAATTTAATGCTGAGGGGGCAAGTGATGTATCTATTTTGTCTTTAGGTACTTGGGTGCCTTACGAAAAAGAACTAGACTTTGAGTTGCCAGCCGAACAAGGTCCTCAAGTAGTGGCTGTAAAATTTAGAGATAAAATGGGTAATCAATCCAAACCTGCTTTTGCACGTATTATTTTAGACTTAGAAGCTCCTTCTATGCCTAGGATATTAGTGAATGGAGGCAATCGTTATACAAAAAGTCATAATGTAAATATTCGTCTTTCTGCTATTGGTGCTTCTGAAATGATGGTCAGTAATGACCCTAATTTGCGTGGTGCAGAGTGGAAACCGTATCGTTATTTGCTTCCTAGTTGGACATTTGACGTAACAGACGGAGAAAAAATAGTTTATGTAAAGTTTAGAGATGAAGCAGGAAATGAAACCGATATAAAATCGGACAAAATTATCCTTGACCAAGGACAACCAACAGGTGGAAAGATAAAAATAGTATCAAAAGAAGGAAAGCAAGGAATGACTAACAATAAAGAAGGATTAGTAAACCTCGAACTATCAGTAGAGGGAGATGATGCTCGTTATATGATGGTAAGTAATACAGAGAATTTCTTTGAAGGACGCTGGGAGATTTATCGCAATAAAGTAGAAGACTGGAAGCTTGCCATAGGAGATGGCGAAAAAGCTGTTTATGTAAAGTTTAGGGATAGAGCTGGTAATGTATCGCCTCCTGTTTCAGATAGAGTGGTTTTAGACCTTACACCTCCTATTGATACACGTATTGCTGTTGAGAAAAACTCAAAATATGTACAAAGCACTTCTGTAGCCGTGAACTTATATGCTCGTGGTGCAAGTGAAGTAATGTTAGGCAAATCTGAGCAATTTACAGGTGGAACATGGCAAAAATACCAAGAAGAAATAAAAGGTTGGGAATTGGAAGGTGAAGACGGAAAAAAAGTAGTCTATGCAAAATTCAAGGACGAAGCTGGAAATGAAACTCCACCTATGAGTACAGAAATTATCTTGGATAGAGTAGCACCTCAAGATCCACAAATCAGAATTAATAAAGGAGATAGCGTTACTAATAATCCAAATAAAGTAGTTCTTTTACAAGCAAAAGCTGATGGTACTGTTATGATGCAACTTGGAATGGATGCTTCTTTTAGTGGTAGCCGTTGGATTAATTATCAAGCTGGTAAAAATGTTCCTTTTACTCTACCAGGGGATGACGGAATGAAAGAAATTTTTGCTCGTTTTAGAGATGAAGCTGGAAATATTTCGGAAGTTGTTTCTCAAAAAATACTTCTTGACCGTACTCCTCCTATTGTGGGAGAAGTCAAAATCAATGAAGGAGACAACGGAACGAATATACAAACGGTAGATCTTGTTCTGAATGCACAAGGAGCAACGCACATGATGGTATCTAATCGTATTGACTTTCCTGATGCTAAATGGGAATCCTACACTACTTCAAAAAAGTTTACTCTAGTAGGTGAAGACGGAATTAAGTTTGTTTTTGTGCGTTATAGAGATGCTGTGGGTAATATTTCAGAAATTGCTTATGATAGAATTGGTCTTGACCGTACAGCTCCAACAGGAGGAGAAATTACGATCAATAAAGGGGCAAAATATACAACCAATATCAATAAATATGTAACCCTTCAACTTCGTGCAAAAGGAGCAAACGAAATGCGTATCGGAAAAAGTCAATCTATGGATAGTGCTTCTTGGCAGCCTTTCCGACCTATTATTATGAATCATATTTTAGCTGGTGAAGATGGTGAAAACAAAGTATGGGTACAGTTTGGAGATAAATCAGGTAATCAAACCGAGCCAATCAGTGCCAGTATTATTTTGGATAGACAAGCACCTTATGGAGAAGAGATTATTATTAATAGTAGTGAGCCATATACCAACAAACACCAAGTCAAATTGGATATAATGGCAGAAGAAGCTTCACACATGATGATTACAAACCTAAGAGGTTTTCCACCTCCTGCACGTTGGGAAGAATACAAAACATCTTCCGATTGGACACTCTCAGGTGCAGACGGATATAAGACCATTTACATAAAATTTAGAGATGAAGCTGGAAATCAATCTTTTGTAGCAAGTTCACAAATTTTATTAGACACTCAACCACCACAACCTGGAATTATAAGGATTGAAGGAGGACAAACTCGTGTCAAAGACAATCAAGTAACGCTGCTTTTTAATGCTCGTCAAGCCAATTATATAATGGTTTCTAATTCAGCTAAATTCGATGACGGAGCATATTGGCAAGAGTACACAGACAAATTAGAGTGGGTGCTGACAGGTGGAGAAGGTTATAAAAGAGTATATGCAAAATTCAAAGATACAAGCGAAAATGAAACAGGAATTATCTTTGCCGAAATAACAGTAGAAGGTTTTTAACACTAAAAACATCTATTATACAAACTAAAATGATAGGACATTTTCATAATTTTTTATGACAATGTCCTATTTTGATTTAAAATATCAGTAAGGAACTTTTAACTTACTTTTTTTGGTATATTTGTCTTACTAAAACACTAAGAAAATTTTAAAAGAAAAGATAAACCATGAAAAAACCTTCTGTACCACAGGGAATGCGTGATTTTTCACCTCAACAAATGCTCAAACGCCAATGGCTTTTTGATTCTATAAAAAAAGTATTTATAAAATATGGTTTCTTGCCTTTAGAAACACCTACTATGGAAAACCTAGATGCTTTGACAGGAAAATATGGCGATGAAGGCGACCAACTTCTTTTTAGAGTGCTTAATTCAGGCGATTTTTTGAAAGATGTACGCAAAAAAGACTCTCAGAAAAAAGTAGAAGAACTAGACTACAAAGAAATTACAACTAAACTAAGCAAACGAGGTCTGCGTTATGATTTGACTGTTCCTTTTGCTCGTTATGTGGTTCAGCATCAAAGCGAAATTACTTTTCCTTTCCGTAGATTTCAAATTCAGCCTGTTTGGCGTGCAGACCGTCCACAAAAAGGGCGTTATCGTGAATTTTATCAATGTGATGCCGATGTGGTAGGTTCAGATTCTTTGATTAATGAAGCCGAATTACTACAAATGGCTGATGAGGTTTTTGAAAAATTGAATCTAAAAGTTACCATCAAACTCAATAGTAGAAAAATTTTGCAAGGACTTTCAGAAGTAGTCGGTTTTCCAAAGAAAATGACTGACATTACTGTTGCTATTGATAAACTAGATAAAATTGGTTGGGAAGGAGTTTCTAAAGAACTCACAGAAAGAGAACTTTCAGAAGAAGCTATTTCTAAAATAAATGAGTTTGTAGAGTTTATGACTCACAAAAATACAAGTTTCAATCAAGAAAAATTAGATTATCTAAAATCGTTTTTTAGTGGAGATGCAGCAGGAGAAGCTGGAATAATAGAATTAGAACAAGTACAGCAATTTTTACAAGGAATTCCATTTATCAATAATTTAGAAATTGACCCAACTCTTGCACGAGGTTTGGGTTATTACACAGGCTGTATTTATGAAATAAAAGCAGACGAAGCCGAAATGGGAAGTATTGGTGGAGGTGGTCGCTACGATGACCTTACAGGAATTTTTGGTCTAAAAGGTTATTCAGGTGTAGGAATTTCATTTGGAATCGAACGAATTTATGATGTTTTGGAAGACTTGGATTTGTTCCCAAAAGATGTTTCAGAATCTACAAAAGTTATTTTCTTAGCCTTTGATGAATCTGCACGAATTTGGAGTTTGCCACTTGTCAGAAGACTTAGAGATAGAAATATCGCTACCGAAGTTTACACAGAAAACAAAAATATCAAAAAACAATTTGATTATGCCAATAAAAGAAATATTCCTTTTTGTGTAGTTATAGGCGAAAACGAAATGAAAACAGGGGAGTTAGCCGTCAAAAATATGATTGAAGGTTCGCAAGAAATGATGTCTATTGATGAACTGATTGAGAAGTTTGCAGTATAAAAATAATTATGATGTCGTTGGTAGAGGTCTCAAAAACGGCAGTAAACGAAAAAACAACCCTTCAAAAATATAGTTTTGAAGGGTTGTTTTTTGTGTGATTTCTTGCCACCTATAACTAATCACTTACCACTTTTTTATCGTACTCTCAAACGTCTTCCCAATCTCAAATTGGTACGTGTACTGATTCCGTTGAGCTTACAGATAGATGAAATAGTAACTCCATACTGACGACTAATTTTCCAAAGAGAATCTCCACTTTTTATTTTGTGATAAACTACTCTTCTTACGCTGTGCATTTCACTGGCATCATCTTCACCGTCGTCTTCGTGGGTGTGAGTGCTGTTTACTCGTGCGCCTAAATGTTTGAAATTGGCAGCCGTTAGTTCAAAATCTTTTAATTTGATTTCATTTTTTTCAAAATCAAAAATAATAGCTGGGTCTATTGAATTTCCTTCATAACGCATCTCAAAATGCAAGTGAGGCCCTGTACTACGTCCTGTACTTCCTCCTTTTCCAATGAGCTGACCTGCTTTTACATAATCTCCGACTTCTACATCGGTTGCGCTAAGGTGTCCATAAACGGTTTCAAGTCCGTTATTGTGCCGTATGACGATATGATTTCCGAATCCTCTACCGTATTTTTTTACTCTAATTATTCCATCAAAAACAGCATAAATAGGGTCGCCTGTATCCAAATCTAAATCTGTTCCGTGATGCCAACGATAACGACGATAACCAAAATTCGAGTTAATTCTATTACTTGCCATGGGTGGCGACCAATATTGTTGTTTTGCCGAATCATATAGAGGTATCTGCACAGTATCTTTAAATTTTGAAGCATCAATTCCATAAGGATTAACAGAATTCGAATCCCAAACTTTATAATACTGGCGCATCGTAATCCAAACACAATCAATCGCAATTTCTTCCGAAATCAAAACAATATTACTCATTCTTGCATTGTCATAATTGGTAGTGTCTTCTCTAAACAAACTTTTACGAGCATTCATACTAATAGAAAGCGTATCTAAAAAAAGTGAATATCCCCAAGTTCCACCAAGTGTACTGAGGCGAAGCATCGTCGTGTCAGAAAGGTTGAGAAGGGTAGCATTTGCAGGACGAAAATTTTCCTCCTCATAACTATCTCCACCAATAGACGGCGCAGTTGAATTGATTACATCTGTATTTTCTGCTGCTTTTGAAGTCATTCCTTTTAAAGAATCTGTCTTTATTTCTCCATTTTCAGATGCCGACATAAATAACGCAGAATCTATTGTATTCTTTGAAATACCGAAAGCATCTATCGAATCGTTCTTCGAAGTGGCAATATTCAGCTTTAGAGAATCTGTTTTTTGGTCTTTTGTAGCGTCTTCTTTAGTAGTTTCTTTTACTGCTGCTTTTTCAGTCTTTTCTTTATCTGTTTCTGTATTTGTAGGAAGAATTAATAAATTCGGAATCGTAATAGTTTTGAAATCGCTTTGGTTGTTATTTTTATCTTTTTGTGAGTTGTTTTGTGCTGTGGCGTTATTTTTTTGAGCTAAAAAAGTAAATAAAATAAAAAACAAACTAATGAATTTTATTGTTTTATGGTACTGTGAAGCACAATAAAGCAAGTTTTTTGAGTAATTATTCGTGTCCATGAGAAAATAATAGGGATGTAAGGCATAAAAATAGATAGAGTTTTCAAATAGAACAGTTATTTACTATTACTGTAAGGAAAATTCTATTTGAACAAACTTTATAAATAATAGAAAGAACCTGTTGTCCAATCCAAAATTTATGTTTATCTTATATGAGTAATTAAACCACTTATTTTGTTGATTAAATGTCATAAAATCAATGTCATAAAATCAATTAAATAAGTCCTTGAGAATATTTTTAGTGAGCAGATAGTAAAAATTAATGCTAAATTATAATAGATGTTTTGTCTAATTATAACTTTTATAAAGGCTATGCTAGAAACTAACTTTCTGCATAAAACTTTTTCAATGTTTTATTTTTATAAAGGGAACTAATTTTTGATTAGATTCTTTATAAATGGATGTGCAATTTACAACTATTTTATAAATACTACCAACTATTACTATTCGTTTATTTATAGTATTGTACTTATCTGTTAAGCAATAGGAGTAAACTAATTTTAATTCTGTAAATTTAGTTTTTTTAGCGTTTCGAATAAGTTAAGTTGAATAAACTTAGATTTTCTTTGAGCTATAAACAGGTAAAAGTATTCAATTTTGCTCAAAAATCTATATTTTTGTAAGTGTAGAAAATTGGTGTTTAATTAATGGAGAAACAAAAAGAAGCGAATGGAGAATAAAGAGAATAGTAAGGGCCGAAATAATTTCAAGTTTACAGCTACTGAAAATATAAGTGATTTAGTTTCAAAAAACTATGTCTATGCTGCCGTATTGCATTATTTTGGAATAGATTTTTATAATCATACCCATCAAACACTCGCTCAAACGTGTGCAGAAAAGGGAATTGATGCTGCTAGGTTGATAAAACAGTTGGAGGAAACGGTCAGTAAAAAACGAAATACGATTTCGTCCAAAAATCAAACTATTTCTCATTATCCTGTTCAGTTAGTGATTGATTATTTGAAGCATTCGCACCGTGTTTTTATGCGTCGTAGCTTGCCTTATATGTCAAAACTAGTTTGTGATTGTGATAGTAGCGATTTTGATACGAATTATAAATCTATTATAGACGACCTCAAAATTGCTTTTCCTTTGTTTGCAGAAGATTTTATTCATCATATTTTTGAAGAAGAAGATTCGCTCTTCGATTATATTACCCTTTTAGATAATGCCTTTTATGAAAAAATACCGATGACAAAAGTATTTTATCCGATGCAAGAACATTCAATTTCAAGATTTTTACGTCAGCACCAGCAAGACGATGACGAAATGAAAGGAATTAGAGAACTTACCAATAATTATAAAATTACAACAAAAACACCTCTTTTGATAAAGGTTTTATATTCAGAATTAAAGGATTTTGAAGAAGAATTGAAAATACATGCAGATATAGAAAATAGAATTTTACTGCCAAAAGCTCTGAAATTAGAACTAAAATTAAAACAAAATATTACAGAAAAGAGTAAGTTTAATTAAAAAAGAAACTAGGAAGTAGATATTGGGAACTGGAGAATAAAAAATAATTATAAGATATACGTTCCTAATCACTAAATATTCCTAAAACAGTCATTTTTTACAATCCTTTAGAGAATTTTTACGTAAGTTGTTATAGTAAGCAAAACTAAATTTTAAGAAAAAAATAGGCTAATAAAGTCAAATATACCTGTCATAATTAAATGGGAAATCTAATATTACCACCTTCACTTACTCGTGAACTTCCGTATGCCGTTACTGCACAACTTGCCGAACTGCCACAGGAAGCACAGCGAGAATTTTTTGAAGAATACAACCGAAATGCACGTACTACTTCTATTGGATATATTTTGCATTTACTTGTCTTTGGAACACATTATGCCTACCTTAATCAATGGCTTTTACAGTTTTTATATTGGTTTACTATAGGTGGTTTTGGTTTTTGGACTTTTATAGATTTATTCCGAATTCCTTCTATGATAGAAGCGCACAATAATAAAGTAGCTGACCAAACGCTACGTCGTGTGCTTGTAAAGTACCGTTATGGACTCAAAAATCCGACTACGGCAGATTCTTCTTCACTTTACTCTTCTGCAAAAGGCTCACGATTTATGCTCCGAACGCCTTATGATTTACAGAAAAAAGGGCAAGAAAAGACAAGTGATATAAATTTAGAAAAACGTGGAATTTCAAAAATGCGTCCGATTGCACCTCGTATTTTAGAAACACCCGATGCTGACCCAATGCGATTGAGTATCATAAATATTAAAGCTGGATATTTAGTAGATTTTGATTTGACAACATGGGAAACCGTACAGGAATGGCAATACGATTGGGATAATGGAAATAGTGGCAAAGAATTTCGTTTAGTCAATGAAAAAGAAACTTTGCATTTGTATATGCGAAATGAAGGCACTCAATTACATACTATTTTGGGACGAAAAGTAAATATTCATTCTATTGATAGAGAATTAGAAGACGAAATTCATACAAATTCCCGTCCTCCGTCAGTTCTTAATTATCAAGAAATAGATTATTTTAGAGAAAATACAAAAACAGGTTGGAGGCACGAACTGACAGCCAAAACAAGTGCAAACAAACTCACTATTTGGGAATATTTTGATGAAACAATGACGTTTTTTATGCGTATCGAACAAATAGAAGGACAAACTTATAAAGCAACTGTAGGCGAAGTAATCTCTCCTTTTGAGTTTTCGAATGTTTTGCCAAAGGAATAAGAGTTTTAAACTTTGACAGTCCTTTCAGAAGGCTGTCAATAGTTAAAATAACAACTATTGTCAGAGTTATTTTGGATTACCAAAAAACTACGGGTGCATAACAAATTGTCGTTTTTTCAATTAGTTGTATGCTACCTAATCCATAAACAGGGTTTTAACCCTGTTTTTATTTTCTTTTGTGCGACAATTTGTTATGCACCCATCACAAAGGTTAGGCATTCTAAGCTATCATTTTTTGATTTAAAATTAAAAATGGAACAAAAAAGCGAAAACACCACTCTTTTATCAAAAAAACTAAAATTTTTTCTAAAAATTTGAAAAAAAATTTCCTACTGCATTTAGTTTAATTAACAATTTATTCACAATAAAATATCCTTTGTTAATAAATTATTATTTTGCGATAAATGGATTTTGCAAAATAGTTTTTTTTGTTGAAAATAGATTTGTTAGTAACTGATTATCAATGAAATAGCGATTTTTTCAATTATTATTATATTTTTGTGAATGAAGAGTTACTAAACTGGTTCGTGCAAATAAAATTCTATTAAAAAACAGACTTCAAAATTATATTTGGTTTGATAGAATAAATACTACAAACTACCTTATTTAATTCTTTTTGAAGTTATTTGTATAGACAACTATATAATATTAAACCATAAGGTTTTAAAAACCTTATAGGTTTGGAGAAGCAAAAATAAAACTTAATCTTTCTAATAAACACACACCTAAACAATACTCAAACACACACTTTTTTCCTCTTTAATTATGGTACAAACACTCACACCTCCGACAACTGATTCTGTAATGGAAATCATGCAAAAAATGGGACACGAAAATCTCGTTTTTTGTCAAGACAAACACTCTGGTCTTCGTGCTATCATTGGCATTCACTCTACCGTTTTAGGTCCTGCCTTGGGTGGAACTAGAATGTGGAATTATGCCAGCAGCACAGAAGCTGTAACTGATGCTTTACGTCTTTCTCGTGGCATGTCATACAAAAATTCTATCGCTGGACTGAATCTAGGTGGTGGAAAAGCCGTTATTATTGGCGATGCACGTACTCAAAAAAATGAAGCTCTCTTGCGTCGTTTTGGTAAATTTGTAGAAAGCCTCAACGGAAAATATATCACAGCCGAAGACGTAGGAATGACAACAGTTGATATGAGTTATATCGCTATGGAAACCAAACATGTAACTGGTTTAGACGAAAATCTTGGTGGTTCGGGCGATCCTTCTCCATTTACGGCTCTCGGAACGTATATGGGAATGAAAGCAGCAGCCAAAAAACTATACGGAAGTGATAGCTTAGAAGGTAAAAAAGTTTCTATTCAAGGTGCTGGACACGTAGGTGAATATATCATCGAACATTTATCAAAAGAAGGTGCAAAAATCTATGTTACAGATGTGTATGAAGACCGTTTGATAGATATTGCAAAGAAATATAAAGTAGAAATTGTAGGTTTAGAAGAAATTTATGATTTAAATGTTGATATTTATTCTCCTTGTGCATTAGGAGCAACTGTAAATGACGAAACATTGAGCCGTTTGAAATGTCAAATTATTGCAGGTTGTGCCAATAATCAGCTTAAAGACGAAACCATTCATGGAAATGCGTGTCTTGAGCGTGGGATTATTTATGTTCCAGACTTTTTGATTAATTCAGGTGGCGTAATCAATGTCTATTCAGAATTTGCTTCACTTCCTCGTGAGTGGGTAGTTCAGAAAACAGAACGTTTGTATGATATGTGTTTGGAAGTAATTACTACTTCTGTTTCTGAAAGCAAAAATGCTCAAGATGTAGCCATTCAGATTGCTCAAGAAAGAATTGATGCGATTGCAAATATCAAAACTAGAAGATAATTTTTTGTAATGTTGCCGTCGGTGGGGACACCGACAACGGTAGAATATAAACTTTACCATTGCTCGTGTCCTCACGAGCGATTGACAAACAAAAAAAATATAAAAAAGCGTATTGTATTTTGGTACAATACGCTTTTTTGTGTGTAAATTTGAATCTTGTAGGTTACGCAGGTAGAGCTTAACTTTAGTGTGCGAAAATGTACCACATACTTTAGTGTGTGGGAAAAAACAATAAAACATTCTATTAAAAAATATGGCAACAGAAAAATATATTTGTGAATCTTGTGGGAGCAATGAATTTGTAACCAAACCCAATCATTTTGATTTATTTTCAGCAGAAGATGGAAAACTTATTTTTCAAGAATCCATGTTGGTAGAAGATGATAGTCCGACAGAACTTTTTTGTTTTGAATGCGACGAAAAATTAGAATTTGATGAAGATGATTTGGAGTTTTAATTTTTCTTTACAGATTGAAAAAGAGAGAATAGAAATTAGATAAATTCTGATTCTATTCTCTTTTGATTTTTTTGTAAATTGTTCTTTTATACTTCCATAAATTCTATCTTATGAATAATCCATTTTATCAATCTATTCGCCAAATTATTCTTGAATCAAGACAAAAAATAGCACAAACAATCAATTTTGCTATGGTAGAAACGTATTGGTTAGTAGGAAAACATATCGTAGAAGAAGAACAAAACGGAAAACATCGTGCAGAATATGGAAAAGAACAAATAAAAGAACTAGCTGAAAAACTAACTCAAGAGTTCGGAAGTGGCTTTGATAGAAGTAATTTATTGAGAATGAAGAATTTTCATTTGCTTTTTCCAATTCGTGACACACTGTGTCACGAATTGAGTTGGTCGCATTATCGTAATTTATTGCGTTTAAAAAATCCAAAAGCAAGAGAGTTTTATATAGAAGAAACAGTTACAAATGGTTGGAGTGTAAGAGTTTTGAATCGTCAAATTAATTCATTGTATTATGAAAGATTACTTTCTTCATCGGATAGAAAAGAAGTAATAAACGAGATGCGAGAAAAAACAAAAGAACTTGCACCAGAAGATTTTTTAAAAGATCCGTATATTTTGGAGTTTGTTCAACTCAAAGACAACAAAAAATATTTAGAATCTGAATTGGAGGAAACGCTTATCGATAAACTCAATGAATTTTTATTAGAATTAGGAAAAGGATTTGCTTTTGTAGCTCGTCAGAAAAGAATTAGTACAGAAACAAAGCATTTTTATGTGGACTTAGTTTTTTATAATTATTTGCTAAAATGTTTCGTTTTGATAGATTTGAAAGTTGCAGAACTTTCTCATCAAGATATTGGACAAATGGATATGTATGTTCGTTTGTATGAAGACAAGTACAAATCAGAAGACGATAATCCAACTATTGGATTAATTTTGTGTACAGACAAAGACCAAACGATTGTAAAATATTCTGTTCTGAATGAAAATAAACAGCTTTTCGCTTCAAAATACATGCTTTATCTCCCTACCGAAGAAGAGCTAAAAGCAGAACTAGAACGAGAAAAATTATTTATTGAGAATAGAAAGAAACGTAATTACTAAGAAATGGATATTATAGAAAAATATTACTCCCAAGATTTTTTGGCGTTTTAACAGAACAAAAAAATATCACAAAAATAAAAAGGTAAATCTGAAAATATCAAATTTACCTTTTTATTGTGTAATAATCTAAAAATTCATTTTTCTTAAATACTATGTTGGGTTTCTATTTTGGACGCTTTCCATGCATCCATTCCTCCCTCTAGTTCAATGATACGTTCAAAGCCCATTTCTTTTGCTTTTTCTACTGCTTTTGCACTACGTGCGCCTGACTTGCAATAGATAAAAAGAGGCTTGTCTTTTTCTAATTTAGCTAATTCTGCCTCAAAGGAATCTCCATTAAAATCAATATTTTTTGATTTTGGAATACTTGCTTGTGCAAACTCTTCAGGCGTTCTGACATCTACTATATTGTAAATCCTTAATTGAATCATCTTTTCATTGAACTGAAAAGTATCAAATTTTTCTACTTTTTGTTTTGAAGTAGTAATTGTAGTTTGTTCTGCAACTTCAGTATTTGTGGTAGCCTCAGTATCTGTTTTCTTAGTTTCATTACAAGAAGTAAAAGAAATAAGTAAACCGAAAAGAGCAAGAATAAAAATTGATTTTTGCATTATTTTTTTAATCTTAATTAGTGATGAGTTTTTTTATAAAAATAACAGTCTTTCTTTTATAATCGAAAGACTGTTCCAAGAGATTATCAAAGTTATAAAATTCATTTTACATAAAATACTAAAACAAACTTAATTTTTTAGACATTTACGTGCCTTTCAGCATGATACGAAGAGCGAACCAATGCACCCGATTCTACATATTTCAGACCACGTTTTAAGCCTTCTTCTCTATAAAAATCAAATACTTCTGGGTGTACATATTCTGTAACAGCAAGGTGCATTCTTGTAGGCTGCATATATTGTCCGATAGTGAGAATATCACAACCATTGTTTACAAGATCGTCCATCGTTTTCAAGACTTCTTCGTTTGTTTCTCCCAAACCTACCATAATTCCAGTTTTGGTACGTTTTCCATATTCTTTTGTACGCTTGATTTGTTCCAAACTACGTGCATAACGAGCCTGTGGACGTACACGTTTATACAATCTTTCTATGGTTTCCATGTTATGAGAAACTACTTCTTGTCCTGCCGAAATCATAACTTCTAAGGCTTCCCAGTTTGCTTTTGTATCAGGAATAAGCGTTTCGATGGTGGTCGATGGCGAAAGTTCTTTTGTAAGTTTTACGGTATTGTGCCAAATTTCTGCACCTCTGTCTTTGAGTTCATCACGATTTACAGATGTAATAACAGCGTGTTTTACTTTCATAAGACTAATCGCTTCAGCTACTCTTCTTGGCTCGTCGGTATCATATTCGGGTGGTCTTCCTGTCTGAACAGCACAAAAAGAACAACCACGAGTACAGACATTTCCCAAAATCATAAAAGTTGCTGTACCTGCGCCCCAACATTCGCCCATATTCGGACAATTTCCACTTTGGCAAATGGTATGTAATTTATGTTTACTTACAAGTTCATTTACTTGTTTGTAATTTTCTCCAACAGGCAAACGGACACGCAACCAATCAGGTTTTTTGCCATTTAATTGTTCTGGAGTTTTGTTTTTATCGTTTATATTTATAACTGGTAATTCTATCATATAAGTAGAAGACAGTTTCCAACTGTCTTGATTTAATTTTTAATTTTCTTAAACTAGACACCTCACTACAAACACTTAGAAAACATTTGTTGATGTATTTTTACAAATATACAAATTTTTAAGCCTTTATATATTGATAATCGATGGTCTTACTGAGTGTTTCGCCTTCGTAATGACGTTCTCTTATCAATTTGGAATCTTTAAAAATAGATACTTTTTTAGTAAAAGAAGTGTTTAGAGAATTTGTTTTTATTTCAGATTTGGCGTAAGGACTAACAAAATTTTGATTTATTATTTGCCATAATGCTCCGTTTTGATAAATATATTCTAAACTAGAATAAGAAAGCATATTTTCGCCTTCTCTAACTTCAGTTCTGACAAAAGTAGGTGCATTCGTTTTTTCTTGATAGGAATAAAAAACTACAGTTTGAGCATTTGTTTCATAGTTGGTATAATGCGTTTTTTGTAGTAGAACTTGATTATCTACTCCTTTTGAGTAGGTATAAACTTTGTCTTCTAATGGTTTTTTATCGTCTATAAAAATGACTTCTTTGGTTCGCTGATGCGTGGTTTTATCAAAATAGGTAATATATTTTTTATGAACAGGGTTTTGTATTTTTTTATTTCCACTAAAAATAAAATCCAAAGTAGGTGTTATTTTGCCATCTTTTGTTTGCTCATAAAAATTAACCACTTCTTTACCAAAAATACTATCAAAGGCTGTATAAGAATACAAAACTCGTCTTACAAGTTCTTTATTATGATAAATTTTTTCTTCTGTAACTTTTCCTCTTTCATCTTTGTAAGAAATTCGTTTTTGCTCTCCCCAAACTGGATGTATGATTGTCATTGTAGGCTCAGTTCCATACGTATAATTTACTTTTACGATTCCTTCTGTTGTATAAACATCAAGTCTTTTTAGGCGAGCAAGCGTATCATAAATATAATTTGTTTTGAGGTCTTGCAAAGGCTCTTCGACACTCATCAGTCTTCCTTGATTATCGTAATTATGAACACTATGTTTTTGGGAGGCTTTGTCAGCCATTGTGGTTTGCCAAGCAACGATTTGATTTTGAGCAAACGTTTTAGTAGTCAAAAATAGACTACTGCTCATTAAAATTGTAGCAAAAAAGAAGTTAAATGTACGCATAAGTTGATAATATTAAATTTGGCTTTTTTAGTTCAATATGAGTGACATTTTTCAAATTCTGTATATGAGCTTATTTTTGACAAAATAATAGTTTGTTTTTTCCATAAAGTAGGGTTTGCAAACCCTACTTTATGGAAAAAAGACGATTGCACAGAATAAAATTTGGTAACTATTTGTCTTTTTTAAAATGTCACTCATGTTGTTAGTTGTTTCTACTTAAACGTGTGAAGAGGGTATTTTGATATGATTTTTTTTAGAAGTTCTGAGTTTCTGAGAATTATTTCTTTATAACTCTATCAAAAAAGCCATTGTATCCACGCCATCAGCATAATCCCATACTTTTGGTTGTTGTGCTTGTCCAAAGTCAATACTATTTTCAAACCAGCCATTTGCAGAAGCTACTATTTGTATTTGTTTTTCTTTTTCTTTGATAGTTTGTTTTACTTCTTCTATATCTTGATAAATTTCATAGTACAAAACCCCAGTAGGTGAAGAAATAGAAGTATCTTTTGTAAGTAAAATATTGAAAGCATCAAAATGATGAATCTGTTCCATCAAATAAATAGCTTTATAATAATCGTAATTATTAGCATATTTATTGTGATTTTTCATAGAATTCCATTGCAAATAAACAGTATCTAAAAATTTTCCAAAGTCATATCCTTCAGGAACATAAAGTTTTGAAACATTGCGACACCCCAAACCAAAATACTGAAAAATATCTATTGATAATCTTTCTAATTCTTCCCCAGTTTCATCTCCTTTAATTACTGCAACTGACGAGCGATTTTTACGGATAATACTTGGATATTTCCCCAAATAATATTCAAAATAACGTGCTGTATTATTACTTCCTGTGGCAATATAAGCATCAGCACCTTTTAGATTTGGACGAACAGAGATATATTCTTTAAATTCTGGTTCTACTTCAAAAGCCCATTCTATTAGTTTTTCTATAAGAACAGTATCTTTTTGGCTGGGCTTTATCCATACTTTGTGTCCACTCAAAAGCACAGTAAGCATATCGTGAAAACCTACATAAGGAATATTTCCTGCTGGTATCAGTCCTACATTTTTGGTAGGAGTATCTGTTCCTATTTTATCTAATTTATCTGTATCATAGTTTTTGAGCCAGTTCTCCAAACTTTCTTCTGTGAGCATGCTACAAATAGAAGCGAGAGCAAACTCTGTATTTTCAGGAGTAAACCAATTATTATGAATATATGCTTGATGAAAAATAGGTTGTTTTTCTTCTTTTGAAAGAGAATCTATAAAATTACCTAGAGCAATTAAAGCAGCTTTGCGATGAGAAAATGTCATTACTAAAACAAAAAAATAGGTTGTGTGAATTTAGAATAGATTGCAAAGATAGAAAAATTATGGAGCATGATATGGATAGAATTTTGATAATCTTATTTTTGGTAAAACAAAAAAATCCTATCTGAATCATTCAGACAGGATTTTTTAAGTTCTTATTGTTTATATCAAATTTGGTACGATATAAATGATTAGATTATAGAGAAAAACCTAAACCTACCATAAGAGCAACATCGCTAATGCTTGAAGTATTAGTCAATGGAGATACAGAGTTTACACTACTTCCACGTGTATTAACAGCTTTAGACAAACCGTGACGGTAACGAGCATCTACTAACAAAGTAGCAAATTTCACATCAAACTGTAATCCTGTACCTACTACAACACCAAAATCGTGAGGTTTGAAATCATTCGTTACCTCATAAGTTTGGTCAAAGTTGTAACCAAAAGCAGAACCCGTTTGACGGCCATATACGTAAGCGTTATAGTTGTAAGATGGTCCTATGTAAAGACGTGGGTGATATACAGAAAGAACTGGAATACGTACATTTACCAAAGCATTTGCTTGAAAGTTGTTTGTACGGTATGTAGTTTGTGTATTTGAGTATGTAGTAAAGGCATTCTGAACCCAGCCTAACTCCAATTCTGCACCTACCCATTTTGTAAAGTTATAACGACCAAACACGTGGATTTGAGGAGCAAACTCCTTCCCATTTCCTCTTTGCTGGGAAAAATAATCTGTAGCCCCATTGCGCATGTCAGCAAGGTTAAAGCCAGACTTAAAGCCGACCATAAGTTTAGATTCAGTTTCGCCAGCTCCGTCTTGAGCGAAGGCAGCACCTGAAGTTAATACAACTGCACATACTGCAGTAGCGATAGCACGGATTGAACGTTTCAAAGAGAATTCAATGTTAAAGGGTACTTTCATAATTTAAAAGGTTGTTGTTGTAAGATAACGGATTTTGTTCGAAAAAAGTAAATTTTCTCCAAAATAGAAAACTTTGCTGCAAAGGAAAGCATTTTTTTTCAATTTCTTGCAAATTTTATTCACTTATTTTAATGAATACAGCTATTAAATTCTATTTTGGTTGTATATCTAGTCTAAAACAAGCTATTTTGTAGCTTAATAGGCGAGAAATACAATAGATTAGTAAGTTAATTTACATAAAAAAATAAAGTAATGAAAATTTGATTGAATAAAAAATGTTTATTCTTTACAATTTGGTTTACTCTTAAAAAGATTTTTCAAGAAAACTTCATCAAAACACGAATAGCCTATTTTCAACTTTAGTATTTTTTAGTTCGATGTTATTCAGAGTTATTCAGAGTTATTCAGAGTTATTCAGAGTTATTCAGAGTTATTCAGAGTTATTCAGAATGATTTTCCCAAAACATTTTATTTCTTTTAGAATTTTCTATTAGAAATTGTCCAAAAAATAAATTTGAACCCAAAAATACTAAAAATTATAGACAAAACTAATTCTATTCTATTAGTAAGTTCTATTTTTGAGAAAATTTCCTAAAAATAGTGTGTTTCAAATTTTATTTGGTTTGGTATTAGGTTTAAGGTAGTTTTATAGAATCAAAAGTTGGCATTTAATTAAAAGTAAAAATGCTTGATTCTTATACGTATATACTATCTTTCTAGTTGCTTTGTTTAATAAATTTTCACTTCAACGGTTCAATTCATTTCTATTAGATAGGCTGTTTTCCAATCAACCTTTGTATATTTGCAATCCATTTTGAAGTATTTTATTCCATTTATTAGTTGAGTTTTTCTACGATATTTATTTTGTAGGCTCTTTTATTTTTATCCTTTTTATTCTTGTGAAACAAAACGATTCATCAAATTACGATTTATTTATAAAAGCTGGTCAGACAGAAGGCAATTATTGGAAAGACCTTTGGCGTTATAGAGATCTTTTTTATATCCTTACATGGCGAGATTTGAAGGTTCGTTACAAACAAACCGTTTTGGGAGTTGCTTGGGCTGTTGTTCGTCCACTTCTTACGATGATTATTTTTACGGTTGTCTTTAGTGGTGTTGCAGGACTTCCTTCAGAGGGAAATGCTCCTTATGCTGTTATGGTTTATGTAGGGCTTTTACCTTGGCAATTTTTTGCTAATGCTCTAGCTGAAAGTAGTAATAGTTTGGTTAGTAGTGCCAATCTTATCTCCAAAGTTTATTTTCCTCGTTTGATTATTCCAACAGCTTCTATTATTACGGCTTGTGTAGATTTTCTAATCTCTTTTGTTCTTTTGCTTCTCCTAATGGTTGTCTATCAATATGTTCCTAGTTGGAAAATAGTTTTTTTACCTTTCTTTTTGCTTGTTGCATTTTTAGCAGCATTTGGTGTTGGGCTTTTACTAACAGCAATGAATGTAAAATATAGAGATTTTAGATACATTATTCCTTTTATTATACAGTTTGGTGTTTATATTTCTCCTGTTGGTTTTAGTAGTAATATAGTGTATAAAAAACTGGGAGAAAAAATGATAGCCATGGATATGGCTTGGCTGACCGATTATCTAGTCGCCCTTTATGCTGTCAACCCAATGGTAGGCGTTATTGATGGTTTCCGTTGGTCTATTATCGGCAATGCAGAAATGAACTGGAGCATGTTTGGCGTTTCTATTTGTATGTGTTTACTTATTTTAGCTTATGCCATCTACTATTTCCGTAAAATGGAAAAAACATTTGCAGATGTTATTTAAGGAATGGTAAATTATTAATTATGAACGGTGAATAAACACAAGCAACTGATTACCAAACACTTACAAACCAAAAAGTAGTAATTTATTTAATTCTTATTCCTAGTTGAAGATTAGATTTAGAAAATATATACTTGTCAGAACACCTTCAAAGTGACAGACAATTTGCTTTTTGACTGTGCAAACACTTGAAAGTGTCTGAGAGGTTTAGCACAACTTTCTAAAACCATTTTTTGGTAATTATAAAGTAAAAAAATCAGTTTTTCCAATACTCTAAAATAAAAAAATTGTATTTTATATAAAAAAAACAAAATGACTCAAAGTAAAAGTATTATTCGTGTAGAGAGTTTAGGCAAAAAATATAGTATAGGAAATAATCAACAAGAGCGTTATCAATCTTTACGTGATGTAATTGCCTCCAAAGTTAAATCCGTTTTTTCCAAACAAGAGGAAAATAATGATTTTGAAGATTTTTGGGCATTAAAAGATGTAAATTTTGATATACAACAAGGCGATAGAGTAGGGATTATTGGTCGGAATGGAGCAGGAAAATCTACTCTTTTGAAAGTATTAAGCCGTATTACTGAACCTACAACAGGAAGTATTGCCATAAAAGGGCGTGTAGCAAGCCTTTTGGAAGTCGGAACTGGTTTCCATCCCGAACTAACTGGCAGAGAAAATATTTTTCTCAATGGTGCTATTTTGGGAATGGGACGAAAGGAAATCAAAGCGAAATTTGATGAAATTGTTGATTTTTCTGAAATAGAACAATTTTTAGATACGCCTGTAAAACGTTATTCTTCAGGTATGTATGTTCGTTTGGCTTTTGCTGTAGCAGCTCATTTAGAACCCGAAATTTTGATTGTAGATGAGGTATTAGCAGTAGGAGATAGTAAATTCCAAAAAAAATGTTTGGGTAAAATGGGAGAAGTGTCTAGTCAAGGCAGAACTATTTTATTTGTAAGCCATAACACTACTTTTGTTAGAAGCCTTTGTAATAAAGGAATTTGGCTAGATAAAGGGCAGGTTAAACAAACAGGCTCAACAGCAGAAGTAATTAATAGCTATTTATCTTCTATGCACGACCAAGTTTTTGATGAAAATAGTGAATTACATAATAATTTGAATAGAAGAGGGAATGGAGATGCACGATTTAGTAAAATTGTTATTACTGATACAAAAGATATAGAATTACCTGCTTTTTTGAGTGGAGATGATATTAAATTTAATTTTGAAATAAAAATAAATAAAAACTTATCTGCTCTCTCTATTTCTATTATGTTCAAATCTACGACAGGAGAGATAGTAACGAATACAGAAATGAAAGATATTTCTCATTTTCTGCGTCCTAATCAAAAAGATTATACTGTTGCTCTTTCTATTGTATTGGAAAAAACACCTTTTCGTACAGGAGAATACGAAATGTATTTTTGGTTAGGGCAGTCTGTTGAAACTTATTTTGATGTAGTAGATAGTGTACTTCCTCCTCTTCAAATATCTACTGATAAAGATGAAGACGAACTGGCATATAACCCTGCTGCTCCGTATGGATTTTTTGATATAAATACACATATTATTACTGCGAAATAAAACCCTAAATTATTTATTTTTAATTACAATATGAGTGAAATCTACAGAAATTGAAATAGGTTTTTCTAGCGACAGCGTTGCGTTACCGTTAGCTTCGCTGACCTTCGGTTGTGGAAAGTTTACAAGTAAGTAATTTAAAAAGCTACAGAGTAGCATAACTTTGCATTTAATTGTCAAATAATACAGTTTCGCTACTCTGTAGCTATAAAAAAAGTCATTTTTACCTATTACAAAGGTTACGTTGCTCTGCAACTAATGAAACAAAAATGAAAAGTGTTACTCATATTGTAATGAAAAACTTATTGACAATCAGCAATTTGCATTCGTAATTTTTTCTTTAATAAAATGAATTATACACTTTCTCATCTTGACCAACTTGAAGCAGAAGCTATTTATATACTGCGTGAAACAGTCGCACAATTTGAAAATATAGCACTTCTTTTTTCGGGTGGAAAAGACTCTATTACTCTTCTTCATTTGGCTCGTAAGGCATTTTACCCAGCTCAAATTCCATTTCCATTATTACACATTGATACAGGACATAATTTCGAAGAAGCCATTGAATTTAGAGATTATTTAGTAGAAAAAACAAATACAGAATTGATTGTTCGTTATGTTCAAGATTCAATTAATCAAGGAAAAGCACAAGAAGAAACAGGCTATAATGCAAGCAGAAACAAATTACAAAGTATTACCCTTTTAGATGCCATTGAAGAACTAAAACTTGATGCTTGTTTTGGAGGAGGAAGAAGAGATGAAGAAAAAGCACGAGCAAAAGAGCGTTTTTTTTCGCATAGAGATAGTTTTGGCGAATGGAATCCAAAAAATCAGCGTCCAGAACTATGGAATCTTTTTAATGGAAAAAAACAATATGATGAGAATTTTAGAATATTTCCTCTCTCAAATTGGACAGAATTAGACGTTTGGCAGTATGTAGAACGTGAAAAATTAGAACTTCCTTCGCTTTATTTTACGCATCAAAGAGAGTGTTTTGTTAGAGATGGTGTAATTATGGGAGTTACCGATTTTATGCAACTCAAACCCGAAGAAGAAAAAAAAATAATGCAAGTGCGCTTCCGAACTCTTGGTGATGCAACCTGTACAGGAGCAATAGAATCCCCAGCTTCTAGTGTTGCTGAAATTGTAAATGAAGTGGCAGCCATGCGCCTAACTGAAAGGGCAGGAAGGGCAGATGATTTGCGCTCCGAAGCTGCTATGGAAGATCGTAAAAAAGAAGGGTATTTTTAACAGATAGCTTTATCAGAATTACCTATATATTTTTTTGTTAAACACAGAGTTAAAGAGAACACAGAGAATGAAAATACGTTTTGAAATACTATTTCTTAGGTATATTTCAGCCTTACACGCACAACCTATTCTTTAAAACAACTTCCATAAGAAAAACCAATTTCAATAAAAATGAAATTGGTTTTCGTATTTATGTAGCTCACTCTTCAGAGTGAGAAAAATATATACACCTTTAAGATGTGACTGTCATTCCCCACCCTTTTATTCAAAATTTTGGTATTATTTAATAATTGTATCAATACAACATTAAATAGCAATATTTAAAGTTAGTGGCTATTTAGCTGCGTAGCTGTGCAATATTTGTAGTCATACAGTTTTAATTTTATTTCATAGAGCTGCGTAGCTGCATAATATTGCTATTTTTATCTATGTCTTAAATTACGATATTACGCAGCTACACAGCTAAAATACAATTCATTATCAATGATATAATAATTTATTTAAATACGGCTTTTTTTTAATTTAGGGTGGGGAATGAAAGATGTGATAAAACACAAATTTAGTTTCTTAAAAGAGCTGCAATTTCTTTTTGTCCACCCATTACTTTTTCGGCATCATCTACAACGACTTCTCCTCCGTTTTTGAGTGTATAAAAAGCAGCTTCATTATACAGACATTCACTACCTTGATTGGTTCTGACTTTAT
>Ga0210012_1000842_pt1 | contig 32968 bp, 40 predicted proteins | sample CryGeymeta201504_FD_183974 | JGI IMG/M metagenome (GOLD analysis project Ga0210012, IMG submission 183974) | Groundwater microbial communities from Crystal Geyser aquifers in Utah, USA - Crystal Geyser metaG 2015-04 (SPAdes) (version 2) | ecosystem: Environmental > Aquatic > Deep subsurface >... | reverse complement strand
TGACCACGCCGCATGCGATGGCGATTACGTTTTTGATGGCGCCGCCGAGTTGTACGCCTATGATGTCGGTGCTGAGATAGGGGCGGAAGCCTTTGACGCCTAGTGCTTGTTGGAGTTTGAGGCCTAGTTTTTCATCTTTAACGCCAATTGTCGCAGCGCCGGGGAGACCGGCGGCGATTTCGCGGGCGAATGTTGGGCCGGTGAGAACAGCGATAGGCGTTTGTGGGAGTTCTTCGGCGCAGACGGTTGAAAGGAGCTTTCCGGTGTCGAGTTCGATTCCTTTTGAGCAGATGACGAGTGTGTTGCCGTGACTTACGTCGTCTTTGATTGTTTGTAATGTTGAGCGCATGTGTTGCGCAGGAGTGACGAGGAGGACGACATCGCATTTTGCGGCCTCGTGGATGTCTTCGGTGGCTTTTAGGTTATCGCTTAAGGTGATGTTGGGAAGGTATGTGGTGTTGACGTGTTTTACATTGATGCTTGCGACAACGTCGGTTTCACGTGCCCACAGGGTTACATCACGTCCGCCATTTGCCATGGCTTGTGCGAGGGCGGTTCCCCATGCACCGCCGCCAATTACTCCGATTGATAGGTTAGAGGCTGGCATACATTTTATCCTTTATTATGCGCTTCGCGCTTGTTTTACGGTCTTCGACCGCCTCACACTTGTTCGGTACACTTTAAAATCTGTGGGATTTTAAATCACTGTTTATTTTATAATTTATATCGTTGTTTTCTTGCAATCTTATTTACGCTTTTACACCTGCACCATGCCGTGGCGCGGCGGATGGGTCAAGAGGCCAGCGGGGGCGGGCTTTGAAATCCAGGGGATCACTTTTGCCGGTTTTGAGGTGTTCATATCCCGCCCATGCGATCATGGCGGCGTTGTCTCCGCATAGCGATACGGGGGGCGCGTAGGTTTTGATGGAATGGGTTTCGCACATCTGTTTGAGCTTTTCGCGGATGGCTATATTGGCGGCGACGCCGCCGCTGACGACGAGGGTCGGTGTATTGATTTTGTATTCTGATTTGAAGCGTTCAATGGAGCGGGCGCAACGATCGGCGATGATTTCGGCGACTGTATGTTGGAACGCGTGTGAAAGGTCGGCGATATCGTTGCGGTTTAAGTCACCAGCGGGGAGCTTTTCGACAGATTGTCGCACGGCAGTTTTTAAGCCAGAGAATGAGAAATCGAGTTCTTTGCGCCCTTTCATAGGTGTTGGCAGCGGGAAGCGTTTTAATGCGGCGGCTGGATCTTTGCATTGCGCCGCGATTTTTTGAATCTCTGGGCCGCCGGGATAGGGCAATCCCATGAGCTTTGCGGATTTATCGAAACATTCGCCCGCCGCATCATCTAATGTTGTGCCCCAGCGTTTATAGCTGCCGACTCCTTCGGCGATGAGGATTTGGGTATGTCCGCCAGAGACAAGTAACAGGAGATAGGGGAAGGCAGTGTCATCGGTGAGGCGCGGGGTGAGGGCGTGTCCTTCGAGGTGGTTCACTGCGATGAAGGGGAGGTTTTTGGCGGCGGCGATTGCTTTCCCGGCCATCATGCCGATCATGACACCGCCGATCAGGCCAGGGCCACAGGTGGCGGCGATGCCATCGAGATCGTCGAAGGTTAGGTTTGCATCTTGAAGCGCGCCCGTGATGAGGGGGTGGATATGGTCGATGTGGGCGCGGGCGGCTACTTCGGGGACTACGCCACCGAATGCGCGGTGTTCTTCAAGCTGGCTGAGGACGAGAGAGGAGAGAATGCGTGCGCCAACGGGTTTGTCACCGTCGATGATGGCGACCGCCGTTTCGTCACATGATGTTTCAATGCCTAATATAATCATGATTTTTTATAAACCACAGATGGACAGGCTGTGTCTATCTGTGGTTAAAAAATAAGCATGAAAAAGCTTTTGAAAATTGGGTCTCGGGGTTCGCCTTTGGCTTTGCGTCAAGTGGAGATGGTTCAGGATGCGCTGGAGGCTGTGTTTCCAGAGCTTGAGACGGAAGTGGTGATTATCGAGACATCCGGGGATTGGCGTCCGTCGGATGGCGAGGTCGCATTGGCAGAGCGTGATGGCGGCAAGGCGCAATTTGCGAAAGAGATTGAAGAAGCTTTGCTCGCGCGTGAGATTGATTGCGCGGTGCATTCGATGAAGGATATGGATTCATTTTTGCCCGATGGGTTGATGATTGATCATATGTTGCCGCGTGAGGATGCGCGTGATGCACTTTTGTTTTCGGATGATGTGCGCGTTGGTAAAGGGGCGGGTCAGTGTGATGCATTTGAAATTATTCCCCATAATGCGAGTGTGGGGACGGTGAGTGTTCGGCGTGCGGCGTTCTTGCTTGCGAAGCGACCGGATTTGAAAGTGGAGCCGTTTCGCGGGAACGTACAGACGCGCATTGGTAAGCTTCGTGTGGGGCAGGTTGATGTGACGATGCTGGCGATTGCGGGATTGAAACGCCTTGGGATTGAAGAAGAGGCGGATGTTGTTTTGGATGTGGACGTGATGTTGCCTGCGGCTGCGCAAGGGGCGATCGGGATAGAGGTGCGTAATGACGATCATGATGTTTTAGCTGTTTTTAGCCGTATTTCCGATGTGAATACAGTGCTTTGTGTGAAAGCGGAGCGTTCGGTGCTTAAGGTGTTGGATGGGTCGTGCCAGAGCCCGATTGGGTGTTATGCAGTGTTTGAAGAGGGGCAAATGTGGATACGTGTACGTGTTGCGTCGCTCGATGGTTCGCAGGTTTTTGAAGATGATATTCGCGGCAGCGTTGAGGATATTTCGGGTGCGCAAGATTTGGGCAATACGCTTGGGGCGCGGATGAAAGCGATGATTCCTGATGGGTTTTTGGGTGCGTGATATGGGCGGTTATGTCGTTATTACTCGCCCCCAACCTGATGCAAATGATTATGCGTTGGAATTGAAAGCAGAGGGGTATCAATGTCTGGTCGAGCCGATGTTGAGGATTGATCCCATGCCTTTTGAAATACCGAATTTAAGTGATTATGACGGCGTGCTTGTGACGAGTGCGAATGCGGTTGATTGTTATCGTCGCGGCGGTGCGGATGTTGCGACTGTTACCGTTTATTGCGTGGGTAAGCACAGTGCGCAGGCGGCGCGGGATGCGGGGTTTGATGATGTGTTTTCCGTTGATGGGACGGGCGCGGATTTATTGATGCATGTTTTGACGTTGGATGATGTTAAGGATAAGCGGTTTTTACATCTTTGCGGGCGGCATATTGCGTTTCCGATTGTGGGTAAATTGAACGAGGCGGGCGTTGCGGCGGATATGTTGGTTGTCTATGAAGCCGTTCAGGCCGCGGTGTTTTCTGATGATTTTGTGCGGTATTTGCGCGACGGTAAGATTGAAGTGGTGACGTTTTTCTCGAAGCGTACGGCTGAGGCTTTTGTGGATTTGGTGCGTGAGAATTTTAATGAAAGTGAATCTGAGGCTTTGTTTTCAGGTATAAAATCCTTGTCAATTAGCACCGCCGTGCTAGAGTGCGTACGCGTTTTGGCGTGGGATGCGTCTCATGTTTCAGATACGCCCGACAGAGCAGGGATGCTCGCGTTATTGCAGGCGTACGTTTAAGTTTGAATTTAGAGTTATTTGATAGTCATTAGGAGATCATCATGGGTAAAAATGCGATTGAAAATGCGGAAGAGATTATTGAAGCGTTTGGCGGAATTCGTCCGATGGCTAAGAAGATTGATGTTGCCGTTACCACCGTTCAGGGATGGAAAAAGCGTAATGTCATTCCCGCAGCGCGTCGTGAATTGATTATTAAAGCGGCGGCGGAGCACGATGTTGATCTTGGTGACTTGCTTAGTGGTAGCGGCGAGGTTGTTGGATCGGCGGATGTGAAAGCAGATAAGCCCGTTAAAAAAGATGAAAAGCCTGTTGTTACTGACAGGTCAAATGATGCGGACGATCAGGATGATGAAGGGGATGTTCTTCCCGAGGCTATAGTTGACGTTCCAGAGGAGACGGCGGAAGAAAAAGATGAAGAGCCATCTATTAATAATGGTGCACCAGTTAAGGAAGCGAAGCCGATTGGGGCGAGTGAGAAGAAGATTTTGGATCAGAAATCTATTGAGTCTTTTGACCAGCCGTCTGTGTCATCGGGGTTGAAATTTGTTTTGGTTGTTGCGGTTATCGTTGCGCTAGGCTTTGGATCGATCGCGGCGTATTTCTGGCAGAAGGCGAATACTGAGCGGGCCGCGGAGGCAGCGCGCGTTGAGGCCGCCCGTATTGCAGAGCTTGAGGCGAAGATGGCGGAGGTCGAGGATGAAGTTGAGAGCAAGGGATTCTTTGGCAAGATTATTCCGAAAGATTTGAATGAACAAATTGCGACGTTGCAAGAGAAGACGCAAAATTTGCAAAAAGATATCGGTAGCGCGGCGCAAAAGGCACAGGAAACGGCCAAAGCTGTTTCTGAAGATGTTTTGGCCGAGGATGCTGGCAATATGGAAGAGCGTTTGGTTAAGTTAGAAACGCATTTGCAGGAAATCACCGGAAGACCAGTTTTAGCAGGTGTTTTGGATCGGGTGAACACGATGCAAAGTGATCCCAATAGTGAAGATGTTTTGGCGAGAACGGTAAAGGAATTGGATGCTTTGTTTGCGGCGTTGCAGGCGGACACAGTGCAAGCGGGCGGCGCAGTGAAAGAGAATACGGATGATGCGATTAATTTCACACTGGATGTTGCGCGTGAGCAAAGCGCGGCGATTGGACAGACGTTTGAATCGGTTCCTCAGGACGATTTGAAGGCGGCGGCGATGTTGCTTGGTATGGCGCAATTACGTTCGGCGCTTAACCGGGATAATGAGGCGTTCGAAAGTGATTTGAGTTTGCTTCGTAAGATTGTGGGCGATGAGAATCCAGAATTGAATGCAGCGCTAGAGCGACTTGCGCCGCATGCGCAAGATGGTGTTTTGACGGTATCAGGGCTTTCGACGGAGCTGCGCTCATTTGCGGGGGATGCGGTTGCGGCGTCTTTGGCGGGTGAGGATGTGACCGTTAAGGAACGTGCAAAAGCGCGCATGAATGAGCTGTTCCAAGTTCAAAAAGACGGCGAATTGATCACAGGTACCGAGACACAAGCGGCATTGGTGAGCGCGGAGCAGCAATTGCAAAATGGTGATATTCAAGCGGCGATGGATGCGGTTGGTGGGCTTGATGGGCCAGCGGCAGAGGCGTTGTTGCCATGGCTTCAAAAGGCGCAGGCAAGTTTGAGTGCACAGAATGCCAAAGGCGTTGTTGATGATGTTCTTGGTTCTATCACTGCGGTTGGTAAAGGTTCCGGCGGTAAATTGATCCGTAATGAAGAAACGGGGATTAATATTTATGTGCCAAAGAACAATACCGTTAAATATTAGTATCCGTTATTTTTGCTGAATAGCTGATGCTTAATTAAGGCGCATATTTTTATTTGTGGTAAGCTTTTTCAAAAAGGAGTTTGGGTTCGATGTTGAAGACATTTCTATTTCTTGTGAAAGCTGCGTTGGTTATCGGGGTTTTAATCTGGCTCGCGGAGCAAGAGGGGAATGTGCAGATTGATTGGATGGAATATACCGTCAATGTGCATGTGGGATTGTTTTTAGCTGGGCTTTTCACGCTTATTCTTGTGTCGATTTTCATTTATCGTGTTTTGAAGACGGTCGTCGATTTTCCGGCGAGCTATCGCTATTATTCGCAAATTCGGGCGAAGAATAAGGGCTATCGCGCATTGACGCAGGGGCTGACGGCTGTTGCGGCGGGAGATGCGAAGGCGGCGGTGAAATATGCGGAAAAGGCGCGGAGCCTTATGCCGGAAGATAAGGGTTTGCCGTTATTATTGGAAGCACAGGCCGCGCGGCTTGATGGGCGCGAAGGCGATGCACAGGAGAGCTTTGCAGGGCTGATTGAGAATAAGGACACATCGTTTCTTGGTGTGCGCGGGTTGTTGCAGTCATCGATGGATGTTGGTGATGATAGGGGCGCGTTGGCGCTGGCGCGTCAGGCGTTGAAGCTTCATCCAAAGCAGCCGTGGATTTTACGCACAGTTTATGATTTGGAGATTGCGTTGCGTGAGTGGAGCGCCGCGGAAGCGACGTTAAAGCGTGCGGTTAAAGCATCGGCGATTACAAAGGAACGGGCGTTAAATGATCGTGTTGCGATGGATCTTGCGATTGCGTTGTCGGCGGAGAGTGAGGGGTTGCAGGATGTTGCAGCGTCACAATATAGGGCGGCATTGAAGCTTAATGATCGCTCCATTCCGGCGATCGTTTTGGCGGCGGAGTATTACATCCGACAGGGGCAAACCAAGCGCGCAAAAATATTGATTGAGAAAGCGTGGAAGCGCTCACCGCATGCGGCGATGGTTGATGTCTGGGATCAGTTGATGCCAAAACGCAATTCATCCGATGCGCTTGACCGTTTGAAATGGTATGAAAAGCTTGTGAAATTGAACGGTGATAATGCGCGTGCGCAAGTTGCGGCGGGGCAGGCGGCGTGTGATGCGGCGCTATGGGGGGAGGCGCGTAAATACTTTATGGCGGCGGAGGCTATTCGTCCGAGTAAGGAATTGTATAAGGCGCTTGCGGTTTTGGAAGATCGTGCGAATAACGATAGAGAAGCGGCGCGGGCATGGCTTGAGAAGGCGGCAGATGTTGCGGGCGAGCGTGTTTGGATTTGTCGTGAGAGTGGTCGGGTTTATCCGAATTGGTCACCGATTGCCGCGCCGCATGGAAGCTTTAACACGATCGAGTGGAATTATCATATTGGTGAAGATGGCGATGATGGTGAGGCGGTTTTGCTGACGGCGAGTGTTGTTGATCCGATGGATGATACGTTGATCGAAGCGCCCAATGATAACGCCAAGACGGCATAAGCCTAGATTCGTTTTTTTTACAATCGAAGTTTACCCGTGCGCATGAGGCGGTATAGCCCTGCGCCTGTTAAGAATCCGCCGAGATGCGCTTCCCATGCGACGCCGCCAAATGCGATGCCGATGAATGCCATGATTCCTGCCCATATAAATATAAGCGGCCAAGGCCCTTTATTGGCGAGCTTGCCGGTTAATCTTCCCATGCGCCCTTGTTCGTACATCATCAAAATGGAGGCGGCGAAGAGGCCGGAGATTGCGCCGGATGCGCCGATGACGGGTGTGTCCGCGCCAATATTAAGAAGGTAAAATACAACCGCGCCACCGATACCGCAGAGGAAGAAGAATTTGATTGTGGTCGGGGTTGAAAACATGCGTTCAACAAATGTCCCTAATGCGAGGCCCATGAGCACGTTGAAGCCGAGATGTGTCCAATCGCCGTGAAGGAAATTATAGGTGATGGGAGTTATGAGGGAAAGCGCATCCCATCCTTGTCCGCCGAGGAATTTTGACGGGACAAATCCGAAATCGCTGATGATTTTAAGTCGTGATGACGCATCAAGTGTGAGGGCGGTGATCGCGTGGATAGCGATAAAAACGCCGATGATGATTTTTGTAAATGGCGGGATGTTGCCGAAATTGAAGAAGGGTTCTTCGTTTTGTTTGCGATAGGATTTGCGGTATGCGTTTTCTTCGGCTTGTTGTTTTTTACGGATGCGGTCGCGTTCGGCAAGGGTCGGGAATTTGACGATTTTTTCCTTTTCGCCATTATGGTCGGGATCGTGCCCGTTGCTGTTGCCGTTGCCGTTTGATTTATTTGTCATGCGCTTACTTTAGCGTTATGGCTTTGGTTTGCAAGAGGTGTGTGGGCAAGGTGGTCAAATAAGAAAAAACACGCTGATTGGAGGATGCAGCGTGCTTTGACTTATTGGAGTGTGTTAACTTTGTTTACATGAGCCCGGGTCGGTAGCCGATATCGGCGTTCTTTTCCGCGCTGTAGTTGTATTTTGCTGTTTCGTAGCCTTTTGGCTTCATGAATGCTGGTGGTTCAACCTTTGTGACCAATTTACCTGCGCTTGCGAGGAGGTCGGTTGCGCCGATTTTCATGTGTGCCATGCCTTGTGCGAGTGCGCCCATTGCGTTGGCGTATCCTTCTTTGGCGATTTGTGTGCCGAGGATAACCATTTCAACGATTTTACCAACTTCCGGTGCGACCGCTTCAACGGCTGAGCCGAATGCTTCAGAGGCGAATGCTGCGACATCTTCAAGTTTGCGAGCAGGCTTTTTACCGCCGCCGCCGCCTTTTTTGCCGGATTTACCTTCTTCTTCCTCTTCTTCGTCATCGTTATCATTTACGATTTCGATATCGACGAATGTTGGTGTTTGGAAGCTGACGGGGTAGTTTTTCAATCTGGAGATTTCCAAATCACGACCCGATAGGCCAGCTTTCACTTCAATTCTGATTGTGTCTGGGTTGCGCCAGTCTAAGACAACGCAGTGGCTTTTGAATTCACCGGGTTGCTGACATTTGTGAACCAGTCTTTTTCCTGGATAGAACGGTTCTGTAATTCCGCTTTGTTCCAAAAATTGTTTTACATTTACCTGCATTTTACACTCCTATTTATACCGTATTTGTCCGAAGTTTGCGCTCTTCGTATAAGCATCTTGTCTGTTTGTTCAGAGCTTCCTCTGTTGTTTATTGCTTCGGAATTAACCCTATAATGCGCGTATATGGTTAATAATTGATTAAAGAAATAAAAAGAATCGTAAGTCGCGTGTTTATTGATGTTTTGGATGTTTTGAATGAAATCTGCTATACTTATGTGTATTAGGATTAATTTTTGGGTTTAGTGGCAGGGTATGGTTCGTAATTTATTGGTTTTATTGATGTTTCTTGGTGTTGGCTTTGGCGCGAGCGTTGCGCAGAGCGATATCTTTGTGCGTCAAAGTCCTAAGGCGGATTCTAAAGGTGGAGACGATGTTTCTAAAAAGAAGCCTATTTATTTGCGTCCGTTTAAATCATCCCCGCAAAAAACTCAAAGGGTGAACAAGAAAGTGAGCGTTCCTAGGATTACGAGCGGTATGCCGCAACAAGTTGCTGGTGATCTTAAGCTTTTGGCCTATTGGCAAAAAGCAGAGCGTATGCCCGAGACAGTTAAAGAATTACAATCTTATGGACAGGCGCTGCGTGCGCTTGATCTTAAGCGTGTGATGGAAGAGCGAAATAAGATTCTTCCTGCGCTTGAGGCACAGGCGGTCCGCCAGGTGAATGAGTATAGAAAAGAATTTTTGAAGCAAGCGCCAGATTTGGAGGCATTTGTCCAGATTAATGACATGATTGTTAAGGGGCTTGATGTTGCTGATATGTTGAGTGATCCCAATGCTGCGGCTAAGGCGGTTTATACGCGATATGCTGGAGAAAGCGTTGAGGTTATTGAAGCAGAAGCCAGAAAAAGAGCTCAACAGGCCGATAAGGTCGTAAAGCCTATTTATCTTCAGCCTGATGCTAAGGCTACTAATAACCCTGATAGTAAGAGTAAAGCGGCCACGGGTGTTTATAAAAATTATCGTTAAATGACGTTCACATGTTTATAAACAATGTGTATGCGTTATTTGTCTATGTCTGAAAAATCCGAATTTTTGATTGCCCGTATTTTGCGGGTAAATTTACGTGTGGTTGCGATGGTGATTGCGGTGCTGGCCTATGCGTGTTTAGGGTCGCCGACACCGGATACTCTTTCTTGGGTTGAGGTGTTTGTTGGTGGGGTGTTGGTTTTTGCGGTTGGTGTGGCTGCGTTTCGTCATGTTTTTTTCAGCTTTTCCGAGGGGCGACACGTTGGGGCGTGGTTTGTTGTAGGGCAGATGTTTTTGATTGTCGGGTTGGTGAGCGGCGTTTGCGGTGCATTGGTTTCGGACGCGTCATTCATGGCGATTATGCGCGATGTCTTGCCGTTCGGGTTTTTGTTTTTGCCGCTATTTTTGTTGGGTTTGAATAAGAGGCTGGGTTTTGAGCGGATTTATCTCACTGCGTTTTTATGCTTGGGGGTGATCTTTGCTTTGCGTGCTGGCGGCGCAGGCGTTGGCGGGGCATTTATGCCGTCATTTATTGCGGGGGGTGAAGCGCTTTATTATTTGGGGAATTCGCCGGCTGTTTTGTTTTTGGCTTTGTTTGGTCTTGGCTGTGCGATGGAAGTTTTGTCACGTGGTGTGGGTGTGCGTTCACTTGTGGTTGCGGTGATCTGTTTGGCGGGGTGCGCAGCAGCGGTGTTGCCGATCGTTATGACCGCGCAGCGTGCGAGCATGGCCGCCATTGTGGTTTACGGAATTGTTGTTTTTGGCGTGTTGTTTATGCGATATCCGCGGCGGATGTTGTTTGTTGGCACGGGTTTTGGTGTGTTTGTGGCTTTTGCGTTCGGCGGATTTTTGTTGGATGCGTATGAGGGGGTTGTCAGTAAGAGCAGTTTAGTCGGGGCGAATATGCGAGCCGAAGAATGGGCGGCTGTTTGGGGGCAGATATCCCAGCATCCGCTCACTCTGATATTTGGACGCGGGTGGGGGGCGTTTTTCGCCTCGCCTGCGGTTGCAGATATTGAGGTGAGTTATACGCATAGTCTTTTGAGCATGATGTTGTTGAAGATTGGCGTGCTCGGGTTTGGTTTGTGTGTCTTATATATAGGTGCGTTATTTTTGGCGTTACTCAGGTGTTTTCGTGGCGGTGAGGTCCTTGTTTTGGCGCTCGCTGCGCCGTTATTGATCGATGTGTTTTTATATGCCGCTTATAAATCTTTGGATTTTGGGCTTTTGCTTGGAATGATTAGCGTGGTGATACTTCGTGATTCGAAGATATCCAGAATTGCATCTGATGCGCCCTTATTGTATGAAAACAGTAAGGGAGTCACTTAGTATAGCCATGCGCAAACCAACCATTTTATTGATGAATCGTGTTTACCCGCCTGTCCGAGGGGCGACGGGGCGAATTTTACGCGACTTGGCGCGGAATTTGGCGCGTGATGGATGGCAGGTGACGGTGATTACATCTGGGCCCAAGGCAGGTACAGAGCGCGATGGCGCGGTACGAGTTATTCGCGTGAAGGGATCAGCTAATCCGTCTGGTGTTTTTAGCTATGCGCTTGTTTGGATCAAGATGTTGATCGCGGCGCTCAAATTGCCGGCTACACAATTGGTGGTGACGATGACAGATCCGCCGATGTTTGCCGTTGCAGGGGATATTCTTTGCCGTGTTAAGAAGAATAAGCATATGCATTGGGTGCAGGATGTTTATCCTGATTTATTTCCTGTTATTGGTGTGAAATTTCCTGACTTTTTGCTTGATGCGATGTCGAAGGTGACGATTGGCGCGATGTCACGGGCAGATAAGGTGATTGTTATTGGACGTTGCATGGCGCGGCATTTGAGTTATTCGGGGCTAGCGCCGCGAAAGATGGCGGTTGTACCGAATTGGCCTGATCTCGAGCTTGGCAACGAGCATATTGATGGGCGTTTTGATGATGCGGCCAATCAGGAAGATTTCGAGAAGGTGATCGCGGCGAGTGGGCGCGCGATGAATTATCGCACGCATCAAGAGCAGATTAAGACCGGCCCGCGCTTTCGTGTGCTTTATGCGGGGAATATCGGTTTGGTGCATCCGATCAGTGTGGTTTTGAATGCGGCGCGGATTTTGCAAAACCAGAATCCTGAGATTGAGTTTTTATTTGTTGGGGATGGCCCTAAATATGATGCGATTACGCGGGCGAAGGCGCAGGAGCATTTGGATAATGTGAAATTACTGCCGTATCAGCCGCCCGCGCGTTTGCGGGCATTGATGGAGAGCGGGGATGTACATTTGGTCTCGCTTGACCTTGATGCGGTCGGGCTTTGTGTGCCGAGCAAGATTTATGCATCGGTTGCGGCGCATCGCCCGTGTATTTATATCGGGCCGACGGGGAGCGAGGCATCGAAGCTGGTTGAAGATTATAAGCTTGGCATGGTGATAGAACCGGGCAATGCAGAGGCTTTGGCGGATGCTATTCGTGGGTATCGGATGGATGGGGATGCATGGTACGCGGCGCATGAAAATGCAAAAAAGGCAGCGGCAGTTTTTGTGCCGCGTGCGTCAATCGGGGCATTTATGGAGCGTGCTTGGCAGCTTGTGGGCGGGAAGCCACAGGAAAAAATTGTTGAGCGCGTGGATGATTTGGCGGCTGAATAATTTAGGGTATATGGGGGCGCGATCATATTCGTGTCTGATATAGGTTTGAGTTTTGAATACAGATAATGATTTAAATGTGATTGGTGTTTTGCGCGAAATCTGGGCGGCGAAAGTGTTTTTGCTGGTTGGGCTTTGTGTTGGGCTTTTGGCTGGGGCGTGTTTTAGCGTGTTGGCAGTTCCAAAGGTTGAGGCGCGGATGATGATTGGCCCTGCGCAGCCGATGGATGCCTCCATGAAATCACAATTTCAAGATGGACAAAACTCGTATGTGATTGGAGCGGAGCGCGACGGTAGCGGCGAGATGGTTTCGAATTTTACACGCTTTAAGGCGATGATGCGCGGGGTGTCTGTCGCGCGGTTTTTGCTGCGTGATGCGCGCATTGTCGAGGGGGTTAAGGCGGATCGCTCGTTTGTGTTTGAGCGTGGGCAGGGTGATTTGAGTGCAACGGATTTGGCGGCTTATATTGGCAAGCATGTTTCGTTCGATCGTTTTGGCGAGAGTGCGCTCAAGGAGATGGTTTATCGTCATGCGGATCGTAAATTTGCTGCGTATTTTGTGCAGCAGATTCATCGCGTAACAGATCAGCTTATTCGGGCAGAATTGCGAAATCAGGTGGATGAGAGAGTTGCGTATCTTGAGCGGGTGATTGCCAAGACGAACAACCCAGAGCAGCGGCGCATTATTACGAATTTGCTTTTGGAGCAAGAGCGGGCGCGCATGATGGTGTCGATGGATGCACCTGTTGCGGCGAGTGTGATTGAACCTGTCGCGGCCGGAGCGCGTGTGGTTTGGCCGAATGCGGGGCTTGTTTATGGTGGGCTTGGGCTGGTTGGTCTTTTGCTTGGCTATGTTGTGTTTGGGCTGGTGACGTTTCAGGTGGCTGTTGGTCATGCGGCGCAAAAACAGACCAAAGGGCAGGGGCGAGATTTGCGGCATGAGCTTAAAGCGCAGTCGCGCAGGCCGCTTAAATATGGAAGCTGGTTTGGTGGCTCTGTTGGCAATGATGTGGATGATGAAGATGCGAAGCGGCGTCGTGTGAAAGACAGGCATTATGCAGCGGAATAACACATGCTGCAATACTCTAACCGATGAGCCGCATCGTATTCCCGTGACGGTTATTGTTGTTACTAAAAATGAAGAAGCGCGCATCGCGCAGTGTTTAGAAGCTTTATCAGGTTTTGATGAGATTGTCGTTGTTGATTCGTCGAGCGATGATGCGACATGTGCTATTGCGCGTGAGATGGGCGCACGGGTTGAGGATTTTGTTTGGAATGGTGCGTATCCGAAGAAGCGGCAATGGTGTTTGGATCATTTGACATTAGCGCATGATTGGGTGTTTTTTGTTGATGCGGATGAAATTGTAACCGTGGATGTTGTGAATGAGATTGCTGTGATTTTTAATGGTAGTGAGCCGGATGAAGCAGGATTTTTTGTTCGGGCGAATTACATTTGGAATGGGAAAATGTTGCGGCATGGATTGATGAATTCTAAGCTGGTTTTATTGGACCGCACGCGCGTTGAATTTCCAGTGGTGGATGATATTGGCCTTGATGGTATGGGCGAGATTGAGGGGCATTATCAACCTGTTGTTAAAGCGGGGAATGCTGCGGCGGGTATTGGTGTTTTGCGCGCGAAAATGCTGCATAATGCGGGTGATGATATGGCGGCGTGGATGGCGCGGCATATGCGCTATGCGCAGTGGGAAGTGGGAATGAATGCACGCAGGGCTTGGCCGTCTGATCCTGTTGTTTGGCGTGCTTTTTTGAAGCGCTTTTTTCGGACGCTGCCAATGCGAGGTGTTGCAGCATTTTTGCATTGCTATGTTTTGAAAATTGGTTTCCTTGATGGTGCGGCGGGGTTTGATTTTGCGCGTTCCCGGGCGCGGTATTACGCGATGATTAGCGCTGCTTCAAAGACCAATAAAGATTAGGCGCGAATGTGCGAAACGCCATGTTGATGGCTTGAAGTGTTGTGATGATGACGTTTTGTATGGGGGAGCAGAGTTTTAGGGTTTTACGGATTTGAAATTGCTCGTTTCGTCCGGCTTTTGTTTCCTGCTGGGAGATTCCTCCGGCTTCGAAAATGCAAATTGGGGTGGGTATGTATTCAATGTTTTTTGCCGATTTTAAGATGCGGGCGGTGAAATCATAATCTGCTGCGATTTTGTAGTCTTCGTTGTATCGTTTTTTACCAATAGCAGATGTTTTATACAGCATAGCTTGATGGTGAGTGAACATGCCGAGGGTGATGCGTTTATGTTTGCGTGATGGTTTATAATTAATTTTTCCGTCTTGTGCCTGCTCCAGGGCGTCGCCGTAGATGAAATCGGCTTGGTTTTTTATATTTTGAGCGATTGTTTTTAGGGTCTGTGGATCGGCGAGCATGTCACCAGCGTTGAGGAAGAGGATATACTCTCCGCTTGCGCGGCTAATCAGACGGTTCATAGCGTTGTAGATGCCAGTATCATTCATGCATTGAATGATACCCAGGGTGTTTTTGAGTATGTTTATGGTGTCATCGGTCGATCCGCCATCTTGGATGAGCCACTCGAAATCTTCAAATTCTTGCGATTTGATGGAATTCCATGTCTTTTCTAACCCTTCAGCGTTGTTCAGGGTGATGGTTGCGAGTGTGAATTTTTTCTTATTTTTTGGCATAAATACCTAAAATTTTATCTTTTATTAACTATTATCGCATATTTTAAAGGGTGTATGCGGAAATAGAATAAAAAATATCTGCAAAGAATAGAGATAAAACAAGGTGTGTTATGGCTTTAGATGAGGTGGTTGGAGAAGGATTGGGCGAGGTTTTGCCTCCTGAAATTCGCGACCTTATGTCAGGCGTTGGCGGTATTCGTCGTCAGCAGGATACGCAGATGGGGGTTATGTTCCTAGCATTGGTTAATAAGCCTGATGTCGAAATTGGTCCGAATGGTGAAAACACCCGCAGGGATGGAGCAAAAGCTGCATTTGGAACGTGGAAAAGCGAAGCGGAAGCACGTTTAAAAAGTTTAGGAGTTGCGGCTCCCACGCGAGATCAAATTCATGAAAACATGATTGCGGAAATACAACAGGAATTACAATCGCTTAATGGCGGAAGACCGCTTAATGCGAAGGGCGCGAAAGAGATTAATGATCTATTTGCATTAGATGATGCCCAGTTTTTAGAAAAAATTATGGCGAATGCGGAGAAAGGCAATCAAGCTTTTGATGCACATGTGCAAGCGGTTAATGCTGCGAAAGCACAGGGTAAGCCAATTCCATTATATGAGCATGTTGGAATCATGGAAGCGCTTATGCATAGCGGGGATGGTGAGGGTCGTCCGCGTTTGGACGGTGTTAGCCTCACTGGTGTTGATGTGAGTCCGCAGGGGCAAACGGAAGCGAAGATTGATGGCGCATTTGATGATGTTGTTCGATTGATGGGGCGGGGAAACAACTCCGAACAGACTTTAGCGCATTTGGCGTGTGTGGCAACAGGCGATCGCAGGGGCGAGATGCGTTTGGAGGATGGTAGCTATGATCCGGATAGTCATAGTTTTGCGAATGTTAATAAGTTTGAAGGGCCGGGCGCTTTAGCCCCAGGGGCGTATCAAGAATGGCTTAGTCGATTTAATAGTGACGAAGGTTTAGGTAGCAATTATTCTCTCTTACGCGGCGGCGAAGAAGCTCCTGCCAATATGGATAACCTTGTTACAGAGGCAATGGTAGGGCGCGGCATTGTTACGTTTGACAGTCAGGCTGCGCGTGATGATTGGAATACCCATATGGGCGGCCTTTTGGCGGGTGAGTATGGCGACGATCACCGTCTTCATAAGATTTCGGGCGCAGACCTTCGGGAGAGTATGGAGACGTTTGCTCGCGCGCGCTCGGACATTAAATTTGCCAATGAGAGTGATGCGGACAATGCGTTAGGTGTCAATGCGGCGGAGATTCGTCAAGAGGCTAGTGGTGCTCCAGTGGTTGAAGCTGCGGCTGCACCAGTTGAAAATGCGGCTGTTGCTGATCCAGTGAGTGCAGCGGGTGCTGTTGCTTATTTGGCTGCAGAAAGCGGTGTTGGCCCATTGGTGAGTGCGACACCAGAAGCGACGATGGCGCGTTTGTCGAGCGTTCCAGAATTTTTGGCCGATATGCGTGCGCAGCAACAATTGAATGCAGTTCCGTCATATTCTCCGCTTGCGCAGATGCAGATAGAGCCGCAGCTTATGGAGCCGAATATGGGGCCGCGCATTGGTAATTAATTACTGTCACCAATAACATCATCAATAAATATTGTGGTCACAGCCAGATTCGAAAGGATTTGGCTGATGTCTTTTGCGCTTTGGATGAAATCAAATGGTTTTGGATCGCGGGGGACGACGATTGTGCTGCCCGGGGGGATGAAGATGGGGTTGTAGTTCCAGCTTGAGACTTGGAGGGGTTGTGCGCTGCCATCAGGGTATAGGACGAATGTACGGTCTTTGTCGGCGTGGAAAGTGAAGCCGCCTGCTTCGTTGATGTAATCAAGCGGGTTTTTTCCTTCACGAAACTGGAGTGACGCGGCGGAGAGGACTTCGCCATGGACGCGGACGGTGAGATCACGTTTGGGGATGAAGATGCGGTCGCCTGGTTGAAGGAGGAGGTCAAGCTCAGGCTTGGTAGAGAGTGTTGCGGGATCGGATTCGATTGTGATTCGCCCTGCGCCATTGGCTTCTTCGAGTTCGGCGGCGAGCGCGCGGGCTTCGGCGATTTTTCCTGCGTTGACTTTATCGCTGTCTGATTCCAGGGCGGATGCGATGGCTTGTTTGATGGTGCGGCTTTGTGCGTGAAAGCGTGCTTCTTCGGCGCGGCGTTCGGAGGCGCGGGAGAAAATTGTGCCATAGGGGTAGGCGTTTCGGCTTAAGCCGCCCGCACGCTCGATGAGGTCGGAGACACGGTCACCGTTCATGAGGTCATAGCGACCGGGGTTATCGACTTCGCCCATGATGAGGACGCTGTTGTCTTTTATTTTTTCAAATTTTTGATTAACGCGAATGGATGCACCGGGTTCGATGATGACATCGTTTGCGGAGGTTTCGGCGAGGTTGATGCGCTTGCGGTGTTTGCCGTCGCCATTGGTAAAGGCGGAGGAGGTGACTTCGATATTTCGCTTATTGGCTTCGAGGGCGAGGCCACCAGCGACGGCGAGCACCGAATCGAGTGTGACACCCTCGGCAACGGGGTAGCTTCCTGCGTTGCGGATTGCGCCGCGAATGAAAGCGCTGCGTTCTGTCAGGAAGGAAGCGAGGACGGGATCGTCGATATGGTCGCTTTCTATGTCATCTGTAGAGCCATAGGCGATTTGTTGGATGTCGCTGTCGGTAGGTGGGGTGAGAAGGTTTTGGATTTGGGTGTTGGAAAAGAGGTGGATGGTGTCGCCGTCTTCGAGTTTGCGATCAAATTCGCCTTTGATGACGAGACGTAGTGGGAAATCGATAAAGGTTTTGGTGAGATGCTCGCTGTCATAGCGTTCGATAACACCGATAAGAGGGTAGATGTCTTCGCCGAGGACGCTTTGCGAGGAGATGAGAGATTGTAGGTTTTTATGATCTGTGACGGTGTATAGACCCGGGCGGCGCGTATGGCCGATGAGTTCGACCATGCCTTCACGTTTTGCCGATCCTTTTGAGACAATCAAAATGGAGCCGTCATTAAAGGTGGGGGTGAAGGCATCTGTGATGTCTTCGACATGTTCTTGGCCGGAATCGGTGAGGCCGAGCTTGAGTGTGCGGTTTTGCCCTGGTGCCATGAGGCCGCCAGCAAGTTCGAGCATTTCATTGAGGGTGAGTTTTTCTGAATTTTGTGCGGATTGGTGATGCATGCCGCGGCGGCTGGGTAGGATTTCAAAAATGGCGGGGCGTTTGACTTCGCCGCCAACGGCTACAGTGGGGCCGATGGATGGGACAATGATTCGGTCACCGTCTTGGAGGCGTAAATCTATTGCGGACTGACCGTGGAGGAGGAGGGCGTAAAGGTCGATATAGGTGGAGCGACCATCGCGGATGAGTTTGATTTGGCGCAAGCTTCCCGTTTTATTAATGCCGCCCGAATCCATGAGCGCGTCGAGGACGGTGTGAAAGACTGTGAGGGTTTTGCGTCCGGGGCGTTTGACGTTGCCGATGACGAGAGCGTTGATTTGGCGCACGGATGATAGTGAGACAAAGGCATCGGTATTGTGGAGTTGTTGTGCGGCGGCTTCAATGGAGAGGCGGACTTGGCCTATTGTGCGTCCTGCGGCGGGGATTGGCGGCAGGTCGGGGATAATAAGCAGGCCGTTGCTATCGATTTTATGGCGCGAGCGATCGTTGCGTTGTCCCGTGAAGGTGATGTCGAGTTCGTCGCCGCTGCCGAGGATGAAGCTGTCTTGGACGGCGGCGGAGGGGGCAGTGTTCTGTGCAGCGTTGCTTAACGCGTTTTGTGTTTCTGATGAAGGGATACCGAATAGGTCATACCCGAATTGCTCAAGCGGTTGCGCGATGCGAGAGGCATACATGGATTCGATTGATGATGGCTTTTGCGCTGTTTTTACGGGGGTGGCGTAGGGTTGTATGAATTGTGCGGGAGGTTGAATGGATGGGTTTTGTTGGCGGGGCTGGTGGTCGTTGTAATCGTATTGTGCGTATTGATTGTTACGCGATGAAGGCTCGCCAAGGGCCGGGTCTATTTGCAGGGCGCGAAAGTTTTTGTAATTACGCACTTCGCCAGTGACATCAGACCACGGGGCGGCAGAAGGTGTTTGCGCAGAAGCTGTGTTGCTGGCAACAAAAATGATTGGGAGTAGTAATTTTGTCAGTATTCTCATGGTGATGAGCGCCGAGTGGCCAATGAATGTTTCTATCATGAGTATACACATGTATGAAATCCACACCATAGTGATATGTATTTTTTGTTGTAAATGTTTGGTCTTTTTGGCGAGGGTGGCTATATAGGGTTTATGACAGTTCATATGATTAAATTGATTGTGGGTGCACAAAGCCTTGAGCAATATGCGCAATGGCAGGAAAGCCAAGTGATGGATTATCACGGGCAAGATGCGGTTCCATGTTTCACACGGTTCATGCCCAAGCGTGCGGATGAGATATTGCGTACGGGTGGTTCTTTGTATCGTGTTCATAAAAGCCGCATTGTTTGCCGATCTCAGATTTTAGGGTTTGAGATGGTTGAAACCGGGCAAGGTCAGAAGTGCATGATTATGCAGAGCCCTGAGATTATGACTGTCCTCAACGCCCCGCAGCGCCCTTTTCAGGGGTGGCGGTATTTTGATGGTGCAAAGGCGCCAGAAGATCGCGGTGTTTACGTGATGGGACAAGATGAGGAAGAGCCGCCCGAAGAATTGGGTGATGATTTGCGTGAGGCGGGTTTGCTTTAATCTTTTTCCTTGCATTGGCTAATTTTCTTGATTACATAATTGCAAAAGGATATGTATTATGAGAAATGTAGCCAGTTTAACAGTTGGGTTTTTGATGTCTGCGGGCGTGGCCGCTGCGCAAGATGTGCAGCCAACTATTTGTGATCCTAGTTACGAGCTTGGGCCAAGTGGTGTGCTTGAGGAAGGGGCAGGCGTTTTCGTACAAAGCCCAGATTTAAGATCAGATGGTTATCCTTCTGCGTGCACAGCAGGTAGTTGGTTGGAGCGGCATAAAGACTTTCTAAAAGACGAAGGTCGCGATGATGCTCTTGAGTTGTGTACAGTTGGCGAAGGCGGTTTGGACGTTGGTCCGGGCCCGCATGGTAATTATTATTATGATGAAGAGGCAAACCCTGAACCCGATAAGCGTGTTTTGATTTGTCGTGATGATAAAGGTAATTGTTATATATGTGCGCCAGCGGTTAGCTAGTTAATGCTTCTTACGCTCATTGGCGTATTTGGTTGAATTTTCCAAAATTGAATAAGCGACGGTTGAGATATAGCTGTTGATTCTGCGGTAGTCGCGGATGATGTCGAGGTGGATCGAACTGGTTGCGATTGTTTCTGGTAATCCTTGGCGCAGGCGATGGAAGTGCTGGCTGGATGTTTCTTGTTCCGCTTTTCTGATGTGATTCTTGCTGTCGATGAGTTGTCTCGCGAGGCTTGGGTCTTCGGAAATGAAGAGGTTCTGCGCGAGTTTCATGTTATCCAATACCTGTTTATGAAAGTCTTTGATTTCGCTCCATCCTTCATCGGAGAAACGCTCACCTTTAGCGATTTTCTTTTTGGCAAGCTCCATAAGGCTGGTGTCAATGATGTCGCCAACATGCTCAAGGTTTGTTGCAAATGTGAGAATTTGTAGGTAGCGATCGGCTTCCTTGGGGTCGAGTGATTGTTGAGTTAGTTTGGCCATATAATATTTAATGGCAGTATAGAGGCGGTCAACGGTGTCGTCTTTGCGGCTGATGTTCTTTGCCATGCTATCGGTGTTTTGCGTGAAGCAGGTGATTGTTTGACCAAGCATTTTTTCGACGATTTCAGACATGCGCAGCGTCTCGCGTGCGGCGCAGGCAAGGGCGATGATTGGTGTTGATAGGGCTTGATCGTCTAAATAGACAGGATCAGATTCGTAGACGACTTTGTTTTCTTTGATAGGGAAGAGGCGTTCGCCCACTTTTGCGACCCATTGCACGCACGGCAAGAAGATGATCCCAAGGGTGACGTTGAATAGAACATGCAGCGAGACGATTTGGCGAGCGGGGTCCAAGTCGAATCCATTTAACCATGTAAGGATGTAATCACTAAAGCCTATGAATATAATCGCACAGACGCTTCGCATGAAAATGTTGGATGCGGTGATTTGGCGTGCTTCTGCGCCTTGCTTATATGTCACAACAAATGAAATGAGCGCGCCGCCAATATTTGTTCCGATCACGAGCAAGAAGCCAAGATGCATACTGACGATGCCGCTGGCTGCGAGTGCGGCGAAGAGGAGGATGGATGCGAGAGATGAATGGATGATCCATGTCAAAATTGCGGCAAAGGCGATGGCCATGATGGGGTCATTGTTCAGCGGTGCCATAATAAGCGGTAAAGTTGCCGATGTTTTAAGAGGAATCGTTGCATCGCGAACAAGGGCAAGTGACAGGAGCATAAGGCCTAGGCCTATCAGGATTAAGAATAGATGTTTCTTTCTGCCGCCGTTTTCATATTTCATATGGCCGATAATGCCAATCGTTAGCAGCGCAGGAGAAAGCCAACTGAGGTCGAAGGTTAGGATTTGTGCGACTATGGTTGTCGCGATATCCGCGCCAATGACGAAAGCAATTGCAGCGCCGAGCGGAATGCTGTGTTTTTTGACAAAAGACAGCATGAGAAGAGTCGCTGCGGTGGAGCTTTGTAATAAAGCGGTTGTTCCAAAGCCGGAGATGGCGGAGGCGACGCGGTTTTTGGTTCCCCGTGATACAAAAAGTCGAAGAGAAGAGCCGTAGGCACGTGTAAAGCCCCGCTTGACCATGCGGGTTCCCCATAGAAGGAGGCATACAGCGCCGATGATGTGTAATAAAACAAGAGATGAAGTTATGGAATTGCTCCGCTTAAGTGTTGCTATTGTTAGGGTAAGTGTTCTTACATTGGTTGCTAATATGATGCTTAATCATGAAACATGCATATTACAGACATATATATGCATAAAAAAGTTTATGTTGCCAAGGACGATTCGTAAAGGTGTTGTGCTTTTATTGATTGGATTTGTTTTTCTTGGTTAAGAGCAATTTCTGCCACGTTAATTATGGATTTTTAAGGTCGCATATATATGTGATGATTCATTTTTCGGGCTTAATTGGTATTATCACCAGCATTCTGTTACGGTTGATCCAATCAAATATATCTTTTTGGGCATTACAATCTCCATTGGTTACATAACTCTGTGGAGATTGGCTTGGTTTATTGAGGGTGTTAGGGCTTTGCGAGAGCGGGGCTGGAATGTCGAGAATTGTTATGGTGATGTTTTTAAAATAGGCCAAAGTTTTTTTATAAGAAATATTTGGCGGTATTCTGGGCTTTGTGATGATTTTTTACAGAAAGGATGAAAAAAACTTAAAAAAAACGTAAAAAAAGGTTTGACGGTTCCAACTGAGATGCGTATACATCCCTCCACGCACTGAGGCGGAGCAAACAAAGATTGTTGCGCAGCGAGGCTTAGAGAGTTGAAAAGTAAAGTGTTTAACTCTTTTTATTGACCGCAAAAAGTATATGAATTATATTTTTTCCAATCAGTAAAAAAAGTTCTTGCGAATTAAGTGAAAAGCAGTCATAAGACTTCTTCTTTCTTGGTTCGGTTGCTGTCGGAAGACAGTGTATTGAATTTTAGATTTGGTTCTTGAACATCGTGAATAGGGAAGAAGGAATACGCAGGCAGCAGTGCTTGGACTTTTTAAAAAGTTTAACTTTTTTAAGTTGTACATTGAGTGCATACAGACAAAAAGATCTGCTGTTTTATTTGCGTAGTCTTTCATGACGCATCGTGTGGTCATATTTATATGGTCACATGATAAAATAAGCATCGTTAAAATGTACAAGTTTTAACGAAGCAGTAAGTAAAGTAATGCAGGTCTTTGAAGAAGTCGTTGCCAACTTGTTGGTGACGCATTTACTTCAAATAACCAAAAATTCAATTTTGAGTGATTTGATGGATTCAAACTTAAGAGTTTGATCCTGGCTCAGAACGAACGCTGGCGGCAGGCCTAACACATGCAAGTCGAACGAACCTTCGGGTTAGTGGCGCACGGGTGCGTAACGCGTGGGAATATACCCTTGAGTAAGGAATAACGTAGAGAAATTTGCGCTAATACCTTATAATGACTTCGGTCCAAAGATTTATCGCTCAAGGATTAGCCCGCGTCAGATTAGATAGTTGGTGAGGTAATGGCTCACCAAGTCGACGATCTGTAGGGGGTCTGAGAGGATGATCCCCCACACTGGAACTGAGACACGGTCCAGACTCCTACGGGAGGCAGCAGTGAGGAATATTGCACAATGGGCGAAAGCCTGATGCAGCCATGCCGCGTGAGTGAAGAAGGCCTTAGGGTTGTAAAGCTCTTTCAATAGTGAAGATAATGACGGTAACTATAGAAGAAGCTCCGGCTAAATTCGTGCCAGCAGCCGCGGTAATACGAATGGAGCAAGCGTTGTTCGGAATCACTGGGCTTAAAGCGTATGTAGGCGGACTGACAAGTCAGGAGTGAAATCCCAGGGCTCAACCCTGGAACTGCTCTTGAAACTGTTAGTCTAGAATTCTGGAGAGGTTGGGAGAATTCCGAGTGTAGAGGTGAAATTCGCAGATATTCGGAGGAATACCAGTGGCGTAGGCGCCCAACTGGACAGATATTGACGCTCAGATACGAAAGCGTGGGGAGCAAACAGGATTAGATACCCTGGTAGTCCACGCCGTAAACGATGTGTGCTAGTTGTCAGGCCCAAAGGGTTTGGTGACGGAGAGAAATCATTAAGCACACCGCCTGGGGAGTACGGCCGCAAGGTTAAAACTCAAAGGAATTGACGGGGACCCGCACAAGCGGTGGAGCATGTTGTTTAATTCGAAGCAACGCGAAGAACCTTACCCACACTTAACTATCCTCTTGGGACTTTCAGAGATGATTGTCTTCGGTTCGGCCGGGGAGTGAATAGGTGCTGCATGGCTGTCGTCAGCTCGTGTCGTGAGATGTTCGGTTAAGTCCGGTAACGAGCGCAACCCTTATCGTATGTTGCCATCATTCAGTTGGGCACTCATGCGAGACTGCCGGTGATAAGCCGGAGGAAGGCGGGGACGACGTCAAGTCATCATGGCCCTTACGTGTGGGGCTACAAACGTGCTACAATGGCAGTGACAATGGGCAGCTACCTCGCGAGAGGATGCTAATCTCCAAAAACTGTCTCAGTTCGGATTGTTCTCTGCAACTCGAGAGCATGAAGTTGGAATCGCTAGTAATCGTGCATCAGCATGTCACGGTGAATACGTTCCCGGGTCTTGTACACACCGCCCGTCAAGTCATGGGAGTTGGTTCTACCCGAAGGCGCCGTGCTAACTACGGAGGCAAGCGACCACGGTAGGATCAGCGACTGGGACTAAGTCGTAACAAGGTAGCCGTAGGGGAACCTGCGGCTGGATCACCTCCTTTCTAAGGTTGTACTTGGTGTATCTTTGCTCTTTAGAGTGAAGTAGGCACTGTTGCCCGCGTATCCTTTTTCCCTGATAAGTATCCAAGGATCGGTACTTGATCTTGCCATCTGGTGAGCTATAGTCCGTTTAAATACGGGCTCGTAGCTCAGCTGGTTAGAGCGCACGCTTGATAAGCGTGAGGTCGCAAGTTCAAGTCTCGCCGGGCCCACCATTCTTTTACTATTAAAAGGGTCCTTAGCTCAGCTGGGAGAGCGCCTGATTTGCATTCAGGAGGTCAGCGGTTCGATCCCGCTAGGATCCACCATTTTTCCTTTAAGCATTCTACGGAATGTTTAAAAGAGAAATTTATTTCTCTGATACTTATTCTTATACATCGTAAATAGGTTTGAAATTTGTTATCGCGGACGCGGTCTCTACCAGGAGGCTAAGCGTTCAATTATACAAGCGGTAACAAATGAAAAGACATCATTAAGGTGTTAAGCAGAGTGTTCATTTATGAACATGATGATTAACAACTAAAATGATATTAATAAATTTCATATCCACGCTTGTAGGGCTTCGCTTTTTCATAGGGGTGGAGTCTAGTGGATATGATCTCCAATGTCTGACAAAACTGAGAACGTCTTAGGGGTTCAATTTCTCCCTAAGATTAATAATCATTCAAATTACGTATTACTCTTAGAGTTCCATTTTAGAGTAATTTGTAGAGGTAAGAAGTTTGCGAACAAATCTTCGATTTGCTTTGCTGTGGATTTACCCCTGCGCGTGATATGAATTCAAGCGTTTTAAAGGGCATCTGGTGAATGCCTTGGCGATTGAAGGCGATGAAGGACGTGGCAGGCTGCGATATGCCCCGGTAAGAGGTCAACACTCTTTGACCCGGGGATTTCCGAATGGGGCAACCCACCTTTCAGATATCTTACTGAGTTGATTTAGGTCAGCTCAAGAGATGTCTGTATAAAAGGTATAATATTCTGAATACATAGGAATATTAAGCGAACCCGGAGAAGTGAAACATCTCAGTACCCGGAGGAAAAGAAATCAACCGAGATTCCGCTAGTAGTGGCGAGCGAACGCGGAACAGCCCAATGGTATAGAGTTAATAAGTAGAAGTGGATGGAAAGCCACGCCAAAGTAGGTGATAGCCCTGTATACGTAAAAATTCTCTATATCTTCGAGTAGGTCGGGACACGTGAAATCTTGACTGAATATAGGGGGACCATCCTCTAAGGCTAAATACTCTCAATCGACCGATAGTGAACAAGTACCGTGAGGGAAAGGTGAAAAGAACCCCGATAAGGGGAGTGAAATAGACCTGAAACCAGATGCCTACAAGCAGTCGGAGCACGTTTATCGTGTGACGGCGTACCTTTTGTATAATGGGTCAGCGAGTTAGTCTATCATGCAAGCTTAAGCCGTTAGGTGGAGGCGCAGCGAAAGCGAGTCTTAAATGGGCGACATAGTATGATGGATTACACCCGAAACCCGGTGATCTAGTCATGGACAGGTTGAAGATACGGTAACACGTATTGGAGGACCGAACCCACCAATGTTGAAAAATTGCGGGATGATCTGTGACTAGGGGTGAAAGGCCAATCAAACCGGGTAATAGCTGGTTCTCCGCGAAATCTATTTAGGTAGAGCGTTCTGTGAATACCCTCGGGGGTAGAGCACTGGAAGGGCTAGGGGGGCGCGAGCCTTACCAAACCTTACCAAACTCCGAATACCGAGGAGTACTGCAGGGCAGACACACTACGGGTGATAAGGTCCGTGGTGGAAAGGGAAACAGCCCAGACCAACAGCTAAGGTCCCCAAGTTATAGTTAAGTGCAAAAGCAAGTCGGAAGTCCATGACAACCAGGAGGTTGGCTTAGAAGCAGCCATCCTTTAAAGAAAGCGTAATAGCTCACTGGTCTAAATAAGACTTCTGGCGGCGAAGATGTAACGGGACTCAAACTATACACCGAAGCTTTGGATGCACAGTTTACTGTGCGTGGTAGCGGAGCATTCTGTAAGTCTGTGAAGGGTAATCGTGAGGTTGCCTGGAGATATCAGAAGTGAGAATGCTGACATGAGTAACGAGATGAGTGTGAGAAACACTCACGCCGAAATCCTAAGGGTTCCTATCCAATGCTAATCAGGGTAGGGTAAGTCGGCCCCTAAGGCGAGGGCGAAAGCCGTAGTCGATGGGAAACAGGTTAATATTCCTGTACCTGTGGGAGTGTGACGGATCTTGTAAATGGTTCCTCCTTATTGGATTGGAGGGGCTGTGAAAAGGTCCCAGGAAATAGCACCCACATTAAGACCGTACCCGAAACCGACACAGGTAGGATGGTAGAGAATACCAAGGCGCTTGAGAGAACTATGCTGAAGGAACTCGGCAAATTACATCCGTAACTTCGGAAGAAGGATGACCCTATTGTAGGCAACTATGGTAGGGTGGCACAGACCAGGGGGTGGCGACTGTTTATCAAAAACACAGGGCTCTGCGAAGTCGTAAGACGACGTATAGGGTCTGACGCCTGCCCGGTGCCGGAAGGTTAAATGGAGGTGTTAACGCACTGAAATGAAGCCCCGGTAAACGGCGGCCGTAACTATAACGGTCCTAAGGTAGCGAAATTCCTTGTCGGGTAAGTTCCGACCTGCACGAATGGCGTAACGACTTCCCCACTGTCTCCAGCATAGACTCAGTGAAATTGAATTCGAGGTTAAGATGCCTCGTACCCGCGGTTAGACGGAAAGACCCTATGAACCTTTACTATAGCTTCGCAGTGGCAACATGACTGTAACGTGTAGCATAGGTGGTAGACTTTGAAGCGATGACGCCAGTTGTCGTGGAGTCGATCCTTGAAATACCACCCTTTGCTTTTGTGTTGTCTAACCACGTCCCGTTATCCGGGACTGGGACCCTGCGTGGTGGGTAGTTTGACTGGGGCGGTCGCCTCCTAAACAGTAACGGAGGCGCGCGATGGTGAGCTCAGGACGGTCGGAAATCGTCCATCGAGTGCAATGGCATAAGCTCGCCTTACTGTAAGACTGACAGGTCAAGCAGTGTCGAAAGACGGTCATAGTGATCCGGTGGTTCCGCATGGAAGGGCCATCGCTCAACGGATAAAAGGTACTCTAGGGATAACAGGCTGATAGCGCCCAAGCGTCCACAGCGACGGCGCTGTTTGGCACCTCGATGTCGGCTCATCTCATCCTGGGGCTGGAGCAGGTCCCAAGGGTATGGCTGTTCGCCATTTAAAGAGGTACGTGAGCTGGGTTCAGAACGTCGTGAGACAGTTCGGTCCCTATCTGCCGTGGGAGTTGGAGTTTTGAGAAGAGTTGCCCTTAGTACGAGAGGACCGGGGTGAACGAACCTCTGGTGTATCTGTTGTTCCGCCAGGAGCACCGCAGAGTAGCTATGTTCGGACAGGATAACCGCTGAAAGCATCTAAGCGGGAAGCCCCCTTCAATACCAGAACTCCCTATCAGAACCGTGGAAGACCACCACGTTGATAGGCTGGATGTGGAAGCTCGGTAACGAGTGAAGCTAACCAGTACTAATTGTTCGATCGGCTTGAATTCTATTACGTAACGGCATTAACGTTACTTGATAAATCATGCGCAGTGGTAAACACATTGCAAATTTGAATGAAAGCTTAGTTTTGTTATTTTGATGTCTTTTATAAGAGAGTGAGTTGTGATGATTCGGTGGTTATAGCAAGAGTGAAACACCCGATCCCATCCCGAACTCGACCGTGAAACCTCTTAGCGACGATGGTACTGCATCTTAAGGTGTGGGAGAGTAGTTCGCTGCCGAATCTTCACAATTCATTCTATATATTCAAACCTATTTCGATTTTAGAATTATAATAACCGCCCTGTTTAGGGCGGTTTTTTATTGTGTGTTCGAATGTAATGAAAAAAATTGTCTAGCTAATGCTGCGTCGCGCGCATTTCTTTTAGTTTTTGTGACGCAAGGGTGTAGCCGCCGTTTCCACCGTCAATGAAGTGTAAGTGTTTACCCACACGTTGGAAAATAAGGCAGGTGATGATTGCTTCATCGGCGATATGTGCGCCGTAATAGCAATCTCCGTTTTGCCTGTGGTGTTCTAAAAAGGCAATTAATGAAGCAGTCTGTTCTGGAGTGCTGTCTATGACCATCCGTAGGGCGTCATCGAATTTTTGGAAATCTGTGTTGGCGATTGCGTCTTGTTTATATTTTATTCCTTCGACACCTTTTGCATGAAGGTCGTATTTAAAAAGAAGGGTGCCTAAAATCGCTTCGATACGCATATTTATTGCATATTTAAGACGGTCAACTTGTTTTAATTTATGCGTACGGACATTGAGCTCTTGTGTCATTTCTCTGCCATTGAATGACAGATTCATGTTTTCCATGTGATTGGGGCGATAATTGTCGTTTTGTCCATAGATGGCTTCGATTTTAGCGAGCGTTTTTTTGTAAATGTCTTGTGATTTTTCGCCATCAGTTCCTTGTATGATTAAGGTTAGCATTTGACCGTTTGTCGATTTTATAGGGTTCCACCGGCATTCCAAGCCATTGAAATCGCTTTCAATTGATAGGTTTTTATCGATCGTGGATTGAATGTCATATTCTTCAGGACAAGCTTTGATCATATCATCCGCTACGTTTAGCCCGCCCCCTGAGAACATGGCTATGTGCAGGTGTTCGGACATTTGGTATCTTGCGATGTTGATGATTGTTTTTGTTTTGTGGATGTGGTGCACGGGCACAATGCCGACTCTTAATTCAAGATTGAAGCTGTCTTTTGCCATTTCTTGTGTGCCGTGTAAGGCTTGAATAACTGGTTGAACCAATGCGGGGGGAATGACAAAGGTTGCGCCATCACCGCCGAAGACAAAGGGAACTTTGTCGTATGATTTTAGCGCGTTGATAACGGCAATGATGGATGATGCGCCAATGATGTTGACGTCTTTATAACGTCCCTCGTTGATTGCTATGGTTGAGCCTTTTATATCGGCGACAACGACGAACCAATCGTCAGGGACCTGATGGTAATTTGCCGGCTCTAATATTCCCTTGAAACTATTGAATGGTTTGATTGTGTTGTAAAAATTGTCATTGTTCATAATGTAAATGGTAAAGCGTGGTTGGTTTTAGTAAAGCAAAATCATGTATATCAGTATGATTATGATGGTTTAGAATTTTCTTGCACAATGTGGATAAGTATGTGCATTCTGTTTTTAATAAATTCTTGGACTACCACACTTCTTGCTTTGACTACCCGAATTAGCCTGAATTGACTGACTACCCAAGAGCTAAATCGAACCGCGGTATTTTTTTACCGCATACTACAAGCAAGGAGCTTACAACATGGCTGAAACAGGCACAGTAAAATGGTTTAACCCAACAAAAGGCTTTGGCTTTATCGTTCCAGATAACGGTGGAAACGATGTTTTTGTTCACATCTCTGCAGTAGAAGCAGCAGGTATGAAGACATTGGATGAAGGTCAAAAAGTTGAATTTGATCAGCAAGAAAACCGTGGCAAGCAAGCAGCGGCTAATCTTAAAGCTGTTTAAGGTTCATTCCTTTTTCTTATAATTTTTGAAAATGGCGGTGTTATTCATCGCCTTTTTTTATGTCTGTTATTTCGTTTTAAACGGCGTATATTGTTCTCATCAATTTATTTCAGGAGTTATTCCATGCGCATATTAGCCTTAGCCGTTTTGGTGATATTTACATTTTCAACCCCAGTTTTGGCAGCAGCAGAAATTGGTCAGCCTTTTCCTGTTGAGATTTCTTTGAAGGATCACAACGGTGAGGTGCAAACATTAGAGACATTACGCGGCGACAAAGGCACGGTTTTGGTGTTTGTGCGTTCGGCAGATTGGTGCCCTTATTGCCAGGTACAGTTGCTTGATTTGCGCACAGATGGTGCTCCGATTACGGAGGCTGGTTATAATATTGTCTCTGTAAGTTATGATGATCCGACGCTTTTGAAAAAGTTTAAAGATAAGTACAAGTTTCAATATCCGATGTTATCTGATGAGGGTTCAGTCGTGATTAAGGCGCTTGGTATTTTGAATGAAGATTATGCGAAAGATCATTTTGCGTATGGTGTGCCAAACCCTACAGTTTATATCCTCGGCCATGATGCAAGTGTGCAAGCGATATTGGCGGAAGAGGGATATCGTAAGCGCCCGCAGGTTGATGTTATTTTAGAAACGATTAAAGGATTGGAATAGTTATGTCAGAAAAATCATGTTGTACCTCACATATGGGGCTTACGCTTGCTTGTCTCTCTCTGATGATTGGGCTTATTGTCGCGGGTTTTTTTGTGAAAGGCGGTCTTACTGCGTTCCGTACGGCGGATCGTGTTGTGACAGTAAAAGGATTGGCGGAGCGTGATGTCGATGCGGATCTAGCGATTTGGACATTGAATACTGCGTCGACGGGAAATGTTTTGTCCGATGTTCAGGCAGAATCAGAGACGGGGCGTAAAGCCATTATTATGTTTTTGAATAGCATTGGATTTGCAGATGATGAATTCAATGTTGAGCCGATACAGGTTCAAGATTTGCTTGCGCAGGCTTATCGTCCGGATAATGTCGATAAAGGGCGTTATATAATGACGCAACAAATCACCGTGCGTACTTCGGATATGGATAAGATCACGAAGGGTTTAAGTGAGCTTAATAGCTTGTTGAAGCAGAATGTCACCCTTACGAATATGCAGCCCCCGACATATATATTCACGAATCTTAACGATATAAAACCTGACATGCTTAACGAAGCAGTGCGTAATGCACGCGAAAGTGCTCAGCAATTTGCAGATGAAAGTGGGGCGAATGTTGGCGGTATTAAACGCGCATATCAAGGGGTGTTTCAGATATTGCCGCGTGACCCCGTTGCATATATTTCCGAGCAAAATCAGAGATATAAGCGCGTTCGTGTGGTATCTACGGTCGATTTCTACATAGAATAATTACACTCTATTTTGGGTAATAATATTACAATTTGCTGCGTTGCGACAACCTATTATTGCGCCGCAACGCAGTTTTTGGTTTCGAAATACCTTGTATTTGTGTAATATGTGATCATTAATTCAAGATTAAGGAGAAATCTGATGAAAGCATGTGCGTCTTGTTCTGGTGGAGTAATGTTTGTTCCTGATGCGATTGAGCGAGTGACAAATAAACAATCAAAAGCCCAATCCTATAAAGATATTGTGGCAGGCGAGGTGGCCGATAAGCCGATGCGCGAAAAGATTTTTGGTGTTTTCATTAAGAGAAAAAGCAATGCAAAAGCCGCCTAGTGGCAGTGTTTTAGCATAGCGTATTTATCAAAAGCAGGGGTTTTCATCCTTGCTTTTTTTATGGGGTATTGTTACCTAAACAGATATAAAAATTTTAAAGGAACCCTCATGGATATTGCAAAAATTTCAATCGGCAAAGATGCCCCAAATGATGTGAATGTTATCATTGAAAACCCAGCAGGTGGCGATCCTGTTAAATATGAAATCGATAAAGAATCAGGCGCGTTGATGGTTGATCGTTTTGTTCATACCGCGATGTTTTATCCTGCGAATTATGGGTTTGTTCCTAACACGCTTGGTGGAGATGGTGATCCCGTTGATGTTTTGGTTTATGCGCAATATCCGCTTGCGCCCGGCGCAGTTATTAATGCGCGTCCTGTTGGTGTTTTGGTGATGGAAGATGATGGCGGACAAGACGAGAAGATCTTGGCTGTTCCTGTTTCTAAAACGCATCCGTATTTTGATGATGTGAAAGAATATAGTGATTTGCCACAAATCTTGTTGGATCAGATTGAGCATTTCTTCACACATTACAAAGACCTTGAGAAAGGCAAATGGGTGAAGATTAAGGGCTGGGAAGGTTCAGCGCGTGCGAAAGAACTTATTGTCGAAGGGATCGACAATGAAAAGCAGGCCAAGGCTGCTTAAGCTTTGATCAAATCAATTTAAATGAAAAGCCCTTTACGGGGCTTTTTTTATAGAGAGAATTTATCCAGGACGATGATGTTATCGTAGCCTAGGCCCTCTAGGTAATCGGCTGCTTTTACGCTGCGGATGTTGCCTGCGCATAGTAGGGCGATGAGTTTATCTTTGGGGAGTTCTTCGTGGCGCGCGGGTACGGTTTGCAATTCCATATGCATATAATTTTCAGCGGCGCATTGGACCGGGTCGCTTACGATCTCTTGATCGGTCCTTACATCAACGATGAGGAAGTCTTTTTCTTTGAGGTCTTTCATTGAAATGAGTTCGGCCATTTTCTTCTCCTGTGGTGTCCATATTTGCGTTCCATCTTTGCAGTGATGGCATGATTTGTCTTTATTTAAAGTTAAATTTTGCATGCGCAGGGTTTTAAAATCAAAGCTTAGGATGCGCCCGGGTTCAAATCCATTCAGGCCGATGAGATAGCCGAGTGTTATATGTGCCTCATATAGTCCTGTTATTCCTGCGGAAGTCCCTAAAATTCCGGCTTCGTTGCAGTTGCGTGCGTCGGAGGGGAGAGCAGGGAAAAGACAGTGGTAGCAGGGTTTGTTTTTAGCATATCCTGCGAATATACCGATTTGACCCGCCCATTGATTGACGGATGCGCAGATCAGCGGTGTTTGGGTTACGATTGAGATTGTGTTGAGCAGGGTTTTGGTTTCGAAATTATCCGAGCCGTCGATGATGAGATCATATTTCTTATCGCTATGGTTTTGCGTGTAACGCTTAGCGATTGCGGTGATTTTGATGTCGGGGTTTAGGGCGCGGGCGTAATCGGCGGCGGTTCGGGCTTTGCCTT
>Ga0210012_1000828_pt1 | contig 33330 bp, 27 predicted proteins | sample CryGeymeta201504_FD_183974 | JGI IMG/M metagenome (GOLD analysis project Ga0210012, IMG submission 183974) | Groundwater microbial communities from Crystal Geyser aquifers in Utah, USA - Crystal Geyser metaG 2015-04 (SPAdes) (version 2) | ecosystem: Environmental > Aquatic > Deep subsurface >... | reverse complement strand
TCATATAATTGTAAATTATCCATAATCAAAATTACGACTTTTTAACCGTTCCACAAAAATTGTCAGATAACCAATAATTTATGGTTTCTTTATAAGAATAAATGGCTTTATTTGTTTGGTTTAGTTTATCCAAAATTCTCGCTTTTCTGTATTTATATTCCAAAATGGTTTCAAACTGCTTTTCATTTTCCCACTTTTGAAGCTCTAAATTAGTGATTTGATTTACAGTTTCTAATGCTTTTTGATAATTCCCTCCATCTGTAAGAACTCTAGCTTTGTATAATTCTTTATTTGGTAAATGATTTGATTTGTTTACAGATTCTACAAACTTTTTGGCGTTTTTATCTACTGCCGTTTTCGAAATTGCTTTAGTTGAAATAGAATTGAAATAAGTGTTTTCTTTTCTATTTGGACTTGTGATTTCACTTGAAATTTCAAACCATTCTATCAAAAATAATTTGTAATAACTGTCTTTTGTGAAATTTCTATTCTGATTTGATTTTACATTTCTTAGAAAATTGAGATAATGAAATTTTGCTTTGTTGAGTTTTTCGGAATAAAAATACAATTCTGCCAAAAGATATTCTTGACTAAAATGTTCCTTTTTATCAAAAGTTAATTTATTATTTTGATAGTTTCTAGCGTAATTTTGCCAAGTCAAAAGAGCCGTTTTATGTGATTCATTTTTCATCAAAACCAAACTTGAAACCAACAAAACGAGCTTTTCAGAAGGATATTTTTTTACTAAATTTTGAGCAATTTGTTTTGACGTATTTCCATTTTCTATCAAATCTTCTACTAAATAGGTTTGAAGTAAAGTCTGCCAAAGTAAAGTTTCTTTTTGAAAAAAATGTGTTTGCGAAGTGCTTTTTTGAAGGTTTTTGATTCCACTTTCCAAGTCTGCTTCCATTCCAATCAAATCTAACGCCCATTGATACTTTTGAGGAACACTCGCCAAAACGATTTGAAGAAGTGCCAACGATTTTTTGTGTTCGATAAAGTTTGGAAATTCTTTTTCATTTTCTAAAAGTAATTTATACGCCTGTCTGACTCGCCATGCAGAAGCCCATTTTTCATCAAAAGAAAGTTTTATGATTGCCCAATGAAGTTTTATTTCAGCTTTTGCCCATTTGTATTCTTTGTAATAATTGCTTTTTTTATCATTACTATCACCAAATTTCTCTAATTCATCTAGTCTAATTTCTTCATTTTTTTCTAATTTTTCATAGCTGTTTTTGTCTTCTGTCAAAAGAATAAAAAGCATATCTCTAAAATCTTCAACGACGAAATGCAAAGGCGTTTTGATTTTATCAACTTCTTTTTTTGTAATAGAATTATCATAATTAAATTCTAAATCAAAAATTTCATCGTAGAGTGTTTGAGTTTCCTGTAAGGAAATATACTCTGTTTGAACTGTCAACGAGGCGTAAAGCCGTCGTTGAGGATTTCCTTGATAACCAAAACTTTGCACACAAAAAAAAGGAGTAATTAAGAAAATCAAAATTACTCCCATTTTATATATTAATTTCAAGTTGATTTTATTTATCATTACTTCTAACTTCTGAAATCTAACTTCTTACTTTGTTTTATTCTTGCATTTTCTTGGCGATTGTAGTTACCAAATCTCTAGGCAAAAATCTCGAAGATTGTGCCATAAGTGAATTGACCATTCCATGAACTGCAACCGTTTTTCCTTTCATCATGGCTTCATAACCATATTCTGCCACCTCTTCGGCAGTCGCCATACCTGCTTTTGCTTTATCCAAAAACTTAGTGTCTTCCATATTGGCAGCTTCTACAAAACCTGTTCCTGTAAGCCCTGGGCAAAGTGCCGTTACAGTTATTCCATGGTCTTTTAGTTCGCTTGCCGTCGCTTCTGAAAACGAAAGTACAAACGATTTTGTAGCAGCATAAACAGCAAAATAAGGCAAAGGTTGGAAGGCAGCCGTCGAAGCAACATTCATAATTTTACCAAACTTTGAGCTTACCATATTTTGTGCATAGAGTTTTGTCAAATGAACGAGCGAAACCATATTGAGTTGCATCATGGAGTTGAGTTTTTCCCAATCATTTTCTACAAACTCCCCATACTCTCCAAAACCTGCATTGTTTATCAAATAACTGATTTCAATATCATCATTTTGAGTTTGATTGTATAGATTTTCAATTTCTTTTGGCTTACTCAAATCCGCTTTGTAGGTTGTTACTTTTATGCCGTGTGCTTGTATAAGTTCCTCAGCAAGGGCATTGAGTTTGTCGATGCTACGAGCTACCAAAACCAAATTGTGTTTTTCTTTTGCCATCACATGGGCAAGTTCAAGACCGATTCCACTAGATGCGCCAGTAATAAGTGCTGCTTTCATAAATTTTTTATTTGTTTTTTATCTTAAAAAAATGAGATTATAAGTACAACAACGTTTCAAGTCAAGAGTTGTTTTATTCATTTTTTAGAGAAAGTTTCAATAAAGAGTTGTAAAGCCAAAAAACAGATTCTATATTGTGGATTGTTTTGAGCTTTCCTTCATATTTTTAATTAAATAATCCTAATCCATTCAGTTCTTAAAATCAGTCTAAAGATAATTTGTATTTGCAATTTACTGATAACTGAATAACTGTTTACTGATAACTGACAATATGAATTCTCCCCTTTTTACAAACGACGCTGTTATTTTAGGTGTTTTGATGATTGTTTTGGCTTTTGTTTTTGTTACTTCAAGTAGCAAAAATAAAGGTTGGCAAAAATTTTATACTTATGTTCCTGCTTTACTTTTGTGTTATTTTATTCCTGCTTTATTAAATTATCCCTTAAATCTTATTGCAGCCGAATGGTTTGATGAGAAAGTTTTGGATTTTGCTACTTCGATAAATATTTCTATTCCAGAAGGTTCTAATTTTAATGAAATAAAACAGATTTTTTCAGATAACGGAATCGAAAAAAGCCAGTATAAAGGATTTATAAAAGAATCTCATCTTTATTTTGTTGCTTCAAGATATTTATTGCCTGTTGCATTGGTATTGCTTTGTTTGAGTATTGATTTGAAAGGAGTTTTGAATTTGGGTTGGAGAGCCATTGTTATGTTTTTGGCTGCTACTTTAGGAATTGTTTTGGGTGGTGGAATTGCTCTTTTTATTGTCCATGCTATCAGTCCAGAAACGGTGGCAGGAACTGGAAATAATGCAGTTTGGAGAGGATTATCAACCATTGCAGGAAGTTGGATTGGTGGTGGAGCAAATCAAGCTGCGATGAAGGAAATTTATCAACCGAGTGGAAGTTTGTTTGGTGCAATGATAGTAATTGATGTAATAGTAGCTAATATTTGGATGGGATTTTTGCTGTATGGTGCAAATATGAGTGATAAAATAGATAGATGGTTAAAAGCTGATGCTTCTGCAATTACGTCTTTAAAGAAAAAAATGGAAGATTTTCAAGCCAAACATGCACGTATTCCATCTACGACAGATTTATTTATGATTTTGGCAATTGGTTTTGGGGCAACGGCAGTCGCTCATTTTTTTGCTGACTTGGTTACGCCAATCATGGAAGGATACGAAACACAACTAAAAGACATTGGACTTACTTCGCTTACAAGTGGTTTCTTTTGGCTTGTGGTTTTTGCGACTGCTTTTGGCGTTTTGCTTTCTTTTACTTCACTCAGAAAATTGGAAGGCGCAGGGGCATCAAAAATTGGAAGTGTTTGTATTTATATCCTCGTAACTACAATTGGAATGCACATGAATTTGGCTGAAATTGGTCAATATTTAGGGTTATTTTTCTTAGGAATAATTTGGATGCTCATTCACGTTAGTATTTTGCTTTTTGTGGCTTATCTCATAAAAGCTCCTTTCTTTTTCGTGGCTGTGGGAAGTCAGGCAAATATTGGTGGGGCAGCTTCTGCACCTGTGGTGGCTTCTGCTTTTAGTCCTGCTCTTGCTCCTGTGGGGGTTTTATTGGCTGTTTTGGGGTATGCGCTCGGAACGTATGGAGCGATTGCAGCAGCTTTATTTATGCAATCTGTGTACTCGGGAGGGTAGAATAAAGCTAGAAGTCAGATTTTAGAAGTTAATTTGTAGAGATTAATTTTCTTGCAAATTATTTATTTTCAAGGTTTTATAAGTATTTTGTTTTGCAAAAGGCTATTCCATTTAACCCACAACCTCAGTTGTGGGGCAAGAAAAAGAATACGCTTTGCAACGGTTTTAACCGTTTTGTGCTATAAAAAACGGTTACCAAGTCCAGTTCGCTTTTTCCCACGAATAAATTCGTGGGTTTTAGAATACCTTTTGCCATGAACAAAAGTATTAAATTTTTGATAATCAGATATTTAAACCATAATTAAATTCTACAAGTTAATAAGTAAAATCAATTTTGAAACTCAAACCTTTATGAAACATCTCATTTTTATTCTAAAAACAGTAGGAATTTCTCTTCCTATTTCATCTTTATTGGGTTATTTGGTTGGACTAATTTGGAGCATGAATTCAGTACCTCATCCTCATCAGCCACTTCCAAACTGGCTAATTACCCTTGTTTTAGCTGCTGCTTGTTCTTTGTTGTCTGGGATAATTATTGGAAGTGTACTCTCTGCTTTGAATAAAACTAACTTAGTCCATTCTACCTTATATACGGTTGGGTTTGTAGTCGTAGTTTTGGCTTTCTTTATAGTTCCTCTGCTTTAGGTTTTACTGAAAATAAATAGCTGATTTTGTAATTAATTTTGACGCAATTTGGCAGTTAAGAGAAAAATATATTTCTGCTTTAACCTTAACTGACAGCTTAATAACTGTCATAATAACTGGTTTTTGAAACTGTTTTGTCATTATTTACGTAAAAATAATTGTAGGTACAATGATTGTATATACATTTAAAATTTTGAAATCAACTTTTAGAAGTTCATACAGAAATGAACAGAAAGGATTTTTTAAAAAGAACCTTAAAAACAACACTCGGAACAGGATTTTTAGTTTCTACGCCTGTTTTGGGAAATGTTTTTGGCAAAGAAAATAAAGACAAAACAGTAAATTCTGTTACAGCTTCTGACACTATTTTAGGATTTAATCATTTACCCAACTCTTCAACACAATCTAGTATGGCAAATACAGTTTTTCACAAAGCAAACACAAGAGGAATGGCTGACCACGGTTGGCTCAAAAGCGCACACAGTTTTAGTTTTGCATCGTATTACAATCCAAAACGTATGAATTTTGGTGTTTTGCGTGTCTTGAATGATGATATTATTGCAGGTGGAAGTGGTTTTGGAACGCACCCTCACGACAATATGGAAATTATAAGTATTCCTATAGAAAATGGCTTACGTCATAAAGATAGTATGGGTAATACTTCATTCATAGGGAAAAACGAGATACAGGTAATGAGCGCAGGAACTGGTGTGCAACATAGCGAAGTGAATGACACGCAAGATACAACTAAATTTCTTCAAATTTGGGTCATTCCAAACAAGCGAAATGTAGAACCTCGTTACGACCAAATTACGCTCAATCCAGCAGATAGAAAAAATAAATTACAACAAATTTTGTCGCCTAATGCAGATGATGCTGGGGTTTGGATTCATCAAAACGCTTGGTTTCATTTGGGAAGTCTTCAAACAGGAACAAAAATAGATTATGACTTAAAAGATGCTACAAAAAACGGTGTTTATGTTTTTGTTTTGAAGGGGACAGTCAATTTGAAAAATAACAATGAAACACAAGAAAGTATTCAACAATTAGACACAAAAGACGGTTTCGGAATCTGGGATGCCAAAAGTTTTGAACTAGAAGCCTCACAAGATGCCGAAGTTTTGTTGATGGAAGTTCCGATGAGTTAGTGATATTTATTTAAAAAAACAAAAGACTTGTTTTAAACAAGCCTTTTGTTTTCTATAAATCAATAAATAAAGCCTTTTGATTTGTAGCTTCATCATTTTTCCATTCTAATCTATATGTTTTTAAAGAAGTTGCATTTCCACGAGTTGCATGTCCCGTTTTGAGATTGAAACAATAACTATGAAGAGGACAAACAATTTCATTTTGTTCGTTTATAAAACCCTTGTGCAAATCTTCTCCTGCATGTGTACAAGTGTTTTGGACAGCAAAAAAGCCATCTTTTGTATGAGAAAGACAAATTTTTTCTTCTTCTCCATTTGCATCGGCAGCTCTCAAGAGAACAGATTTTCCTAAAGGAACTTGTTGTGTAGCTTCTTCTTCTGAACTAAATAATTTTATCAAGGATTAGAGATTTAAGTAGAAATTAAATTAATTTATTTTCTTGCCTATAGCGTGATAATAAGGCTCATTTGGAGAAATAACTACCTCACTCAATCCTGCTTTTTGCATCATTTCAGTAATTTCAGTCCTAGAAAAACGCTGTTCTAAAGAAGTTCCAAACCTATCCAAGGCATCATTACGAACAACAAAGAAAGATTGATTTTGATAAAAACTAAGTGGCAGACTAAGAGCTAATTTTTTTAGTCCTAAAAGTTTGAAAAAACGTCCTACCAAAATGACAGGCATATAAACAAAAATAGCAATCAAATCACAGACAAATTTTTTCAAAGAGGAAGGCAATCTACTCACAACTTGACGAATAGCAGATACAATAGAAAGAATAAATTTAAAAAAAGAAGATTTGTCTTCTAAGTTATAATACAGATAAACATAAAAATAACCTCCTTTTTTTATTTTTTTGACACAATTAGTCATAGCTTTTTGCGTGTCAGGAATATGATGCAGTACGCCTACACTCATACCAAAGTCAAAAGTTTCGTCATCAAACGGAATATTATCTGTAGAAGCTCTAGAAAACCGTACGTTTTCTTTTTCTGCAATCAATTTGTCAGCCGTATAAATAGCTTCACTAGGGTCTATGGCTTCCATAAAACCGATTTTATCCAATAGATATTTTGTCCATCTACCCGTTCCACAACCTATATCAATTCCATACGTCTTTTTATTGACTATATTTTTATCAATTATATCAAAATACATTTTACCTAATTTGTCAATTTCTTTCTCTTCAAAAGAGGCAAACTTTTTCCATTCTTCTCCAAAAGATTCTACGACTGAGTGGTCTATATTTTCTTCTTCAAATTTGGTATTAAAGCAAAAAATATCTTTAAAAGCCCCTTTTTGTACTTGTAAAGGAGTTTGATTGAAGTTTTTGATTATACTACTTGTATCTGTCATTTTGCGTCTTGAGTTAATATTATTTTCTCTGTACTTTATTTTCTCTTTATTTTTTGTGTATTTTTAGCCTTTAATAATTACACCTGCTGCCATAAAGGAAATTTTGACCTCATCTTCTGTAATTTTTTCAATTTCTTCTTTTGATTTTCCTGCATCTTCTGCATAATGACGAAGCTGTGCGACAGGAATCACTTCTTTTTTTACTTTCCCTTCCATTATAATTTCTTTTCCTTCTGAATCCATAGGAACAAAGAAACCATAATCTTTAAAACGAACAAACATTTCTTGCGTTTCAGAAATTGGAACTTTCATCCAACAGCCTTTTTTCTGACAACATTCTCCAATTTTTCCAATTACTTTGAGTTCGACAGAATCTTGTTGTTCAAGTAAGGCAGGTATTTCACTAACAGCGATGGCATTGTCTTCTGTAATTTCTGCTCCATATTTTTCGTTAGCATTTGTTGAAACAAGGTCAGTTTGATTTGTTTCCTTATTAGCAATTAGGTTTTTTTCACTTGAAGAAGCTGAATTACAAGCTGATAGATAAACAACAGCTACTAGAACAAAAACGAAGTTGATGATTGTTTTCATAGAATTAATTTTTAATTGAATATAATTTGTTTAAAAAATAAATTTTTCAAAAATACAAAATTAGACTTTAATTTTCCTTAATTTCTTTGGTTTGGGGCGTTTATAACCCAAGATTATTAAAGCAACCATATAAAAAGGAAGTATCGGAATCCGATAACGAACAAGCGTTCCAAAATTACTACTTACGATACCAATAATTCCACTAAAAAAGAAAGTAAAAATAAGACATACAAGCACCATTTGTTCAGTCCTTAGACGTTTTAAAATAACTCCCCATTTTTGGTTTTTAAATACTCGGAGGGTAAGAAGTAGTAAGGTTAAGTTTTCTAAAGCAGCCAATGCCATATTGAAATTTTTGACTTCCCAAACAAAAGGACGAAATAAAGTAATAAAAATCCCTTTTGGATATAACCTTAACATACTACCAATGGAGCCGTCCATTTCATCGATTCCTATATCATAAGCACTTCCTTGGTCGCTCATTTGATGAATCCAATCTGCTGTAATATAGGCTTTTTGAGCTACATTATTTAAGTCATATGCTGTTCCTTGAATAAGATTAGAAAAAGCATAAAAGGCTAAACCTCCACCCACAACTAATAAAAATGGTGCAAAAACTACTCTCAAAAATTGAGATTCTATTTGTTTAGTATATTGTGAATAAAACCACCATCCACAAGCAGGTATAAAACAAAGTAAAATATAGAGTTTAATAATATATAGGGCATAACAACACAATAAAAAAATAAAGACATTGAGATAGGTTTTTTTTCTACGTATAATACCAAAATGAAAAGCTGCAAAGGCTAAAGTTAAAGCAGAGAAGGTAACAGAATCCTTTACAATACCTGATGCCCAAAAAAATACAGAAGGAATAAAAAAAATAGCCCAACCAATTTGTTTTTTTAAGACGGGATATATATCAGCCCAAGCTCGGTACATTTGCCAACTGCCAGCAAAACTCAAAAGAGCAAAAAACAAACAATTTATGATATAAGTATGAAAAGAAAGAATAGAAAATATAGAACCAATCAGATTAATAGCAAAAGAACCTCTATCTCCATAATAAGGCATTCGATAAGCATAATTATAAGTTTGAGGGCTAGAATAGTTGTCCATTTGTTGAAATAGAATCTGAAAATATGCAGTTGGACGTTCCAAAAAAGCATCTCGTGCTATTCCTGCACCTTGAAAATAGAAAAAAGTATCTCCATAGCCATATATAAACTGAAATACCAAACCAAAGAAAATAGCGCCTATTATCTTTACCGTATAACCCAAAATAAAAAACTGTCGCATTTCTTTATCCACAATACTGGTACGAAGAAAGTACAAAAAACCATAAATTAGGAGCAAGTAAACAGGAGTGAGGAAAAGGTCTTGAAGGTTTATAAACTGTCCCATATATGATTATTATACGTTAATTTTTCTAGTCTAAGTTTGTTACTCTCAAATTTCTAACAAATTTACACAAATCTTAGTTAGTCATTTTTTATATTCTCAAAAACAAACTCATTTTAAACTACTAAATGAAAGCTAAAATTACTTTCTTATTAGAATCAATTCGCTTTTTTGTGCAAGATAATATCAATTTCTTTAACGGACTTATATTGGTTATGTACTTTGCAGGACTTTTAGGGCTTTGGTTTGAGTCTACTCGTGCGCTTTTCGAAATGGCGACCCCCTTCAATTTGATTACAAGTATTATACTTCTTTTCTTGGCTCAACGCAAATATTCGCCCTCTTTTTGGATTTTTGTGAGTATGACTTTTTTGGTAGGTTTTTTTATTGAGGTAATTGGCGTAAAGACAGAAGCCATTTTTGGAACATATAATTATGGCAAAACACTCGGTTTTAAGGTCTTGGAAGTGCCTCTTTTGATAGGTATAAATTGGATTATGATTACTTTCATTGTCAATTATTTTATTTCTACTTATTTTAGTTTTTTTATTTTTACTTCTAAAATAACGCTATTTTTTAAGGCTATTTTGAGTGCTGTTTTGATGGTAATGATAGATTATTTGATAGAACCTGTTGCTATAAAACATGATTTTTGGAGTTGGGCAGGAGATGTTGTTCCTCTTCAAAATTATATTGGTTGGTTTTTGGTTGCGCTGCCCTTGTGTATGCTTTTTCAGTATTCTAGGTTTGAGAAAATAAATAAATTTGCTTATTATTTATTGTTGGCTCAACTGCTTTTTTTTGGTGGATATAATTTATTGATGTATTTTTTCGAACACTAAAGTATTCGGTACAATTTGACTCACGCTAAAGCGTAAGCTACAGGAATACATTTCTCACGCTAAAGCGTAAGCTACAGGAATACATTTCTCACGCTAAAGCGTAAGCTACAGGAATACATTTCTCACGCTAAAGCGTAAGCTACAGGAATACATTTCTCACGCTAAAGCGTAAGCTACAATTTTATTTGATAAACAAAGTGAGAGAATGTTTTTGCGCCAAATTCTTCTTTCCATTTAAAAAGTCCTTCGTTTATTGAATTTCCATCTTTGTTATTTCTCAATTCACTTACTCCCAAACTTAAATACTCAAAACGTCCAGTAGGAGATGTTTTAATTATTTTATCAAAATAAATAGAATGATTTTTTATCAATTCATCAATCAAAAAATCTAAGGCATTAGTTTTCTTTCCTCCGTTTGTAGCTGCCATATATTGCAAATGAATGGTGGATTGATAAATGAAAATTACGCTACAAGCAATAATTTGAGCGTTATTTTTTACTACAAAAAAAAGAATATTTTGAGGAAATTTATCGTGTAATAATTGAATTTCAGCAGCCGAATGAACAGGCGAAAGATTATGTCGAAGTTTTAAATTATCTTCAATAATTTTCCAAAAATCTGTTGCTAGTGCTGTTTTTTCTACTTTTAAATCAAAATTAAATGTTTTTTGAAGATTTCGTTTTTTTCGTTTCGAATAATTTTGATAGTTTATTTTTTGATAATCTGATTCGCTTTTAGGTAAAGTAATTACAGAATTTGCTTCTAATCTCAAAATTTTACTTTCAATTAAATTATCATTCAACAGACGATGAACACTTTCATTTTTCTGATTACCTAACTGAAAATAAGAAGGTAAAGGCTTAATGATTAATTCATTAAAATCATTTTGTTTTAAAAAATCAAGACAAGAAAAAACGATTTGTCGTTGTTCTAAAAAACTCAAATTATCTTTAAAAATAAATCCTCCAAAGGTTAAGCCTGTATGAGAATGAAGAATTTTTTCACCTTCAAAACAAGCAGGCAAAACACAAATCAAATTCTTTTTATCATTATAAATCATCAGAGAAAAATCTTCAAAACGTTCCTTATGATAGAATAAATAATCGGTTTCAAAGAAAAAATGTCCCTCAGAATTAGTTTTTATAAATGAATTCCATTCGTTATTATTTTCTAAATTATTTTCCTTGAAATTAAATTTTTTGATAGAATACATGTGTATGATAATTTCATTTTAAATTAAATTCTAACAATAGCCATTCTGAAAAGTTAAACTAAAAACAAATCAAAATCAAACTCATTTTTTAAACTACATCTTTAGATATGAAAAAATACGACGCAATCATCATTGGCACAGGACAAGCGGGTGTTCCACTCACTGCAAAATTAGAAAAAGAAGGAAAAACAGTAGCCATTATTGAAAAAAATAAAATTGGTGGAACGTGCGTAAACGACGGCTGTACACCCACAAAATCGTATGTAGCTGCTGCAAGAAGAGCTTTTATAGCCAAAAATAGCGAAGATTTTGGAGTAGAAATAGAAGGCGTAAAAGACATACAAATCAACCTCAAAAAGATAAAAGAACGAAAAGATAAAATCGTTTCAAATTCTCATACTGGTATTCAGAAAATGTTTGAGGACTCAAAAAATCTTCATTTTTATGAAGGAGAAGGTTCTGTTTCAAGTGAGAATGTTATTGAAATAAAAACCAAAGATGGAAAAACGCAGAAAATAGAAGGCAAACAAATTTTCATTAATGTAGGTACAAAAGTTAGTATTCCAAAAGAATATCAAAAATTAGATTATCTGACCAATACGAGTATTTTGGAATTGGAAGAAGTTCCTAAGCATTTAATTGTGATTGGTGCTGGTTATATTGGTTTAGAATTTAGCCAAATGTTTGCTCGTTTTGGTAGTAAAGTAACTATTTTGGAACGAAATGAACGCTTTTTGAAAAAAGAAGATAAAGATGTAGCCGATGAAATAAAAAAAGTATTGGAAAAAGAATCAATCACAATTCATACCAATGCAAAAAACATAAAAGTAAGCCAAGAAAAAAAGGAGAATGAACAAGGAAAAACTACAATTTCTTTTGAGAAAGACGGAAAAGAACACACTTTAGAAGGTTCTCATATTCTGATTTCGGTAGGAAGAAAACCAAATACATCAACTCTGAATTTAGAAGAAATAGGTGTAAAAATTGATGAGAGAGGATACATAAAAGTCAATCAACATTTTCAAACCAACAAAAAACATATTTTTGCTTTAGGAGATTGCAATGGTGAAGGCGCATTTACACACACAGCCTATAATGATTTTGAAATTGTAAGTGATTTTCTTTTTGGAGAGAAAAAGCGAAAATTATCAGACCGAATTCAATGTTATTCGATGTTCATTGACCCACCACTTGCAAGAGTTGGAATAAATGAAGAACAAGCCAAACAAAAAATGAAAGAAGATAAATCGCTCAAAATTGTACAAGCTTTTCGTAAAATGAAACATGTAGCTCGTGCCACCGAAAAAGGCGAAACTGACGGAATGATGAAGATTTTGATAGATAAAAAAACAGAAAAAATTCTGGGAGCAACATTTTTCGGAATTTCAGCAGATGAAACTATTCACGCAATTATTGACACCATGTATGCGAATCAATCCTACAAAACTATTCGTGATGCAGTTCATATTCATCCAACAGTAAGCGAACTTATTCCTACAATGCTTGAGAATTTGAGGGAATTGAAATAGATAGGCTGTTCAGAATTTTCCATTCAATCTTATAAATAAAATCTCTTTGATCTATCAAAATGAATTGTATTTAGCTGCATCGCAGCACAATATTGGTAGAAAAATGAGAAAAAGTGAAGTTGAATTTAGAGCTGCGTAGCTGCCAAATATTGCTGTTGTAACTTGTTGAATTTTTAATATTAGGCAGCTACGCAGCTTTTTTATTAGTTATTTTTCTTGACTACAAATATTAGGCAGCTACGTAGCTAAATTTATACACCTTTTACAAAAATTGAAATAGATTAGCCTCTTTAGAACATGCCTCAAATACATTTGAAATAATTTACTCTCCAAAAATAGACTTTCTAAATTCACTCGGCGATTGGTCTGCATATTTTTTGAATAAAACACTAAAATAGCTCAAACTATTAAAACCAGCCTTATAACAAACATCAGTTATACTCAATTTCATATTGGTTAGTAGCTTTTTTGCAAGACTAATTCGCTGTTTCAAAATATATTCGACAGGCGTAATTCCAAATTCTCGTTTGAAGGTTTTATAAAAATTAGATTCGCTCATACAAGCTAGTTTACTTAGTTTTTCTACTGTTATTTGCTCCTCCAAATTATTTTCCACATATTCTATTACATAAGCAAAACGGTTTTGAGTACTGTATTTTTTATATTCTTCAAAAATCAAATTACGTGCTTGTGTTTGCATAATTCGAATTAAAAGTTCTTGTAAAGCAAGGTCAGCCAATAAATTTTTTGCTTCACTTTTCCCTATCGAAATATGCGTAATTCTATCAATTACGTTTTTTATTTCTGCATTATTTTTTAAATGGTAATCTGGATTTTCTAGCGTCCAATTTCCATTTTTATTTTGTGGTGTTTCTAGTTTTGGAAACTGATTATTGAGCGTTTCTAAAGTAGATTTTATTTTTTGATTATCAATCGCAATCGCCAAACATTGAGTAGGATTTTTTTCGCTTGCTTCTGGAAAATCAATGACTAGCTCTTCATTTGCAGGAACAATCACGCTTTCCCCTGGTAAATAATCATAAACTACATTTTTTTTATCAAAAGACTGCATTACTTTTTTCCCACGAATCATAGCTGTTACCGTCAAAGTATCAAAAGTCAGGCTTACTTTTTTACTTTTTTGATGCGTTTCGAAAAGATTGAGTTCAAAATTAGGAAGATTAAAACTTGAACGATTTTCGACAAGCCTTTCAAGGTTATTGTATGAAGTAAGAGCTTGTTTTTTTGGAATAAATAAAGGCGATTTTAAGGAAGTTTCCATAATTGAAAAATAGATTAGATAGTTGTTTGTGTGTGTTTTTTTGGTGTATTTTAGTCTTGTGTTTTACTCTGATTTTTATATTGTTTTAGGCTCTTATCTGATATTGGACTGATAATAAACAAGTTTTGTACTTACCAAATTTTATCCTGTAAAAGTGTTGTTTTTTCCATAGGTTTGCAAACCCTGCGCTATGGAAAAAACGAACTAATATTTTGCTAATAAATGAACGAATCAAGTTTTTATTACTATCAGTCCAAAACCTGTTAAGAGCCTTGTTTTATATTAGACTAAGATACGTATTTTTTACCAAATTATCTTTGTAATAATAATTGATAGAATACTAAAAAGTTTTGACAGAATACTAAAAGACAGTTGATTATTTATGTTTTAGATTTGTAAAAGAAAATAAGTTTATTAAGACTTTGTCAATAGTTTTTCGGTAATCCAAAATCACTTTGACAATAGTTAAATTAGTATTTTACTCATTTTTCAGATAAATTTTTAACACACAAATAAACATTTTTTAATATGGAAGCTACCAAAACGGCTGATAAATTAGCCTTTCCTAAGTTTAAGGAACGCTATGATAATTTTATAAATGGAGAGTGGACTTCTCCTATCAAAGGACAATATTTTGATAATATTTCGCCAGTAAGTGGGGAAGTTATCACAAAAGTTGCTCGTTCGAGCAAAGAAGATGTAGATTTGGCTCTTGATGCAGCGCATGAAGCCTTCAAAACGTGGTCTAAAACATCGGCTACCGAAAGAAGTAACATGCTTTTGAAAATAGCTGATATTATGGAGAAAAATTTGGATTACCTTGCTACCATCGAAACGGTAGATAATGGTAAAGCAATTAGAGAAACAAAAGCTGCCGATTTACCACTTTGTATTGACCATTTCCGTTATTTTGCTGGAGTGATTCGTGCCGAAGAAGGAAGTGTTGCAGAGCTAGACCAAAATACAGTTTCGATGAATATCGGTGAGCCATTGGGCGTTGTCGGACAAATTATTCCTTGGAATTTCCCTCTTTTGATGGCAACTTGGAAACTTGCGCCTGCTTTGGCTGCTGGTTGTTGTGTCGTCATGAAACCTGCTGAACAAACGCCTGTCGGAATTTTGATTTTTATGGATTTGATTAAAGATGTTTTACCTAAAGGTGTCGTTAATATTGTTTCTGGTTTTGGTGTAGAAGCAGGAAAGCCGTTGGCAAGTTCGCCAAGAGTGGCAAAAGTTTCGTTCACAGGAGAAACCACAACAGGACGTTTGATTATGCAATATGCGTCTGAAAATATCATTCCTGTAACGATGGAATTAGGTGGAAAATCGCCAAATGTATTTTTCCCTAGCGTAATGGATGCCGATGACGAATTTTTTGATAAATGTTTGGAAGGGGCTGTAATGTTTGCACTTAATCAAGGCGAAATTTGTACGTGTCCTTCAAGATTGCTTGTACACGAGGATATTTATGATAAATTTATTGCAAGAGTTATCGAAAGAACCGAAAAAATCAAAATGGGACATCCATTAGATGATTCGACAATGATGGGGGCGCAGGCTTCAAAAGACCAATACGAAAAAATCTTATCGTACTTAGAAATCGGAAAAGAAGAAGGCGCAGAAGTCTTGACAGGTGGCGCAGCCAAGTATGTCGACGGACTAAAAGACGGATATTATATTCAACCAACTATATTAAAGGGACACAATAAAATGAGAGTTTTCCAAGAAGAAATTTTTGGTCCCGTTCTTTGTGTTACAACTTTCAAAAACACTGAAGAAGCTATCGAAATTGCAAATGATACGCTTTATGGATTAGGTGCAGGTGTTTGGACGAGAGATGCTCACGAACTGTATAACGTTCCTCGTGCAATACAAGCAGGTCGTGTTTGGGTAAATTGCTATCACAATTATCCTGCTCATGCGCCGTTTGGAGGTTACAAAAAGTCTGGTTTTGGTAGAGAAAATCACAAAATGATGTTGAGTCATTATCGCCAAAACAAAAATATGCTTATTTCGTATGACAAAAAAGCATTAGGATTCTTTTAAAATTCTAAATAAAACGTTCAATTATTAAACCCTAAGGGATTTCGAATCCCTTAGGGTTTTGCTAGTAAAATGTAGCTTACGCTTTAGCGTGAGAACAATGTACCGAAAACTTTAGTTTTCGTATAAAATAGACAACCAATTAAGATACAACAATTATGAAAAATACACCTCAAAATACACAACGAGTAGTTGCAACAGATTCAGCTAAAAAAATCATTGACGAGTTAAGAGAAGAAAATGGAGAACTTATGTTTCATCAAAGTGGAGGTTGTTGTGATGGTTCACAGCCCATGTGCTTTGCAAAAGGAGAGTTTAAAGTCGGTTCAAATGATGTTTGGGTCGGAACGATTCACGGCTGCGATTTTTTTATGAACCAATCTCAATTTGATTATTGGAAACATACGCATCTTACGATTGATGTTACAGAAGGGCGTGGTTCTAGTTTTTCGTTAGAAATTCCTTTGGGGTATCGTTTTATTGTAAAATCTAGGCTTTTTACAGAAGAAGAAACTCAAAATTTGATTCCTGTCAAAAATGGAGAGGAATATTTGGAAGAAACAACGGCTTGATATTTTTGCTAATTGTCAGACACTTCAAAGTGTCAGACAATTTAAAAAAGCAAAACTATTTATTTTCAAAAAAACACTAACTGTCTGACACTCTAAAGTGTCTTGACAGTTTTTTATTAGCCTTTATACAGCTTTCCATCTACTTCTAAAGCAAACATATTTAAGGTTTCTTTAAACTCCTCATTTTTTATTCCTGCCACAAAAAAACCTTTGAGTTCTTGGTAATTTGTACTCATAGAAGAAGGAATAATCATATCCATTTCTTCAAAATATCCTCTGTAATTATTTGAACGTAATTGGTTTATGGCTTTTTGGATTAGTGGGTGCATTTTTTAGTTGTCTATTTTTTTTGAAATTTAATTTTTGAATTGTTGTCACCACTGGTGACAGTATTTGATTTACCTAAAAACAGTCATTCCCCAATTCCTAACTCTCAAACTCCTTCGGCTCAACCATCACCACATCTTCTCTTTCGACGACAACTGCCCCAAGTGCTGCTCCTTTTGGTTTTCTGACATATTTTTTAGGTGTTACGATGACAGGACAAAGTGAATCCGTTTTTCGTTTGGAATAATAGGCTGCAAGTTGGGCAGCTTTTTCGATGACTGATTTTGGAAATGGTTTTCCTGCTCGGTATTTTATCACGACATGCGAACCTGCAACACCACGAGCATGAAGCCATAAATCTTCTTTGTAAGCAAATTTTTGAGTGAGTAAGTCGTTGTTTTTAGAATTTTTCCCTACCAAAATCTGAAAATCTTGGTATTCAAAAACTTTAAAAGGAAGTTCATCAGGTTCGTTTTCTTGTAAATTAGTAACCTTAATTTTATTTTCCTTCAAAAATTTTCGCATTTCTTTGAGCGATTCAAAATGAGTTATCTCTTCCAACTGACTTTCAAAAAGTCGTAATTGCTCTTCTTTTTTCTCTAAATTTTGATACAAATTATCAATTTCTAGTTTTTGATTTTTTGCTTTTCTATAAAAAAGTTCAGCATTTTTTTGAGCTGTTAGATTATCCTTTAATGGAATTGTAATTTGTTCGTTGGTATAAAAATCAAACAATTCTACTGATTTTGAACGAGGTTCGACGGCATGAAGATTTGCCATCAAAATATGTCCAAATTCTTCATAACGCATTTTGTTTTCTGCTTTTTCTATATTTTTGAGTGTTTTGTCGATGTAGTTTTGCGTTTGGCGATGACGTTTTTCTATGGCTTTTAAGGCTGCATTTTTTTCTTTGAGTAAATAATAACGCCTCGAAAATTCTAAATAGAACAAATTACAGGCTTCGATGGCATTGTTGGTTTTGTGTAGAATTTCTATTTTATCCTTATTATTTTCTTTTTGGAAAACTTCATTTGGGTTGATAATAAATAATTTTACTTCCTCTTTTTTCAAGAAAATATAAAAATCTAGCTTTTCTATTTGCTCAAAATAATTTAATAATTTCTCTATTTCATTCCAATAATTTTCTAAAGACTTGTTTTCATCTACTTTATTGTCTAAATACTTTATAATGTCTTTTCCAAAAGTAGGAAAGATTTTTTTGATTCCGTTTTCCAAAAAATCCTCTTTTTCTTGTTCCAAACTTCTATCTAAATCTTCATAGATTATTTCCCAATCTGCTTGTAGCTTATGTTGAAAAATAGCTTCTACTTCTAATTTATTTTCCTCTTCTTCACTTGCAGAAAATAAAATAATATTCGAACGATTGCCAAATAATTTGAATAACAAAGTGAAGTTATTATTTTTCCCTTCTCCTAATTCTATTCCAAAAGCTCGTTCATTATTAAACTGACGAATACTTGTGATTTTTTTTCCAATAAGCGAATCAAAAAGTTCGATGCTATTTCGTTTTGCTCGTGCAAAAGTTTGAGGAAAAGAAAGCGTCGTAAGTTCGGGCGTAAAGGTAGCACGAATCCAAAATTCTGTTTCTGGATTGTCATTATCAATTAAACCTATCAATAACTCATCTTTATTTTGCGAAAAAATAGTCGCAATTTCGAATCCTACGATTTGCTTAGAAAGCTCATTTGAAAGACTTCGAATAAAATAATAATTGTTTTGCATAAAATATTTTGTGTATAACGATTGCTAAGATTACTAATTCTTATCCATGTTTGAAAATTCTATTTTTTCTTGTTATCTTCTTTTATTATTTACGATTTGAGAAGTGTATTAGTTCATCAAAAATACAAATCTATGTTTATTCAATCGAAATACAAGTTTTCCTTTATTTTTCTAATCATTGTTTTTTTTATTTTCTTTTTAGAAAGTTGCAAATCGTATAAAAGTCTTTTAGAAGAAGAGAAAGAAAATGAATTAATCAAAAATAGCATTCAAAGCGATTATGAAATAGAAAATATCTACAAAATCAATAAAAAAACTACTTTAGAACTAAATTTGCAGGAAGGAAAAAGATATAAATTTCAGTATTTTTCTAAACGTTATTTTGATATGATTTTACTTGATTCTCAATCCGAAATTATAGCAATGAATAAAATTAGTTATGGAGATTCTTCTTATTGGTCTAAGACAATAATTTTTGAATGTCAAAATATAGGAAAATATAATTTGAAATTAGAAGGCAAACATGTCAATAAACTTTCTCTTTTGGTGGTGGCTTCTCAAAGTGTAGAAAATCAAATCAAGGATGAAGAAGAATATACGTTTGTGAAAACTTATAATATCCTTCATAGAAGAAATTAGACTTATCCTGAAATTCCAACTCATATATGTGTTTTTAGTAAAGGCACTAAGTATAAATTTATGCTTGAAAAAGGAATGACAAATGTGAAATTATATCAAAACAATAGCAAAAAAGCAATCATGGAATTTTATCTACAACCAAAGGAAAATGAGGTTGTATTTGAATGTAAAGAGACTGGTATTTATTACTTAAAAGCTATGAATTATGTAAAAAATGAAACTGTTGTGATTGGTTTATATTCCAATCGTTCTGATAGTACAAAATTAAACTAACGTTCAAACAAAAAAACTCAAACAGTTCTGCTTGGGTTTTTCGTAATTTTTAATCCATAATCCATAATCCGTAATTGATTTTTATTTCCTTACTGCTCCAATCGGCATATTGGGGTCAAAAAGTCCGTATAATTCGGGGTTCTGACGGTAGTTTGTATATTGACGAGTTTGTGTTTGTACGTAATCAAAAAGTTCTCTTACCGAAACGATATTATCAGCATTAAAATCAGCTTCTCCTTTCAAGCCACGAATCAAATAATAACTAAAAACACCTTGGCGAATGGTCTTGTTTTCAAGTGAAGTTTCTTCTGCTTTTGAAGACATCATGAGTGCCGTTCCTCCAGAGGTTTTGGCAAGAGCTTGGTAATATTTATTCATAGTTGCTTTTACATTTCCACGCAGGTTTTCGCTGCTACTTCCCGAATGACAGGCATCTGCAATAAATAATTTGTTTTTTGCTTTGCAACTTGTGAAAATATCTTGTACGTCTTTGTGTAAAAGTTTGGTAGCTTCTGTTCCGTTGTAATCGTAAGGAATAAACGAACCTTCTAAGCCGTGTCCAGCATAATAAAAAATCACTAAATCATTTTCAGATGCTGCACCAAATTTTTGAGTTAATGAATTAATAATGCCTTGTTTTGTCGCATTTTCATCAACTAAAAGTGTGATTTGATTGTCAGAAAGTGCGCCACCTTCAGGGCTTTTCAAAAAGGCATACATTTGATACGCATCATCGTCTGAATAACGCAGTGTTGGCATTGCTGTATAACTTGCCACACCTACCACAACTGCCCAAATTTTTGGCATCGAAGCAAGAGCATTTTCTGTACGACTAGGCGTAGTAAAAGTAACTTTTGCCTTATCTGAAAAAAATGTTCCTTGTGCTGTTGTTGCTTCCAAACGAATTTCATTAGTTCCGTTTTGTAATGGAATTTTTCGTTTTACTGTGATAGCACATTTTGTGGTTGGTGTTACGGTAAGTCCTCTAATTGGGTCTTGTTCTTTATTATTTACAAAAACTTTTATTTCATTTACCATCAATTTAGATTCCAAACAGACTTCTAAATCAAAGAATGAATTTGAAACGTTTGCAGTTAGTGAAGACGGATTTTGAAAGTGAAATTTTACGTCCTTTGCTTCGTTTGTCTTTTTTTGTTCTGCAATAAGTTTGTCCAAAACGATTATTTTTTTTGCAATTTCAGCACGATTTGGGTGTCCTAGTTGTCTTGCTTTTTGTAGGTTTTTCAGACTTTCTTCATAATTTTTATTCAAATAATTGATTGTCGCCAGTTTATAATTTATTTCTGCTGCTTTGCTACTTCCTTCTCCTAAAGCTAATCTAAAATTCTCAACTGTTTTATCCGAATTACTTAGTTTTTGATAAGCGTAGCCTTTAAATTCATAAATCTCAGCATTTATTCGAGAGTCTTTTTCGCTATTTAGTTCAAATGCTTCATCAAAATAAGTAATCGCTTCTTTGAAAGAACCCATTGAATAATAACTTTTTCCTTTCCACAGATTTGCTTCTGCTAGTTTATAATTAAATAAAATTGTTCTGTCCAAATCTGAAATAGCATCTTTATATTTTCTTAGATGCCATCTAGTTATTCCTCTTTGCAGATACGCTTCCATATTTCGGCTATTGTGTTTCAAAGAAGTTGTAAAATCGTTTTCTGCTTGAACATAATTTTTTTGTATCAATGCTTGGTTTCCACTTTTTAGATAATGTGTATCATACTGTGCAAAAACCGAGGTTTGACAGAAAAATAAAAGTAAAAAAGTAAGTGTAGTAAATGTGAAGGTAGGCATAGGAGTAAAATTTATTATTTAATTAAGCTGGTTTGGATAGTTCAGAATTTTATCTTGCATTGGTATCGTTTTGCCGAATGAAAGATGGGATTCGTCTATAAAAAAATACTTTTCTTATACTTACGCAAATAGTATGCAAAAAGGTTTAGTAAAACTGGTTACTTAAAATTTAGATTCTCTTTAACACACAAAAAAACTCTTTTTTTAGTACTGAGTGTACTAAAAAAGGAGTTTTTATAAAATTAAAAAAATATTAAGCTATTGTTTCGTTTTCTTTTAATAGCCATTCCATAGCAGTTTCCATATCATTAGAAGTTGCTCCTGCTAGATCAGGAGTATTACCACTTATTTCGCTAATTACTTTTTGAGACGAAAATTTTCCAAATACATCATTGGGAAGAATATAGGCGTATCTATTATAACCAGCCACTACTGCACGAGGTATCCAGTCCTCAAAAATCCATTTTTGGTCATTTGGAGAGGCTGATTTTGTACGAGCAGCATCAAATAATACTTTACCTGTTCCTGTTTCCTCAATAGCTGTAATGATAGAGTTAGATGCTTCTTTAAATACTTTACTAGGACAAAAGCCTTCCCAGTTTGTATGAATGTAACCTTTTTCTTCGTCATAATAAACTTGACAGGCTGGGGTGTTATAATAATATTTCATAGAGTAAGAATAGTTAGTTTAGTAAAAAAGAATTAATTGAGTACTAATCACTCAAAATGAGGATATACATTTTTATCAAAAATTTCTTGAATTTGTTCTCGTTCTTTTTTGAAGAGAATTCCGTGCACGAATTTACCTAATAGTGAATCGTTTATTAAAGGCTGATAATCTGACTTTACAGGAACATTGTAATCTGAATTTGTAGTCTTTGCTTCTGATAACCAAGCTGAATGCAAAGTAGTATTTGCTATCCATTTTGGATGTGCAAGTTTACAAATTGCTCCTTTATTAAGGTTTTGAGCATCAAAAATCCATAATTGAGTTTGATATTCTATACTCTTTGTAGATGGATTTAGTTTTTCTGCCGTAACTACACAAGTCATGTAGCCTTCATTCTCATCTTTATTTGTAGGGTTTTTCTTAGGAACAAACTGCATCGCACGATACGATATTCCTTTTTCAAATTGATAATAATCTTCAAATTGCATAGTTTCGGTATTCATCCTGCTGACAACAAATGGAACTCCTTGTTGAGTGTATCTCTTCATATCTTTTACGGATATTTTTCGATTTGGATACTCTTTATATAAATTAAAAATGAAATTTGTTAGAAAATCTTTGTCTAAACCAAAGGATTGCCAATAAATATTTTTGATTTTTGGAACTACTTTACTTGCATCTACCATATTTGGGTAAGTAAAGAGAGCAATTCCCCATGTATGCGCTCCAACATCTTTTTTAGCTAAATCTTGCTTATTATCATCATCTTCAGTATCAATATTTCCTTTTTCTGTAATGATTGTTTGCTCTATTATATTTCCATTTTTTGCATCTATTAAATACTTTCCAATTCTGCTTATATCCAAAATTCCTGTTGGTGGAATTCCTGTTATGTTTTCTTTTACCTTTTCCTTTGTAAATTCATTTATATCAAATAAACGAATCCATTCAGCCAAACAAGCTGTTGCATTATGTGCTGCATGTAGCGTAATTTGGTCATTAGGGTTTTCGTAATCTGCTGTCAAATGTATTGTTTCGAAGGGCAAAGAAACGGGTAGTTTTTTGACTACAATAGACTTCAATTCATCTCTCATATCTGCTCTGTTTACGATATACGTATCCGTTGTGGCAAGCATAGGAGCAGTTAGTATTTTGCGAAAGAAACTATCTATTTTAGGATTATGAGGGAATGGATTATTGAACATAATATCTAAAGTCAGTTTAAAACCAGCATCAACTAAAACAATGTAATCTCTAGTAACAGCTATTTGGTGCATACATTGTTGAATGTGTAATGGCTTTTTGGTTGTATTATTTATTAAATTCCATTTTTTCCATTTTCCAAAGCCTTTCCAATTCATTAAAAAAACGGCATCTTCGACAGTAGTTTCTTCTTTTATACGTTTTTCTAAGGCTTCTTCTAATGTTTTGAGTAGATTTTTCCACCATTTGGATTTTATATTTACATGATTTTCTATGCCATCAAAAAAATCATTTGTTTTTTCTACCAAATAATTTTTGTGAGTTAGATTAGAACTAAGTAATCCCTGTCTGCTTGATTCTGCTTCTAGTTTATCAATATAATCTTCAAATCTTTTTTCGACCTCATCAGGGCGATTTTTTAAAAGTTCAATTAATTTTATCTGACTTGCCATCGTCTTCATAGACTTTGTAAAATTAACTGAAATCAATTCTTGCGTTATAGGGTCAAAAAATGGATGCGCTGTACTCTGAACTACACCAAAAGGATACACCAAAAAAGGAGGGGTGGAAGTTGTCCATTCGGAATTTGCACCTATCGGAGTTTTGATTTTTAATGTTTCAGCATCAAATTCATAGGGTCTTCCTGCATCATAATTAGCTAAAATACGTGGAGAGGTATCGTTTTTGAATTGAAAAGGAGTTACGGCTGTGCAAAGTTCGTTTCGAACTCCCATTGTAAAAGACATACGAGTAAGTCCAAGATTACGAAAACCATAAATATCAAACAAAGGGTTTTTTTTATTTTCTTTGTCTAAATAATAACGAGTAGCTGCGTCGGCATAATAACAAGGTGTTTTTAGTAAGCGAGAGGTTAATTTTATACTACTAATTTTATTTTGAGTAGCACTAAAATCTAGCTTGTAAATCATTGAATCTCCTCCTAAAAGTGGACTTCCTAGCTCTCTGTTAGATGTTCCGTCAGGGCGAGTAGTTGGAAAAGGAATTCCGTTAGAGTTTATCGTTCCAACTGAAGAATTTATATAGACTACTCCGTCCATGTCTTTGGGAAGTTCTCCTTCAATAGTTTTTAATTTTATATCTAGTTCTTCTCTACTTGCTGCTGTAAAAAATGACGAGTTCATTAATAGTAAAGGGATATTTTGGGGCAAATCTCTTATTTATTAGCAAAATACGCATTTTTATTTATTTAAAAAATCTATTTTGTCTAAAAATTATTTTCTCAACATAAATTCAACATTTTGTTAGGGCAAAGGCACGAAATTTTAAATGAAGCATTTATCTAATTTTGTGCTGTATCTCACCCTTAGCAATCGTCTTTATCGAAGATAAAAAGACGTTGCTAATGGGAGAAAAATGAAAAATAAATTTCGTGCGTTTGCCCTGACATTTTATCAAAATGCTTAATCAAAGAGTAAAATTTTAGTAAGGATATTATTTGAGTAAAATGCTTTTCTAAAAACTTTTGAGTAATTTTAGGCTCAATTAATTAGAAAACCTTTAAACAAACATAAACAAGTGCAACTATGCTTACAGAAACACAGAACGTATCGGCAGGACAACAAAAATTCATTGACTTAGAAGACAATTATGGAGCGCACAATTATCACCCACTTCCAGTAGTTTTGGAAAAAGGCGAAGGCGTTCATGTTTGGGACGTAGATGGAAAAAAATATTATGATTTTCTTTCGGCTTATAGTGCTGTAAATCAAGGACATTGCCACCCACATATCATAAAAGCACTTACTACACAAGCTCAAAAACTAACACTTACTTCTCGTGCTTTTTATAATAATGTATTGGGAAATTATGAAAAGTTTATGACAGAGTTTTTTGGTTATGATAGAGTTTTGCCAATGAATACAGGCGTAGAAGGTGGAGAAACGGCAATTAAATTGTGCAGAAAATGGGCATATAAAGTAAAAGGAATAGAAGAAAATAAAGCAAAGATACTTTTTGCAGAAAATAATTTTTGGGGACGAACACTTGCAGCCGTTTCTTCTTCGACAGACCCTAGTGCATACAGCGATTATGGTCCTTATTTACCGGGGTTTGAAATCGTAAAATACAATGATTTATCTGCTTTAGAAAAAGCATTGGAAGACCCAAATGTGGCTGGTTTTATGGTTGAGCCAATTCAAGGAGAAGCTGGCGTAGTTGTTCCTGATGAAGGATATTTGAAAAAGGCGTATGAATTATGTAAATCTAAAAATATACTTTTTATTGCTGATGAAGTTCAGACAGGAATTGCAAGAACTGGAAAATTAGTTTGTTGTGACCACGAAGGTTTTCAACCTGATATTTTGATTTTGGGTAAAGCCCTTTCGGGTGGTGTATTTCCTGTTTCAGCAGTTTTGACGAGTCATGAAATTATGCTGACTATCAAACCGGGGGAACATGGTTCTACTTTTGGTGGAAATCCGTTGGCGTGTGCCGTTGCAATGGCAGCTTTGGAGGTAGTGAAAAATGAAAATCTTTCTGAAAGGTCTGAAGAATTAGGTAAAATTTTCCGTCAAAAAATGGAAGAGTTAGCTCAAAAATCAGAATTAGTAAATTTGGTGCGTGGAAAAGGTCTTTTGAATGCCGTCGTAATCAATGATTCTCCAGAAAGCTCAACGGCCTGGGATTTGTGTGTTGCCTTGAAAGAAAATGGACTTCTTGCCAAACCTACACACGGAAATATCATTCGTTTTGCGCCACCTTTAGTAATGACAGAGCAACAGTTATTGGAATGTTGTCAGATTATTGAAGATACCGTTTTGAATTTTAAGAAGTAATTTTTTAGAATTTATTTTAGAATAAAAAAAACGAATTTCATTTTATTGAAATTCGTTTTTTTATGAAATCTTTTGCCATTGTCGGTGTCTTACTGACGACTTCCAGCAAAAAACTTATTGATTCTCACCTTTTTCTAAGATATTTTTCCAACCATTTTCATAATCTTTAAAAAATCGGTGATTCGGATTAATGTTTTCTTTAAGTGACTCTATCCCTAAAAACGTATAGATATTAACCCAATTATCATTTTCATCTAAAATTTCCATTTTAGGATTGAGTATATAATATCCTCTTTGTAGCCTTAGCCAAAGTCCTTTGTTGTAAGGGCTGGTAGAAAAAATTTCATTTTTGGCTAAAATACTACTGATATAGCTTCGTTTTTGACGATAGGAAGGCAATACTTGTTGAGATAAATTTTCAAAAGTCGTAAAAAAATCTTGGCTTTCATAAGTGGGATAAAAATGAAATGTAGAAGTTGTGTCAATCACTAAATCTCTAAAAACTCCTATCATAAGATTAAGCATTAAATACTCTGCTTGATGACTTTCTATTTTAATATATTTATTATCTACCTTTAAGGCAATGCTATTACTCTTGATTCTTTTATAATACTTATTTAATTTTTCATTTTCTTTTGTAGCTTCTTTTTTGTTTTTGTATTCTATATTGCTTTCTTTATATATATTATTTAAAAGTAAGTTAAGAATAGTTCTGCCAAAATTATCTACTTTGTCTGTTTTAGCTCCATTCTTTATAAGAAAGTCAAATATTTTAGTGGAGTCATAAATTGCAGCTATCATCAAGGAGGTAAGATTGAATTCATTTCTAAAATCCAAACCATATTGTTTTGTCAAGTTTTGTAATTGCTTGACATCATCTTTTTCATATATCTGAAATTTTTTACGTTCCATTTTAGAAGTTTCTTGATATCTTCTGTCTTCATCTGCAGCTCTATACTTCAATTCAGACAGCTTTTTGAGTAATGGCTCTTCATTATAAAACAAATGGTATTCAAAAACTCTATCTTTTGCCTTTTTATTAAAGTTTTCTGGATTAAAGGCTTCTTCATGTAGCTCTTCTAAACGCTTTGGTGTGATTATCTCCCAAGGCACTTCTTTGATTTTCAAAACTTGATCTCGGATAGCATCTGCTTGCTCTTGTTTACCTTGCATTTCTAGCTTTCTAGCCTCTTTTTGCCATTCTTCTGTACTCGAACTTTGCTCTTTGAGTTTGACTTCATTACTAAAATCAGTCAAGTCTAGGAGTTCTAAAAGCTCATGTTTTTTGTTGCTTTCGATGACGTAAAGATTACTAATTGCTCTTGTCATAGCCACATAAAGCGCATTGACATAAAATTTGTATTCATCTAATGCTTTGTCGCTTTTGTCTTTTGCTCGTGAGTAAGTAATTTCTTCTTTTTGTATGTCTTCTTTGCTTACACCATTTGTAAGTTCTCTAAATTCTTTTTGATAGCTTGAAATAATATCAAACAAAATAATATTTTCGTATTCTAATCCTTTTACCTCGTGTATAGAAAAAAGTAAAGGCGTTTTAAAATACTTTTTAGCACGCTCTTTATCTTCATTTCGCATGACAATAACTGCAAATTTAGCAGAACGTTGTGTGCGTTGGTTGAGGTCTTTGAGTGTTTTTTCTTTGTTTTCTAAGTATTCTACCTCACCTGTATTTTGAGAATTGGACTTGACTAGATACGTACTTTCTTTGTCAATAGAACCAAAACGTGCATTTTTGATTAATAAAAGTTGATTAGCAATACCAGTAACTTCAGGTGTGTTGCGATAATTGGTCGCCAAAACTCTAATAATATTTCCTTCTAATTCTTTTTTATAAAAAAGTGTTTTGATATTAGTCCAAGAAAAAAAGTTGGGGTGGACAATTTGGTTGGAGTCGCCACAAAGGATAAAATTTGTATTGACATGCAAAGCACTCAAAATCAAATAAAGCTGGACATTTGTAATATCTTGTACTTCGTCTATAACCACAAAATCATAACTCGGCTTGACTTTAGAAAGATGCTTAAAAGCGACAATATTACTGTCATAATAATCCCCTTCATTCAAAAATTCTAAGTATTTTTCGAATAAGTCATAAATTTTTTCACGTTCATCCTTCAAAAAAATGGACTGCTTAACGCCTAAGTTTAGGTAATCTTCTTTGCTCAAATAAGGTTTATCAATAACCGACCCTGTAAGAACTCCCTTAAATTCTTCAAAGACTTTATACGCATCTTTGACTTTATGACTTTGTTTAAAACGCCAAATCCATCGTTCAAAATCTTTAAAAGTAATTTCCTTGCCTTTTGGAATTTCTATACTAGACAAATATTCTTTAAAAGACATAAAATCCACTTCTTGCTTAGAGTTGTCATAATCAAAAGCATAATAAACATTGTGAGAGTTTTCTACCAAAAAAGCAGAGAGTGTGGTATAAAGTACACGCCCTTGCAACGTTTTCATTTTTTCAAGTGTAATAGCTGTTTTGCCACTCCCAGCCGAACCAATAATAATAACTGGACTTGGTAAGTTGAAAACTTCGTGTTGAATATCATCAAAAGAAAGAATTTTATCTAAAATATTAAAACGTTTTTGCTTAGGATTCAGATAATTGATTTTTGATTTTGTTTCTTCTGTAAAATCTTCATCTTTAGTAATGGCTTCAAAATCATTTTCATCAAAACTAGCTCCATTCAAAAAGCGAGATTTTTCATATGCATGGTTATAAATCACTTCAAGAAGCAATAAGTATTTTTTATCATCTACCTTGATATATTGAAAAAGAAGACGATTAGTATCGTCTAATTTGGCACGATAAAAACCTGTATTGACCATTTTCTTGACATCGGCTGACTTAAAATCTCCTTTTTTTAGAAAGCCTAAAACCTTATCAAATTTCTTCTTTATTTTACCATAATCAAGCTCATTGTAAAGCAAAACTTCCATATTCTATTTTAGAGATTAAAAAGACGAGTTAAAAATTATACAAATTTCAAAATTAATACGAAAACACTTCAAAGTCAAATTATAAATCATCTTTTAGAAGATAATGACTTTGTCAATGGTAAGATAAAAGTTTCGATATTCAATTCAAACAATGAAAAAAGATTTGTACTTTTGCACTGTTAATTTTTTACACAAAATCAAAAGAAATGAATAAGTTCGTAGTCAAATATTTTTCTATACTTTCTGTTTTTGCGCTGCTATTTTTTATTGCTTGCTCGCCAAAAACAGTTTCTACTCAAGTAAATTACCCACAATCACCGACGCTTCTAAGAATAGATGACCAAACCGTTTCGGCAGATGAATTTGAATATCTCTATCAAAAAAATAATTCTACACAGGAAGATAGCCTTTGGAATAGAGAAAAAATTCAAGAATACTTAGATTTATATATCAATTTCAAACTTAAAGTAGAAGAAGCCAAAGAGTTAGGAATGGATACTTCACAGGCTTTCAAAAAAGAATTTGAAATCTATAAAAATCAGCTTGCCGAGCCCTATCTTACACCAAAAAATGTAAGTGAAAAACTGGTAAAAGAAGCCTATTCTCGCTTGAATGAATCGGTTCGTGCTTCTCATATTTTGATAATGGTAGAACAATATGCAAACCCAGAAGATACATTAGCAGCTTACAAAAAAATCCAAAACATCAGAAAAAAAGCTGTTGCAGGAGAAAATTTTGCAGAACTAGCAAAAACCTATTCGGATGACCCTTCAGGAAAAATAAATGGAGGAGATTTGTATTATTTCTCTTCTCTTCAAATGGTTTATCCTTTCGAAACGGCAGCTTATTCTACTCAAAAAGGTAAAATTTCGGAGATTGTTCGTACTCGTTTTGGGTATCATATTTTGAAAGTAACAGACAAAAAACCATCTTTAGGAAAAGTTCAAGTAGCTCATATTATGATTCGTTCGTCTGAAGGAATGATTGCAGAAGATACATTGAAGGCGTACCGAAAAATTCAAGAAATCTATTCTCAATTAGAGAAAGAAAACGACGAAGCAAAACAAAAAACATTATTCGAAAATTTAGCCAAACAGTTTTCTGAAGATTATCGCTCAAGAGAACGTGGTGGACAGCTTACCAACAACGGAAATCCAGAATTTACTTCGGGAACGCTTGTTCCTCCTTTTGAAGAAAAATTATCTACTACCAAAAAGGGAGAAATTACTGCACCTTTCAAAACTGCTTTTGGGTGGCATATTGTACGCTTGATAGAAAAAGATGCGATTGAGCCTTTTGAAGATTTGCAGCCCATTCTTCAACAAAAAATAGCGAAAGATTCTCGTGCCGAAATTCAACAAGCCGTTCTGATTGATAAATTAAAAACTGAAAATGGTTTTTCTCAAAACAAAAAAGTAGATGATATTCTGACACAAATGGCAGCTGATTCTGCTATTCAGAAAGCAAATATGTGGACGGTTAGTCGTTTCGAAACTCAAAATCCAAAATTAGCAAAGGATAAAAACTTATTTATGGTGGGAACAAAAAACTACACATTAGATAATTTTGCTTCTTATTTGGAAAAAGAAAATAAACTTCCTGCTCCTGAAAAAGCATTGCCATTTTTGAGAGAAGAATATCAAAATTTTGTAGCTCAAAAAATCATTGATAATGAAAAATTATTATTATCAAAAAAATATCTTGAATATCGCTTCTTATTGCAAGAATACTATGATGGAATTTTGCTTTTCAAGATAATGGAACAAAAAGTGTGGGCAAAAGCTCTAGCTGACCAAGAAGGTTTGATGAGTTTTTATGAAGAGAATAAAGAAAATTATCGTTGGCAAGACCGTGCAAAGGTTACTATTTATAATGCAGCCGATCAAAAAACGCTTTCTATGTTGAAGGATAGTTTGAAATTGGGTTATTATGCAGTAGATAATTTTCAGCCTTTAAAGCTAGAGTTTGATAGAAGAAATGTAAAACTCTCAGATGAACAAACCAAAAAACTAGCTCCGTTTGCATTGGCTGCCAAAACAAATCCTTCGTATGTCTTTACATTAGAAGCTGCTAAAGGAATTGGAGAAACAAATGAGATGATGAATAATAGAATTGATGCTATACGTGCATTTTTCAAAAAAGAAGGCATTGAGAATGTTCGTTTTGTTGCTCAAAAGATAGGAAATGCAAAAGTAGCAAAGGCAATTATTCAAATCAAAATCTTGACAACAAACTATAAGGTTTTGGAAAAACGCTTCAATAAAGAAAATGCCCTTCGTTTGGAAATCACAAATGGACTTTTTGAAAAACAAGCACAGCCTATTCTTTCAAAAATAGACTTCAAAAAAGGAGATTATACTGTTGAAGAAAATGGAAGAATGTATTATGTAATTGTTGAAGAAATCGAACCAGCGAGAGTAAAAAAATTAGAAGAAACTCGTGGTGTTGTTATTTCAGATTATCAACAATTCTTAGAAAAAGAGTGGATTGAAGAACTCCGTAAAAAATATGAGTTCACTACAGACGAAAAAGTAATGCAGTCAGTGTTGGAGAAGAACGCAAAACACTAAAAAGCTCTAAAAAATAGGAAAATAAAGTGTACCTTTGCAGCCATTAATTTTAAGGTAATTATACGTTGTTTTTTGAGAAAAAACAGAACAAAAATACTAAAGAACCAACGTTCTAATTAATTTTAAACTATCTTCTTTCTGATATGGAAATTATAGCTGTTATTTTAATTCCTTTACTAGGCATTTTAGCTTTACCACTCTTAAAATGGAACAAACTCGCTTACCATCTTTTGTTAATAGGCTTGATAATCTTGAATACAGCGTTATTAAGTTTTCATGTTGCTGACAAACAAGTTACACATGTTTTTGGAGTTCTTACTTTTTATATGGATAAATATGCGTGGTTTTTTGTAATCTTGATTCATGTCGCATGGCTTGTTACTATCATATATAGTTACTCGTTTTCTTTATATCACTTTCAAAAAAAAATAAGTCGCTTTTACGGTTTTTTGAGTGTGGTCATTAGTATTTTGCTCGCTAACATACTTGCAGGGGATATGCTTACCATGTTTTTATTTTATGTGTTAGGTATTCCTTTTACCTATCCATTGCTTATATTGAGAGAACATGAAAAATATATAGGTCGATATTATTTGCTTAATACACTCTTACCTGCATTTTTGATGTTTCTGCCTGCTATCCTTATTATTTATAACATTACAGGTTCAACCTATTTTTATGAAGCTCCTAGCAAGGCTTTGCAAGAACATGGTGATTTAGCAGCCTTATGTTTAGTTTTATTTGTGATAGGTATTTCTAAAAACTCTGTTATGCCTTTTCATACATGGCTACCAAAAACCATGTCTGCCCCTGCCCCCGTTAGTGCGTTGATTCACTCGGTAGCTGCCGTAAAATCAGGCGTGATTGTAATGACTAAAATTGCAGTTTATGTTTATGGCTTAGATTTTTTGCGTTCCCTGACTTCTGACTTTTTAACAGGTGGTTGGCTGATTTATCTATGTGGCATTACATCAGTTTATACGGCGTATAAAGCCTTAAAATCAGATAATTTAAAAGTTCGTTTTTCTTATTCTACAATAGGACAAATTTCATATATCATCATTGCCTTGTTGGTTGCGACACCTGCGTCAGTATTGGGAGCTATGCTGCATATCATTACTCACTCTATTGCTAAAATGGGTCTATTTTTTGTAGCGGGTACGTACAACAGTTTGTATAAAACCTTGAAAGCTGACCAAATAGCTAAAATTACACCTTATACACCTTGGCTAGTCATTGCTGTCGCTATTTTTGGTGCTTCCATTACGGGGTTTCCTTTTTTTGCAGGTTATCACAGTAAAGATTTGATGCTTTTAGAAGAAATACATACGGGTAACTATGCAGCAGCCGTATTTTTGCTTATTGGTAGTCTTATTAACATTTTGTATATCTATCCCGTTGTAAAAAGTGGATTTTTTTATAAAGAAAAAGTCCCTTTGGAGGTCAAGAAAATACCGTGGGGAATAAAAATAGCTATTTCTGTCTGTGTTTTTATTATAATTTCATTTTCGTTTTATACCTATTATATTGTTCGTTATTTTGAAATGTAAATTTGGTATAATTTTTTTTGATACGTATATTTGAATGTCGTAGTGCTTTTTTTTACTGTTTTTTACTAAAAAAGTACTGTACCCTACTATTTTTATTTTTTAATCTCAACGAGGTTTTAAAAAATGGTTACAGT